>Ga0209056_10005455_pt1 | contig 13224 bp, 15 predicted proteins | sample GraSoiAngelo_114_FD_185876 | JGI IMG/M metagenome (GOLD analysis project Ga0209056, IMG submission 185876) | Grasslands soil microbial communities from the Angelo Coastal Reserve, California, USA - 14_0903_13_40cm (SPAdes) (version 2) | ecosystem: Environmental > Terrestrial > Soil > Grasslands... | reverse complement strand
AGGCGAGGAGGTCCTTGCGCGAGCCGCGGCCGTCGCCCTTCTTGTGCGCGGTGAGCACGAGGTTCGGGCGGAAGAACGAGCCCTTGAACCCGTCGGGCTTCACCATGCCGAGCTGGCGGATGATATCGCCGGCCACCCGGCGCGTGGCGGTGGCGGTGAGGGCGAGAATCGGGACGCCGCCGAGCTCGTGCTTGAGCCCGCGCAGGCGGCGGTACGCGGGGCGGAAGTCATGACCCCATTCCGAGATGCAGTGCGCCTCGTCGACGACCACCAGCGACACACGCACGCCGCCGAGAAAGCTCCGGAGTCCCCCTTCCAGTCCCTCGGGCGCCACGTAGACGAGCTCGTACTCGCCCCCGGCGAGCCGGCGGAGGCGGTCGCGGCGCGTCTCCCAGTCGAGCGTCGAGTTGATGACCGTGGCGCGGAAGCCGTTGCGGGCGAGGCCGTCCACCTGGTCCTTCATGAGCGAGATGAGCGGGCTCACGACGAGGACCGTGCCGGGCAGGAGGCGCGCGGGGATCTGGAAGGTGAGCGACTTGCCGGCGCCGGTCGGCATGACGCCGATGCAGTCCCGCCCGGTGAGGACCGTGTCGATGATCTTCTCCTGTCCCGGGCGGAAGTCCTCGTAGCCGAAGACGCCCGTCAGGACGTCCCGGGGAGTCGCACCGGAGCCGAGCGAGAGCTGTTCGATGCGCCTCTATAGCGAGGCCGCGCCGCCAATCCAAATCCACCGGCTGGCATGCTCGCTGCTGTCGCTGTCCGCATGCGCGCGATCCTGGTCGTCATGATCCTCGGCGCGGCGAGCCTGTCGCTCGCCGACGAGCGACCGCGTCTCCGGGGCGCCGAAACGCCGCGCGCAACGGATCTGTTGCACGCCAAGCGGCTCGCCGACCGGATGGAGGGCCGGCTCCGGACGCCCGCGGCACACGGCGCGGGCTGGCGTCACGGCGGCTCGGGCTGGGAGTCGCAGTCGGAGCCGCCCGCGCCGCCGGCCCCGGTCACGATCCAGATCCGGCAGCCCCGCCGGCGGCGCACGGGGGCCTTCTCCGATCGGTGACCATCATCCCCTTCGACGGCGCCAGCGTGATCGCGCGGAGAACCGGCGTGGGGCGATCGCCCGGCACCGGCCGGAGGCGCGTCGTCCGCAGCAGCTCGGCCAGCACAACCTTCATCTCGTAGAGCACGAACACCATCCCGAGGCAGCGCCGGAGCCCTCCGCCGAACGGGAAGAAGGCGTAGGCGTTCGGCCGTGCGCCGAGGAACTATCCCGAGAAACTGGTTGACCCGTCCGCGCCGTCGGGCTATATGCGCGTCTCTGCTCGGGTTCTTTCTCGCCTGTGGGGCCGTAGCTCAGTTGGGAGAGCGCTAGAATCGCACTCTAGAGGTCGGGGGTTCGACTCCCCTCGGCTCCACTTGCGCTAGCCGCCCCGCCTCCGGGCAGCGTCCGTTCAGTATCCGGCGCGCACCACCTCAACCGAGAGGCCGTGCGGCGGCCGCGAGCACGGGGGCGCGGCGCGCGACCGTCTTGATCTCGGCGACCGCTTGCTCGACGCGCTGAACCGCCGGCGCGGATCTCCAGCCGAACGAGCGGCGGCGGAAGCGCGCGGCGAACGCCGACGTGTGCGCCCTTCCCTTCCGCATCGTCCCACGCGTCCGCGTCATGTCGGGCGAGGGCCGGTACTCCCGCAGCCGGCCACGCTCCTCTCGGCAAACGGGCGCGGGATCGAGACGCCATCGAACGAGTCGCTCGGAGCGAGAGGTCGCTCGCCGACGACCGGCTCGAGCGAGTGTCCAAGCCTCCGCCCCCCCCGCGCGGTGAAGGCGGCTTGGGCCCGCCACCCGCGAGTGGTAGAACCGCCGTCCACCGACAGACGATGCCGACGGGCGAGGGGAGGCGAGCCGACCGCAGCGAGCAGGCCATCGAGGCGGCCCTGCAGGACGAGAATCTCGCAGACGTCGACGAGCTCATCCACGGTTGAACATGCGAGGGGATCAGCGATGAACTTGACGACCTTGAAAGACACGCCACCCTGGGAGTGGCCCGAAGGTACCGGGAAGATGCTCCTCGACATCCTTCGGGATGACCGCACCTCGGAATCCGATCTCCTTCTCGCCGCCGAGCTTGCAGGTGATCTCACGGTCATCAATGATGAGCTGGTTGAGGCGCTGCTCTCCGTCCTGCGCGGCGGCGACAGGTCCGAAGAGGTGCGCGGCCGCGCGGCGATCTCCCTGGGACCGGTCCTTGAGCATGCGGACACCCAAGGCTTCGAGGATGCCGACGACCTCCCGATCACGGAACCCGCGTTCCACAGGCTCCAGGAGTCGCTCCGCAAGCTCTACAGGGACGCCAACGTTCCCAAGGAGGTACGGCGGCGGATCCTGGAGGCCTCCGTGCGCGCCCCGCAGGACTGGCATGAGGATGCGATCCGCGCCGCATACGCCAGCGGCGACGAGGCGTGGAGGCTCACGGCGGTCTTCTGCATGGGTTTCGTTCGTGGATTCGAAGAGCAGATCCTCGAGGCGCTCGACACCGAGAACCCGGATATCCACTACGAGGCCGTCGTTGCGGCGGGCAATTGGGGACTGGACGCGGCCTGGCCGCACGTCGCCGCGCTCGTCACCTCGAAGAAGACGGACAAGCCGCTGCTTTTGGCGGCGATCGACGCGATCGCGAGTATCCGTCCCCGCGAAGCCGTAGGGATGCTCGATGACCTCGCCGACTCTCAGGACGAAGACATCGCGGCGGCGGTGGAAGAGGCGATGGCGATGGCGGAGGGCCCCTCGGGGGAGGACGACGATGACGACGATGGTCCGTACTGACACCGACCCGCGGTGAGCGAAATGGCGTCCGTGCCCAGGCGCGTGGCCCGGCGGCCGAGCCCGCGCGGCTTGCGGGCGCTTGCCCCGCGGCCGGTCGGTTGGCGAACGAGCGATGCCGACGAGATCGCGCTCCGGCGCGAGCGCGCCTCGAGCGAGCTGATGCGGATCGAGATCCTCGAGCCGTCGGAGCCGGTCTTCTCCACCTTCGCGGTGCGGTCGCCGAGCGGCGCCTGCTACGAGGTGGAGGTCCGCTCGCTCTCGGAGCGCGAGAACTCCTGCTCGTGTCCGGACTTCCGTACCAACGGCCTGGCCACGTGCAAGCACGTCGAGGCCGTGATGGCCCGCCTGCGCCGCACGCCCGCCGGGCGCTCGGCGCTTCAGCGCGGGGGCCGCTCGACGCGCGTCGAAGTGTTCATGCGGCGGACCGGCGGAGAACCTGCGGTGGTGTGCGTTCTTCCGGAGCGGAAGCCGCCCCCGGCGGCCGCCGCGATCCTCGGCCGGTACGTCGATCGCGACGGCCGTCTGCAGGGCGATCCCGCCGAGGCGGTGCCGGCCCTCGTGCGTGATCTGGACGGCCACCGTGCGGTGCGGATCAGCAAGGAGGTCGTGCTCTGGGCCGCCGGCCGGGCGCGCCGCACCACGCTGGCCGTCGAGCGCCAGAAGGTGGAGGAGGAGCTCCGCTCCGGCCGTCGTTCCCTTGCCGCGCTCAAGCTGCCCCTCTATCCGTACCAGATCGACGGCATGCTGCACCTGGCGTTCACCGAGCGCGCGCTGCTCGGGGACGAGATGGGCCTTGGCAAGACGGCGCAGGCGGTGGCGGCCTGCGCGCTGCTTCGCGAGCTGCGCGGCGTCGCCCGCGTGCTCGTCGTGTGCCCGGTGTCGCTCAAGGCCGAGTGGGAAGAGCAGATCACCAAGTTCACCGACTTGCCGCTCCGCTTCGTGCAGGGCGCGAAACCGGCTCGGCTGGCTTGCTACGAGAACCCCGCCTTCTTCACCATCGCCAACTACGAGCAGGTGATGCGCGACGTCGCGGACGTGAACCGGCGGCTCCGTCCCGACGTCGTCATCCTGGACGAGGCGCAGCGGATCAAGAACTGGAACACGCAGACGGCGCGCGCGATCAAGCGTCTCGAGAGCCGCTACGCGTTCCTGCTCACCGGGACGCCGATCGAGAACCGCATCGACGAGATCTACTCGATCATCGACTACGTCGACCCACACGTCTTCGGCCCGCTGTTCCGCTTCAATCGTACGTTCTACGAGCTCGACGACCGCGGCCGTCCCGTCGGCTACCGCAACCTCGACGAGCTGCAACGACGCCTCCGTCCCCTCCTACTGCGACGCCGCAAGGATGACATCGAGGCGCAGCTGCCCGAGCGGGTCGACAACAACTACTTCGTCCCGATGAGCCCGGCGCAGCTCGAGCTGTACGGGGACTACGAGGGTCGCGTCGCCCGGCTGCTCGCGATCGCGAACAGGCGTCCGCTCACGCGCGAGGAGCAGGAGAAGCTGCAGCGCTGGCTCGCCTGCATGCGGATGTGCTGCGACACGGCGTACATCCTCACGCCGCAGAACCGCGAGTGCCCGAAGGTCCACGAGCTGGAGGCGGTGCTCGAAGACCTCGACGTCCGCCGCTCCCAGAAGGCGATCGTGTTCTCGGAATGGGAGCGCATGCTCGAGCTGGTGCGCGCGCTGGCGGGCGAGATGAATCTCGGCTTCGCGTGGCACACCGGGTCGGTGCCGCAGGCGAGCGGCGCGAGGAGATCCGCCGGTTCAAGAGCGACCCCGGCTGCCGTCTGTTTCTCTCCACCGATTCGGGCGGTCTCGGCCTGAACCTCCAGGCAGCGAGTGTCGTCATCAATCTCGACCTGCCATGGAACCCGGCGCGGCTCGAGCAGCGCATCGCGCGGGCGTGGCGCAAGCACCAGACGCGCAGCGTCCACGTCGTCAACCTCATCAGCGAGGGCACGATCGAGCACCGGATGGTCGGGACGCTCGTGGTCAAGCAGCGCCTCGCGGATGGGATCCTCGACGCGCGCGGCGATCTCGCGGAGATCCGGATGCCGACCACCGCCGGCGGGCGCTTCCTCGATCGCCTACGTGTGCTCATGGAGACGACGGTCCGGCCCGCCGCCGCGCCGCCGGCGCCGCCGGCCCCGTCGCTCGTCGACCAGCTTCGGGCGCGGCTCGGGGACGCGATCGCCCCGCGCGTGGTCGACGTCCGGGTGCTCGGGGCCGACGCGCAGGCCGCAGCCGTCGTCATCGTCGACCACCTCGGGACGGAGGTCGAGAGCGCGATCACTGCTCGCTGGCCGGAGCTGGCCACACCGGCGTCCGTGCCGGCTGGCGTCGAGGTCATCGACGCCGCGACCTGGGAGGCACTCCAGCGCCTGGCGCGCCGCGGTCTCCTCCCTGCTCTCGCCGTTCCGGTCGAGCCCGACGGCAGCCTGGAGGCGGAGGATCGCCGTCGGACGCACGCCGCGGAGCTCCTCCGCAGCGCGAAGCGCAAGCGCGAGATGAGCGGCGTCCTCTGCGCCGGCGGCTTCGTCGCCGAAGCGGCCGCCCCTGCCCACGATGCCGTGGAGCTCGCGCTCGCCGCAGTGGCTGTCCGCCATGCTCTCGCAGCGGACGCCGACGGCGCACCGCTCCCCGAGAGCCTGCTCTGCGGCCCGATGCTCCTGCGCTCCTTCGTCGGCCAAGCGGACGTCGACCTGATCCGCCGCCTGCGCGCCGGCGCCGAGGCGCCGGATCCGCACGCGCTCGTCGAGCAGAGCAGCGCGCTGCTGCGCCGCCTCGCGGACGCCGTACGGGTGTGAGTCGAGCGGCGAGTGGGACGGCGGTCCCACGAGGTCGGTGACGAGGGGTAGCCGGGCCGGCGGTCAGCCTGCTCGCAGCAGCGGTTTCGGCAGGCTCGGGAGGCGCCGGGCCGCACGGTGGAGGTTGACGGCCTTCTGCGCGTCGAGCCAGAATTCGGGCGTGGTCCGGAAGGTGGCTCCGAGCTGGCCATTTCGGCAGTCACGGAGGTCCGACCGTTCACGATGCGGTTGACCACCTTGACGTCGCAGGCGAGATGATCCGCCAGCTGCCTCTGCGTCATCCCGAGAGGTATCAAGAACTCTTCGCGGAGAATCTCACCCGGGGTGGTCGGCCGCCGGCGTCGAGAGATTGCTCTCATCGGGCCTCCTCAGTGGTAGTCCCGGATGTCGACCAGGTATACCTGTCAAAGGTATAGCCCTCCAGCCTCGACTTCGGTTCAGCTCACGGGTATCCCGATGGCACGAAGGATTCCCTTCTCGATCTCGACCATCCGGCTCGCCGCGATGTTCCCCCCGAGCGGGCGTGGCACCAGACGATCGCGGCGCAGGGTCGTGATCTGCTCGCACTTGGCCATGGAAGGCCGCGGCAAACCTCCTTCGCGTACCCACAGCCTCACGTGAGTTGGTGCCTGGCGCAGGACGCTCGAGATGGGGACGACGATCACATCGCTCGCGAGCCGGTTGCGACTGTCTGGCGAGACAACCACGGCGGGCCGTCGCTTGGCGCCGGGCTCGTCGGGGACGTGAACCCAGTAGACACAGCCTCTCCGCGGATGCGGTTCGCGTGCAATCACTCGTCCCACGCGCGCCGCGCCGCCTCATCCCCGAGAGATGCCCACTCGTCGTTCTCCCGCCGCTCCGCCGCCGTCAACGAAAGATAGTAGCGCTCGATGGCACGATCCAACTCCGCCTGGCCGCGTCGACGAACCCACGCTGTGAGCGCATGCTCGAAGACCTCGCTGCGCGTCATCCGGCCCGCGAGCCGATCGACCTCCCGCAGCAACGTTCGGTCCACCGTGACAGAGACCTTCGCCTTGGCCGCCACGGTATGACCATCTATCGGATGATTCGTCTGACCGCAACCCGCGCCGAGTCACGTGAGGTCCAGGAACTCCGCGAGCGCGGCGCGCACCTCTTGCTGCAAGGCCTCGGGAAGCATCCCCAAGTCTTCGCGAAACAATGCGTTGTCCCATGCATATCTAGTCGATCAGGACGTCGCTGTGACGTCGCTGTCCCTGACCAGCCGGCAGATTCCCGCCGGTATTCGCACGCGCAGCGGGAACGCGTCGCCCGAGACGAGCTTCGTCGTGATCGGCAGGACGACCGTGCTGCGAAGACCCGCTTCGCCGAACTCGACGGGTTGGATGGCGAGGCACGGTCTCTGGTTGCCGGGTTTCGTGCCGACGCGAACTTCGAGGTCAACGACGTAGATGTGCCAGCGCTGGGGAACGCTGCCCGTCACGACGTCAGTCGAGTCGGCGGAGGCGGCTGTGGCGCTGGAACTCGAGCTGCACCCGCTGACTCTCGCGCGCGACCAGCTTCGCCGCTTTCCGCCAGGGTGCCACACGCTCGGCGCGCTCGGCATCGCGCTCGAGCAGGTCCAGCGCCGAGCGGACGACTTGAATCTTCGTCCGGGCTCCGAGACGCTTCTTGAGCGTCTCGATCCGCTCCGCGTCCACCTCTTGCAGCATCACTGGCTTACCCATCGCCGGTCCTCGGATATACTGATCAGTACATCTCCTTGTTTACCACCTCGCGCGAGTGCAAGGCTCGAGGGGAAGGAGCACCCAGCCGTCACCGTGGCTGTGCTACGTGGCCGGACTGCTGTACCGCCCAGTAGACGGGGTGTGAGTGAACCGCCGGTCGGCCGACCGGTTACGAGTTCTCACGCCGCCAGCGGGTCCGTGCGGCTGGTCGGGAATGCGGAGCCCGCACGGCTCCTCCCGGCCCTTCCAGGTAGGCGAGCCGGTAGCGCAGCACGCGCTCGAGGTACTCGCGCGTCTCGGGAATCGGCGGCACGCCGCCGCATTCGTCCACCCGGCGGACGCCGGCATTGTACGCGGCGAGGGCCAGCTCGAGGTCGTACCCGTAGCGGTCGAGTAGCTCGCGCAGGTGCCGGCAGCCGGCCTCGATGTTCTCGCGCGGCAGAAAGACGTTGCTCACCAGGTGCTCGGCCGCCGTCGCGGGCATGAGCTGCATCAGGCCGCGGGCGCCCTTCGGCGAGACCGCGAGACGGTCGAAGTCGGACTCGGCTCTGATCACCGCCTTGACGAGCGCGTACTCGAGGTCGTGGCGCCCGGCGGCATCGCGGATGAGAGCATCGTACTCGGTCGGCTCGACGCGGATCCGGTCTGGCCTCGCCGCGGGCGCGAGCAGGGCACCCGCCATCCGCAGGTGGTCGACGTGGAAGCAGCGGCTGTAATCCGCCAGCTCCTCGGCGCCGACGTCCTTCGTCGCCTGCGCCGCAGCGCTCGCCTCGAGGCGACCTTCGTCGCACCGCATCGCCGTGTCGAAGGAGCGGACGCGGGTCCAGCTCGAGAGCGGCGCCTGCGGATCCCGCGGCCCTTTCCCGTCGGGCACCGGCGGGGCCATCAAGAACCAGGCCCCGAGCAGCACGACTCCACGTCGCCGACCCGCCATGAGGGCGCTCTCTACCACACGAGGGGCACCCGCCGTCCAGAGAAATCGGCGGGCCCGCGGGGAGACCCTCAGGACGGCACGAAACCGCCGCCAGGCAACCGTGCGAGAGACCGGTCTTTCCAATATCTCCAGCTGAGCCATTGCGGCCGCAGCGACCTGAGAACGATCGGCACGGCCATGGCCACCACGTTCAGGTTCGGATTGAGCGACCGCGCCACGCCCTCGATGGTCACGATCGCCTTGATGAGGAGCGTCGCGGAGGGCGGGACGTAGAGACCATGGCGGTATGCCACCCTGAACAGCTCGTTGACGAGGGTCTCGAGCCCGTTCGAACCGCCGGCACGGTGGCCGTTTCGACCCATCATCTGAGCGACGACCTGGCTCTCGCTCTGCCGAACCACCTTCACGACGTCGGCCTTGAACTCGTCGTAGCTGAATTCGAGCGGAGGCACGCCGAAATCGAGGAGCGCGCGGGTCAACGCCTCGGGGTCGCCCGACACGAAGGCGCGCACCGCCCGCGCGATCCGTTGCCGATCCTGCCTCCCGGACTCCCCGGTCAGCCCGAGATCGATCAAGCCAAGGCGCCCGTCGGGGAGGATCAGGAGATTCCCGGCGTGGGGATCGCCGTGGAAGCGGCCGTCCTCGAAGACCTGCTTGAGAATCTCCTTGAAGGCGAGATCCGCGACCCTTCGGGCCGCGTCCGGATCCGTCTTGGCGCGGGCACGGTACGCCGACAGCGGCTCCCCGACGAGCTCCTCCATCACCAGGGCGCGCGCCGAGCAGCACTCTCGGTACACCCTCGGCACGCGGACGCGGGGATTGCCGCGCAGTCGTCGCCCGAAGTCGTCGAGCGACTGGGCCTCCCGCCGGAGATCGACCTCGGCCCGCAGCGCGGCACCGAGGTCCCGGACCGCGTTTGAAAGGGCGCGCCGGGTGGTCTTGCTCGTGAGGCCCGGGAGCGTGAGGACGAGATCGCAGAGCAGCTCGGCCGCGTTCAGGTCGCGATCGATCTCGCGCTGGAGCCCCGGGCGCACCAGCTTGACGATCACGTGCGTTCCGCTCTTGAGCTCGGCTCGATGGACCTGGGCGATCGATCCCACGGCGATCGGGCGCGGGTCGAACTTCCGAAACGGCAAGCCGTGCGGGAACGCTACCTTGAGCGTCGTCGCGAGCTGCCGCCCCCTCATCGGGGGCTGGCGCGTGTAGAGCGCTTCCAGGCGCACGCACACGGCCTCGGGGAGGATGTCGCTGCGGGTGGCGAGGACCTGGCCGAGCTTGGTCGTCAGAGGACCGGAGCTCTGGGCGATGCGCACCAAGGCGTCGCCGATCGCCTTCCAGGGAAGCCCGGACAGCCCTTCCCGTAGCAGGACGAGCGCGGCGGACGCCGGGGCCGGCAGCAAACCGTAGCGGGCGGCGTTGAAGGCCAGCCGTGGAGCTACCAGCGCCGCGTCCGCCACGCGCCTCGCCGGCCGTGCCAGGTCGGGCAATGTCACCGGGAACCGCAAGGTCTTCGCCCGGTATCGTCTCGGCCATCGGGGGCCGGGACTTTAGGCGCGCATGGGTCCTTGCGGCCTGCCGGGTGCCTTTGCCATGGGTGACCCCGTGAGCCGGCGGGCGGCGGCGTGGCTCGGCCTGGCGCCCGTGGTCGGCGCGCGAGCGGCGGCCGCGCAATCGTACGCGGTGCCCCTCACGCTCGCGAACCCGACCGTCGCGCGGGACGACGACTTCGGTCTCGCCCTGGCTGCGAGCGGCCACGACGTCCTCGTCGGCGTGCCGCTCGACGACACGGCCGAGCCACGCTGCACGAATCACACAACGCCCACGGAGGTGGATCCATGAGCGCCTCGGCTCCCAGTTCACCGGCGGCATCCAGTCACCATTTCCGGTTTCACGCACCGCACGCGCATCTCGCCTCGGCGTTCGGCGACGACTGGTTCGGCGTGAGAGCGGAGGGCTTTGCCCGCTTCTTCGGGACGCCGGTATTCCTGGTCGCGCAGACGGTCGTGGTGGCCGTCTGGATCGCCGTCAATGCCGCCGGTCTCACCCGATTCGACGTCTACCCCTTCATCCTCCTGAACCTCGCCTTCAGCCTGCAGGCGGCCTACGCGGCGCCGCTCATCCTGCTCGCCCAGACCCGGCAGGCCGACCGCGACAAGGCTCTCGTCGACGCCGACGCGCAGCACCGGGAAGCGCTGGCCCAGGCGAGCCTCGAGCGACAGGAGTTCGCGACGAAGCAATCGGCGCAGCTGCTCGAGCTTCTGGAGCTGAACACCAGGCTCACGCAGATCACGCAGGAGCTGAGCCAGCGGATCGAGCGGCTCACGGACGAGATTCACCGCAAGGTGGTCAGCGGGTGATCGCCTCGATCAGCTCGCGCCGCACCCGCTCGACGTCCGTGAGCGGGCTCCGGCGCAGCTGGCCGACCTCGGCCGCCGTATACGGGGCGAAGTCCGCCGGCCTGTCGTCATGGCCGAAGCGTTCGAGCACCCAGTTGAGCACGGCAGCCGTTCGGGCGTCGTCGAGGGGCGCCTGCGCGACACCCGGGACGCGCACCAGGTACTCCCGCCCGCCCGGCACGCGCGGGAACTTGCCGACGGAGCCGGCAAGCGCGGGGACGCTGCCCGGCGTGGCGGCGCCGTCGGCGCGGTGGCATCCCTGACAGTTGAGCGCGTAGTCGAGCGCCGGGCCGCCCACGTCGGCGCCCGCTGCGAGGCTCGCCGCGGCCAGCGCCACGAGCACCGCGACGGTCCAACACATCACGACTGGCGCATCACGACTTGGTCGCGACCCCGAGCACCACCGCCACCGAGCAGTTCACCGCCCGGCTCTTGGTGCCGAAGCACCACAGGAGGTCGTTGTTCTTCGACGTGAAGTAGATGGGCTTCTCGCCTTCCGTCCGGGTGCATCGACACCGCAGGCAGAGCGACTGCCCGCAGCAGTCGTTGTACGAGATGATGTAGTCCTTCCCGTCGCCGGGGTGCCGGCAGGTGCCGATCCACGTGACGGGCGACATCTCCGTCCCGGGCGGGCAGGCGCTCTGCGAGCCGCCGCAGCACGCGCACAGGAAGCCGTCGATCGCGCAGTGACGCCAGTAGCTGCAGCTCTTCGGGTCGCCCACCTCGCCCTTGAGCGCCGCGTCGTCGGGCGGCGGGAGGCCGGCGTCGTCCGCGGCACGCGCCACCGGGAGGAGCGGCAACGTCGAGCCGACCAGCGCGGACCCGAGCCGGGTGAGGAAGCTCCGGCGCGACGTACGCTGCGCCAGCTGCCGCGCCGCGGTCTCCACGAAGCGGTCGATCCAGTGCCGTCGGTCCATCACTGTGGTCCCACTCCCATCTCCTGCTCCGCGCGTCCGAGGAAGTCCTGAATCGACGCCACCCCGCGCTCCTTGGCCTCGAACAGGCTCTCGAGGTGCTCCCGCGTGTTCACGAGCCCCTTCGAGCGAACGATCCCGGCCGCATCGAGGAGCACGGCATACGGCAGCTTCTCGACCCGATAGGTGATCCCGAGCGCGGGGGAGAGGACGTAGGCCGAGGGGTCGAGCTGCTGCTCGCGCACGAACGGCTCGTGCTCCTCGCGGGTACCGTCGCTGGCGAGGACGAGGTCCAGCCAGTGCCCCTCGCTGCGCACCACCGAGCGCAGCGCGGGAAGGAGAGCCTTGCAGACGGGGCACGTGGGCGAGAGGAAGAAGAGGAGCGTCGCCCGACGGTCGGGGCTCGGCGCGCCGATGTCGCGCACCGCTCCGGAGAGCGTCTGCACGCGCACGACGGGTGCGGCGTCTCCCACCCCGGGGCCTCTGCCCACCATGAGGGCGCCGGCTGGCGCCACGCGCTCGTAGAGCACGCCGATCTGGCGGACGAGCGCGACCACGACGCCGGCGAGGAGCAGGACCGCCGCCCACAGGACGACGTTCGACACGACGAGCGCCTGCGTCACGCCTCACCTCGGAGGCGGGCGAGCGCGGGCGCGTGCGCGAGCAGGCGATCGGCCGATGCATACAGCGCCGCGAGCGTCCCCGTGGCCCCCAGCACCGTGAGCACGTCCACCCAGACGAGAGGTCGCGGGCGTACCGGAGCGACCGAGGTCAGCGCCGCCGCGGCGAGGGCCGCGTTGCGCGCGACCAGCCAGCCGCTGATCGGCCGGCGGACGGCGGGCCCCGCGCAGCCGCAGTCGATGTGTCGCCGGCCGCGGGCGAGATTGACGGCGATGGCGGCGCCGTAGACGACCAGCACCGCCGCCGCGGCGACGGGGCCGGGCGCACGCCGCGCCGATGCGACGAGCGCGATTGCCACGACGATCTCGATGCCGATCACCACCATCGCGGCGAGCGGCACGACGGCGCCGGGCAGGAGGCGGTACTCCGCGAGCGTCGTTCGGAATCGGCCGGGGTCGCGCAGCTTGTGGCTCGCGGCCACCAGGAACAGCAGCGCGAAGGCGGACCTCAGCGTGATGTCGGCGACGGGATCCATGACTGTCTCACGGCGTGAAGAGGAGGCTCCCGGCCAGGCCGGGCTCGGAAACCTGGCGGACCATCGCCCCGGTCATCGCGTCGTGGATGGTGAGGGTCGGCGGCAGCGACGCCGACATCACCAGGACCGGATGATCGTCCTGGGTCACGAGAATGCGCTCGACGCCGGGGTTGGGCAGCACCTTCGGCAGGAACCACCCCGTGAACCGCGCCATCCTGGAGCGCCCGCTCGCCGCGAGCTGCTGGCCGACGAAGCCCGCGAGCGGGTTCAGCACGGGGATGCGCTGCACGCGCCGTCGCGTCGCGAGGTCGTAGACCCACACCTCGGTGCCCGCCTCCTTGTGGGTGTCGGCGCCGCCCTGGTGCACGAGTGCGTAGAGCCGTCCGGAGGCCGCGTGCACGGCGAGGTGCTGGCCCCCGCCGATGCGCCATGCGGCGCGGCGGTCTTCGTCGCCGACGAGCGACCAGGTCTCCCCGAAGCGC
>Ga0209056_10005454_pt1 | contig 13225 bp, 8 predicted proteins | sample GraSoiAngelo_114_FD_185876 | JGI IMG/M metagenome (GOLD analysis project Ga0209056, IMG submission 185876) | Grasslands soil microbial communities from the Angelo Coastal Reserve, California, USA - 14_0903_13_40cm (SPAdes) (version 2) | ecosystem: Environmental > Terrestrial > Soil > Grasslands ... | reverse complement strand
GTACCCGCGACCGGTCCAGCGCTTCGGCATGCGCCCTTTCGAAATCGGGATCGAATTGTGCAAGAAACTCTATGAATAGTTTTGAGCGATATTTTTGCAGGTGATTCCAGGCCGCGTTGGGAGCAGTTCTCTTGTTGTATTCGAACTCAATAACCGAATCGTAGAGGTCCCGCCTTGTGTCGTCGAATTTGACGCGCAGCTTTTCGGACTGAAGATAGTGATCATCATTCTCGACGATTTCGATAGCTTCATTGAATCTTAGCGCAGCATCGCGGATCCTACTCGCCTCAGAATACGTCCGAGCAAGTAATGTCAGCGATTGAGTCTGTAGCCAAGTTGTTCTAAACGGCAGGCGAGAATAGATCTCTAAGTTTCTTTTGAGTAACCGCTCAGCATCTGCATATCGTTTTTCCTTTAGGGCGATTTTCGCTTTCACGATATCTAACCATTGCTCTACTTTCGCTTTATCAAAACCTGGCGGCATTTGATGAAACGCATCATCCGCCACGTCCACGTATTGGTGCGCCGCTTTGTAATCGGAGATAGATTCATACAACTGCGCTAGGGAAAGAGCCGCATCTGCCTGCACACTCGTGATAGCTAATTGTTGTCCCTCTTCGAGAGCTTCTTTCTCAAAGAGAACAGCTCTTTCGATCAGGCCTTGGTTATACAGGATGAGTCCAATAAGCCAATCAAGTTCGGCTATGCGAAAAGAATCATGATCATCGGTTAACCGAAGACATTCTAATGCGAGCTTTAGAGCTTCCTCTTGGTCGGCCGCGCCGTATTTATAGATAGCTGAATAGTAGAGCGGCCGAATGCGATCAGCAGAGGCGTTCAAATCTATGAAGGTTTTGATTCCTTCTGCGATCAAGTCGAGCATTTCTTTGTACGTTGCAGTCAGGTGCAGGCTAGCGCCGTAAATCGATAGCGCCTTACCCAACAGCCAGTGGAACTCGTTCTTGCGGGAAACCGAGACAATATGCGCGAGGGCATTACGGGCAGATTCGAAATCCCCGGTGCGGATCTCGGTGTCGACTTTGTTGAGTTCAATCCACAATCCATCAAAAACAGACTCTGTCTGGTCCCGTAGGTGTTCTGCCTGGGCGTATGCCTTTAGACTGCCGGTGAAGTCTCCTTTGGAATAGAGTTCGGCTCCTTTGTTCACGAATTGCCGAACAGCAATAGTTGTTTCGCGCGTTTGCGTGAACAGCGGAGCCAGCATGGCGGAGAAGGTTTTGTCGCCGTATCGCCGTTCCATCTCCGAAACGATAAAACGCAAAACCGCAGGGGAGTCCTCAGTGCTAAATGAGCCATATTGCCTGACGACTCGGCGGAGCAAATCGGGATTTTTCTCAAAAATCTGCTCCGCCTCACGGATATTGTTGCTTTCGACGGCAAGTCTCAACTGTTCCACTACGAGTGACTCGTCTAAAGGATTCCCGCCGGTCAACTCCCGGTACCAAGGTGATCCAGCATCTAGCAATTTGTATTTTTCTAAGGCTTTCTCGGCGAGCCCGTGGAGGCGCAGCCTTCGGTAGGTGACAACGAGATTGAAACGAGGCTCCGCAGCGCGGGGTTCGAGTTCGGAGACACGTTCAAACTCCTCCAGAGCATTTAGCAGACAAGTGGGATCCTTTTCTGAGAGCGCCAAATAAGCTGTTCCCAGGTTATTTAGCACCTCGGGCTCCTGGAGCATTTCGGCGGAAAAGTGGAGGGACGCTTCTATATACTGTTGCCACTGCTCAGCGGCGAGATATAGGAGTCCCTGAAGGCGCTGTTTGGCTTCCGTATTGGGATATCGCAGAAGAAAGATCTGCGCTTTACTGAGATCCGTTTGCTCAGCCTGTTCAACGGGCAATGCAGAGTACTCGGCATGATAAAGCCGACCACCTCCAGGTCGGCGACTATTGTAAGCTTTGTTGATTAGGCGGCGGATTTCAGTTGCAGGGTATGGATCTCGTCCAAACAGGTAGAGGCCAGCCGAGCCCAGAGCCGCAATGATCCAGATCGTGATGAGTGCTCTCGATAGCCATCGGCTGTCCCCTCTATAGCCTATTTCGTTTTCCATCCGAACGAATACTCTACGGCACAGCGGCAATGTAGCAAGCCGCGTAATTGTCAACCATCATAAAGTGGTTTCCTGCCCTGGGTGTCGGCGCCGTGGTACCGGTAATCCTTCTCGGAACAACATCAAAGTCCAACGCTGCCGGGCGTTCGATGTAAGAGAAGTAATGGCCGAAGTGATCGGTGTAGGGATCCAAGCCAGATTCGGTTCTTTCGGGAGCATATTCGGCGCGCAATTCGCGAGTGGTGTCGAGCGGGATATTCACTTTGCCGTCGTCCAGCTTCAAAATACCGGCCGATGATAGATCAATCTTTATCGTTTCTGCAACTTGGCGCGGGCGGAAGGTGGTTACTTCTTCGCCGTTGTCGGCACGCACAAACGTGTAACGCGCCTTGCTGACTTCGCTTGTCGAAATCGAGCGGATCGCATTGGATGGAATTGAAATGACGCTGGGGCACTTATCGACACGAGACTTCACCCCTTCGCCATAAAATTCCTTCATCCGTACCAATTCCGGTACGAAGATCTTCGGTTCTGGGAAGACGATGCCCTGTGCTTCAACCAAGCCGTTTCCCTTAATCGCGATCGTCCGGCGCGAGCCGTTCTGGGGAACAACCGAAAGGGTGGCTTTGTGTCCCGGGGCTTTCGGGAATCCAAGGCGGATGAGGTGAGGATTGCCGAGGTCCAGCAACACAAGCCCCTTTACATAAAGGGAGGTTACATCCGCCGGAGATTTATCCGAGGATGTCGAAGCAAATGCGGAAACACCTGTCACCGAGACGGCGCCGCCGCCCAGGACACTGAGGAAATCACGTCGATTGATTTGGTTCATATGGACTCCTTCTTTAGGTTTTGTTGGTTTTGAAAAGAGACTTTATTCCTTAGGGCGCTGCTAAAGAATCCGTTCAATCGCGCTGCTAAAGAACCTGTTCAATAAAGAAGACGTGAAAAAGCTTTGCTAACATTCAAAAAAAATTTTCAATTTTTCGAAAATTCTTGCGTGTTGCGAGAGGCGGATTACGTCTTTTTCTAATAGGAGGGAATTCAGTGACGGATAAGAGTCACGGCGAATGTTTGACCGAAGAAACTTTAACCGAATACCTCGAAGGCGGCCTCGATCTGGCAATTAAGTTAGCCAGCGAGGTTCACCTGATTGCCTGCGACGGGTGTCGGGGCCGGTTGGGTTTCTTGATGAAACTGTTAAAGGAAGACGTCGACACTGAGGAAGCTGCTGCCGTCGAGGCCATAACCCAACAATGGCATAAGTCGAAATACAAGATGCCGCGGCGGACCGGGACGCTCCCCAATTGGCTGTTCGGCGTCGCGATCGCCGCTGCGCTGGTGATTGCCGTTGTCGGCGCCCGGGTTCTCCTGGACCGGCAGGGACCGCCCAGGTCGGCGAGCGAAATTGTACAACTGCTGCTGACGCAGAACCGGCCGTTCGAGTCTCGCCTGGCCAACGAGCCGCACCTGCCGATTCTTCGGACGCGCGGCCTGGAGGATCCCGGAGTCGCCTATGGCTTAATCGCGGGAGAAATGACAAGACTTTCGGCCGACAGTCACCAGATGGGCCGTTTCTACCTCCTTCAGAAGGAATTCGGCCGCGCTATTTCGTACCTCGAAATCGCGGAGCGCGAAATCGGAGCCGGTCCCGCGGTTCATAACGATTTGGGGGTCGCCTATATGGAAGGTCATGGGCCCCGCCTGGAGGAGGCCGGCGAAGAATTCCGGCATGCGCTGGGCAAGGATCCGATGTTCACGCCTGCGGTGTTCAATCTCGCCCTGCTTTATGAGCGCACCAATTCGCCGGAAAGAGCAGCGGCCGAGTGGAAGCGGTACATACAGTTGGATCCAAACTCCGGCTGGGGCAAAGAGGCGCTTAGCCGGCTTCAAGCGTTGACCCGCTGATATGCAGGAGAACCGTAAGAGGTTCCACTGGCATAAGACTGTGGAAACCTCAGCCGCAGATTTACTGCGCGAGTGTGGCGAGAAACTGACGGACCGCACCCTGTGGACCGAGTTCCAGGGGCGGTTCCAGCGCCTCATCTTCTTGTATCTGATGCGGGCGCTGCGCCTTCGGCGCCCTCAGGACGACACGTGCGATGTCGTGCCGGATCTGGCGCAGGAAGTCTATTTGAGGCTGGTTCAACACGATGGACGCGTTCTGCGTTCGTTTCGAGGAACAACGGAGTTTTCAGTGTTGGCTTTTTTAGGGCGAATCTCATCATCTGTGGTTACGGATTACCAACGGCAACTTGCAACCGAAAAAAGGCGGGCGCCGGTCGTCCCAATCGAATCCATAAAAGCTGGAGAACTGACCGGCTCCCGATCGGCGGGAGCGGCGGAATTCGACTCGAACGCGATCGGTGCGATCCTTTCGTGGATCGATGTCGAACGAATTGTGGAGGGCGACCCGGATCGGAAGAACGCCCGGAGGAATGCGCTGATATTCAAACTTCATTACATCGATGGTTTTCAAGCCGCCGAGATCGCTCGTTTCCCCGGGTTTGAACTGACCAAGTCAGGCGTCGAATCGATACTCGCTCGAATGAGAAAAAGAATTCAGGAATGAGTCGCAGTCCCAGCTCAATTACTGTCGAGGCCAGCAACCGCGGACCGATTGTGTTTTCATCAGCCTCCCTCTTTAGGCTGTAGGGGGCGGGAACAACGCTTTCAGGAGGAAAGCATTCCGCCCCTTTTTTTGTCCTCCAACTGCCGAACTGAACATCCTCAATTTTAAGCCTCCGACCTGCGATACAATCGCCGCCTATGTTTGGCAATCGATTGAATGTGAAATCGATTTTGTACGTCATCTTCTTTCTCTCCGGGGCAACCGGGCTTGTTTATGAGGTGATATGGGTTCGGCTGACGGGTTTGATCTTTGGCAATACCTCCCAAGCCATTTCAACGGTCCTTGGCGCTTTCATGGCAGGGCTCGCTCTGGGCAGCTGGAAGCTCGGGAAAAAAGCGGACCGCACCAACAACCCACTACGCATGTACGGTCTGCTGGAGATCGGCATCGGACTTTCCGCTGCCCTGGTTCCATTAATTTTTCGGGCATTGGATACTGTTTATTGGGCAGTGGTACCGTCGGTGTCTTCGGTTCCGGGAGGCGCTCTTTTCGTCCGTTTCGCTACGAGTTTTGCCGTGCTGCTGACTCCCACATTTCTAATGGGAGGGACGCTGCCGGTCCTGGCGCGGTTTTTTACCGGCGACGTGGATGAAGTCGAAAACAAGGTTGGAGTTCTCTACGCGCTCAACACGTTCGGCGCGGCCGCCGGTACGATGGCGGCGGCGCTGGTGTTTATTCCAGGGATCGGAAACACGAGAACAACATTGACGATCGCGGCGGTCAATGTCGCGATTGGATTGTTTGCCGTGTGGATGGCGGAAGGGCAACAAACATCTACCGAGAGCGATACCCTCACCCGGCCTTCGGCCGACCTCTCCCAAGGGGAGAGGCTATCCAATCCCGCGGCCGGCAGGCTCGTCCTTCTGACCCTTGCGGTATCGGGATTCGTCGCGATGATGTATGAAGTGTCCTGGACGCGAGCTCTCTCGGCCATGATCGGCAGTTCCACGTATGCATTTTCCATCATGCTGGTGACCTTTCTCGGCGGCATCGCACTGGGAAGCTCAATAGTCGGGCGCCGGAAACCCGCAGCAACGCTACGGCTGTTAGGTTTGTTGCAGCTTGGCGTCGCCATGGGCGGGATTGTTTTCCTGATCGGCTATCTTGCCGCGCCGTATCTGTTGATTGCGTTGATTCGCGCCTTCTACTATTCCTTTCCCGCGATACTGACGATCCAGTTCGTCCTGTCTGCCGCCTTGATGGTGTTTGCAACATTGTGCATGGGCGCGACTTTCCCGGTCGCCAGCCAGTTGTATTCCAGCAAAGTCACGATTCTGGGCCGGAGTATCGGCAATATTTATTCCTTCAATACGATGGGCGCGATTGCCGGCTCGCTTTTCGCCGGTTTCCTCCTGATTCCGATTATTGGTACCGAACGAACGATACTTGCCGGCCTTTTCTTCAACGCGGCGATGGCGCTGTTGTTGCTGGCGGAGGCAAAGACCTCGGGCATTGCTCAATCTGTCGGGGTTATATTGCTGATCGGCGCGACCCTTGGGATGCGCGGCGGCGTGTTCTGGAAGCCGGAAATCATGGATCGCGGAGTGCTCATTTATTCGCACGCATTCGAATCCCGGCCGGAACTGACGATCAGCGAGCATTACGAAGACACAGACGTGGTCTATTTCAAAGAAGGCAATAACGCGACGATTTCGGTCCGCAAGGGCGAAAACTACATGGCATTGCGGACAAATGGAAAAGTCGATGCCTCGAACCGCGACGACATGATTACGCAATTGGCGGTCGGATGGCTTCCGGTCTTCTATCATTCCAATCCCCAATCGGCACTTGTTATCGGCTACGGTTCTGGAGTTACGGTGGGGGCAGTTGCGGCCGTCAAAGAGGTAGCCGACATCGATTGCATTGAGATCGAGCCGGCAGTGTTTGGTGCTGCGCCGTGGTTTTCTGAAATCAATCGAAAAAGCTATGAAAGCCCGAAGCTGCACATGATTTTCAACGACGCGCGAAATTACATGAACGTAACGCGCAAACAATACGACGTGATCATCTCCGAGCCCTCCAATCCATGGATCGCAGGCGTTGCCAGCCTCTTCACTGCAGAGTTTTACGATCGCGTAGCCGACGTCCTGAAGCCTGACGGCATCTTTGCGCAGTGGATCCAGCTTTACGAACTCGATCCGGAAGACTTGCGAATGATTCTTTATGAAGTCCAGCGAAAGTTTCCCGAAGTGTCCGTTTGGGTCACCGATTCCGATCTGATCGTCATCGGATCGCGTCAACCGCCGAAACTCGACGCGGCAAGACTCGTCACGGCCGTGAAATCCGATTCCGGGATGATCCGCGATTTCCGTAACTTTCTGCACAGCGAACAGCCGGAGGGGCTGCTGGCGTATTACGTGATGTCGACTGAAGCGGTCCGCAAGTTCGCCTCGAAAGCGCGGCGGAATACGGACGATCATCCTCTTCTGGAATTCCATGCTCCACGACAACTCTTTTCCGACACACGCGACTTGAATATCGATCTCCTTTATCAGGCCAAGGATGGCCTGATGCCGTACGGAGCAGAGGTTTCCGATCCGGAAAGCGCCTACTACGGCATGATCGAGCCTTTCCTTCACTTCAAGCGGTCGAATCTCGCGAATCAGTCTATGGCTTTGCTCGCGCAGGTCTCCCGCAAGGACGAAGCATCGCTTCAGCTGGCGATCGCAAAACTCAATATGGATTCGGGAAATCTCGATCGCGCCGCGGATGCGCTGCGCGAAGCCGACTCGCTGATGAAACCGGGAAGTTTGCTTTTGGCAGAGAAAGAAGAATTATGGGGCATTCTCAATGACGGCCTTGGCGAATCCGAGAGCGCCAAGCAGCATTACGAGCTGGCCGCCATGACCGATCCGATGCGTCCTTTGCCGTTGCGCAAGTTAGCGGAGATGGCTGCAAAGGACCAATCGTGGACCGAAGCAGCCAACTGGATGCAGCAATTCGTAGCCACGCGGCCCACTTCACTTGGCCATTTTTGGGCAATGCTTGGAGACTACCGGCTGGCTGCTGAGCAATTGGATGACGGCATCCGCGCGCTGGAGACCGCGCTCACCGTGGATCCTTATGTCTACTGGGGACACTATCGCATGGCGCGCGTTTTCGAGCAGAAAAAGGACATGGAAAGCGCCGCAAAAGAATATGAGTACCTCGTGAAATACGCCTTCGATCGTGACGCCGATGTCTACTTGAAGCTTGGTAACATTTACAAAGATGCCGGCCGCAGGCGTGACGCGCTGCGGGTTCTCGCAAAAGGGACAAGAATTCTCTCGACAAATGCCGGGATCTATCGTCTATACCGGGAGGTTCAGGAGGGACGTTGAAATCCAAACTATTGGAAATCGCAAATTGGAATTTGTGCTCCATCCGAAGATCTGCAATGAAGCAACTTCCAATCTTGGAATTTTCAGTGCTTGTATGTCTCCTCTTGCCCCCTCTCATCTACGGGCAAACCCTGAAAGTCGACGTCAACCTCGTCAATGTCTTTGCAACAGTCAAAGACGATCGCGGCAATTTCATCACGGATCTCTCGAAAGAGGACTTTCGCGTTTATGACGACGATCAACTTCAGGACGTGCGGGTCTTCGAAAAACAGGACAAGGTCGAATCCTCGATCGGTCTGCTCGTGGACACGAGCGGAAGTATGATTGACATCATTCCGTATGTGAGGCGAGGCGTCCGCGATTTCACTCGGGCGCTGCCGAAGAATGATGATTTCTTCCTCGTTTCATTCGGAACGACAGTAAAGCTGCTCCATACCTCAAAGCAGCCGCTGAAGCATCTGGAAGAGAGCTTGGCAGGGCTAAGGGCTTGGGGGACATCGTCGCTCTATGACGGGCTTTTATACTCGATGGAGAAGATCGAAAAATCGGATCATCCCCGAAAGGCCCTCATTGCTTTTACCGATGGCAATGACAACGGCAGTACCATTCGGCATGACCGGGTCGTCCAGGAGATCCAGGAATCGGCTGTCTTGGTGTACTTCGTCGCGATCGGGTCCGCCGTTCTCGTGGATTCCCACACGCTGGAATCATTATCCGACATCAGCGGTGGCCGCACTCTTTACGTTCCGAAGCAAGACGCGATTGCACCCGTTCTTGAAGAGGTCCGGACGGAACTGGGACGCCAATACTACATCGGCTATTATGTGCCGCGCCGCGCCGGGTTTCATCACATTCGCATAGAGGTTCCGGGCCGTGACGTGAAGATTAGGGCGAAGACCGGCTATAGCGGCGGCTGAGGATCTTCCACTCAGGCCGTATCTTCGCACCGGAACACCTGTTTTGGACCAGCCTCGTGGTATCCGTTCCACTGCGCTTCGAACGACTCATCATCGATCTTGTAAATCCTGAACAAAGGTAGGGGATTGCACACGGAGTGGGTCGGACATGTCTGCTTGATCTGCAACACCGTAAAAGGCGGCGCGGTGGCGAGTTTGCGAACCAGCTTGAGCTCGGCATCGGTGAAGGTGGTCATCCCGTTTATGTTAATTGAAATTGGACCACATCTGTCCGGTTGCCGCGTGATAACACAAATAGTTGTTGGAAAACGTGGAGGAGGCAATAGATGATCGAGCTACGATTTCGCATCCGGAACAACGTTTTGAATCCCCAGGATTCGCCCCGAAAATCGACGATTCGTCCGCTGTCGCTGTGTTTGCCGTCGGTAGAAGAAGCGGCCCTGCTCGGTGAAGTGGATGAAGGCGGACGCGTCATCCCAAGGCGTGGGGTGTTCTTTCTGACGAACCTGCGAACAGGACCGGTAATCGAAGGCTTTGAAGATTGTGCTCTCGGCGAATTCGTGAAAGCGCAGATCGAGGCGCTATCTCAAAACGGTGAGCCGCCCGCGAAATGCGAAGTCCATGGGCTGGATCCCTTCTTGGAGCTGGCAGAACCGGATCAGGCAGACCGGCTTCGCGATTTGATCAGCGTGTGCGAATTCCGGTCCAATGAATTCACTCCAGAATCCGCAGTCCGGTTTTTGAAAGAAAGCGGATTTTTCGACGAGTACATCATCGTCGGTGTAAAACGTGGCAATGGCTGGCGCCGGTCTCGTTGCATCACGACCTTTGAAGGCCGGCCTTCGGATGCCGCAACGATCCTCGGCCACCTCGCGGAGTATTTCGGAAAAGAACAACAAGACGACAAGCCCCATGATGACCGGCACATGTGACGAATCAATGGTGGAGAAAATCGAACGTACTTGCCCAAACTGCGGGGCACAACTGGACGAACAGAAATGTAAGCTCGTGTGCCCCCGCTGCTCCTACTTCAAATCGTGCAGCGATTTCTAGGCATGAGGGATCCAACTGTAGGGGCGGTCTATGACCGCCCGCGATCTCTCGGTTTCGACGTCGGGGGCGGTCGTAGACCGCCCCTACAGTACTGTTTCAGCATGAGCGCAAACGGATAGTCAGGCTGCTCGCGCAGTAATTCATCGAGTTTGCGGTTGGCTGCGGCTTTTTGACCCGTATCGAACAACTTCGCGGCTTCGAGATATTTCTTGTTTGCGGCATAGAGGCGTTCCAGACTTGCCCATGGCTCCGGCGACCCGGTCTCTTTGTGTTTTGGAGTCTTCGAGCGCTTTAAGAACCCGTCGAGAATCTCTCGTACCGTGTGCGGCGTCTCGTCGCTATTCAACACCTGCAAAATTTTTCGTTCCGTCTCCGGATCGCGCGCTTGCCCGAGAAGCTCCATGAGAACCAACAGATCTTCGCGATAATCCGGATGGTTTGCGTGCGCCAGAACCTCTTCCAGGATCCGATCAACCGCCGAGGCTTCGCCGCACTCGATCAGGAGTTGAAACCATCGAAAGGGAATGTCCTCGTGCGCGTGCGGCTTCAAGGAGTAGAAGATGTATGGGCGAGCCAGCGGCCACATCGCGCGTACCAAGGTATAGGCTTTCATCTCGAGGTCTTCCTCAAGGACGGGCTCGGAAATCACGTACGCCAGGACGCGAGCGCTTGCGGCGGATCGAATTGAACCTAGAGTCTCCATAGCTGCTTCCGCAGCTGAACGGTCTTCGGGAGATTCCAGCAAGAGATCCGCGGCAGCTTGGACTTTCTCATCGGGTTTCTCATCCACGCATTGTTCGAGTCTGCGGATGAGGTAAGCCACGTAACTCTGAATGATTGTTGGAACATCGTGTAAAGGCGCTTCGATATCTTCGACGAACCGCAACACGCGTACGGGCGCGGATCGCAATTTCCGGAGGTGTGCTGCTATCTCGGTCCGCATCTCGAGCCGCCTTTCGACATGTTCGTGGATGCCGGCATCGATAAGCCGGCGAAATTCTTCATCGTCAAGCGAGGCCCGGTCCTCTTCGACCAGCCGGCCCAACTCGTAGAGGAAAAAGTCGTCGCATGGGATGCGGTAATCGAAGTTCTCCAGCGGATTCTTCATTGAGGGAATTTATACAGCCCGGAACCGTACCTCTCCCTTCGCGGGATCGATTGTTTCAATCCGGACGTCGACCATCTCGCCCGGCCGGAGTTTTACCGGGCCTGAAACTCTTCCTCGTAAGTAGTAGTCCTGCAGTTCGATATTTCCCTTTGGATCCAGAACCACCGCAGCAAGCGATTCCCCTCTCTTATATCGTGCCAGGTATTCCAGCAACCAGTAGTTCGTTGAGCGGTCTTCGATGGCCCGGATCTCCTGTTCTGCAGTTTCTGCGGCAGCGAGAATTTGCAGCAGTTCCTCGCGGCCGTATGGTACGGGAACACCGCTGAGCATGGCCGTGAATTGGCGCTGGGTCACCAGATCGGCATAGCGGCGGATCGGCGACGACGCCTGCGTATACGCGCCAAGCCCAAGGCCTGAATGCAACCCTGGTGTGAGGGATAGGCGGGAGCGCTTGAACGTTTTTCTCAATCGTTCGAAAGCCAATGCCTCCACAGCTTTATAAGTCCCGCTGAGCGTAATGTCAGATCCGCGAAACGGTCCCGCCGTGGAGTCGACAGCATCCAGGGCGGGACTTTTCAAGTCCCGTTGAGGATCACGTCGAATCGACGGAGCCGTTTTCGTGGAGTCGCCGGCATCCAGCGCGGGACTTAAAGTGTCTTCGACTGCCAGTGCTTCGCGGGGCTCTTGCGTCCGATAGATTACGGGAATGCTGTTTACGGATGCGAAATCCGCCGCCAGTCCGTTTGCCAGAATCATCATTTCGCTGACAACGAATCGCGAAGGCGAGTTGGGATTGATCTTCGTGATTTGAATCTCGTCACCTTTTACGCGGATCTTGAGCTCAGCGCGGCGGAATGTGATTGCGCCGCGGTTCGAGCGTGCGTCGCGCAACTGTTTCGCGATGCGGTGGAGTGTGTAGAGAGCGGGGTCGCTTTCTATAATTTGGTCCGCCTCGTCATAGGAAAGCCGCTTTTGGACATTAATCGTGGAGAGCGCGATTCGATAGCCGGCGCGGTTTGCTTGCTTGTCAAATCGCACTTCGACCGTGAAGGCTGGCCGGGGCACTTCGGTCCGCAAGCTTGCCAGGTCTGTCGACAGGCGCTCTGGGAACATTGGAACCGTGATTGATGGCAAGTAAATGGTCGAAGATCGACTCGAGGCTTCTGCATCGAGGATATCGCCTTTCGTGACGAAGGCGGAAACGTCCGCAATATGAATACCGACGATGATTTCGTCTCCTTCCCATCGAACGGTGAGCGCATCATCGACCTCTCGCGTATCCTCGTCGTCGATGGTGAAAGCCGGAGCGTCTTGATAGTCAAGACGAGTAGGAATGTGTGTGTACGGCCTTAGTTGCGCCGCCGCCTCGATAAGCGGAGACGAAAAATGCGGGTCAATACCGGCTGTGACGAGAAACCGGTCAACGGTGGGGTCCACACGGCCGGCTCGCAGCAAGATGTCGTAGGCGGCGTCGCGCGCTTTCGCTGTGCCGGCGATCTCTTCCAGGATGAGGCCGATTTCATCGCCGGTTTTGAACCGCAACCAATTCTGAATCCGGTCAAGGATCACAGCCGATTCTTCGGGAATATCGGTGTTCTTTTTCAGGAGTTGTTCCAGGACCTTTACGACGTGCTCCCGAAATTCCTCCCGCGCCCGCTGGCGCTCGCGGCGTGTCCGCTCGCTCGAAACCTGTTCCTCGGTTTTGGGAAGAAATTGCGAGCCTTTGCGCCTGAAGAACAGATTGTCTTCCGAGAGTGCGCGAAAGACGGCAGACTCGGCCTCCGGCGTAGTTTCGGCGAAAAATAATTCGGCAAGCTCGGAGGGATTCAGTTCGCGCTGTCTCGTTCCCAGCGATTGCCAAAGCAGTTCGACATCGACTTCGGCTTGGCGTGCGGACACCTTCTCCGAGATCTGGCGTGCGAGAGCCGGAAATTCTCCTTCAGTTGACGGACCGTGCACGATGACCACACGATCCCCATGCACCGTCAAGTTACGCCCGCGCGGATCGATCACACGCAGGCGATCGCGTTCCTGTTTTCTCACGTAAGCGAGACGCAGTTCTTCCTCATCGAGGAATTCAATGATCCGCCCTTCCAGCGACATGCCTATAATTCTGTCATGTATGCC
>Ga0209056_10005453_pt1 | contig 13228 bp, 12 predicted proteins | sample GraSoiAngelo_114_FD_185876 | JGI IMG/M metagenome (GOLD analysis project Ga0209056, IMG submission 185876) | Grasslands soil microbial communities from the Angelo Coastal Reserve, California, USA - 14_0903_13_40cm (SPAdes) (version 2) | ecosystem: Environmental > Terrestrial > Soil > Grasslands... | reverse complement strand
ACCGATCTCCGTAGCGCGCACGTCGTGTGTCTTCATCGCGCGCTGCCACGCGTCAGCGTGAGCGCGGGGGACACCGACCAGCAGGCCGCCGGACGTCTGAGGGTCGAGGAGCAGCGTGTGCGTCAGGTCGTCGACTCCGTCGAATCTCACCTTGGCACCGTCATCGAAGTACGCGCGATTGCGCTCGAGCCCTCCGAAGCTGATCCCGATCTCGGCCTGTTGTCGCGTCGCAGGGAGCAGAGGCACAGCGTGCGCGTGAATCCGTATGGCGACGGCCGACTGGTCCGCCATCTCGTGCGCGTGGCCGGCAAGTCCGAAGCCGGTGATGTCGGTCGCCGCGTGCAGCTCCGCATCGACCGCCGCGCGGGCGGCGCCCTGGTTCAACGACACCATCGATGCGATGGCGGACGCGAGATCCGCCGCATCGAGCGCTCCGTTCTTGTGGGCGGTCGTGAGGACGCCCGTCCCGATCGGCTTGGTGAGCCAGAGCGCGTCCCCTGCGCGAAGGCGCGATTTCAGCAGGATCCGCTCGGGATGCACGAGACCGGTAACGGCGAGCCCGTACTTCGGTTCCCGATCGATCACGGTGTGACCGCCGGCGACGACACCCCCCGCCTCGGCGACCTTGTCGATCGCGCCCTGGAAGATGCGTTCGAGCTGCGAAAGCGGCGCGTCTTCGGGCCACGCGGCGATGTTGAGCGCGAACAGCACCTCGCCGCCCATCGCGTACACGTCTGACATCGCGTTCGCCGCACCGATCGCTCCGGACGCATAGGCGTCGTCGACGATCGGCGGGAAGAAGTCCAGGGTTTCGACGATCGCGATCTCGGGCGCGACCAGGTATACGGCCGCGTCATCGGCCACCTCGAGACCGACGAGCAGCTCCGCAGGACTTCGTTGTTCGCGCATCGGACGCAGCACCTGCGCCAGCGGGCCTGGGCCCAGCTTGGCCCCTCAGCCCGCGCAGGTGGAGAGCGTCGTCAGCCGGATCTCATCACGGGTGAACACCGATGGCGATGGTACTCAGGGAAGCGGCGGCGGCGTTCGGACAGCGGTGTACCAGACGGTCGCGGCGAGGACCATAAGGAGCAACGCGAGGCCAAGGTTCGTGCCGAGCCGTCCGCGCTGCAGGACGACGAGGAGCAGGAAGATCGCGGCGCCTGCGACCAGCGCGAGATCGAGGAGCAGCAGAAGGAACGCGGCGTTCATATCACGTTGTGCTCCCGGACGAGCTCCCCCGCGCCGAAGCGCGACGCGCGGAGCGCGTTGATATCGAGCGATGTTCGGCCATCCACGATCAGCTCCGCGAGGAGCTCGCCGGTCGCGGGCGCATGCATCACGCCGTGGCCCGAGAAGCCAGCGGCACAGATGAAGCCCTCGACGCCGTCGACTTTCCCGAGGATCGGATGTTTGTCCGGCGTGTCCTCGTAGAGGCCCGCCCAACCGGTCTTGATCGAAGTCCGTTCGAGGATCGGGAACCGCGAGAGCGCGCGCTCGACGACCGTGGGCATGAAGTCCCAATTCACACCGTCGTCGAAGCCGGGCTTCTCGTTCGGATCGGCCATGCCGAGGAGTACTCCGCCGGACTCACGGTGCGCATAGAGGCCGGTCGCGAACTCGATGGTGAGCGGGAAGTCCTCATCGAGCCCGGCCACGGGCTCCGTCACGAAGATGTGGCGGCGCAGCGGGCTGATCGGCAGATCGACCTTCGCCAGCTTGGCCACGAGCGCGGCCCAAGGCCCGGCCGCGTCGACGATCGTCGGAGCCGCGACATCTCCGGCACTCGAACGGACGCCGGCGACGCGGCCGTTGCCGCAGGTGATCTCCGTGACCTGAGCTCCTTCGACGAACGTCGCGCCGGCTTCGCGAGCGCGCGCGACGTACCCGTTCATCATGCTCGTCGGGTCGGCGTAACCATCCTTCGCACAGAAGGTCCCGAACCGAACGTCGTCGGTGCGCGCATGCGGAAAGAGCGCCTTCGCCTCCGCGGCGGTGATCCGGCGTGCGGGAACGCCAAGCTTCGACCACATCGCGAGCGAGCGCTCGAACGGCGCCACGTCGCGCTCTTCGGTGATCAGGAAGAGATAGCCGACCTGATGGAAGTGCGGATCGGCGCCGATCTCATCGGCGAATCGCTCGATGTGCGGAAGTGAGCGCTGCGAGAGGCGGACATTGATCTCGCTCGAGAACTGCAGACGGATGCCGCCGGCATTCTTTCCCGTGGATCCGGACCCGAGACGGTCACGCTCGAGCACGAGGACGTCGCGAACGCCCTTCTTCGTGAGGTGGTACGCGATCGAGGCACCGATGATCCCGCCACCGACAATGACGACATCGGCAGTTCGCCGCATCGGGCCGATGGTATGCAGTCGCCGGGACCGATGCTTCTCTGTAGAATTGATGGATCAGGCGGGAGTGGCGTAACCGGCAGCCGCGTATGCTTCAGGGGCATATGCCCGTAAGGGCGTGAGGGTTCAACTCCCTCCTCCCGCACCGATACTTTTCAGGGCGTATTCGTTCCAAATCATCCGCTTCCGCTCCAGAGAAGGCGCGCCCGGGTCTGCGTATAGCAGCCGGAGCAAGATGATCGACTCCCGTTTTCCATACTTCAAGCGAAAAAGGTCGCGCCTCTTCTTGCGAACAATCCGCTCGACATAGCCATGAAGCCCGGTCGTTGTTCTCAAGCGATCACGTAGCCAGTCGATGTGAAATCGGCTGGCCGACAGAAAGAAGACCCAGAGCCGCTCGTAGATGTAGTCCGGGTATTTCAAACGTGTCGGCCTGTCACGGAAGACGCTGATAGACCCATCTCCATCGAGCAGACCACGAGCGAGTGGGACAAGGTAGCAGTCAGGGACATCGATCGCGCCAAGCGTCAGGCTCTTCTTTGGCGTGAGTCCAATCGACAGAAGCCAGTCGTAGAAAGCCACGTCGGAGAACTGCGCGTAGTAGGCAGGCTTACGGCGGCGCTTCCGAACGACGGTCCACCTGATTGGCCGGCCGAGGCACTCAAGGTAGGTTTGGACCAGCTGGCGATCGCAAGACGTAAGAATGATGTGCCGACGGTCTTTCGAAAGGCAGCCGTCCGTCGCGAGCAGTCCGACGACGTACGCCATCGTCGACGACCACTCCAGCGGGAGAGTTCGATAACCGCGTACCCGTTTGTCTTCGTCCAAGCTGACATGCCGCTGGTAACGCTTCGCCCGTGCCTTTTGGACCCTTTGCACACGCGCATCTACGCACGCGCACGCGTGCGAGGGAAGACGCCTAAATGTTTCACCCCTGTCGTCAAAAGTGACGACAGCGCTGTCATCTGCGAGGCGCGGTCCGCACGTACCAGTCCTCGACGTTCCAGAACCTCTCGCGGGGATCGGTGAGCGGCGCGATCCGCAGACCCTGCACCTGGCGGCTCTGCGCGTAGAGGTAGTCGCTGAAGTACAGGTACACCACCGGCACCTCGTTCGAGATCGCCTGGAACACCGGCGCGTACAGCTCACGGCGCGCCGCTTCATCGAATGTGCGCCGCGCGGCCTCGAGGTTCCGATCGATCGGCAGCGTTGAATAGCCGGAGAAGTTGTGCCCGGGATCGCTCACCTCGGTCGAGTGGAAGAAGGAGTACGGATCCGGGTCGCCGGACACGGCAATCTCCACGAGCAGCGCATCGAATGTCCGCTGACGCGCGGCCGAATCGACGAGCTCCCCGAACGGCATCGTCCGGACGTCCACGTTTATCCCAACGGCTTTCAGGTCTTTCTGGATCGATCCGGCCGCCGTCGTGCGCGCCGGCTCGTCCGACGTGGCGATCGTGAACGCAAGCTTCTGCCCGCCTTTATCGCGGACTCCGTCGCCGTCGTGATCCTTCCAGTCGGCGCCGTCAAGAAGCGCCTTCGCGTCCTCGACCGAGTACATGTAGCGCGTCACGTCCTTGACGTACGCCCAGGAGGTGGAAGGCACGAACTCGTCCGCCACGGTGCCACGGCCGTCCGCGGCTTGCTGCAGTACCCGACCGCGATCGATCGCCGTCGCGACGGCCTGCCGTACGGCACGATCACGGAAGACCGTCTTCTCGGGCCGCACGTTCAGGAAAAGCGCCACGAAGTTGTCGGTCGGCAGGCTGTAGAGGACGACGTTCTTCAAGGTGCGCGCACGCTCGCCGTCCGGGTTCGAGAGGCCTGCGACCCCGTCCAGCTCCCCGCGTGAGAGCGCGAGCAGCGCTTCGCTCGTGTCCGGATAGAAGCGGAGGATCACGCGATCGAGATACGGCCGAGCCCGATCCGGCCGGGTACGGTAGAAGTCGTCGTTCCGGGTGAGGACGACCTGACGGCTGTCGATGTCGATCACGCGAAAAGGTCCGGTGCCGATCGGACGCACGTTGAAGGTCTGCCGCGCGAGCTCCGCGTAGGGGACGTTGCCGAGAAGGTGCGCCGGCAGAAGCGGGACCGTCGTGCTTTGGGCGAACGGCCCGTACACGTCGGGCAGCGTGAACCGAACCCCGCGCTCATCGAGGCGCTCGACCGTCACGCCGCGGAACGCGTCGCTGTATGGTCCGACGTAGCCCCGGTCCTGCAGCAGCTTGACCGTGTAGACGACATCGTCAGCGGTGACGGGCTGCCCGTCCTGCCATCTCGCGTCGTCGCGGATCTCGAACGTCCACACGCGGCCGTTGCTCTCGGTGCGGAACCCAGCCGCGAGATCCGGCACGATCGCCCCGTTCTGGTCGTACCGCGTGAGTCCGCTGAACGCGAGCCGGACTACGTCCTCGTCGACATCGGTCGCCGCGATGACCGGATTGAGGTACTGCGGCACGCCAGCAACGCCCTCGACATAGGTGCCGCCATATGCCGGACCGCCCGCGGACGGGTTCTGTTCCGCGATGATGGCGGCGAGGCTCGCCAGGACGAGCAGCCCAACGAGGGCGACGACGACGACCTTGTCGCGACCGGTCACCTACCCGGTGGCAGCCTTCGCGCCCCACAGCGAAATGGCCACGAACAGGACGATGAGGATGACCGTCAGGCGGAAGAGCGTGCGCTCGAGCCCCCGGCGGCTGCGGTACGCGGTCGACTCGCCACCGAACGTGGAGGAGAGACCGGTGCCGCGGGCCTGAAGCAGGATCGAGGTCGCGACCGCGATGGCGATGATGAGCTGGCTGATCTGGAGTGGATCCATCGAATGAAAGTCTAGCGGTCAGCGAGGCTCATAGATCCAGAGCTGGCCAACGTGATTTGCCAGCCGGTAACGGTCCAGCACCGCACGCACGAGTGTCCCCGCCCAGCGCTGGCGCTTGAACGCGGGAGCCGCAGCGAGGTGCTCAAGATCGACCTCGGCGATAACGGCGCCGATCCGGCCGTCGCGGACTTGGCTGACGATCGGATCCGCGTCGATGATCCCGCGTTCGACGAGACGCGACCAAAGGAAAAGGTCATCGACGACCGGCGAGATCCCGGTCTTGGCGAGTAGTCCGGCGTCCTCCACCAGGTAGCGTGCATCTACGCTAAAGGCGATCTCGGCGCCGCGAGGAAGCGGATCCGACCACGCACCGGTGGTCGGGACACGGCCGGGCACCACTCGAAGCGGGTCGAGCACGAGGGTCCCGACCACGAGCTGCGCCAGCAAGGCGAGTGGGAGGAGCGCCCGCGTGCGGAGCCTCGGCGCGGTCGCAGCGATCGAGAGCATGATCGCGACCGTCAGATCGAGCAGGTAGTTGATCGTCGCGCCCTCGCGCCCGCCCGCGATGAGGATCCCGAGCGCCCCGACGACATACGCGCCCCGCGCGCCGCGCGCTCCTCCGGCGAGCACCGCGATCGACGCAGGCACGCCCAGGATGATCAACGCAAGCAAGACGAGCGGCAGCCACTGCTCGAACGACCACGAAAGCGCGTTCCAGGTGACGACATGCCGCCAGACGTCAGGCACCGAGTCCAGGTACACGGTCACGGCCGCGGCGATGGTCGCGACCGCCGCGCCGAACACAAATCGAGCGAGCGCGGCGCGGTCGGCGCGCGCGAGCCAGGCCGCGAGAGCCAGCGCGGGGAGGAACGCGGTCGGTTTGGCGAAGCCCGCGAAGATGAGCGCGAAGCCCGCGACCGCGGCGAGGTCCCGGCGTCGATCGAGCGTCACCACGCCCCCCGCCGTCAACACCAACGCGAGGAGGTCGGGCTTCACCGCCGGTCCCCACACCATCACCGGAGCCAGCGCGAGCCAGCCCGTCGCAAGCGCTGCCGCCGCGAGCCGGCCGGCGGGCTGCGCGGACAGGAACACCATCGCCGCAACCGCGAGGGTTCCAAGGATGCTCACGATCCTGCCGGTCACGAACGCGTCGCCGATCGACGCCACGTGCAGGTACAACGGCGGATAGTTCGCGGCGACGAAACGCTGCGGATCGACGTCCAAGTACGCCACGCCGTCGCGCGCCAGGTGCGCCGCGTTCGCGATCGCACCTTCCCCATAGAGCACGGGCGCGCGCGCGATGAGAGCGGCGAGCCACGCGATCACCGCGTACGCGGCGAGCGCGCCGGCGATCAGAACATACGAGGCCCACGCGAGCGTCGCGCGGGACCGCATCAGGCGGCGCGCCGCGCGAGCAGTGGCCGTCCGGTCATGCGTCCCGGAATCGGAAGTCCGAGGAGCTCGAGGAGCGTCGGGGCGACGTCGGCGAGCGCGCCGACGCGCATCGCGAACTTCGCCGCGGCGTCCTTCGCGATGAAGATCACGGGGACGGGGTTGGTGCTGTGCTGCGTGTTCGGACCACCGTCCGGAAAGGCCATCTCCTCCGCGTTGCCGTGATCGGCGGTGAGGAGGACGCAACCACCCGCGGCGAGCGTGGCATCGACAATCTCGCCGACGGCGCCATCCGTCGCTTCCATCGCCTTCACCGTGGCCGCGAAGTCGCCCGTGTGGCCGACCATGTCCGGGTTTGCGAGATTCACGATCGCGAAGTCGTACTTCCCGCTCCGCACGGCCCTGACCAGCGCGCCGGCCACACCGGCAGCGCTCATCTCCGGCCGCTGGTCGTACGTCGCGACCTTCTGCGACGGCACGAGCTCGCGATCCTCGCCGGGGAAGGGTGGTTCGCGCCCGCCGTTGAAGAAGTACGTGACGTGCGCGTACTTCTCGGTCTCCGCGGCATGAAATTGCGTCAGTCCGGCATCGGAGAGGATCTGCGTCATCGGGATCACCTCCTGATGCGGGAACGCGATCAGCACGCCGGGCAGATCCACCTTGTAGTCCGTCATCGAAATGAACGTGAGATCGCGCGGGACACGCGCCCGCGCGAAGCCGCTGAAGCCCGGCTGCAAGAGAGCCCAGGTGAGCTCGCGCGCGCGATCCGGGCGGAAGTTGAAGAACACCACGGCGTCGCCGTCCAGAATGCGTGCGCCGTCCCCGACCACATGTGGGGTCAGCAGCTCGTCCCGGCACTCGGGATTCGCGTAGCACTCGCGAACGGCGTCCTCGGCCCGAGCGACGCGAGGAGCATCGGCGTTGACGATCGCGTCATAGGCGCGCTCGATCCGGTCCCAGCGCTTGTCGCGATCCATGGCGTAGTAGCGCCCCTGGACCGTCGCGATGCGACACGGGATCCGCGGAAGCAGCTCCAGCGCGCTCCGCGGCGGCATATCGCGACCGTCCAGGAAAGCGTGGGCCACGACTTCGGCGACGCTCTCGCGCGCGGCCATCTGAACGAGCGCCTCGAGATGCTTCATGTCCGCGTGCACACCGCCGGTCGAGATGAGCCCCATGAGGTGGAGCGTGCCATGCCCTCGCGCGGCCGCGCAGGCGGCGCGGAGCGCCGGATTGCTGAAGAACGAGCCGTCGTCGATCGCGTCGTTGATCCGGACCAGATCCTGGTACTCGACGTAGCCGGCACCCATCGTCAGATGGCCGACCTCGCTGTTCCCCATGACGCCATCGGGCAGCCCGACGTCACGGCCGCTCGCGCGCATCGTCCCATGCGGGTAGGTCTCCCAAAGTGTGCGAAGCCGCGGCGTGTTCGCACGAGTGACGGCGTTTGCGGGCGAGTCCGGAGCGATGCCCCACCCGTCCAGCACGCAGAGCACGACCGGTCGATACAGGCGGGGGGCGCTACCCCCCGACCCCCGCGCTGCCTGGATCAACCGAACGCGCGCACGATCGCGGCGAACTCGTCCGGGTCGAGCGAAGCGCCGCCAACGAGCGCGCCATCGATCCCGTCGGCTTTGGCGAACTCGGCCACCGACCTCGCACTCACACTTCCCCCGTAGAGGACGGGGACGATGTCGGCATCGAGGCCTGCTCGCTTCAGAGCCGCGCGGACGGCGCGGGCCGCGGCGGAAGCGTGATCAGCAGTCGCAGGGTTGCCCGTGCCGATCGCCCAGATCGGCTCGTATGCCACAACAAGACGCTCGAGTCCCCGGCGCGAGGCACCCGCAAGGTCGAGCTCGATCTGGCGGGCGACGACGGCGGTCGCGTCGCCCGCGCCGTGCTCGGCAGCGCTCTCGCCGACGCAGAGCAGCGGACGAAGGCCGGACTCCGCCACGCGTGCGAGCTTCTTCGCGACGCGGGCATCGTCGTCGCACTGGTCTCGCCTGACCTCAGAGTGGCCGACGATCGTCCCGGTCGCAAGCCCGCGGAGCATCGAGGCGGCGATCTGGCTGGTGAACGCGCCGCGCTCCTCCCAGTGCACGTCCTGCGCGTAGACGGCGATGTCCCGGCCGCGGAGAGCGTCGGCCACCGCGGCGAGGGCGATGGTCGGCGGCGCCACACCGACGACCACGCCGCCGTGCGGGCGCGCGGCGACCGCGCGGGCGAGCTCGACCGCATCAGCGATGTTCGGTGGATTCATCTTCCAGTTGCCGACCACGAGACGTTCGCGCACTAGGTGCGCATCTCGGGCCGATCGACGTCGCGATGCTCGACATCGATCTCGCCTGGCCAGAACTCGCGCGTCGCGCGCGCGACCTCGTCGGCGATGACCACCGAGCGATGGCGTCCGCCGGTGCAGCCGAAGGCGACGCTCAAGCGCGCCTTCTTCTCCGCCTCGTAGCGAGGCAGCGCGAAGCGAAGGAACGGCACGACGTGACCGAGGAACTCCTTCGTCGCGGGGTGCCCGAGCACGTAGTCGCGCACCGCCTGGTCGCGGCCGGTGAGATCGCGCAGCTCCGGGATATAGAAGGGGTTCTCCATGAAACGCACGTCGAAGACCAGATCGGCCGCGGGCGGGAGGCCGTACTTGTATCCGAAGCTCGCGACGTGCACGAGCATCCCCGTCTTTTGAGCGCCGTAGAGCGAGAAGAGCGTGTCGCGCAGGTCTTTGACCGAAAGGTGCGTGGTGTCGATCACCTTGTCGGCACGGGCGCGCAGGTCGACCAGCAGGCGGCGCTCCTCGTCGATGGAGGGCTGCACGCCGCCCGGAGCGCCGACCGGATGCCGGTGCCGTGTCTCGCTGTACCGGCGGAGGAGCACATCGTCGGAAGCGTCGAAAAACAGAAGATGCACGTTGGTCCCGGCCCGTTCCATCGCATCGAGCTCTTTCTTGGCGTCGGCGAAGAGGGGGCCACTGCGCGCGTCGATCACGAACGCGACCTTGTCCTTGCCTCCCTTGCGGGAGACCTCGAGCGCCGTCGCCATGAGCGCCGGCGGGAGATTGTCGAGCATGTAGTAGCCGAGGTCCTCTAGGACTTTCACCGCCTGAGACTTGCCTGAGCCGGAGAGCCCTGTGACGACGACGAAGTCCGGCTGACCCGCTCGGGTCAGTCGGGGAGGATCCACGAGAGGACGAGGCCGACGACGGCCATCACGATCGCCGCGAGGAAGGCCGCGACGAAGCCTTCGACGTGGAACCCGATCGGCGGTATCGCCGAGACGAGCAACAGCATCAGCGCACTGATCACGAAGTGGAAGAGCCCGAGTGTGAGGCACGTGATCGGCATCGCGATGAGCGAGATGATCGGCCGCACGAAGGCGTTGACGATCCCGAGGACCAGGCCGGCGAGAAGGAGCGAGATCCACTTGTCGGCCTCGCCGTAGCCGTAGGCGGCGTTCCCCCAGGTGATCACGCTCGAGCCTAGGAAGCCGTTCACTACGTACGCCGCGACGACGATCGCGACGGCGTTGATCAGTGCGCGCCAAATGATCCGCACCGGCGGAAAGACTAGTTCAGAGCGGCCAAGAACGGGCGAGGAGCGAGTCCACCAGCCCTGAGCGCATCTCCTGGCGTAGCCAGAGATTGATAGAGACAAAGCCGAGCGACGAGCGGCTTTGCCGCGAGGAGCGAGTCCACCAGCCCTGAGCGCGTCTCTGGCGTGGCCAGAGATTGATCTAGTACTGGGAGAGCATTCCCCGGCGCCGCATGGTCCGCTCGGCCCGGGCGAACGCCCATCGGCCGAGCGGATAGGCGATGGCCGTCCCGGCCACGAGCAAGCCGTATTCGATCCCTACTCCGAACAGCGGCCGCGCTCCGAGCGCCTGCACGCGCAGGATGTCGACCGCGTAGGTCGTCGGAAGCGCGAGCGCTATGGGTTGCAGGACGCCGGGTAGCAACGTGACCGGGAACGACACACCCGAGATGGTGACGAAGAGGAAGTTGGCCGTGTCGATGAAAAAGTTCGCCTCGCGGATGAGCAAGACGATCCCCGCGAGAAGGTACACGATGCCGACCATCGACAGGAGCGCCAGAAGCACCGCCGGCAGCGCGAGGAGCATCTCCGGACGCAGGCGCAGACCCATGAACAGGATGCCGAAGAGGAAGAGGGCCGCCTGCGTGAGGATCAGGAAGAGCATCCCGCCGATGGCGCGGCCGATCACGAACATCTCGTGGCTTGTCGGCGTGAGCCAGGACGGCTCGAGGGTACCCATGTCCATCTCGTTTCGGATCGACATCGCCATCCCCCAAAAAGCCGTCGACACGATCCCGGCGACCACGCCGCCCAGGAAGATGAATCCCGTGAGGTCGTCGGTGCCGAGCGTGGCGGTGAGGCCCGCCGCCCGTCCGTTCACGGCGAAGGCCGCACCGAACAGGAACGCGGGGATGACGAACTGATAGAGCGGGGTGAAAGCCATCGACGCGACCGCGATCCGGTAACGCGACAAGTTTCGGATGTCCTTGCGCGCGATGGCGAGCGCCGCGCGGACGTCTCCGATCAAAAGCGGCTCAGCATCCCGGTCCGGCGGGCTGACGTCTCGAGGGCCCTGAAGACCATCGCTGCGGCGGCGGCCGTGATCACCGCCATAGCAAGGACGAGGATGACGTGTTCGGTGACATCGGCCGGTCCCGCGCCCTGGAGCAGCACCCTCCTGATGTCCTCGACGATGTACGTCGGCGGAAGGAGCCACGCCGAGACCTGCGCCCACCCTGGCAGCATCGCGACCGGGAACGTGATGCCGCAGGCGAGCACGAAGATCCCGCGTACAAGCTGGACGACCGGGCCGACCTCGCCGAAGCGCAGCACCGACGCGGCGAAGAGCGCGCCGATCGCGTACATCGCCGGGACGCCAAGCACGATGATGACGAGCGTCCATAGGGTGGCCTGAAACGTAGGCACGAATCCGAAGAGGAGCCAAAGCGCCACTCCCATCACGACGAAGTTCAATGAGGCTGGGAGGATGTTGGCGGCGCCCGGACCGAAGAGTGGAACGAGGCGCGACGCCGGAGTCAAAAAGACGGCCTCGAGCGAGCCGCGGACCTGTTCCGTTCGCAGCGCCGTCCCCGGTCCCCAAAGGAGCGTCGAGAGCCACATGTACATCGCGTAGCCCACGAAGACGAAACCGGCGACCTGCGGACTACCTGCGCGCTGCGCGAATGCCGCGAGCGCCTGAGGATCGTTGCCGGAATATGCGCGACCCATCAGCACCCACGCCGTCGGGAGGAGGACCGGCCAGAACAGGATGCTGAGGAGAAGCGTCGGGTAACGACGAACCTGCCGCAATTCCTTGCGGACCGCGGCCACGAAGGCACGAAGATCCGCCACCAGTAGGGTCATTCCCGAAGGGCGCGGCCGGTGAGCGAGAGGAAGACGTCTTCGAGGGTCACCGGGACGACCTCGACATGGCGTATGGTCGCGCCGGCGGAGCGTGCGGCATCGAAGGCGGCCGGTACGAAGTCACGTGCCGACGCGCAGTGCGCCGTGACCGCGAGCGTGCCATTCGTCCGCTCGCTGCGCGCGACCGTCGCCATGCGGCCGAGGTGCTCGAGAACAGTGCGGTCGTCGCCGTCGATGCCGAGCTCGAGATGCACGACCTCCTCGGCACGGATCGTCCGCTTCAGGGCGGCAGGGGTGTCCAGCGCGACGATCCGTCCGTGGTCGATGATCGCGACGCGGTCGCAGAGCTGGTCGGCCTCTTCCATGTAATGCGTCGTCAGAAGCACGGTGCGTCCCTGTGCTCGAAGCTCGCGCACGCGGTCACGCAGGTCGCGCGAGGCCTGCGGATCGAGGCCGACGGTGGGCTCATCGAGGATCACCAGCGGCGGGTCAGGCAAGAGCGCCCGCGCGAGCGCGAGGCGCTGCCGCATACCGGTCGAATAGCGTTCTACGTAGTCGTCCGCACGATCAGAGAGGTTGACCGCCGCCAGTGCACGCTCGATCCGCGCGCGTGTCTGGTTCGGCGAAACGTGGTACAGCGCCGCGAAGTACTCGAGGTTCTCGCGAGCGGTCAGCTTCCAGTAAAGGCTCCGCTCGCCGGAGAGCATCGCGCCGAGCCGCGCGCGAACGTCGCGCGGCCGCTCCAGCGGATCGATGCCGAGGACGCGGATGCTGCCACTCGTCGGGATGAGGAGCGTCGCCAGCATCTTCATGGTGGTCGTCTTGCCGGCTCCGTTGGGCCCGAGGAGGCCAAAGATCTCGCCGGTCTCGACCCGCAAGTCGATCCCATCGACGGCGCTGAAGCGCTCGCGCCGGTCCGGCTCGCGCCGGAGCCGCTGCCAGATCGTGCGTCTGCCGCGCTCGAAGACCTTGACAAGGTCCTTCGTCTCGACCGCCGGAGCGGTCATTCGACGTAGATCTCTACACGGTCCTCGTCGTCGGCGATGTCCACGATCTTGCCCGGAAAGTCGACGCTCTTGAGAAGCTCGTCGAGGTCGATCCCGAATTTCCCGAGATGCCCGCGCACGAGGCCGCTCGACGCGAGCTTCATCTTTCCGATGCGCGCGATGGCGAGCGGGATCGCGACGTTGACCTTCTGCTCGCCGTCCTCGGTCACACGAATTCGGAGGATCCGGCCCCGCGCGCCGGGAGGACCTGGAGGCGGTGAAGGC
>Ga0209056_10005443_pt1 | contig 13236 bp, 10 predicted proteins | sample GraSoiAngelo_114_FD_185876 | JGI IMG/M metagenome (GOLD analysis project Ga0209056, IMG submission 185876) | Grasslands soil microbial communities from the Angelo Coastal Reserve, California, USA - 14_0903_13_40cm (SPAdes) (version 2) | ecosystem: Environmental > Terrestrial > Soil > Grasslands... | reverse complement strand
GCCGGAGCTCCTGCGCGCGGCGCGCATCGAGCGCGGGCTCCGCGCCGAGGCGACGGAGCGGCTGAGCGCGCTGGAGGCCACGGGGAGGCTCGTGCGCACCAAGGGCGACCGCTACACGCTGCCCGCGCGGCTGGACCTCGTGGCCGGCCGGCTCGCCGTCCACCGCGACGGCTTCGCCTTCTGCGTGCCGGACGAGCCGGAGGAGGCCGACGTCTACGTGCCTGCCGGCCGCGTGCGGCCGGCGATGCACGGCGACCGCGTGCTCGTCCGAGTCGAGCCGTTCCAGCGGCGGGGCCGTCTCGAAGGGCGCGTCGTGAAGGTCCTGGAACGAGGCACCCACCGAATTGTCGGCGTGCTGCGGCAGGGCCGGACGGCCGCGGTCCTCGTTCCCCAGGAGCAGCGCCTGACGCTGCCGATCCTGGTCCCGCGGGGGGCCGAGGGCGGCGCGCGCGACGGCGACATGGTGGTTGCCGAGCTGGTGCGCTATCCCGGGCTCGCCTCGGAGGCGGAGGCGCGCGTCGCGCTGGTCCTCGGGCCCGCCGACGACCCGCGCGTCGAGACCGAGGCCGTCATCCACGCCCACGGCCTGCCGCTCGAGTTTCCGCCCGAGGTGGCGGCGGCCGCCCGGCGCGTGCCCGCGGCGCCGTCGTCCGCGGAGGTGGCGCGGCGTCTCGACCTCCACGCGCTGTCGATCGTCACCATCGACGCCGAGAACGCGCGCGACTTCGACGACGCCGTGCTGGTCGAGCCGCTCGGGAAAGGCTTCCGGCTGACCGTGGCGGTCGCCGACGTCGCCCACTACGTGCCGGCCGGGAGCCCGCTCGACCTCGAGGCGCGGGCGCGCGGGACGAGTGTCTACTTCCCCGACCGCGTGGTCCCCATGCTCCCCGAGGAGCTGTCGAACGGCATCTGCAGCCTGAAACCCGGCGAGGACCGGCTCGTGAAGGCGGTCCGCCTCGACCTCGATGCGCGCGGCCGCCTCGTCGCCGCGAGCTTCGACGACGCCGTCATCCGGAGCGCCGCGCGCCTGACCTATACCCAAGTGCGCCAGGCGCTGGTCGACGGCGACCCGTCCGTGCGGGCCGCGCTCGGCGGCCTCCTCGAGCCGCTCGAACGAGCCGAGGCGCTGGCCCGTCTCCTGATCGCGCGGCGGCGGGCGCAGGGCTCGATCGACTTCGACCTGCCCGAGGCCGAGGTGGTGCTCGACCTGCGCGGCCGGCCCGCCGACATCGTCCGCGCCGAGCGCTCGATCGCGCATCAGATGATCGAGGAGTTCATGCTGGCCGCCAACGAGGCGGTGGCGCGCGAGCTCGCGCGCCGGGGGCTTCCCTTCCTTCACCGTGTCCACGAGCCGCCCGCCGCCGACAGCGTGGCGGCGCTCGCCCGCTTCCTCGAGGGGTTCGGACTCCGGCTCCGGCTCGAGGAAGGGCGGCCCGCGCCGGCCGCGTTCCAGGCGGTCCTCGAGCAGGTGCAGGGACGGCCCGAGGAGCGGCTCGTGAACACCGTCCTCCTCCGCTCGATGCAGCAGGCACGGTACGCCGCCGAGCCGCTCGGCCACTTCGGGCTCGCGACCGACTGTTACACCCACTTCACCTCGCCCATCCGGCGCTACCCCGACCTCATCGTGCACCGCATCCTCGACGTCGCGCTCCGGGGGGCGGGCCGCGTGCCCCCCGACCTCGTGGCGATCGCGGAGGAGTCGTCGCGCCGCGAGCGGGTGGCGATGGAGGCCGAGCGGGAGATCGTGCAGCTCAAGAAGATCCAGTTCATGCAGGACAAGGTCGGCGGCGTCTACGAAGGATTCGTGAGCGGCGTGGCACCCTTCGGGTTCTTCGTCGAGCTGTGCGACGTGTTCGTCGAGGGACTGGTCCACGTGACCGCCCTCGGCGGCGATTACTACGAGCACGTCGAAGCCCAGCACCTGCTCCGCGGCCGGCGGACACGGCGCACCTACCGCGTCGGCGACCGCGTGACGGTGCGGGTGGCGGGCGTATCGGTCGAGCGCCGCACGATCGACTTCGTGCCGGCGAACGGGGAGGTGGAGGAGCCATGGCCAAGGCGAAGGCGCCGGCGTTGATCGGAGGCGCGTTGATCGCGCTCGCCGCAGCGACGTCGATCGCCGCGGCGCCGGAGACCGACCCCGTCAGGCGGAGCCTCGTCGTCCAGGCCGCCGAGAAGGCCGGCCCCGCGGTGGTCAACGTCTCGACCGAGCAGGTGGTCGAGCGCCGCGGCTCGCCCTTCCCGTTCCCGGCGGACCCCTTCTTCGACCAGTACTTCCGGGACTTCTTCGATCCCCGGCCGCGCCGCTTCACGACGACGAGCCTCGGCTCGGGGGTCATCGTCGCCCCGGACGGCACGATCCTCACCAACGAGCATGTCATCCTGCGCGCGAGCCGCATCCACGTCACGCTCGCCGACGAGCGCGAGTTCGACGCCAAGCTGGTCGGCGCCGACAGCGACTCGGACGTGGCGGTGCTGCGGGTGCAGGCCGGCGACGAGCTGCCGCACGTGACGCTCGGGACCTCGTCGGACCTCATGATCGGCGAGACGGTGATCGCGATCGGCAACCCGTTCGGGCTCTCGCACACGGTCACCACCGGCGTCGTCAGCGCGCTCGGCCGCTCGATCCGCGGCGACGACAAGACCTACAGCGACTTCAGCGGCGGCTCGATCGGCATCGGCTTCGCGATCCCGGTCGATCGGGCCCGTCGCGTCATGCGCGACCTCGTCTCCTACGGCGAGGTGCGCAAGGCCTGGGTCGGGATCGTCGTCCAGGATCTGACGTCGCAGCTCGCGCAGCACTTCGGCACGCGCCGCGGCGTGGTGGTGGCCGAGATCGAGCCGGGGAGCCCCGCCGCAGGGGCCGGGCTCGCGCGCGGCGACGTCATCACCCGCGTCGACGGCCGCGAGATCCACTCGCGCGACGAGTTCGAGCAGCGCGTGCAGGACCACGCCGAGGGGACCAAGGTCGTGGTGACGCGGCGGCGCGACGGCAGCGACGACGACGTGGAGCTGGTGACGGCCGCGTTCCCGGCCGCCCAGGCCGACGACCTGGCCTGGCGCCTCGTCGGCCTCGGCGTCGGCGAGGGCGACGACGGGCTCGTCGTGCGGCGCGTGCGCGACGGCAGCCCGGCCGCGCGCATCGGCGTCCAGCGCGGCGACCGGCTCCTCGGCCTCGGCGGCGCGCCGCTCGAGTCGCTTGCCGCGTTCCGGAGGAAGATGATCGAGCTGCGGAGTGCCCGCAGCACGCTGCTGTCGATCGGGCGCGGCCCCTATCAGTACAACGTGCAAGTCGCGCTGGCGCGTTGAACTTCCGCCTGCTGCTCAGAGTAGCCCGCCTGCCGAAGCCTGCGGGCGTAGGCCATGGTGTCGAACGCGACCGCCATCTGAGTGCGATCCTAGCGGGTCGCGGACACGCGCGAAAGACTCGGGGCCGGAACACTGGCGGGCATCAGACCGAGGACGGGCCTACCGGTGTGCAGCCGACAGCTTCTCGCACGCCTCGGGCGCGATCGTCTCGATCGCGCCGTACTTGGCCTCCAGCGGCGCGCGAATCTGCGATGCCTGGCCCACCACCACGATGGCCACCCGGTCCGGCGGTGGCATGTGGGCGCGTGCCACGCGCTCGACGTCCGCTGGCGTGACGGCCGCGACGCGCCGGCGAAACGTGGCGAGCTCATCGACCGGCAGCCCGTAGAACTCGATCTCCGCGAGCCGGGCGGCGAGCGCGTCGGGGGTCTCCAGGCGAAGCGGGAACTGCCCGCGGAGGTAGGCCTTCGCCTTCTCGAGCGCCTTCGGGTCCGGCGGGCGGTCCCGAAAGTCGCCCTCGACGGCGAGCGCGAGCTCCAGCGTCTCGGAAGTCGTCGGGTTCTTGCTGAACGTGCCGAGCCGGAAGTCACCGCCCGCGAAGCGGGCCGCGAACATGCTCCACGCGGCATAGGTGAGGCTCCGCTTCACGCGGAGCTCCTCGATCAGCTTGGACGTGAAGCCGCCCCCGAGGATCGTGTTGGCCACCTGCGCCGGCAGGTAGTCCGGGTCGCTGCGCTTGATCGCCACGTTGCCGAAACGGATCTGCGCCTGGGTCGCATCGGGCTTGTCGACGAGCAGCAGGCGGCGCGCCACCACGGGCTCCGGGGGCATGGGACGCAGCGGGATCGCGTCGGGACGCGCACGCCAGCGGCCAAACGCCTCGCGCAGCCGCGCCACCGCGTCGGTGGCGGACACGTCGCCGACCAGCACGAGGATCGTGTTGTTCGGCCGGTACCAGCGGTCGTAGTAGGCGGTGACGTCGGAGTGGCCGAGGTCGGACACGGTCGCGCGCCGTCCCTCCACCGGCCGGCCGTAGGGATGCGACCCGTAGAGGAAGCCCCCGTAGCACTTCTCGGCGAGCGCGCTCGCGTCCTCGAGGCCGGCGACGATGCCCGCCACCTGCTCCTCGCGCGCCCGGCGGACCTCGTCGCGTGCGAACGTGGGATCGAGCATCACCTGCCGCAGGAGATCCAGGCCGGCCGTGAAGTCGTCGCGCAGGAACTCGGCGGTGACAATGGTGCCGTCGGTCCCCGGCAGGGTGTTGATCCGGCCGCCCAGCGACTCGATCGCCCGGGCCAGCTCCTCGGCCGACAGCTTGCCGGCGCCGCGCCGGAGCGCGTTGGCGGTCACCGCCGACACGCCCTCCTTGCCGGGCGGATCCTGCGCCGCGCCCGCGCCGACGATCAGCTGGAACTCGACGAGCGGCAGCTCGTGATACTCGACGACGACCACGTGGAGCCCGTTGTCGAAGATCGCCCGCGTCACCCGCGGCAGGCGGAGCTCGTCGTCCCCGTGCGCGAGGCCGGCGAGGACGAGGAGCAGCGCGAGCGTCCTCACGACACGCCCCCGGGTCGTGGCGCGCGGCTGGCCGCGGGCCGGCCGGGCGCGGGCACGGGCTCGAGGACGACGACCGTCCGGTGGGTGGGCACCAGATAGGTGCGCGCCACGCGCTGGACGTCGTCCGCGGTCACGGCGCGCCAGGCGTCCTCGAGGCCGAGGAGCGCGCGATAATCGCCGAAGACGGTCTCGAAGAAGCCGAGCTTGTTGGCCTTGCCGCTCACGGTCTTGAGGCCCTCGACGTACTCGGCCCGGAGCTGGCGCTTGGCCTTGGCGAGCTCGTCGTCCGGCACGGGCTTCGCCCGCAGCCCCTCGACCACCGCGTCGATGCGCTCCTCGAGCACGGCGGCCGTCCTCTTCGGCCGGGCCTGCGCGTAGATCCAGAAGAGGTCGGGGTCGGTGCCCCAGGTGTTGTTCGCCTCGACGGCGGTCGCCACCTCGTGGCTGCGGACGAGGTCCTGGTGCAGCCGCGCGCTCTCGCCTCCCGAGAGCAGCCGCTCGACGACGTCGAGCGGCGCGCGGTCGGGGTCGAGCGCCCGGGGCGCATGATAGCCGATCATCACAGCGGGGAGCTCCGCGTTCTTCCGCACCACCACCCGCCGCTCGCCGTCCTGCGGCGGCTCGGTCGCGTCGACCGGGAGCGGCGGCCGCCGCCGCGGGATCGCCCCGAAGTCGCGCTCGACCAGCCGGAAGGCGTCCTGGGGGTCGACGTCGCCCGCGAGCACGAGGGTGGCGTTGTTCGGCGCATAGTATGTCTGGAAGTAGCTGCGCGCCTGCTCGAGCGTGATGTGCTGGATGTCGGACATGAAGCCGATGACGTTCCAGCGGTAGGAGCTCTCGACGAAGGCCTGGAGGTACAGCGCCTCGTCCATCACTCCCCACACCTCGTCGTCGATGCGCAGCCGGCGCTCCTCCATGACGATGCCGCGCTCCTGCTCGAGGTTCTGCTTGGTGATGGCGAGGTTGGCCATGCGGTCGCTCTCGAGGTCGAGCACGATCGGCAGCGCCTCGCGTGGGAAGTTGTTCAGGTAGGCGGTGTAGTCGCGCGTCGTGTAGCCGTTCGTCGAGCCGCCGTTGCCCTCGATCAGCTCGTCGAACACGCCGCGCCCGAACTTCTTCCCGCCGTTGAACATCATGTGCTCGAAGAGGTGAGAGATGCCGGTGGCGCCCCGTACCTCGTTGCGCGAGCCGACGTGGTAGAAGACGTATGACGAGACGACGGGCGCCGAGTGATCCTCGTGCACGAGGACGCGGAGCCCGTTCGGGAGCGTGCGCGCGACGACGGGCAGCTCGAGCGCGAGCGCGAGACGGGGCAGCACGGCCAGCGCAGCGAGCAGGGTCGCGAGGCGGCGCGGCACGGGCCGTGCTCATAGCAGATGACCGGCGACGGTCAAGCTGCTAGGAACACGAACATGGCGCGCGCCTCGCGGGACGTCCGCCAGGAGGTCGAGCGGCTCCGCCGCGAGATCGAGCACCACAATTACCGCTACTACGTGCTGGACGACCCGCTCGTCTCCGACGCCGAGTACGACACGCTCTTCCGCCGTCTCGAGCAGCTGGAAGCCGAGCATCCGGAGCTCGCGAGCCCCGACTCGCCGACGCAGCGGGTCGGCGCCATGCCCCTCGAGAAGTTCGAGACGGTGCGTCATCGCCACCCGATGCTCTCGCTCAACAACGTCACGACGCGGGAGGAGATGGCGGAGTTCGATGCCCGCATCCGGAAGTTCCTGAACCTCGAGCGGGTCGAGTACGTCGGCGAGCCGAAGATCGACGGGGTGGCCGTCGAGCTCGTCTACGAGGACGGCGTCCTCACCACGGGCTCGACGCGCGGCGACGGCGTCGTCGGCGAGAACGTCACGCCCAACATCCGGACGATCCGAAGCGTGCCGCTGCGCCTCCAGCGCGGCCCGAAGCCCGTGCCCGAGCTGCTCGAGGTCCGCGGCGAGGTCTATCTCCCGATCGAGGCCTTCCGCCGCTTGAACCGCGAGCGCGAGGAGGCCGGGCAGCCGGTCTTCGCCAACCCGCGCAACGCTGCCGCGGGCTCGCTCAAGCAGCTCGATCCGCGTGTCACCGCGTCGCGTCCGCTCGCCCTCGTCTGCCACGGCGTGGGCGAGGCGCGCGGCGTCAAGCTCAGCCGGCACTGGGAAGCACTCGAGGCCTTCCAGGGCTGGGGACTCCGGCCGGTACCGCGGACGCGCGTGCTCGACTCGCTCGACGCGGCCGGCGCCTTCTACGCCGATCTCGAGCGCGAGCGCGACTCGCTGCCGTACGAGATCGACGGCATCGTCGTCAAGGTGAACGACCTCGGGCTCCAGCGCCGGCTCGGCGAGATCTCGCGCGCGCCGCGCTGGGCCGTCGCCTGGAAGTTCAAGCCGCGCCAGGCGACGACGCGCATCGTGAACATCGTCCCCTCGGTCGGACGCACGGGCGTGCTGACGCCCGTGGCGGAGCTCGAGCCCGTGCAGGTGGGCGGGGTGACCGTGCGCAACGCGTCGCTCCACAACATGGACGAGGTCGAGCGCAAGGACGTCCGCGTGGGCGACACCGTCCTTCTCGAGCGCGCCGGCGACGTGATCCCGTACGTCGTGAAGGTCGTGACCGAGCGGCGGACGGGCCGCGAGAAGCGCTTCCGCATGCCGCCTGCCTGCCCGGTATGCGGCGCGAAGGTCGTGCGCGCCGAGGGTGAGGTGGCCTACCGCTGCATCGGCCTCGCTTGCCCGGCCAAGCTGAAGCAGCAGCTCCGCTTCTTCGGCGCGCGCGGCGCCATGGACGTCGAGGGCCTCGGCGAGAAGCTGGTCGATCAGCTGGTCGACCGCGGCCTGGTCCGCGACGTCGCCGACCTCTACCACCTCGACGCCGAGACGCTCGCCGCGCTCGAGCGCATGGGCAAGAAGTCCGCTGCCAATCTGTGCGCGCAGCTCGAGCGCAGCAAGCAGACGACGCTGCCGCGCCTGCTGGTCGCACTCGGCATCCGGCAGGTCGGCGAGGCGACGGCCAAGGCGCTGGCCGAGCACTTCGGCACGCTCGAGCGGCTGATGGACGCCACCGAGGAGGAGCTGCAGGAGGTGCGCGACGTCGGCCCCGAGGTGGCGGCGAGCATCCGGGGCTTCTTCGCGGAGAAGCAGAACCGAAAGGTGATCCAGAAGCTGCTCGCGGCCGGCGTCCGGCCCGCCGCGGTCGCGCGCCCGAAGGGGCCGCTCGCGGGGAAGAAGTTCGTGCTGACCGGCACCCTCGAGACCATGACGCGACCCGAAGCGCAACGCCGGATCGAAGCCCTCGGCGGTCGCCTGCAGTCGAGCGTCAGCAAGGAGACCGACTACGTGGTCGTCGGCGTCGATCCGGGGTCCAAGCTCGCGAAGGCGAAGGCGCTCGGCGTCCGCACCGTCGAAGAGAAGGCGTTCGTGAAGCTCCTCGGCGACTGATGGCGGTGCGCGCGCACCTCGTGATCCGCGGGCGCGTGCAGGGCGTCTGGTACCGCGGCTCGATGGAGGACGAGGCCGAGCGGCTCGGTGTCGCCGGCTGGGTGCGCAACCGGCCCGACGGCTCCGTCGAGGCCGAGGTCGAGGGCGAGCCCGAGGCCGTCGAGGCGCTGATCGCCTGGGCCCGGCGCGGTCCGCCCGCCGCGCGCGTCACCGACGTCGAGGTCCGCTGGGTGGACACCCACGGCGAGCGGGGCCGGTTTGTCGTCCGCTGACCGGCTGGCGCTCCTCCTCGCCGCCGGCTTCCTCGCCGCCGCGCTCCACGGCCTCGGCGATGCCGACATCGTGGGCGACGACGAGGCGCGCGAGGCGGGCCTCGTGCAGGAGATCGTCGCCGGCCACTGGCTCCTGCCGCGCTTCAACGGCGACACGCTGCCCGACAAGCCGCCCCTCTATCACTGGCTCGCCGCCCTGCCCTGCGGCGCGGCCGGCTTCTCCGAGGCGGCGGTCCGCCTGCCCTCGGCGCTCGCGGGCGCCGTGCTGGTCGGCTGGACGGCATCGTTCGGGACCGAGCTCGGCGGCCCGCGCGTCGGTGTCGCGGCCGCCGTGATGCTCGGGACGATGCCGGCGCTCTTCGACCACAGCCGCGTCGCGCGCCCCGACGTGCTCGTGACGCTGCCCCTCAGCATCGCGCTCGGGCTCGCCTTCCGCTGGTGGCGCGACGAGAGCCGCGCGGCCGCCACCGGCGCGCTCGCCGTCCTGGGTCTCGCGACGCTCGCCAAGGGCCCCGTCGCGCCGGCGCTCTTCGGCATGACGGTCTTGGGATTTCTCTGGTGGCAGCGCAGCCTCGGCCGCCTGCCGCACCTCTTCACGCCCGCGGGCGTCTTCGTCGCTCTCGGGCTCGGCCTCGGCTGGTATGGCGTGGCGCTCGCGGGGTGGGGCGCGGCGTTCGTGCGGGAGCACCTCGTCGGCCGCTACCTCGGGAACCTCGTCGGCGGCTTCGGCACGGTCGACTATACGCCGGCTCCACGCCCGCTCGCGTACCACCTCACCTTCTACCCGACGCACCTGCTGACGAGCGCGCTGCCCTGGACGCCGTTCACGGCGGCCGCCCTCTGGCGGCTCGGGCGCGCCGGCGGCTTTCGCGACGCACGCGCGCGGTTTCTCTTCTGCTGGGCGGCGGCGCCGGTGATCGCCTTCACACCGGCGGCGACGAAGTTGCGCCACTACCTGCTGCCGAGCCTGCCACCGCTCGCGCTGCTCACGGCGTCCACGCTGGTCGCTCTGCTCGAGACGCCGCCGCGCCACCTCGACCGGCGGGGTCTTGCGCTGCGCGTCGCCGTCGGCATCCTGCTCGGCGCCGCCGCGCTCGCGACCGGACGCTGGCTCCTGGGTGACGGACGGACGCTCCTCTCGCGCTCCGACCAGAGCACCCTCGAGGCCCTGCTGCCGCTCCTGCGGACCCGCCCGGGCGCCCTTGCGACCGCCGCCGCGGGGTTCGCCCTCGGCGTCGCCGTGGTGACGGCCCGCCGGCGTCCATGGCCGGCGCTCGTAGGGCTCGTCGTGGCGGGGGCCACCGCCTGGATGGTGGCGGGCGGACCGGCGGTCGAGGGCGCGCTCGCGCGCCGCGACTCGCTGCGCCCCTTCGCACGCGCGGTCGCGGCGCGCTACCCCGCACCCGCACCGATCGCCTTCTATGGACGCCCCGTGCGAGCGGTCGTCGTCTACCTCGGGCGCCACGCACGAACGCTCGACGAGCATCCCGATGCGATCACCGCGGGACTTCCCGTGATCGCCGAGGAGGAGGCGTACCGGAAGCTGGCGGCGGACCACGTCGTCGGCGCACCGCTCCTATCCGCCGAGGGCCGCGTCGGCAACCGCAGGCGTGGCCGGCTCGTGCTCGCAGAAGGGACGGTGCCGTAAAGGCCGCGCCGGGATCCGATCAGCCGCACGTCGGTCTCGGCGACCGTCCCGTGATGCCTGTAGACGTGCGCGTGATTCCGAGCCCGGGCACGAGCTTCCACGTGCCACTGGTGCCACTTGTCGGGACGCTTCCCGACGGACCTTCCGAGCCCCCAGTCTCGTCGGGGATTCTCCCCGGCAACGGGAGGGGAACTACCAATCGGCAAGCGCCCGGAGGGCCGAGATGCACCATGATTCCAAAATATTTCGGGATTCCCGCATGCTGTCGCAGGTAATTGCGAATTTACAGCCATCTCCTCCGTCACTAGAAGCCACGAGACAGAGGCCATCATGTTGTCGGCCATGAGCTTGAACGTGCGCAGGAACAACGCTGGTGACAGAGCAGCGCGTTCCCTCGGTCTGAGGGAGCATTCTGGCACGCTAGACTACATGGCCCAACGGACGTCCTCGCAGGCTCGCGGCCGGAGGGGCTGGCCGGCCTGTGGTTCTCTCGGAAGGCCGCATCCCGACACACCTCGAGTTCCGGACGGCCGCGAGAGGGAACCCGCACGGCCAGGGCGCAATGATCAATGGACGACGATTTCAGCGAGCAGCTCTCCCCGCGTCGACACAGGATGTATCACGTGGCGGCGAAAGGGGGGTGGGTAGGCGGCGCGAGCGACTCTGAAACATCTCGGAATCAAGATCGAACGACAACGTAACGAGGAAAAACGCAACACTAACCGCGAACCCGGCCCGGAGGGGGGTGCCGGGGGAGCAAAAGGGGAAGACAATGCGACGACTCACAGCAACGGTAGCAAGCCTGGTCCTGCTGCTCGGCGTGGCGCACTACGCGGCCGCGAAGGGCGGAGTGCCAGCGGGCGCGGGCGGCTGCGCCAAGAAGATCAACCTCGTGGCCTCAGCGGCCGGAAAGGCCATCGCGGCACGGGGAACGGCGGCTGTCCGGACAGCTGCCAAGATCGGCTTCGTGCAGCAGAACTTCGAGGTGAGCATGCGGGCCGCGGTGGCCGACGGCACGACCTTCATGGTCTTCGCCAACGGCCTGCCTGCCGGGACGATCACCATCGTCTTGGGCAACGGTGTCCTGTCCCTGGACAACGAGCCCCCGAACGTGCTGCCGGCCGGCGTGGACCCGGTCTGCTCGATCGTCCCCGTCGTCGTCACCGACGGTGCCGGGAATACGATCCTGAGCGGCAGCTTCTAAGACTCGTCGGCGGGGGCGCACCACGCGCCCCCGCCGGCAACGGTGGCCTCGGGTCACCAAGGGGCTGCCGGGGGCAACAGCACGATAACTTCCAAAACAACGGGGGAAAATCACCATGCGTAGACATGTCATCGCCATCAGCATCGGCGCCGTGCTGTTGGGCGCCGGGGCGTTCGCCGCCTTCCTGCTCCGTACCACGCTCAACCGCACGGCCGGGGAGGACCCGAGCGTGTCGGCAGCGTGCCCGTCCGTCGCGGACGCTCGCTGGGACGGCGTCACGATGCGGGTGAGTCTGAACAACATGGATCCGGCTCGCTTCCCGGCCGGCTGCAGCGCAACAGAGGTCAAGCTTGGCGGGATCGACGTGAGGGGAATCGCGCTCGCGGCGGTGCCCTCGGAGGGGTGCCTCCCGATCGTGCCGACCACGACCTACGTCTTCAAGAAGGCCGGGGTCGTCACGCCGGGCACCAAGGTCGAGCTCCGCATCCAGTGCGTCGATGCGACCGGCCTGCGGCACCAGACCCAGTACGCGGGCACCTTCTAATTGACGAAGCGGAAGAGCAGACCCGTGCCGGCCACACTGACGCAGCGGCGTGCCGAGCCCGTAGACCTCGAATTCGCGGTAATCCCCGGGATCCGTCTACCGTCGGTCTTTCGCCTGCTGTCTCGCACCGGTCTCCTCCGGCGCGAGCTACTCGTGACCCGCACGGGTCGCTCTCCCGAAGTCAGCAAGACCTGCCGCACCTGTGAAGCTGCAGAAGCCCGACTGTTGCGGCGCCCGAACCGACAGGCGCGGGGCGACTGGCGCTCCCTCGCGCTCGTCATCCTGATGCTCGTGTCGATCGCGCTGGCGGCGCTCGCCGGATAGCCCGACTCACCGGAATATCCGGCCTACAACGGGCCAAGGCCGGGCCTTCGGGCAACGACAGGTCCGTATCGCTGCGCTCAGAGTAAGCCTTCGCCGGCGGAGTTCGCCCATCGACTCTCTCGATTTGGCGAGCTAAGTGGCGGGCATCCCGGTGGCGTCACCGCCCGCCCCAGCCAGGTCAACCGATCGAGGCCCTCCTTCGTCAATCCTCGGGGTGAACACGGCTGCCCGCGTCCCGCCATCGCTCGATACCCTCTACCGGGCCCACCGAGAGAGGGTCCTCCGGCTTTCCCGCCTGCTGCTCGCCGACGCCGACGAGGCGGCCGACGTGGTCCACGACGTCTTCCTCCGTGTGGAGCGGGCGTTCCGCGTGGCGCCGCCCGACGACTGGGCTGCCTGGATCACCCGGGTCACGGTGAACACCTGCCGGGACCGCCGGCGGTCCGGATGGTGGCGGTGGTGGCACCGCAAGGGCGTCGAGCTCGACGCGGACGAGACGCCCGGCCCCACCGCCACGCCCGAGCACGAGGCTGTCCGGCGCGAAGAGCACCTGCGTGTCTGGGCGGCCCTCCGGCGGCTTCCCGCCCGCCAGCGCGAGGTCTTCGTGCTGCGCCACCTCGAGGGCTTCCCCACCGACGACGTCGCCGCCACCCTCGGCATTGCGACCGGGAGCGTGAAGCGCCATCTGTTCCGCGCGGTGCACGCGTTGCGCCGCGCGCTAGGAGAGCCATGATGACCACGATGTGCCTGCAGGACGACGCACTCCTCGCCATCCAACTGGGCGAGGCCCCGGCCGCCGACGTGCGGCATGCCGCGATCTGCCCCCGCTGTACGGGGCGGCTCGGGACACTCCGCGAGGACCTTGCGCGGATCGACGCCCACCTCGCCCTCCCACCCCCACGCGCGCGCCGCGAGCGCACGCTGGGCGCGCTCGCCTGGGTGCCGCTCACCCTCGC
>Ga0209056_10005436_pt1 | contig 13243 bp, 15 predicted proteins | sample GraSoiAngelo_114_FD_185876 | JGI IMG/M metagenome (GOLD analysis project Ga0209056, IMG submission 185876) | Grasslands soil microbial communities from the Angelo Coastal Reserve, California, USA - 14_0903_13_40cm (SPAdes) (version 2) | ecosystem: Environmental > Terrestrial > Soil > Grasslands... | reverse complement strand
CAGCCCCGCGACATTCGTGTTCCCCGCCGTCGCCGTGATCGGCGTCACGTCCGCCTTCGTCCTGACCCTGAGCCTCGCGCTCCCACCGCTCCTCGCCGAACCCGACGATGTGCCGCGGCTCTCCGCCGGAATCTTCACGATCGCCTATCTCGGCGCCGTCGCGATCCCCATCATGGGGGGCGCCCTCTGGGATCTGACTGGGCTCCGGGAGACCGCCTTCGCGCCGTGCGCGGTCGGGAGTCTGTTGGTGGCGGTTCTCGCGTCCCGTGCCGAGCTGGACCCTGGTCCGGGGCCTGGGGGGTGATCGACCGCGAGCTCTCCCGTACCGGCCGTGGGCCTCCGATGGCCCCGGGCCCCGGTCGAGCGACCCCGGTGGCGGCTCCGAGCGTCGACGGAGCGTTCGGCGGCGAGCCGGTGCGGGACCCTCGTCCGCGCGTCAGACCCGCCCAGCGCGTCGGCGGTGACGGGGCGGCCTAGCGCATTCGCTCCCAGACGAGCTTCGCCGTCACCTGCCGCCCGCTCCGCGGGAACGGGGGTGTCGTCAGGGTCAGCCGGTCACCCGCGATCGCGAAGAACCGCCGCTGGTCGGTGCCGGTCCAGTTCGGGAAGAGGCTCCACTCCAGGTGGTGGACGACGACGCCCTCGGCCTCGTTCAGGCTGTACGTGCCGCAGTAGGCGATGAAGCTCTCGTAGGCGCGCGCCTTCTCGTCGGTGGCCCCGCCGAGGATGTCGTTCGTCGCGAAGGCGGGCCGATCCGGGCGGGTCAGCTGCACGCACATGCGTGCGCCGTCGTACATGAGCGCGCCCGTCGGGTGCGGCCCGAGGACGCGGTCGACGACCTCTCCGTCGGACGTCACGATGTCGAAGGAGGCGAGCCGCCACGTGCCGGCCAGCGGGTCCCGGCCCGCCTGGGCTCGCGCGAGGCCGGGCGCCGCCGCGAGCCCGAGGAGGAGGAGCGTCAGGCAGAGCCATCTCCGACCCTGTCCGGCGATGCGCATGGTCGAGCCTCCGTCGAGGTCGAGGAGCCGGGCGCCGGCTACCCGGAGGCGATGCCGGCGCGCTCGTCCCCGCCCAGCGGGCGCCGGATGCCCCAGGCGCCGAGCTTGGACAGCAGGGTGTTGCGGTGCAGGCCGAGCACGCGGGCGGCCCGGCTCTGGTTCCACCCGACCCGCTCGAGCACCCTCAGCACGTACTGCCGCTCGAACTGCTCGCGCGCCTCGCGCAGCGGCAGCCCGGTGTCCTCGCCGAGCCGCGCGCCCGTCTCCGGGAGAGCCAGGTCGAGCGGCAGGTCCTGGAGCTGGAGCACGGGGCCCCCGGCGAGCACGACCGAGCGCTGGATGATGTTCTCCATCTCGCGGACGTTGCCCGGCCAGTCGTAGCGCGCGAGGACCTCGAGCGCGCCGGCCGACACCCCGCGCACGTCGCGGTTGAACTCGCGCGCGTACTTGGCGAGGAAGTGGTCGACGAGCAGGGGGATGTCGTCGCGCCGCTCGCGGAGGGGGGGGACCGCGATGGGCACGACGTTGAGCCGGTAGTAGAGGTCCTCGCGGAACCTGCGCTCGCGCACGGCCTGCCGGAGGTTGACGTTGGTGGCGGCGACCACGCGCACGTCCACCCGCACCGTCCGGCCGCCGCCGAGGCGCTCGATCTCGCGCTGCTGGAGGGCGCGGAGGAGCTTCGTCTGCAGGTCGAGGCGAAGGCTGCCGATCTCGTCGAGGAAGAGCGTGCCGCTGTGCGCGAGCTCGAACCTGCCGGGCTTCTGGGCGAGGGCGCCGGTGAAGGCGCCCTTCTCGTGGCCGAACAGCTCGCTCTCCACGAGCGCGTCGGGGAGGGCGGCGACGTTGACGGCGACGAACGGGCGCCGGGCGCGGGGGCTCTGGGCGTGGATGGCGCGCGCGACGAGCTCCTTGCCGGTGCCGCTCTCGCCGGTCACGAGCACGGTGGCCGACGTCGGCGCGATCTGCGCGATGAGCTGGTAGATCCGCGCCATCTCCACGTTGCGGCCGATCATCGCGTCGACGCCCCGCGGCAGCGTCGACCGGAGGTAGAGCACCTCGCGCTCGAGGGCGCGCTTGTCGAGGGCCCGGCGGACCAGCAGCTCGATGTCCTCGACGTCGAAGGGCTTGGTGATGTAGTCGTAGGCGCCGCGCTTGATGGCCTCGACGGCGGTGCGGACCTCGCGGACCGCGGTGGCGAGCACGACCACGACCGACGGGTCGAGCGTCTTGATGCGGCTCAGCACGTCGATGCCGGGCTCGCCCGGCATCCGCTGGTCGAGCATCACCACGTCGACCTCGTGCCGGCGCAGGACCTCGAGCGCCCGCTCACCGTCCTCCGCCTCGAGCACGGTGCACTCGTCCTCGAGCAGGACGCGGAAGGACGCGCGGACGCCCTCCTCGTCGTCGACGACCAGCACCGTCCCGCGCCGCGTCGGCGCCTCGAGGAGGCCGCCGATCACGGGGCGGGCTTCTCGAGCACGAGGTACTCCTTGACGCCGCCCTCGGTCGTGCGGTGGACGTAGAGCCGCACGCTCTCGCCGGGCTTGACCACGGCCAGCAGCTGGCGGAAGGACGCGACGTCGGCGACCGCCTCCCGGTTCACGTTCAGGACGACGTCGCCCACGCGCAGGCCCGCCTTGGCGGCGGGCCCCTCGGGGACGACCTCGGTGACGACGACGCCGCGCGCGATGTCGAGCCGGCCCGCCAGCGCGGGCCCGATCGCCTCCACGTTCATGCCCCAGCTCGCCTCGGCGCCGGTCGCGGCGACGAGCGTCTCGTCCGACGGCATCGCGCCGAGCGTGATGCGCACGGCCACCGGCTTCCGGTCCCGGACCACCGTGAGCGTGAGGGACTCGCCCGGGGCGTGAGCCGCCACGCGCTTCTGGAGATCCGGCACCTCCGTGATCTTGCCATCGGCGAGCTCGGTGATCACGTCCCCGGCGCGCAGCCCGGCGGTCTCGGCGGGGCCGGCCTTCATGACGTCGGTCACGAGCACGCCCTCCCGCGCCGTCACGCCGAAGCTCGTCGCGAGGTCGTCGCTCAGGTCCTGGATCACGATGCCGAGCCAGCCCCGCACGACGTGGCCCCGCGTGATCAGCTGCTGCATGACCTCCTTGGCCATGTTGACCGGGATCGAGAACCCGATGCCCTGCCCGCTCGCCACGATCGCCGTGTTGACGCCGATCACCTGGCCGTCGAGGTTCAGGAGGGGGCCGCCCGAGTTCCCGGGGTTGATCGACGCGTCCGTCTGGATGAAGCTCTCGTACGTCGCCACGCCGACACGCGTGCGGGCGGTGGCGGAGACGATTCCCACCGTCACCGTGCGGTCGAGGCCGAACGGGTTGCCGATCGCGACCGCCCACTGGCCGACGCGGAGGTGATCGGAGTCGCCGAGCTCGGCGGCCGGGAGCGGGGCGGCGGCCTCGACCTTGAGCACGGCCAGATCCGTCTTGGGATCGCGGCCGACGAGCCGCGCCGTGAACTTCCGGGCGTCCGACAGCCGGACGTTGATCTCGGCGGCGCCCTCGATGACGTGGTTGTTCGTCAGGATGTAGCCGGTCGGATCCACGATGACGCCGGACCCGGACGCGCGCGCTTCCTCGCGCGGCGACCGCTTGAAGAAGCGGTCGTAGAACTCGGGGCCGAAGAACTCCCGGAAGCGCTCCGACGGGTCGTGGCCGGAGCCGCCGGCGGTCGGCGTCTTGCGCGGCGTGGTGGTGATGTTGACGACCGCGGGCATCACGTGGTCCGCGACCGACGCGAAGGCGTCCTCCATCGCGCGGAGGATGCCCCTGGGGTCGTGCGTCTGGGCGGGCGCGGGCGTGACGAGGAGCAGGGCCAGCAGGACGAGGATCATGGCGGGCCTCCGGGCCCCGATGTTACCCCGCGGGTCCCGTCCTCCGCCAGAGGGATGGCCGCGATCTCGAGCACCCGGCGGGTCGCGGCCGTCACGGGCGCGACGGCCGCCCGGCGTACGCCGACCACCCAGACGATCTCGTCGCCGGCGTGGACCAGCGGAAGGCTCGAACGCTCCCAGCGCGGGATGCCGAGGTCGATCAGGAGCGACTTGAGCCGCCGCGGGCCCGGGGCGCCAAAGGGCACGAAGCGGTCGCCGGCTCGGCGGCCGCGCACTCCGAGCGGCTGCCCGAGCCGGTCCGCGTCGAACGCGACGCGAGCCGGCTCGCGCGGCGCCGCGTACTCGGGGGGACGCTCGAAGACGCGCGCCGCGAGCCCTCGTCCGAGCTCGGGGAGCGGCGTGAGTCCGGGGACGGCGAGCGGTCGCGAGAGGAGTCGCGGGCGCGGCCCGCGGGCCACGCGCACCCGGTCGCCGCTCACCTCGATCGTGAGGGGGCCGACCCGGACGGGACGGCGGGGCGGGGGCTCGCCGAGGACACGCCGGAGCCCCCGGTGCGCCCAGCCGCGGAGCGGCGCGGCCCCTCCGAGCCGCTCGGCGGCGAGCCGGAGGACCTCGGCCGCGACCTCGCCGGGGAGCGCGACCAGCCGCGACCGCGCGAGCACGACCTCGTCCCGGCCCTCGGCGGCGCCCGCCGCGAGCTCGCGCGCCGCCGAAGCCGCGAGCTCCCCCAGCAGGCCGCGCGTCAGCGCGGCGGCACGGTTGAGCGCGGTCACGATCGCGGGGTTGTAGGTGGCCGCCAGGAACGGCAGGAGTTCGTGGCGGACCCGGTTGCGGAGGAACTTGAGGTCGCGGTTCGACGGGTCCTCGCGCCACGCGAGGCCGGCGGCGGTCAGCGCCCCGAGGATGTCGGACCGCCGCGTCTCGATCAGCGGCCGGATGAAGATGCCGCGGTGGGGCGGGATCCCCGCGAGGCCGCGCGGCCCGGCGCCCTCGAGCAGGCGCATCAGCACCGTCTCCGCCTGGTCGTCGGCGGTGTGGCCGAGGGCGACGCGGTCGGCCCCCAGGCGCGCGGCGTGCCGAACGAGCGCCGCGTAGCGCCCCTCGCGGGCGCGGGCCTCGAGCGAGCCGCCTCGCACCACCGTGATTCCCTCCACCGCGACCGGCAGGCCACGGCGGCGGGCGAGGGCCTCGACGAAGGCCGCGTCGTCGGCCGAGTCGGGCCGGAGGCCGTGGTCCACGTGGACGACCGAGAGCCGGAGCCGAAGCTCGCCCGCCAGCGCCTCGAGCGCCCAGAGCAGCGCGACGGAGTCCGGGCCGCCCGACACCGCCACCAAGACAGCTTCGCCGCCAGCAAGCATCGCATGGCGGCGAATCGTGTCGCGGACGCCGGCGATCACCCGGCTACCCGCCCTGCAGGCCCACCCAGACCTCCCCGTCCTCGAAGTGCTCCTTCTTCCACACCGGCACCGTCTGCTTCAGCGTGTCGATCGCATAGTGGCAGGCCTCGAAGGCCTCCCGGCGGTGGGCGGCGGAGACGGCGATGAGGACGCTCGACTCGCCGATCTCGAGCCGTCCGACCCGATGCAGGATCGCCACCGCCTTGACGCTCGGCCACCGCCGGCGCACCTCGGCGCCGATCTCGCGCATCTTGGCTTCGGCCATCGGGGCGTGCGCCTCGTACTCCAGGTACTTGACCGGGCGCCCGTCCTTCTCGTTGCGGACGACGCCCGAGAAGATGACGATGCCGCCGGCGGCGGGAACGCCCACGGACCCGGCGACGACGTCGGGCGAGAGCGGCTTCTCGACGATCCGGTAGAGGTCGCCCGTCTCCACTAGCCGCCACCTCCGCTGACGGGAGGAAAGAGACACACCTCGTCGCCGGGACGGAGCGTCTGGTCGGGGTCGACGTAGTCGTTGCCGATGGCGAAGAGCGTGAAGGGACGGTACCGGGCGAGCTCAGGATGGCGGCTTACCACCGCCGCCCACGCCGCCTCCACCGTCCCGCCGTCGGGGAGCTCAAGCTCGAGCCGCTGCCGGCCCGTCGCTTCCCGGTAGCGGGCGAAGAAGCGGACCGCCACGCGCACTGCCTAGAACTGGTGGGACTGGCCGCAGCCGCAGCTCGACTTCACGTTCGGATTCTTGACCGCGAAGCCGGCGCCCATCATGTCGGTCTCGACGAAGTCGATTTCACTGCCCGTGAGGTACGGCGCGCTGTGCTGATCGACGTACAGCTTCACACCGTGGCTCTCGACGATGCTGTCGCCCGCTCCCGCCTCTTCCTCCCACCCGAGCTCGTACGACATTCCCGAGCACCCGCCGCCGACCACGCGGACGCGCAGGCCCCACTCGGGCTTGCCCTCCTCGAGGCGCAGGTCGGAGACCTTCTTGGCGGCCGTTTGCGTCAGCGTGATCATGCGCGAACCTCCTGTCACCCGTCCGGGGTCAATACCCCTGTCGACTGCACTCTATCACAGTATACCCCCGGCGGGCAGGAGGGTCAGCTCCTCGAGCGCGGCGCCCGCGGGTAAGGTCGCCATCAGCACGACCGCCGCCGCGACCTGCTCGGGCCGGAGCATCTTCGCCCGGTCGGGGGCGCTGTCGGTCGCGTTCCAGAGCGGCGTGTCGATGGCGCCAGGCAGGAGCACGCCGACCCGAACCCCGGCGCCCCGCAGCTCCTCGGCGAGCCCGCGGCTCCAGGCGACGACCCCTGCCTTGCTCGCGCCGTAGGCGGCCGCGCCCGGGATCGCCCGCGCCGCCGCGATCGACGCCACGTTGATGATCGTGCCCGACCCCTGCCGCACCATCACCGGCACGACCGCGCGGCACGTCAGCATCACGCCGCGGAGGTTGACGGCGAGCATCGCGTCCCAGTCCGCGGTCTTGCCGTCGGCGACGGGCCCGAACACGGCCATGCCCGCCGAGGTCACCAGAACGTCGATGCGCGCGAACGCCCGGAGCGTCGCCCGGACGAGGATCTCGATCGCGCTCTCGGAGGTGACGTCCGTGGGCACGGCCCGCGCCCGCCCGCCGCCCCGGTCGATCTCAGCGGCGGTGGCGGCGAGCTCCGCCTCCGAGCGCGCCGCCAGCGCGACCGCCGCTCCCTCGGCCGCCAGCGCAAGGGCGACCGCTCGCCCGAGCCCGCGGCCGGCGCCCGTGACGAGCGCGACCCGCCCCTCGAGCGCCCGCCGCGCGTCCGTCACAGCTGGAGCCCCCGCCCCGACTTGATCAGCTCCATGAACTCCGCTCGCGTCTCGGGCCGGTCGCGGAAGGCGCCGAGCATCGCCGACGTGACCGCCTTCGAGTTCTGCTTCTCCACCCCGCGCATCAGCATGCAGAGGTGGATCGCTTCCATCACGACCGCCACCCCGCGCGGCTGGAGCACCTCGTTCAGCGTGTTCGCGATCTGGGTCGTGAGCCGCTCCTGCACCTGGAGCCGGCGGCTGAACATCTCGACGAGCCGCGGGATCTTCGAGAGCCCGACGATCTTCTGGTGCGGCATGTACGCGACGTGGGCCTTGCCAAAAAATGGGATCAGATGATGTTCACAGTTATGGCTGAGATGCCCGGCGATGAGGAACGATGGGTGTGGCTCGCACTTGATGCTGTAGACAGTATGCGGCTTGAGGGCCTTAGGCAGGCGCCGTACGTTCGTGACCGTGGCGTATGCGCTGTCGACCGGCACGTAGAACTCGCTCTGCTGGCGGAATCCGTGCTTGCCACGCCAACCTGGCTGATGCCAACGACTGGACACGTAAATCCTACTGACGTCGCCTCCATGAACTCCAACTCGCGCTTCAAGGTATTCCCCGAGCTCCTGTAGGAAGCTCAGGTTCGAGCTGAAGAGCCGTCGGGTGCCGCGTCGCACCTCTTCGCCGTCACCATCGCAGTACCCGTCAAGGAAGCCCTGCATCATCTCCTGAGACGACGTGACGACGCGCGGGAACTGGAACGACGCGGTCTTGCTCGTCGATCCGTTCTCTGACACGCCGAGCCAGCGACACAGCTTCTCGCCGATCGCGCGGGACACGGTGCGCACCCGAAACATCGGTATCTCACGCTGCAAGAACCCCGACGGGACGCTGACCGCCTCGATTCCAGATGCACAACCCGGGAAGGCCTCCGTCAGCATCGCGCGGTACTTCTCCGCAAAGCTCCGGTTCTGGACGATTAGGGCGACACGGCGGCCCTCCTGGATGCTTCCGTCCGCCGCGACTGCGCCGAGGACGTAGCCCAGCGCGTAGCCCGGTTGCGGCTGATACGGCTTGCGGCAGAGCGACCTCGAGTTGATCCACTCCACCTGCATCCCCGGCTCGAGGTGCTGGGCTTCTACCCAACCCGATTCGGTCATCATCGGGTGGTCGGGCGTGACCTTGAAGCCGGCGCTGCCGGTAGTTGTCACCTCGACGATCTCGCGAGTCTTGTGTGACGCGACCTGGGTGACGACTGTCTCCTTGAGATAGCCGCGCTCGAGCGTCCACAGGCGATCGCCGCTCTTCACTAGCCGCGCCGGCTTCGCTCCGCCGACCGCGTTCACGACTTGCTTCGACGGCACGCACAGGCTGAAAAAATCGATGTCCTTCACGATGACCATCTCGTCGTAGTTCTCGACGAACATCGCGTCGTTGAGGATCTCCTTCACGTTCTTGGCGTAGCCGGACGTGAGGTAGGTCAGCGCCTTCGCGACGCGCTCCGGGGTCTTCTCAAGACCTTCGCGGCGCGCATCTTCGCCGAGCTCCTTCAGAAGCTGCTCGATCAGCCGTTCGATCATCCTTCTCCGCCTTCGTATTCGAACCGGTTCTTCGCCGTCTCGACGACGGCGACGCGCCGGAGGGACTCTGCCGGCAGCGCCGGCACCAGAATTCGCCAGAACGCGCGCGCGAGGCTCTCGCCGGTCGTGATGACGCCGCGGAGGGCCGGAACCTCCTCGAGCGCGCGGTGATCCACCTCGGCGACCACGGCGCCGCTCACCGCGTCGTCCAGCCGCGCGAGATCGACCGCCATGCCCGTCACGGGGTCGGGGCGCCCGGCCACGGTGACCTCGAGGTAGTAGTTGTGGCCGTGGGGGCGGTGGCAGTCTCCATAGAGCGCTACGTTGCGCTCGATCGGCAGAGCGGGATTGGCGAGCCGGTGAGCCGCGCTGAAGTGATAGACGCGCGTCACCTCAACCATCACGTGCCCCGGTAGTCGACGTAGAGCGTGGGGTCCTCCCACACCCGGACCTGCCAGAGCCGGTCGACGCCAAGCTTCGGCGCGAGAAGCTCCCAGGTCACGATCGCGAGGTTCTCGGTCGTCGGGACCCGCCCCCGAAAGACGGGGTCGGCGTTCAGGTCTGCGTGGTCGAAGCGTTCCACCACGGTCTCACCGACGATCCGCTTGAGCCCCCCGAGGTCGATGACCATCCCCGTCTCAGGATCGATGGGCCCCCGGATCGTCACGTCGAGCGTGTAGTTGTGACCATGGACGCCCCCGAGCTCGCCGAAGGCCCGCCGGTTCTCCTCCGCGCTCCATCCCTCCACGTGATAGCGGTGGGCCGCCGAGAACGAAAACCGACGCGTCGTGTACGCGAGCTCCCGCCCGGTCGTCATCCGAGCGCCGCCTCGACAAAACGCGCGGCGACCCGGTCCCGGGCGAACCGCTCGACCCACTCCCGGCCGCCCTCGCCGAGGTCCTTCCGCAGCCCCTGATTCGTCAGCAGCGTCTCGAGCGCCATCGCCAGCTCCTCTGGGCTCCCCGGATTGACGAGCAAGCCCGTCCGGCGGTCGATCACGACCTCGGGGACGGCGGCGGCCCGGCAGGCCACCACCGCGAGCCCGGCCGCCATCGCCTCGGCGAAGACGATCCCGAACCCTTCCTGGACAGAGGGCAGACAGAAGCAGTCCGCGCTCGCGTACTCGGCGGCGAGCGGGCTCCCGGACACCTCGCCGAGGAGGGCCACGGTGTCGCCGAGCCCCAGCGCCTCGCGGAGCGCGCGGACCCGCCCCCACTCCGGTCCCGCCCCTACGACGCGCACCTGGACGCCGGGGATTCGGTCCCTGAGGAGCCGCGCGGCGCCGAGGAGGTCGCCGAAGCGCTTGCGGGGGTACATCCGGCCGACCGAGAGGACGACGGGCCGGTCCGACGGCCGCCGTTCGACGGCGCCGAGTCGGCGCGTCCACTCGACGAGGTCGATCGGCTCGGGCACGACGGCGATCCGGTCCCGCGGCACGCCGTACTCGCGGTGCGCCACCCAGGCGGAGTACTCGCTCGGGACGATCACGCGGTCGGCCCGCGCGACGTTTAGCCGCTCCCAGCGGGCCTGGCGGCGAAGGAGCGCCCGCGTGAGCCCGCGCTCATGCCGGAGCTCGTCCGCGATGATCCCCTTCAGGCTGACGACGTACCGCCCCGACCGCCCGCGCGCGAGGAGAAAGCCGTCGAGGTCGACGCCCACGACCACGTCCGCGACCGGGGGCGCCCAGGCGGCGCCGACATTGTAGAGGTACCGGTCGAGCGTGTGGAAGCGCGTCCGCATCCGGAGCGGGCGGAGGAGGACCTCGTGGCCCGCCGCCGTCAGGCCGGCCGCGAGCGTGTCGAGGGCCACGAAGGTGCCGCTGCCCTCCGTCGCCGAGAGCGGGGTGGAGGTGAGGAAGGCGAAGCGCACTACCGCCCCTGGAACCTCGGCGGGCGCTTTTCCAGGAACGCGCGGGTCCCTTCCTTGTAGTCCTCGCTCTCGAAGACCTCGAGCGCGAGCTGGCGCAGGCGGGTGCGGTGCGTCTCCGTGAGGCCCTCGAGGATCGACTGAATCATCACTTTCGAGCCGCGCACGGACATCGGCGCGTTCGCCGCGACCGTCCGGAGGTACTCGTACGTCGCACGCTCGAGGTCGTCCTTCGGCAGGAGCCGCTGGATGAAGCCGATGGCGAGCGCCTCGGCCGCGTCCACGGCGCGGGCCGAGTAGAGGATATCCTTCGCGTAGGCGGGTCCCACGAGCGCCACGAGCTGCGCCACCGCGTCGGCGGGATAGATGATGTTGAGCTTCGCCGCCGGGATCCCGAACTTCGCCCCTTCGGCCGCGAAACGGAGGTCGCAGGCCATCGCGATCGCCATCGCGCCGCCCATGCAGAACCCGTAGACCATGGCGACCGTCGGCTTGGGGCAGCCGCGAATCGCCTTGTAGGCGGCGTCCGTCTGCTCGTTGTAGCGGATGGCGCTCGCCCGGTCCTTGCGGTTGTCCTGGAACTCCGAGATGTCGGCGCCCGCCGCGAACGCCTTGGTGCCGGCGCCCCGATAGACGACGGCGCGGACCGACTCGTCCTTGGCGAGGCCTTCGGTAATCCGGGCAAGCTCCTGCCACATCGCGAGGCTGATCGCGTTGCGCCGCTCGGGCCGGTTGAAGACGACGGTAGCGATGGCCCCGTCCGGCTGCACGAGAATCTCGGTCACTTCGTGACCTCGATGACCCCGGCCCGCGCGAGCTCGTCGATCTGGCCGGCGTCGTAGCCGATCGCCGAGAGGACCTCCCGGGTGTGCGCGCCCGGCTCCGGCGCGGGCCCGCGTACCGTCGGGGGCGTCCGGCTGAGGGCGACCGGCAGCCCGAGCACCTTCACCTGGCCGTAGGCGGGATGTTCCTGCTCGTGCACGAGGCCCGAGCCCCTGACCTGGGGGTCGGCGAACACCTGGTCGAGCGTATAGATGGGCCCGCAGGCGACGCCCGCGGCGTTGAGCGTCTCGACCCACGCCGCCACCGGCCGGGCGGCGAGGGCCGTCCGCAGGAGCTCGTCGAGGGCCCGCCGATTTCGGACCCGGGCGGGGCCGCGGGCGAAGCGCTCGTCCTGCGCCAGGCCCGGCTGCCCCAGCACCTCGGCGAATCGCTGGAACATCTCGTCGTTGCCGACCGCCAGGTTCAGGAAACCGTCCTGCGCGCGATAGACGCCCATCGGGGCCGTGAGCGGATGGTGGTTGCCGACGGGCGGTGGCACCTCGCCCGTGTTCAGGTACTTTGCGGCCTGGAACGAGAGGCTGCCGGTGAGCGCCTCGAGCAGCGAGGTCCGCACCCACTGGCCTCGGCCGGAGTGCTCGCGCTCGAAGAGGGCGACGAGGACGCCGAGCGCGCAGAAGTAGCCGGCCAGGAGGTCCCCGATCGGAATCCCGACCCGGAGCGGCGCCACCTCGTCGGTCCCGGTGAGCCACATGAGCCCGGACATGCCCTGGACGATCTGGTCGTAGCCGGGCCGGTCACGGTACGGGCCCTCCTGCCCGAAGCCCGAGATGCTCGCGTAGACGAGCCGGGGATTCTCCCCCGACAGCGTCTCCCAGTCCACGCCCAGGCGGTGCTTCACGTCGGGCCGGTAGTTCTCGACGACGACGTCGGCGCGGGCGGCGAGCGTCTTGACGATCGCCACCCCGCGCGGGTCCTGGAGGTTGACGACGGCGCTCCGCTTGTTGCGGTGGAGGTCCGCCTGGTCGAAGTAGACGCGGTCCCGCCCGGCGTCGCCCGGACGCTCGATCCGCACGACGTCCGCGCCGAAATCGGCCAGGATTTTCGTGCAGGTCGGACCGGAGCGGACGGTCGTCAGGTCGACGACGCTGACACGGGAGAGTGCGCCAGTCACGGCACGAGAAAGTGTAGCACGTCAGTCGCGGAACTCCTGGTCGAGGATCTCCCGGATGAAGCGGTCGACGGACACCGGGTAGAAGCGGATGTCCGGGGACAGGATCACTCCGGTGTTGATGACCTCGCGCTGGGTCAGCTCCTCGAGCACCCGCTCGACCTGCCCCCGGGTGTCGCGGTCGTGGCGGCGGATCCGCAGGTCCTCGTTCGCCAGCGAGACGCGGCTCGCGTACCGGAAGCTGAACACGCGCATCGTGAGCGTCCGGTCCATCAGCTCCGTTTCGCCGAACAGCTCGCCATACGTCGGCCCGTCGCGGCCCGGAGTGATCACGAGCCGGGGCGAGACACGGATCCGCCCCCGCACCTCGACCGACCGGCTCGGGTGCTCGTGCTCGGGCCCGACCAGAATGTACGGCAGCAGGTGGTAGCCGGCGATGATCCCGGTCAGCGGCTTCCGGAGCACCTCCGTCCGCTCGAAGACGTGCCGCAGGAGCTCGGGGTCCTGGTCGTCGCCCGCCATGGGCATCGATTCTAGCCCACCGGGCCGTCCCGCGCGCTCCCCGCTCTGCCGGCCCCGCCCTGCCGGCCTGCCGGCCCTGCCGACCGGTGGGTCGTTCTGGGCGTCCCCCCGCTCGCCGGAGCGCCGCCCGATCTTAGCGAAGACACCGTCCGCCCGCGCCGTGCTGGTCTCTCGAGACGACCCTCCGCGCACGCCGCCACCGCCAAACCTCCCGGGATTCTTTGCTGCTGGCGAGGCGACCTCGCTCGGTTCAGACCGGCTGTGGGACGAGCCGGGGGGGC
>Ga0209056_10005434_pt1 | contig 13249 bp, 13 predicted proteins | sample GraSoiAngelo_114_FD_185876 | JGI IMG/M metagenome (GOLD analysis project Ga0209056, IMG submission 185876) | Grasslands soil microbial communities from the Angelo Coastal Reserve, California, USA - 14_0903_13_40cm (SPAdes) (version 2) | ecosystem: Environmental > Terrestrial > Soil > Grasslands... | reverse complement strand
AACGAAGATCCCCATCGCTCCGAGCGTAACGATCCCCGTCATGAGTCCGAACGCCACCGTGCTTCCCCGGAACCCGACGCGCATCTCTTCACTTTAGCCGCACCTATGGCCTAGGCGCGGGCGCTGCTCCGCAGACGCGCGACGAGGTTGTCGAGCCGCGCGCGAGAGATGGTGAGGAACTTCGCGAGGTTCTGCCGATCGCCTTCGGCGATCGTTCCGTGCCCATCCTCGCCGATGATCCGTGCAAGGTCGGCGAGGGCGTCGTTCAGCTTTCGCGTCGCGACGATGAGCGCGTCGTCGCGCAGCGGCGGGATCGCGGGCTCGGGCTTCGCGGACTTCTCACCCGGATGGAGGATCCGTTCGACTCGGTCGTGCAGGCGCAGCAGCGTCAGCTTGCCCGCGATGATCTGCTTGGCGAGCGCCTGGCGGCGGCGCTTGTTGTCGATCTTCATCAGCTCGTACGCCGCGGAGAGCGTGTCGTAACGCTGTCCGACCATCTCGCGGACATCCTCGGGAGCGGACGCCAGCCGGAGGCGGTTCTCGACGTAGCCCTTGTCCTTCCCGAGCTTCGTCGCGAGATTGCGGATCGAGTACCCGAGCTCGCCGGTCATCTTCCTGTAGATGACCGCTTCGTCGAGGGGTGAGAGGTCCTCGCGCTGGAGGTTCTCGATCAGAGCGATCTCGAGGGCGGTCGCATCGTCGAAGCGTTCGACGATCGCGGGGACCGTCTCCTTGCCGGCGAGCTTCGAAGCGCGCCAACGCCGCTCGCCCGCGATGATCTCGTACTCCTCGCCGGCGGGACGTACGAGGATCGGCTGCAGGACGCCGTGCTCGCGGATCGAGGCCCCGAGCTCCGCGAGTGTGTCCTCGTGCCAGGTCATCCGTGGCTGCGAGGGGTTCGGAACGATCTTCTCGAGGGGAATGTCGCGCACCGCCGTCGGTGTGCGCGCCGCGAGCAGGCTGATGATCCCGGGCTGCGCGTCGGACTCCTGCTGGAAGATGCGCTCGCCGGCGTCCCTGAATGACTTTCTGTGTCGACTAGTTGTGAGCACCGATCACCTCCTTCGCGAGGTCCACGAAGCTCTTCGCCGCGTCGCTCTTCGGTTCGTACACGGTGATCGGCACGCCCGCGGTCGGCGCCTCGCCGATCTTCACCGACTGACGGATGATCGTGTCGAACACCTGGTGGTCGCCGAGATCCTTGAGCGAGTCGAGCATGTCGCGAGCGAGGATCGTGCGGCTGTCGTAGAAGGTCGGAAGAAGTCCGTAGACCTTGAGAGTCGGATTGAGGCGGGTCTGGACGGTCTTGATGATCTTGAGCAGAGCCGCGACGCCCTTCAGCGCGTAGTACTGCGTCTGGACCGGGATGATGACCCCACTCGCGGCGACGAGCGCGTTCAGGGTGAGGAGGCCGAGCGTCGGCGGGCAGTCGATGAGGACGTAGTCATACCGCTCGACGACGTCGCGACCGAGCTTGTCGCGCAGCGCCATCTCCCGGCCGATGGCGTTGAACAGCTCGACCTCGGCAGCGGAGAGCTCGAGCGTTGCGGGCGCGACGTCGACCTTCTTCGTCTTCGTCGGCCGGATGATCGACCCGAGCGTGATGTTCGAGTCGATGAGGACGTCGGCGATGCTCCGCTCAACGGTGTTGAGGTCGATCCCCAGACCGACGGTCAGGTTTGCTTGCGGGTCGAGGTCGAGACAGAGGACCTCATGCCCTAAGGATGCGAGCGCCCCACCGAGATTGATGGCGCACGTGGTCTTGCCCACGCCGCCCTTCTGGTTCGCGATCGCGATGACCTTGCCCAACCGCGCCTCTCCTCTTCGCGGACCCCACGCCCTGGGTCCGCTTCGAGTTGCTGTGCTCCCCACAGCGCGCGGAAACGTACGCGCCCCAGCCTTCGGAGGACTATAACGGCTTCGGTCACGTCTTTGTGCGGCTTTGCAAGACAGCCCGCGCGCGCTTATCCCTCCTAGGACCCTGTCGAGTGTCGCCCGCGAGCCTGCTCAACCATACTTGGTGCAATTCGGCGGGCTCGCGTGCGACACTCGCGGGCCCGTCGTCGGCCGCTTGCGCGAGCAAGCTCGCGCCGCGGCACTCCTAGGGCCCGTAGCTCAGTGGTAGAGCGGCGGACTCATAATCTGCTGGTCCCAGGTTCGATCCCTGGCGGGCCCACAGCGAAAGGGGGCGCGCACTGAAGAGCTGCACCCACCTCGATCAGATCCGAGAAGTCACCCCGAGCGCGGACGGCTGTGAGGACTGCCTGCGCGTCGGTGCGGAGTGGGTCCACCTCCGCCTGTGCATGACCTGCGGGCACGTCGGGTGCTGCGACGACTCTCCGAACCGGCACGCCACCAAGCATTTCCGCAAGGTCCGGCACCCGATCATCAAGTCGTTCGAACCGGGCGAGGACTGGGGCTGGTGCTTCGTTGACGAGCTGGACCTCGACGCGACCGCCTGGCCGGTCCGAGGACCTGTCGCGCACAGCGTCTAGGCCACGGATCAGCGTCCGATATCCCTCTGGCGCATCGCCGCGACCGCGATCGCCGACCCTGCCGCCCCGATCCCAAAGAGCGCGGCAGACCGTGCCCAGTCGACGGTTCCCGAGAGCGGATTGCCGTACAGCGCGTAGAGCGAGAGGTCGGCGACCCAGGTCGGCCACTCGAAGAGCGGCGTGAACTCCTGCAGGAGATAGCTCGCGATCGCGACCGCACCGAGCACGATCACCGTGGTGCGTGGCCGCCAGCTCACGCCGGCGGCGCCGAGGCCGCCGAAGGCGAACACGACTCCAAGCGCCAAGGCCGAGCCGAGCGCTAGTTGACCCGTATCGATCGCGATGTCCGCGGCTCTCGCGCCGATCGCGAGCGCTACCCCGGCTGCCGTGACGATGATCGCGGTACCGGCGAGAAGCGCCACGAGGCGCTCGACGACGATCCGCGCCCGCGAGATCGGCTGTGACGCGATGACCTCGAGCCGACCCTCCTGGTCGTCGGCCGCCCAGCCGCTCGTCTGTACGATCGCGTACATCGATAGGAGCAGCACGAGCGTCCCGAACCACGTAACGCCGATGAACGACGTGTAGTTCCCGAGGCCGGCGCGCTCCATGTAGACGCGGAACGAGGGCGTGGCGAGCATCGTGTCGACGAGCGTGCGCGTGAACGAGAGGAAGAACACGCCCAGCGCCGGGAGCACGACCGCCCACGCGAGGAGCGATGTTCGCTGCTGATCGAGTATGGCAAGCACCGGGAGCCGGAGAAACGGGTCGCCGGCGGGAAGCGTGGTCGACTCCACGTCGTGAGGCGGTCGCCGCAGCAGCGGTGCGCCGAGGTCGCGGCGAACGAAGGCGAACGCTGCGGCCGCCGTGAAGATCACGCCGGTGGCGTAGAGCGCGATCGTCTTCGGCCCATCGAGCGTGCCACCGTTCGTGAGCGGATGGTTCTGGTCGTACAGCCAGAAGGGCGAGATCCCGCGGATGCTCTCCGCGCCATCCGATCGCGCGACGACGTCGATGAGGTAGAGGACGAGGAGCGCTCCACCCCCGAGCGCTGCGGCTCCCCGCCGCGTCGTCACGAGCTGCGCGGCGAAGAGAGCTATCGCGTAACTGCAGAGGACGAGCCCGACGAGCGCGATCCCCTGCAGTGCGAGCGCGGAGGCGGGGACCGGCTCCTTCCCGAGCGCGGACCCGACGCCGGCGGCCGCCAGCGTGAGCGTCACGACGACCGTCCCGAGCAGCGCGAAGCCGCCGATGCGCGACCCGATGTAGCTGCCGCGCGACACGCCTTGCGCGAGCCAGTGCTCGACGAGGCCACGCTCTTCGTCGCCGCGTCCCGCGCCGGACGCGGCCATGACCGCCCAGAACGCGAGAATGACCTCGAGGGCGCCGATCGCTCGCCACTCGATCCATCCCGCCATCGTCCCGAGCTGCCCAGGGAGCGGGAGCAGGTAGGTGAGCTGGCGCGCCAGTATCTCCATCTGCTGCGCGAACACCGCGCGCTCCGCGGGCGTGTTCCCAGCGAGCTGCGCGAACGCGAGTGGCTGGGCCAGGGCGGCAGCGACGCCGATCGCGCCGACCGCGATCGCGCCGACGCGCCCGAGGCGCAGCGCGAGCCGGAGCAGCATCACGCGCGCGGCGTCGGCGCGGAGTAGTACGAGAGGAAGATCTCCTCGAGGCTGGGCTCGCGACTGTGCAGGTCGACGACGCGCTGGCCAGCGATCGCCTCCAGGAGATGTTCGACGCCGCCGCGGAGCATCGCGGTCACCCGATGGTCGTTCACGTCGAGCTGGTCGAGTCCGGGCACCGACCGCAGACGCGCGAGCGGCGGGTCCCCCTCAAAGGCGATCTCGATCCGCCGCGCGCGCACGCCAATGAGCTCGGCGAGCGTGCCGACCGTCACGAGATTCCCTTCGCGGACGATCCCGACGCGATCGCAGACGTGCTCCACCTCGGAGAGGATGTGCGACGAGAGGAATACCGTCGTCCCGGCTTCGCGCGCCTCCCGCATGAGCTCGTAAAAGACCTGCTGGTGGAGCGGATCTAGCCCGCCCGTCGGCTCGTCGAGGATGAGGAGGGGAGGCCGGTGCATGAGCGCGAGCACCAGGAGGAGCTTCTGCTTGTTGCCATGCGAGTACTCGCGATACCGGCGGCCGAGGTCGAGGTCGAGGCGCTTCGCCAGGCTGGAGATCACCGTCTCCGACACGTCTCCCCGCAGCCCCGCGACATACGCGACGATCTCCGATCCGCGCCACCCGCCGAAGTTGGGCGTCTCGCCGGGGAGGTATCCGACCCGCCGCTTCACGGCGACGCCCTCGCGCTCGCAGTCGAGACCAAAGATCGTCGCTGTGCCACGCGTCGGATGGATCATCCCCATGAGCAGCTTGATCGTCGTCGTCTTCCCGGCGCCATTGGGTCCGAGGAAGCCGAAGACCTCGCCCTGCCGGATGCCGAGATCGAGGTCGAAGATCCCGCGGTGCGCCCCGTAATCCTTCGTGAGCGCCAGGGTCGCGATCGCCGGGGGCGTCTCACTCACGTCGGGCATTCTCTCCTCAGCCGGCTGAACGGCGACGGGGCGCCGGGGTCGGCCTGGCCCTACGGTAGCCTCAGCAACCCATGAGCGTGGCGATCGAGGACATTGAACGGGCCCGCCGCATAGTCGGACCGGTCCTTCATCGCACGCCGCTCCTCTCGAGCCGGGGGCTGGGCGAGCGGATCGGCGCCGCCGCGTTCTTGAAGGCGGAGAACCTGCAGCGCACCGGCTCATTCAAGCCGCGAGGTGCCATGTACGCGGTGGCCTGCCTCTCAGAGACACAGCGCTCCGCCGGCATCGTCACGATGAGCGCGGGTAACGCCGCGCAGGCGATCGCGTTCGCGGCTGGCTCCGCGGGCGTTCGCGTCACGGTAGCGATGCCCGAAACGGCGCCCAAGACGAAGGTCGACGCCACACGTGGTTACGGCGCGGACGTCGTCTTCGCTCCGGACGTCACGAAGCTAACCTTGCTCGTGCAAGACATCCAGGGTCGCACCGGCGCGTACTTCCTTCATCCGTACGACGACGCTGCCATGATCGCCGGCCACGGGACCTGTGCGCTCGAGGTCCTCGAGGACCTTCCCGACGCCGACCTCTTCGTCGTCGGCGTCGGCGGCGGCGGGCTGATCGCCGGGATCGCCGTCGCTGTGGCTGCGAAGCGGCCGGGCGCGCGGGTCGTCGGCGTCGAACCGTCCGGGGCGCCGGGCATGCGGCGCGCGCTCGATGCCGGCGAGCCGGTGCGCCTCGAGCGCGTGAGCACGATCGCGGACGGACTCGCCGCGCCGATCGCGGGGACGATCCCGCTCGAGATCGTGCGGCGCCTGGTGTCCGACGTCGTTCTCGTGGACGACGACGTCATCGCCGAGGGCGTGCGCTTCCTCGCGACGCGCGCGAAGCTCGTGGCGGAACCGGCCGGCGCCGCGGCGACCGGCGCGCTGATCGCGGGCGTCGTGAAGGCGCATCCGGGCGAGCGCGTCGTCGCGATCGTCTCGGGTGGGAACGTTGACCTCGAGCGCCTGCGACAGGTGTTTGGGCCGTGAAGCAGGGTCGTCGGTTGATCCTCTACGCGGACGGCGCCGCGCGTGGCAACCCCGGCCCGGCCGGTGCGGGTGCCGTGCTGCTCGACGAGGACGGCACGGTCGTCGCGGAATTGACGCTCGCGCTGGGCCGGGCGACGAATAACGTCGCGGAGTACAGCGCGCTCATCCTCGGGCTGGAGGAGGCCAAGCGTCTGGGAGCGAACGCGATCGACGTCCGCATGGACTCGAAGCTTGTCGTCGAGCAGCTGAGCGGGCGCTGGCGCACCAAGCATCCGGGGCTGATCCCGCTGGCGCTCCGCGCCGGTCAGCTCCTCGCGTCATTCCCGGAGCGCGAGATCCGCCACGTGCCGCGCGAGCAGAACCTCGTCGCCGACGCCCTCTCCAATCGCGCCATCGACGCGGCCGCCGGCGTGTCGAGTGACAAATACCGGTGAGCCAGGATCCACTCACCGCGTTCGTGGCGCGGAGCCTGCGCGCCGCTGTGACCGATGTCCGCAGCGAGGTCGTGGCCAAGAACACGACGCTCGAGCTCGAGCGCATCCGCTTCCGCCAGGAGGGCGATGAGCGGTCGCTCGTCGTGAAGCGCGTGCCCCCGAGCGACGCGCTCGAAGTGCAGCTGCTTCCGCTGCTCGCGCGGAAGACCGACCGCGTCCCGCTCGTTCGCTCGCGCGGCATTCCGCCGCCCGCCGTTCCGGCCTGGCCGTGGGTGCTCACCGAGGATCTGCTCGACGCGCAGAGCGCGTGTCACGAAGACCCTAGGGCGATCGTGCGCGCGAAGGCCAAGATCGAGCGTGCCGTTGCCGGTGACGCGCCGGCACTGAAAGCGCTGGGTGTCCCGACGATCTCGCCCGAAGAGCTCGTCGAGCGCGCCTCGGAACGCGCGGCCGTCGACCGGCCGCTGGATGCCGAGGCGCGCGCCGCCGCGACCGCTCTCGCGAGTCTTCCGGCGGTGCTGTGTCACGGAGAGCTGGTGTGCGCGAACGCGCGGGTCGCTGGACGCGGTGTCGTGATCATCGAATGGCGCCGGGCGCATCTCGGATGCGGCCTGCTCGACATCGCACAGCTGGCGACGGACGTCAGCGGCTTCAGCGGAAAAGCTCCGGACGCTGATCTGTTCGGGCTCTATGGAGAACTGGTCGGCGTGAGCGTCAACGTGGAGTTGATCCGAGCCGCTCAGGTCGTGTACGGATCGCTTCGGCGCGCACGGTGATCAAGTAGTGAAACTTCGGCCGAAGGCCGGTAGAAAAAGAAAGCTAGACTAAACATGCCGAGCAGGCCGGATGGTCGCGTCGGCGAAAGCCGCCGAGGAAAGTCCGGACTCCACAGGGCAGGGTAAGGGGTAACGCCCCTCCGCCGTGAGGCGAGGCCCGCGCCACAGTGACGATCCCGCGCGAGCGGGGTGAAACGGGCAAGCGCTACCTGGAGCAAGGCCGCGTAAGGGGACGATGGCGTGGCCCGCGCCGTCCCCGGGTAGGCCGCTAGAGGCGGAGGGCGACCTCCGCTCGAGAGGGATGACCATCCTCGCCAGAATCCGGCTTAGATGGCCTGCTCGGCCTACCCTGTTCATCCGAACGGCCCGCGGGGCCGTATAGATCGAGGAACCTGCAAGGAGGATCTGGCAGATGCGTCTATTCGCTGGCATCGCGGCGGCGGCGGTGGTCATCGCCGCGTGTGGCGGGACGGCGGCCGCGCCGAGCCCGAGCCCGTCGCCAACACGTACCGCGTCACCGACGCCATCCCCATCCCCGTCCCCGTCTCCGTCTCCGACACCCGCGAACACGTTCAAGGCCGAGCTCAAGGCCTCGAATGAGAACCCACCGATCACCGACGCCGAAGCGACCTGCAGCGGCACCGCGACTGTCACATTCACCGGGACAAGCGCGAAGTTCGACGTCTCGATCACCGGCTGCCCGGCGACCACCGTTATCAACATCGGTCACATCCACGAGGGCGCGGCCGGCGTCAACGGCCCCGTCAAGATCGACAGCACGCTCAAGGCTGGCGACATCGCGCTCACGGGCGGCGCGGTGACCTTCTCGCGCACGAATAGCAACGCGGACCCGGCTGTGATCACGGGGTCATTGCGAACCCCGCAGGCTGGTACGTGAACTTCCACTCCACGCTCCACGCCGGGGGCGTGATCCGAGGTCAGCTGACGAAGGCTTAGGCGCATTCGACTAACCCCGCAGCAGGAGGACGCCCCATTGATGGGGCGTCCTTCGTTTTGTGGGTGGCCAGCAATGCGAGCGACAGTACGTGGCATGACGCTTGCGTGCTTCTCTCGCGCTGAGACCGGCGGAAGGAGGTACGCGGATGCTCTGGACGATCATCCTCATCCTGCTGATCCTGTGGTTGCTCGGCGGGCCGATCCTGAACCTCGGCGCGCTGATCCACCTGCTTTTGCTGATCGCGCTCATCGTCCTCCTGGTGCAGCTCATCTCAGGTCGCAGAGTCGCTCTCTAGCGCTCGAGGGGGGCGCGGCCCCCCTCGTACCCCCACGAACGACGCGGGGGTTCGAGGGGCCGAGGCCCCCTCGACTCTGGTATCGTCCCCAGGTCACGCGGAACGCGTGGACTTCACGAAAGGAAGTGGCGCAGTGCTGAGCTTCGTTCGCAATCGCACCGGCTCCGGCCCGCTCGCCGGTCCTCGGCGCAGCCTGCCCACTCACGGGATGGCCTAGAACCCAGCTTTCGCGAGGCCGCTCGGACCGTGGGCAGAGGCCCACGGTCTTTTGTTTTGTTTGAAGTAGGTGAAAAGAGATGGCCATCCAGGCGCGCGACGTCACGCAAAGCGAATTGAAGATGAGGGAACCCACCGTCGCCCTCGCGGCGACTGGCGTGCGGAAGGAGTTCCGCTCCGCGCGCGTCCTTCCGGGCGGCGGATCGTCGGTCCGTGCGGTCGACGATGTCAGCCTCGAGGTCTGGCGCGGTGAGATCTATGGCCTGCTGGGTGCGAACGGCTCCGGCAAGTCGACGCTCATCCGTCTCTTCTCGACGCTCCTGACCCCCGACGCGGGTCAGGTCCGGGTGTTCGGTCGCGATATCGGTCGGGACGAGCTCGCGGTCAAGCGGATGATCAACCGCGTCTCGGTCGAGGCCTCGTTCTTCAAGAAGCTTTCGGCGATGGAGAACCTCGTCTACGCGGGACGCCTCTACGGGGTGCCGCCCGAGATCTCACGTCCGAAGATCCGGTCGATTCTGGGCCGGCTCGGCATCGCGCAAGCTCGGCTGAACGAGCCGCTCGAGAAGCTCTCGCGCGGGATGCAGCAGAAAGTCGCGATCGCGCGCGCTTTCCTGACCGCGCCGATGCTGCTGCTCCTCGACGAGCCGACGACGGGTCTCGACATCCGCAGCAAACGGGAGGTGCAGACGTTCGTCCGCGATCTGCGGGACGAGCACGACGCGACGATCCTTCTCACTACGCACGACCTCGACGAGGCCGCGCGACTCGCCGATCGGATCGGCATCCTGCACCAGGGTCGCCTCGTGGCCGAAGGCACACCGGCGGAGCTCGCCGCGCGCCACGGCGGCGGAACGCTCGAGGACGTCTTCATGACGGCTACCGGACGGCGGCTCGACGAGGCCGACGACACGAGTGGGGAGACCGGAGCGTGATCGCGAACGTCGGCGCGCAGCTGGGCCTCGCGTACGCGTTCGTGGAGCGCGAGATCGCCCTGTCGAAGCGCTACTGGGCGTGGGAGATCGTGTGGCTCGTCTACGGGATCGTCACGAGCCTCTCGGTCGCCTACATCGCGCTCGGCGCGCCGGCGATCACCGGCGGCGGCCTGGCTCAAGCGGACGTGTCGCGGTTCGTGCTCTACCTGCTGGTCGGAACGATCACCTGGCGCTTCCTCGGGCTCATCTTCGAGCAGATGGGCGAGACGATCGCTTGGGAGCGCTGGGAAGGCACGATCGAGTACACGTTCATGGCCCCGGTGCCGCGCCTTACGCATCTCGCGGGAATGTGCGGCGCGACGCTGGTGCGGGCGCTCGGCTTCAGCGTCGCGATACTCGCCGCGGTCGCCCTCTTCGTGCCGGTCGACCTCTCGCATGCGAACGTCGCGTCCGCCCTGGCCCTGCTCGCGACGGGAGCGGTCGCTTTCATCGGCCTTGCGATCGGCTCCGCGGTATTCCCGCTGCTCTGGACCGAGAAAGGTCTGCAGATGGCCTACATCGTCCAGGCGGTCGTGCTGCTTGTCTCCGGCGTGTACTACGAGACGACCATCCTGCCCGCGTGGATGCAGGTGCTCTCGTTCATCTCGCCGGCGACCTACGTGATACGCGGGATGCGCGCGGCCCTGCTCGACGGGGCGGACCTCGCGGCGGTCTGGCCAAACCTCTGGCCGGCGCTGCTCGTCGGCGCCGTCTCGATCCCGCTCGGCCTCCGGATCTTCCTCTGGGCCGAGCGCCACGCCAAGCGGACAGGACGGCTCAAGAGGAGCGGTTGATGGGCGATACGATCACGGAGACCGAGCTGTCCTTCCGTCCGGCGACCCCAGGCGACGGCGCCTTCGCGGCCGACATCGAAACGGCGATCCGGCCGGATTCACCACGGGATCCGATCAGCTACTCGTACTGGTGGTCCCAGCCAGACGAGCACCTCGAGATCCGGCGTTTCATCGCGCGTCGCCGCGGCCGCGATATCGGATTCGCGACGACCGAGCACGCCAGATGGGACATGCATCCGGAGCGGTACGCGTGGGTCGGCGGGGACGTCGTTCCGGCCGAGCGCTCGAACGCGACCCTCGACGCGATCCTCGCGGCGATGGAAGAGCGCGTCGTCAACGACGGCGCCGCGATCCTTTGCGCATGGGCCTACGAGGACGACCCGCTGCGGATCGAGACCATCCTGGCGCGCGGATACAAGGAAGACCGGCGCTCGCGCCGGTGGCAGCTCGATCTTGGCGCGAACCGCGAGAAGCTGCTTGCGATGACCGAGGCGTCGCGTTCGCGCATGCGGCGTGAGGGTGTCCGCATCCTCACACTCGCCGAGGACGATGATCCACAGGTCATCGAGAAGGTCTGGCGTCTTTCGGAGGAGGCCGGTGATGACGTCCCCACCACCGTCCCGCGGGTGCCCGAAGCGATGGAGAGCTACGTGCGCTGGGCCAACGCGCCTGAGGTCCATAAGGATCGCTTCTGGATCGCGCGGCGTGGCGACGAGGTCGTTGGTGTGTCCGTCCTCGCCTACCCGCCGGTCCGCGGCATCGTCGGCACAAACTGGACCGCGACGGCGCGCTCGGTCCGCGGTCGCGGCGTCGCGCGAGCTCTCAAGTGCGAGACCGTGGCGCAGGCCATCGCGCTTGGTGTCGATCGGGTCCGCACGGGAAACGATGCGGCGAACGCGCCGATCCTGCACCTCAATGAGACCATGGGCTATCAGCTCGTCGCGGGCGGGATCAGCTACCTGCGGCCGGTCTGAGCGATGGCGCCCGCTCTCGCGCGGCGGTACGGCCGGTCGCGGCGAGCAGTACCCCTCCGAGCACCAGCACCCCGCCGGCCAGGAAGGCTCCGCTGACACTCTCGCCCGCGAGCGTCCCTGCCGCGATCACCGTCACGAGCGGGGCCAGCGGGAACTGGAAAGCGGTCGCGGACGCCGTCCAGCGTCCGAGGACGAAGAGCGACAGGGCGAATAGCGCGACGGTGCTCACCACGAGATAGACGAAGGCTACGAGCGTGAGCGCGTGCGACGGCAGGATCCAGCGCTCGCCGGTGCCGAAGGAGAGGATCGCGAGCAGAAGAGCGCCGGTCGTCATGGCGACGCTGTTCGTAGCCGCTGGATGACTGCGCGGAAAGTACTTGACCACGATCCCTGACTCCGCGGCGCAGGCGGCGGCCGCGAGAAGGGCGAGCAGCGACGCGCGGGGGATCGCGGTGCTGATCTGATCGCCGAAGACGATGGCGATTCCGACGGATGCGACCGCGCCGCCGATGAGCGTGCGCGGGCGGAAGAGCTCGAGACCGTGGGTCGTCGCGAGCACCGCCGTCAGCACCGGCACGAGCGCGAAGGCGAGCGAGCCGAGGCCGGCCGGCGCGGAGACGAGGCCCCAGTAGGCGAGCGCGTACGAACCGAAGAACGCGAGGACGCCGAAGAGCAGCGCTCCCCGGAGACCGCGACCCGTCGGCGGTGCGATCCCGCGCAGGCGCACATAGGCGAAAAAGAGCAGTGCGGATGCGGCGAACCGCAGCGCCGCCCCCTCGAAGGGTGGCAGCTCGCGATTGGAGAAGCGGACAGCGACGAAGTTGAGGCCGGCCAGGACCACGGTGCCGAGGAAGGCCGCGAGCGTTGCCCGGTCGGCGCGACCTAGTCCCGTGGCGCGAGCCACGCTTTGAACGCGCGCAGGTCATACGGCCGGCCGAGGAAGTCGCGGACCAGGTCGGCGGCCGGCTTCGTGCCACCTGGCGCGAGGATCCGGTCGCGGTAGCGGCGCGCGACCGCCACGTCCATAAGGTCGGAACCGAACGCCGTGTGCAGGTCTTTGGCGATCGTCGTCGACCAGAGGTAGGTGTAGTACGCCGCGGAGTAGTGGTCGGCGTTCATGTGCTCCCAGCTGGCCGGGAACGCCGTGCCCGGGAGCTGCTCGAAGAGCGAGTAGCGCCCTTCGAGATCCTCGACGATCGCTCGCGGATCGGCCCCGGTCCTCGTCCCATCGTGCAGCGCGAGCGATACGCGCGCACCGAACAGCAAGCCTTCGTAGATGCGAAGACCGCGCCCGAAATCGCGCGCCGCGCGCAGGCGCTGGACGAGCTCGACGGGTATCGGGGCGCCGGTATCGACGTGCGTCGCGAAGGTCGACAGCACCGCGTGGTCGTAGATCCACTCCTCCAGGAATGTCGAGGGCGCCTCCATGAAGTCGCCCTCGGTCCGCGAGAGGCGGACGTAGGGGACGTCGGCGCGCGCGAGCCCGTGCACGAGGTGCCCGAACTCGTGGAAATACGTCACGACCTGCTGGTGCTCCATGAGCGCGGGGCCCGCCACGGCCGCCGGATCCGGGAAGTTGCAGCAGAGGACGCTATGCGGCTTCTGCACCCCGCCCACCCCGAGCACGAGGGGCGCGTTGAAGAACCACTTGTTCTTCCCCTCGCGCGGATGCATGTCGAGCGAGATCCGCCCGCTCGGACGTCCGTCGATCGTGACGTCGAAGCTCTCGACGGAGGGATGCCAGCGCTCTTCGTGCACGACCG
>Ga0209056_10005432_pt1 | contig 13252 bp, 13 predicted proteins | sample GraSoiAngelo_114_FD_185876 | JGI IMG/M metagenome (GOLD analysis project Ga0209056, IMG submission 185876) | Grasslands soil microbial communities from the Angelo Coastal Reserve, California, USA - 14_0903_13_40cm (SPAdes) (version 2) | ecosystem: Environmental > Terrestrial > Soil > Grasslands... | reverse complement strand
TACACCATTGCCATAGCGATTGCCCGCTTCAGCAGCCTTCCCATTCTTACGGCGCGATACAACGGAAAGAGCGAGTCCGGTATTCGCATACTTTCCCATTCGCTGAGGCTTGGCGTCAGCGCCAGCCGCGTTGCAAACCGAATACGGTCCTGCCAACGTTCCCGCGCGGCGGCGAACTCACGAAAATACCGCAAAGACCATGTGTCTGGTTCTTCAGCTGCATCGAATCGCAGCTGGATAGCGTCGGCCAATTTCCCTGCATCTTCAATCTGACCTAGGCCGGGCATGTTTCCAGGAAGCGGACAGCGTAGGAGATCGCGCGCTAGCAACAATGAAACGTGCAGAATCTTGCGAATGCCCAGCCGCCCTGCCCCCGCCCATACCCACTCCCAATCCAGTTCGAAATCCGCAAGCGTAGCGATGTCTCGCAGCATTCCCAGATGCGCCCAGCCGTGCTTCGCGGCGTGAACGCAGAGCACCAGCATTAAGTCCTCGCGACACAAGCTTCGCACACGAAGACCTTCTATCTTGATTTCGATGGACTGCTTAAACATCGGCTCGATGTCGAACTCGACGGCATAGAACCGAGGCAGGATTTGCCACTGCAATTCCAACAAATTACGGTCGTCATTCAGCCCGAATACGTACTCATATCCTGAATGAAGATAGGCCTTCTCCTGACGCGGCGAAAGCTGCAGTTGCGGCTCATATCCAAGTTGCTGCAATACCGCTTTCGTCTGCACGACGTTCCTTGGCCGGACTAGCAAATCCAAGTCACCGAATTGCCTCATCGCCGGATCGCCATACAGGACTTGCGCCAGAGCCGGCCCCTTGTGCGCCAGCACTTTAATTCCGCTATCGTGAAACACACGTGTGATTCTGGCCAGCTCTGCCGTGAAGCGCAGCGCCGTTAGCGCGTTGCTTTGAAATCGTGACCGCAGGGCAGACTGGATACTAGCGGGGACATCCACCCGGCCGTAAAGCGCTGAATGCAGCGCTGGCAGAATACGGTGATGCTCCGAAAGGCGCAAAACGGAATCCCAATGAATGGGTGATCGGAGCGCCTGCGTTAGGCGATCGCCATGACGGCCAGATTGACAGCAGGCAAGAAGCAATTCGAATTCCGGTGAGAACTGTCCGCTCTCCTGACCAACAGCCATTTCGACTTGCGCCGCGATCGCCATGGTGAATGTGAACTAACTATGTCCGCCCATTATTCTTAGGCTCGCAATTCCGCCTGACGTCCATAGAATCTTCTTACAGCAGAAAGCCGCTTCATAAGTATCTCTCATTGCACCGACGACAAATGAATACCGTCGCACTCGAATCCGTCAGTAAGATCTTCCAGCAAAGGGCTTTCTTTTCCAGAACCGTCAGGGAAGAAACTCATGCCCTAAAGGATGTCTCACTGGAGTTGGCTCAAGGTGAGGTCGTGGGACTGCTCGGTCCGAACGGAAGCGGCAAGAGCACCACGCTGAAGCTCGTTTCCACCGTGCTGCTGCCGGACAGGGGACGGGTGACTATAGAAAAATTCGATACACGCCTCCACGGCCCAGCAGTGCGCAAGCGAGTGGGATTCGCACTTGCCTCAGAGAGATCTTTTTTTCCGCGCCTCACTGCACGGGAAAACCTCGAATTCTTCGCTGCTCTTGATGACGTCCACCGCAGCGACTGCCATGATCGAGTCGAGTCAGCCCTGAACCATGTTGGGCTCTGCGATGCGGCTGAAAAGCAGGTGATGAAGCTATCGTCCGGCATGCACCAGCGGCTTGGGATCGCCCGCGCGTTGCTCAAGAAGCCATCAGTCTTGTTGTTGGATGAACCTTCCCGAAGTCTTGACCTCGCCGCGGCCGCGCAGCTATGGGATCTGATCCGAGACCTCGCGACGATCGGAATGAGCATCCTGATCGCGACCCACAACTTTGCCGAAGCCGCAGAGGTCTGCGACCGTGTCGCAGTCTTGCAGAAAGGTTCGCTAATTGCGACATCCAGAACGCGCCACCTGAGCGACCGCCAACTCCGCGAGTTCTACCTGACTTTGATAGGAGAGCAAGATTTGATCGCCTGGAACGAAGAGGTCCCGGCATGATCTTCGCCAAGGCCGCCGCGGTCTTAAAAAAAGACATTCTCACGAGCGTGCGATACCGCAGCGGCTTCTTCCTTAAACTGGTTTCACCGGCCCTGCAACTCGCCACCTTCTATTACCTGGCGCGCGCCGTGGGCCCACAGTTCCGTCCAGACGGAATGCCGTATGTCGTATTCCTGATTGTCGGAACCGGGTTCTACACGTTCTTGGTTGCGGGTATTCACAGCTTCCTGCAGACCATTCAAGATTCGCAGCAAACCGGAACGCTCGAAGTCCTGATGACTACGTCCACGCCGACGACGACGCTTCTGTTACTGAGCGCGCTATCATCGTTCGCCGGCAACTTGCTGCAATTTGTCGTTTACGTGGGCAGCGGCATCTTGCTGTTTGCACCTGCGGTAAACATCAGCGTGTCTGCGGCAGCCGCAGTCCTCGTGCTGTCGCTGCTCGTTGCGATTGCCTTCGGTCTTTTCGCGGCTGGCTTGCAGGTTTCCATCCACAAGGGTTCTGCTGTACTGTGGCTGCTCGGTTCCTGTGCCTGGCTCATGGCTGGAACACTTTTTCCTGTGGCCGCTTTGCCAAGACCAGTACGTTTTCTGTCGGCACTACTGCCGTTCACACACTCTTTGGCCGGATTGAGAATAGCCATATTTCAGGCCGATAATTCAGCTGCACTGTTCCGTGAACTCGAATCGCTATTTCTTTTCTCTTCAGTGCTCCTGCCTCTCGCTATCTTCTTCTTCAGTTGGACAGTGCGCCGAGCGAGACAATGCGGATCGCTCTCTTTCTATTGATTTCGAGAGAGTTACTTCGGTTTTTCTTGCCTCCGAATTACGCCTCGAGCCCACCAGCAACCGCCTAGAATGAGATTTAGATATGCGGAACTGCCAGAGAACCCCGCAACGTCGGCGTGGCACAAGAGTTCGAGCGCAGATTCCTGTCCGCCTCACCAGCCTCGATCCTGCCACTAAGTTTTCTGAAAACTGCCATACATTAGTAGTGAACCCCCAAGGCTGTGGTGTGCGTTTCAGTCATCCGCTGGAACCAGGAATGCAAGTCCGAGTTGACGATTTACCAGGGGGAGGAAGCGCCACCGCGCATGTTGCCAGCAGCATTCCTTTGCAGCCTTTAAGCAAATATTGGCTTATCGGCATATGCCTTGAGCAACCGGCTAACTGGTGGTATCTCGCTCCTACTCCGCAAGATTGGGATCAGTATTCCCCGGTTTCCCGATTCCTTCCTGCCTCGGTCAGGAACCCAGGCGAGGAAATCTTCACCGCGCGCTCATCCGTCCGCTCTAAGTAAAACGCCGTTCACCTTCGCCTAATTCTTTCGCTAACCGGCTTTTCGTCGCTCGCCAAAAATTGCCGCACCAATCCGCACGCAACTCGATCCTTCTTCGATAGCAACTTCGAAATCATGCGACATGCCCATAGAGAGAACGTCCATTCGGATGGAGGCAAGGTTTCGCCGTGCAATCTGATTGAACAGCTCACGCAACTCGCGGAAATACTGGCGAGATTGCTCGGGATCGTCGTTATACGGCGGAACCGTCATAAGCCCACGAAATTCCAGTGATGAGAATTCAGGCGCGCCAGTCAATAGATGTTCCAGTTCCGCTGAATCAGGCGCGACGCCGTTCTTGACCTGTTCTCCGCCGATGTTGATTTCAATCAACACGGAAAGTTTCTTGCCCAGCTGTGACGCTGCTGTGTTGAGTTTTTGTGCCAGGCGAAGCGAATCCACAGAATCTACACGAGCGAACAACTCCGCCGCTTTCACAGCCTTGTTGCTCTGCAAGTGGCCGATCATGTGCCACTCTGCTCCTACCAAATCCCGCAACCCATCAGCTTTCGCGGCAAACTCCTGCACGCGATTCTCGCCAAAAAGACGCAGCCCGGCATCGTAAGCTTCGCGGATCCGTTCGGGCGGGACAGTCTTTGTGACCGCCATCAGGTGGATGTTCCTTGGATCTCGGCCAGCGCGGTGTGCGGCCGACGCAATCGCCTCGTGCAGGCGCGCAATGTTGACAGCTATGGACACTCAAAAACAGTAAACCACAGAAACTCGCTCGCTCTGCCAACGAGAATCTGATCTCAACTACATACCGGCTGGCTCAATAGAGGAGTCTTTCTGAAAAATCGAAAATGTCAACTCTGCTGCACTGGCAGCGCCGACGGTTAGATAAGGGCTCCATCCGAGAAGTGCGGTTAGCAGGTAATACAAACCCCAACTTCTAAATATCCAGCCGCCCCATTCTCCCAAGCGAATGATTTCAAGAATCAAAACCAGCAGATTGGCTACGATCGCGAATGTGCGGAGTCCGTCGAGCGCGCGGTATCCATTTCGAATTCGGAGGAAGTTGATCATTGCGACTGGAATCCAAAATAGAGGGGTGTCGAAACCAGCCCCGCGCGGACGCCATAACTCAATCACCGCGAGAAATATGACGGCCGTTAAGAACATAGTCCACGCGCATGCGTAATCAAGATATTTCATCGAAAGCAAACTCGAATCCTTTGAATGACCAACGACGAACGACCGCCCCTACATCATGGCCGTCGGTGGTGCCGGTTCCTTCGGATCGCCCGCTGCGGTTAGCGGAAGGGCGATCATAAGAAGTGCCAGCAACGCCATGACCACAATTCCGACCAGATATAAGGGATGTGTAAAAAATTGCCACGATGTAAGTCGCTTTGCCCAAACTGCCGCTACCCGCAACCAAGGTTGCTGCGCTAGCGCTAGCGCTACTAAACCGGCCCAGAGCAATCCAAGCAACGATTCCCCGGCGATTAGTCCGGAGGCCGTCAACACTCCAGCGTTCTCCACTCGCGCATGCTGTGCTTCGTTGAAGCCGCGTTTCTTGGCCAGCCAATCGCCGAGGGTACGAAACACTCCGCCCACAAAAATGGCAAACGTGGTTTCAAACGGCAAGTACATGCCGACCGCTACCAGCATGGGACTGCGTACCTGCATCATGATCATCGCGATGCCAAAGAAAATGCCGACTCCTACCAGCGGCCACGGCATTTCCCCGCCGACGATTCCCTGCGCAAGCGCGGCCATCAGTCCGGCTTGGGGTGCAGCCAATTGACGGCTGCCAAAACCGAACGCGGTATTGAGGAGCGCCAACGGGAAATACATTACCAGGCTCGCAACAACCACCGCGATGAGCTCTGCCTTCTGAATCTTCGCGGGCGTGCCGCCCAGAATATAGCCAACTTTGAAGTCCTGTAACAACTCTCCGGCAACCGACGATGAAACACACACAACGGCAGCGACCCCCAAGACGGTTGCTACACCCGATGGTCCGGAGACCCCAAGAAAGACCATGAGGAGCGCGGCAATCAGCAATGTAGAAAGAGTCAGCCCGGAAACCGGGTTGTTAGAAGAGCCGATGAACCCACACAGGCTTCCGGAAATAGTTGCGAAGAAGAAGCCAACAATCAGCATCACCACTGCGGCCAGAATCGCCGGTAGCGTAAGCCCGGTGATGTGAATGTAGAGAAAGCACATCAACACAAACATCAGTGCGATCAGGCCAAAGACTACTTTCGAACTCATATAGCGTTCGGTGCGTGACAACTGGTTCTGGTCCGCGGCCGTTTTGCGCAGGTCAGCAAATGCCCTACCCAAGCCAATAGTCAGGCTCTTCCGCATATTGATAAGCGTATAAGCTGCGCCCACCAGCATGCCGCCCACCGCGATTGGCCGTACGATGAACCTCCAGATCGCCACTGCCATGCCGGCCCAATCATCCGGTGTGCCAGCAGGAAGATATTGCTGAAGTCGAGGCCCCATCAGAAAAATGAGCAGTGGCACGATGAGCCCCCAAGCCAGAACACTACCGGCGAACTGTATGGAAGCGAGCCGCACTCCAATGATGTAACCAACGCCGAGGTATGCCGGGCTTACGCTCGGTGCGGCAAACGTGCTGGCGCCTCCCGCGACCACGATGTTGGAATCTGCCGCTGTGCCCAACCGCACCTGGCTGCGCCCGAGCGTTCCAACATTCAGGTGAATGTCCTGGTCAGCTGCGAACAGTCCGAAGCGTCCCAGGATGTACACCAGGCCACCCACTCCAATGTTCCAGAAGAGATATTTTGCGGCTTGCGCGCCGCGTCTTCCCGCTTTGTGTATTTCGCCGGCAGCCACGGACTCTGGAAATGGCAACTCCGGATCCTCCACCATGCCCCTGCGCACGAGAGAAATAAAGAGCACCCCGAGTACGCTACCGACCATGATTAAGGCGGTCGTCTTCAAATAAGCATCGGCGAAGCTGAATGAAGGCCAGGCCTTGGCCATCAGGAACGCTGGTATCGTGAAGATCGCTCCTGCGGCGATCCCTTCTCCGATCGTGCCGGATGTTCGCGCAATATTTTCTTCGAGCACCGAACCGTTCCAAATACGCAGCACCGCCATTCCGATCACGGCTGCTGGATAAGTCGCCGCAATCGTAATTCCCGCACGCAGCCCAAGGTAGGCATTCGCCGCTCCCAAGACTACCGTCATGCCCAGCCCGAGCAAGACCGCCCGCAACGTGAACTCCTTCATTTCCATCGTTTCAGGGACGAAAGGTTGGTGCTTCTTGCCACCTGTTACCGGATTTACGGGTGCGCTCATGAGGTTCCTTTCGGGCTTAGCCTTCAGCAATCAGCGGTGAGCAATGAGTCGTGAGCGGCGAGCCCTTGGTTGCGGGCACCTCCGCTGTTGCTCACCGTTCATTGCTCGCTGCTCACAGGCTGAAAGCAATGTTGATTTCCAATGCCTCTACAGCAACTTTTGTACGGTCCATAGGTTCATACAGCTTGAATAGGCCGCGCCGCAACTTAGCACGGGCATGGCCGATTTACAAGTTCGGTCCCTGTACTGATTCCTAGGACGGATTCGGTCTCCGTCGCCCTATAATGAACTACGCCACCTGTCTGATTCGCCTTCTTGGCAGGTTTTGAGGGTATCAGTCATGTTTCGAAGCAGTTTTCATTGCCCGGACTGCGGCGGTTCGGATGCGTATCGCTCCCGGCGCCGCACTTTCTTCGAGAAATACGTTCTGCCGTTCTTCCTTCTAAAGCCGGTTCGCTGCGCAAATTGTTACTTACGGATCAACGTTTCCGCGCTGATTCCGGTGCGCGAGCGGGAGCATCGGCAAGTACATACCCGGGCAGCGGCCTGAGCAATTGCCTGTGCGAGCAGTCCTAGCTATACTGGATGCAATTCGTGCGGCTGGAGCCTAACCAGGCGCCGTACGAGGGAGGCTAGGTCTTCAGCAGTACCGGAGACACAACTCGCCAGGCCGTCCCCGCCGGGCAGACTCGGCTGAATTCTGTGGTTTCGGGAGCGGTGGTTGTCGCCCCGGGCCTTTTCGCTGCGCTGTTCCCTTCCGATTGCCGTCTTTGCGGCGCTCCTCTGCGAGAAATTTCTCGCCTGCCAGTATGCCCAAACTGCTTGCTGGCAATGACGCCTATTACGGGCGAAACCTGCGAAATCTGCAGTGACGGCGTATTAGGGAGCACCCATAATTGGGGTGCCGCGACACGTAGGATGGAGTGCGCCGCCTGTCAGAAGGAGAAGCCATCCTTCACCAAAGCAACCGCTTATGGCGCGTACGACGGAGGTTTGCGGGAACTGATTCATCTGCTGAAGTACGAGCGAGTTGAGCCAGCTGCGGGTGTTTTGGGAACGATGCTGGCCGAGGCCATCGGGAAGCTGCAAGTCTCCTCAAAGTCTTTGGTGGTTGTTCCTGTGCCGCTCTATGCGGGCAAGCGGCGTGAGCGAGGATTCAACCAGGCAGAGTTAATCGCTCGCAAGGCACTCAAGGAGCTTACCTTCGATAATGCGCAGCTCATGATGGACGCGGCCGCAGCCGCGCGAAAACATTCGCGGCGCGTTTCGCGTAGCGCATCCAAATAAGATAGACGGTCGAGACGTTCTGCTCCTGGACGATGTTTTCACTACGGGAACGACCGCATCCGAGTGCGCGCGCATTCTTCTGAAGGCAGGCGCGCAGAACGTTTGGGTAGCGACCGTGGCGCGCACTCTGAAGCATCAGGAAGCTCTAGAAATTGGGCCGCAGTTTGAAACTGCGCAGGCATCATGAAAATGTCCGGACACAGGCACAATTCGGGGACCGACAGGGGTACTCCACATCTCGCCGATTTTGCGAGGACCGGGAATACTGTGACTGTTTTTGGCTTCCATCAGGAGAGCGACGCACAGGCCTTGCACGCGCCGGTGCTGGTTCTCAACGCCTCCTATGAACCAATCAATGTCTGTGCCGCGCGCCGTGCAATCGTGCTGGTGTTGAAGGGCGTCGCGATGGCGGAAGAGGAAAACGGACACTTTCTCCATGCTGCGCGGTTTGCCTTGCGCGTGCCCTCAGTTATTCGCCTGCTCGAGTACCGCCGGATTCCGCATCAGACCCGGGCTCTTTCGCGCAAGAATATTCTCCTGCGCGATCGCAACACCTGTCAGTACTGCGGCGAGGTTCTTTCTTCGGGTGACCTGACCCTTGATCACGTGATGCCACGCTCCCGCGGAGGCGCATCGAGTTGGGAGAATCTGGTTGCTTGCTGCCATCTCTGCAATCGTCGCAAGGGAAATCAACTGCCTGTTGAAGCCAGTATGAAGCTGCTGCGGGAGCCGCACGCCTTCAATCTGCATACCAGTCGTCATATCATGCGGCTGATGGGCCGCTCGGACGATAAGTGGCGGAAATATTTGTTCTATTAGGCTGTGAGCGGTGAGTGACCCAGGGATTTTCGCTGATCAGCTCAGATAAAACAGACTCCGCCATTCCGAAGACCTTTAGGTCTGAGGAATCTGCATTTGCTTCTAACTGCAGATTCCTCACCGCTGAAGCGGTTTCGGAATGACAATTTCGTTTTTGCTTTGGAAGAGAGAGGGTTTATGCCTTTATCTGCCTTTATCTGTGAAAAGCCGCGGCCAAGCCTTGAACTGGCTTAGTGCTGATCGCTGATTATCCGCTCCAGCTTCTGTTCGTCCGGCTTCTGCTTGCCTTTTGGAATTTCCTTGCCTTCGTACGTGACCGTCACCTTCGAACCAAAGCGCTTGTAGTCGGTGTATTTAATAATCTCTCGGATGTGAACGTCCTGATACGCGCCCGTGCGGAAGTGCAGGGTGTCATCTGCTTTGGTGTAGGCGGGGAACCAATAGAGGCCATCCACTTGCTCGCGCCATGTGGTGAACTTCGGGAACAGATTTTCGTTGCTTTTCTTGCGAATGTCAGGAACCGTTTTGCCTGAAGTCTTCACGATCTGCAGATCCTTATCATCAACCCAGATCCGGCCCTGGAAGTATCGCTTTTTAGCCTCGATCTTTTTGGGGGCAACGTCGAAAACATAGCAATGCAACTCGTCTTCCTGCTGTTGGCCGATGTAGAGGATGTCATATTCCGGAATTTCATCAGAGGTCAGCACGAATGGCAGCAGGTGGCGAATGTCCTGCAGATCCTCGGGCGACATCATAATTTCCGTTAGAGTGTCCTGTGGAGCGTACGTGACATTCTCCAAATGCCTGCCCTGGTTGTCGTAAGTCACGTCGAACACTTCCCGGTATTCTCCGTTGACGGTGTCCCCGTCGAGCGTTTGCACCCTCACGTCCTGGCGAAACGTGTAATGATCGCGCGCCTCTTTAAATTCTTTTTCCTTTGCCGCGAGCTTCTCAATGATCTGCTGAGACGTGATGCTTTTAGGCTGAGCGGTGCTTAACTGACCTTCCTGCGAATAGGCACCGAACGCAAGAATCAATATGGCTGCAAACAAAGGAGAGATAGCGCGAATGAGTTTCATCATGTCCTGGGGAAATATATCGAAGTTGTAGTTGTCTGTTTTATTAGATGCGGCGAAGGCAGCCGAAGTCGCCCTTTGGCGTAGGGCGTTACGCGACGAATCTTGGTCCCGCCATCACTGCTGCTTCTTCGGTACGGGAGCGGCCGACTCCCCGTCGCTGGCCACCTCTGATCCCGCGCACTTGTAGTCTGTGGCTTTGATCGTTCCCTTAATGCGGGCATCGCCGCCGAAAAAGTGCAGCGTATCGTCGGTCGCCGAATAGGTCGGGAACCAATATTTACCGTCCACCTGCTCGCGATAGGTCGTAAATTTGGGAAAGAGGTTCTCGTCTCCTTTGCCTCGTTTTTTCGGATGTATGTCAGGCACCGATTTGCCGGTCATTTTTACGATCTGAAAATCGTGGTCGTCCACCCAGATTCGCCCTTGGAAATATCGCTTGCCCTTCTGAAACTGTTTTGGTGCAACGTCAAACACATAGGTGTGCAGGTCATCTTCCTGCTGTTTTCCCTGATACAGCACGTTGTATTCAGGCAATTCATCCGTGCTCAATGTGAAATGCAAGCGGCTCTCGATGTCGTACTGATCTTCTGGGCTGATGGAAATCGAAGGTTGCGGCGCAAACACTACGTTCTTAACTTTCTTTCCGCTCTGATCAAGGGTTACGTCGGCAACTTGCTGGTATTCGCCGACCGGTTTGTCCCCATCGAGCTGCTGGATCTTGATAACCTGCCGGTAGGTACAACGCTTGCGAACGCTCTTGAATTCTTTTTCTTTGGCAGTGAATTTCTTGATGATTTCCTGAGCGGTGATTTCTTTAGGAGGCTCAGTAGCGAGGAGTCCTTCTTCTGCGGCGGCAAGGGAAACCAGAACCATGCTGGCCAGGACTAGAAACATGGCGCTTCTTAGACTTTTCATGGTCGTGAATAGAGATGCCGTACAAGATACTTCAAAACTGGCGATCGCGGAAGCGCATTCCTGCGCCGCGTCTCCTGAGGCGTCCGCAGCCTACTTGGCCTGACCCGGGCAAGCAGAGCAACTCGGAGGGGCCGACGACTTGTCTTTGGTTGTAATATGACGCTTATCCCATGACCCCGGTTCCGCGCACTTCCGCCGAGCCAGCTTCCGCCATCGCGCAGGAATTGGCCCGCTTGGCCACATCTACAGAAGTCAAGGCTGCGTTCGAGTGGTTCCGCAACCAGGAGACGGAGTTCGCGCGCTGGCAGCTCGAATTGGCCCGCATTCCTGCCCCCCCTTTTGGTGAGACTGCCCGCGCAGACTGGCTGGCGGAGCGCTTTCGTACGCTCGGATTGCTTAAGGTCCACAAGGACGGCATCGGCAACGTTTTTGGCAGCAAGCCAGGGCCGTCCACGCCGATGATTTCCATCAGTGCCCATCTGGATACCGTCTTTCCCGCAAACACCCCTCTCAACATCCGGCAGCAGGGCACCAAGCTCTCCGGCCCCGGCATTTCCGATAATGCGTCCGGAGTCACCGCCCTTCTTGCAATCGCTGGGGCATTTGAAAACTTCAATCTTCCGCACACTGCTTCGTTGCTGTTCATCGGTAACGTTGGCGAGGAGGGCGAGGGCGATCTGCGTGGCATGCGCCACATTTTTTCGGATCCCAAATGGAAAGACTCGATCCAGGCCAGTGTGGTGCTCGACGGAGCGGGAACCGACACAATCGTTGCCGAGGCTCTTGGCAGCCGCCGCTTTGAAGTGACGGTCCGCGGCCCCGGCGGTCACTCTTGGAGCGACTTTGGTGCTCCTAATCCCATCGTGGTGCTTGGCCGCGCCATTCAGCTTTTTTCCCAGACGCGCGTTTCTTCGTCTCCCAAGGCGACGTTTAACGTGGGCGTGATTCGCGGGGGTACGTCGGTGAACTCGATTCCCGAATCGGCCAGCATGCGCGTGGATCTCCGGTCGAGTTCAGCATCGGAACTCGAGCGTCTGGCGTTCGAATTACGTCGTGCCCTGGAACAGGGCCTTCAAGAGGAGGAAGCACGGAGCGCGAGCGGCCAGAATTCGCATCGCCGTCCACAGTTGAGCTCGGAAATGGTCGTGATCGGTGATCGGCCTGGCGGCGAGTTGGATTCCGATGCCCGAATTCTGCAAATCGCGCGCGCCGTGGATGCGCATTTAGGCAATAACGCGCACGTGCAGCGCGCTTCAACCGACGCGAACATTCCTATCTCCATGGGCCGCCAGGCCATCGCCATTGGTGCGGGCGGCAGTGGTGGGGGCGCGCATACACTTCAGGAGTGGTTCGATACAACCGGAAGGGAGCTTGCTCTGGAACGAATTCTGCTGATCGTTCTCTGCCTGGCGGGGATCGGCCGGCCTGGAGTGTAAACATGAAGTCTGGCAGGTCTCTACAGGATCTAGTTTTTCGCCATGCTCTGCACCCGCAGGGCTTCCCCGTGTTTCTTAAAAAGGGCCTTCCCGCATTTCTTAAAACTTGGGGAATTCGGGTGCTACCGTGGAACAGCGGCCCTTTAGGGACCGTGTCGCAACTTCTCTTTCGCACCTTCGGTGCTTGCTCTTATACCACCTTCTATCCACCGCTTGCGCCGTGGGCTGCATTCTTGCGCCGCTTCGCGGCTAGAATCGTAACGCGCAGTCCACTTTTTGTTCAGTCCGGAGGTTGTAACACAGTCTCTTTAGGGCCGCGTCACTTGTTCAGAGTAGGTGCGGGCTTTACCCCGCTGATTGCGATCATCGTCACCTCTGTTGTGATGTCTCAAACCCAGCCCGCTCTCCCCAAAGCCGATACCGTCTACATTCATGGCAACATTTACACCGGTACGGCTGGCGCGTCTTCGTTTCATGAGGCGCAACGTGCCGAGGCCATGGCAGTTCGCGCGGATCGTATCGTTGCCCTCGGGACCGACTCTGACGTTTTGAAACTGAAAGGGTCCTCAACCAATGTTATTGATCTTCGCGGTCACTTCGTAATGCCCGGATTCAATGATGCCCACATGCACCTGGTTGAGGCGGGTTTCAAGCAGATCACCGTCAACCTCACCGGCGTACACTCCATCGAGGAGTTTCGCGAACGCATTCGCCAGCAGGCAGAATCCGCCGCGCCTACCGAATGGATCACCGGATTCGGCTGGGACGAAACTCTATGGCGGCCGTCGGATCTGCCTACCCGTTGGGACATTGACGAGGTCACGACTGACCATCCCGTTTTTCTGAGGCGTACCGACGGGCACGTCGCTGTAGCCAACACGCTCGCGCTTAAGTTGGCGCATTTAACTTCCGATACCAAAGACCCGAATGGGGGCGAAATTGTTCGCGATGCCCTCGGTGCACCGGATGGCGTGTTGAGAGAGACCGCGCAGGATTTGGTTTCCTCT
>Ga0209056_10005431_pt1 | contig 13253 bp, 14 predicted proteins | sample GraSoiAngelo_114_FD_185876 | JGI IMG/M metagenome (GOLD analysis project Ga0209056, IMG submission 185876) | Grasslands soil microbial communities from the Angelo Coastal Reserve, California, USA - 14_0903_13_40cm (SPAdes) (version 2) | ecosystem: Environmental > Terrestrial > Soil > Grasslands... | reverse complement strand
GACCTTGCTGTGCTTAGGGAGCTAATCGAGACCGGAAAGCTGCGCCCGGTGATCGATCGGACGTTTGCGCTGACCGAGGCCGCCGAGGCGGTCCGCTACGTCGGGAGCGGGCAGGCGCGCGCCAAGGTCGTCATCACGATCGACTGAGTAGCCCGCGTCCGACCCGCGCCGTGGATCTGCACGCGTTCGAGCGAGTCCGGCGAGTACCTCCGAGCGAGAGGAGCCAGCACTGCGTCCCACGTTCGATACGTCACGAACCGTCACGATCGGCCCGCCCAGCGAAGCACCCGCAGCGCGCGCAGGGTGTTCCAGTGGCTGGGCCGACCTTCGCGCTCGTCCATGCCGAACTCGAGATCGCAGGTGCGGGCGTTGACCATCTCGCTCTCGTGTGGGTTCTCTAGCGGCCATCGGCCTTCGGCGTCACGCTTCGAGCGGACCAGGTCGATGGCCTCGGTCACGCGCGCATCGGGCGTCACGCCCGCTGCGCGGAGGTAGTCGAGCCCGCGGAGCGCGTCGTAATGCCAGCCGGTCGGGAACGAGAACTTCGTGAAGGCCGGATCGATCAGCTCGCCGCTCGAGAGCCGGCGCAGCATCCGGCGTTCGAGCAGGTACTCGTGCCCACGCTCGAGCGCGGCGGTCACCTCGGCCGAGCTGCCGGTCGCGCGCCCGTACTCCAGAAGGCCCTCGAGGACGTTGATCGTCGTATGAAACGATCCGCGGGTCGAGCCATTCTCCTGCTCGCAGTTCCACCCGCCATCGGCCATCTGCTCGCCGAGCAGCCGCTCGACAACGGCGGTCATGTCTAGGCCGAAGTACGAGCCGGCCGCAACAACGCGTCCGTTGATGCACGGCTCGACCTCACCCGCGAACAACGGTGTGCCCCGCCACGGGCCCCCCGCGTGCCACGTCGCGTTGTCGCGGACGAGACCGATCGCTTTCCGCGCCTCCTCGCTCGAAGGGTCGAGGCCCATGTCGCGGAGCATCAGCAGGGCGAGCAGCGTGATCTCCTCTGTCCCCGGAGTGCCGGTGTCCCACAGCCCATCCTCCCGCCGGAGAGCCAAGAGGCGCGCGCCCCAGCCTTCGGTGGCAACGCGGGCACGCTCCGCCGCGACTTGGTCGGCCGGCGCATTGGTCAGGTCGCGCTTCGCCTGCCAGCGAATCGCCGGGTCCGAGTCGAGCAGCCAATCGATGGCGGGCACGATCTTCCTCCCGCGGAGCGGTGTCTTGATGAGGGCGCCACAGTAGCCGAGCCATACGGCATCGCTCTAAGTGATCCTTCAATTTGGTTCGGAGCGCGCTCATACCGTCGCGGCCGCGAACGTCGACGAACCCCTTGGTGAGAGGCTCCGATAATCGGCTCATCCGCGACGAATGCTCGCTAAGGAGGCACGAGGTGCGGCTCGACCCCATCTGTGACATGCAGCTCAGCTATCAGGGCGGCTTCTCACTCGTAAAGCCATACGGTGGCGAGGAGGGATCTGGTTACGGGCACGGGGACGGACACGCCGACGGCCCCAGACTTTCGGGCGCCGTCCAGTGGGCGAACCATCCGCGAAGACGGAGCGACGGATGTATGTTGCCCAATGCCGGGGGTCTTGTAACTACGCAGGACGGGGCAAAGGTCACTTTTCTCATGCAGGGGCGGACGGTGTTCGGCCAGAACGCGAAAGGGGAGCGCGTAGGAGGACAGAACATCGTCATGTGGTTCGAGGCCGATGACGAACGGTACAAGTGGCTCAACGACGCGATGTGCGTCGTCGAGGGAGTCATAGCCGGCCTGGGTGCAATCCGGTTCCGCGTGTTCGAGTGCGTGAACGAGCTCATCGCGGAGTCCTGAGGCCGAGTGCGTGTTCGGCACACTTTCTAGCGGCTCCCCATCGCGGACCCTGGCGATGGCAACCCTTTGCTCAGCTCGCCAGCCGGACCCACCCGCGCTCTTCCTGAACGAGCCGAGCTGTTATCACTTCCGCATGCTTGACCCCAGTCTTCCGCTCTCGGAATGCGCATCGCCGTGCGGAAGCTCTGACCAAGGCCAGAGCCGGCGACGCGGACCCGGCAAGTGAGGAAGACGGGTCGCGTCACCGCCTCAAGATCTAGGCGACTCGCACCCTGGCTTCGTAGCTCGATAGCTGCTCGCTCATAGGCCCAGGCGGCGGGCTATTCAGATCGGCGCCGGTCAACTCCGCAAGACGCCGCTTGAACCAGACGTCGAACTCGTCCTGCGACCGCGCGAAGAGATCCAACGCACGGGCGAAGTCAGGGCTCTCCATGTAGCCAATCAGCAGATCGGCCGTCGGTGTCTGCTGCAAATACCAGGATTCTTTCGGAATGCCGATCCGCTCTTCGGACCTGGCGAATTCAGCCTTGCGAGAGCCTTCTAGCTCTTTGAAGAATGCGCGGGCGTCTTCAGTCTTGCCGGAGATCACAGGCAACGCGAAACAGACTTGATCCATGGTCGCTCCCCCCTCGCTTCTCTCTGGCCCAGCGGCGAGCCCTCACTCGCAGCCCTATTCTCCGCCCGCGCCGCAACACGCCTCGCGAACGCCATCCTGGTCGTGCTCGCCATCGGCTCTGACCCACTGTGTCTTGCCTCACGGCGCCAGACGCAACCACCCGTCCTCGTCTCGATGATCAGCCCGGTTGTTTCAACATCAGGGAGGTAGAGTCCCCTCCCGCTCCGACGTGCCGGCTGGCGATGGGCTGCTCTTGTCACTGTCGCGCCGCAGCGCACTGCCCTTCGCCCATCACTTAACCGCTCCGGACCGGCGTTCGGTAGGATGGGCCGCTCGCTGGCCGGCGGGCGCCGCCGGAGGCGCTCGTCGTGAATGCGCCCAAGCTTCAGGGGGAGGTCCGAAATGTTCAGTCGCTCGCATGGTCCATCCCGCCTTGTCTTTCCTGCGCTGCTCGGGCTGCTGCTCGCCGTGTGCGGCGGCACGACCGGGACAGGAACTGACGGCAAGTTCAACGGCACGATCAACATCGCATCCTCGACCTGGACCGGCTACGCGATCATCTACATCGCGAATGCGAAGGAAACGTGGAAGAGCCATGGCCTCGACGTCAAGTTTTCTGATGTCGAGGACCCCAACGATCGCTTGATCGCGCTGACGGCCGGAAGGCTCGAAGGAATGGCATCCACCGTGGATGCTTTTGCTCGGGCTCAGTCCAACGGAGTGCCCGCGGTGGAAGTCTTTCCCATCGACGCCTCGGTCGGTGGTGACGGCATCCTGGCCAAGAACACCATCAAGTCGGTCCAGGACCTCAAGGGGCAGAAGGTCGCGGTCAACCAGGGCTCGGTGTCCGAATGGTTCCTGGCCCAGGTCCTCCAGAAGAACGGCTTGTCCCTGTCAGACGTGAAGGAGCAGAACATGAAGTCCGGGGAAGCCGGCGCCGCCTTCGTGGCCGGACAAGTGGATGTCGCGGTCACGTGGGAGCCGTGGCTGAGCAAGGCCAAGGCGCGCACCGATGGACGCGTCCTGGTCTCGTCGAAGGAATATCCGGACCTGATCATGGACAGCTTTGCGTTCCGGAAGGACTTCGTCGACAAGTACCCAGCCACTGTCAAGGAGTTCATGAAGGCCTACTACGACGCCTTCGACTGGTTCCAAAAGAACACGTCGGAGGCCCTGGGCATCGTGGCCAAAGCCACTGCCGAGAGCGCGGACGATGTGAAGGCAGACCTGGAAACGCTCACGCTGTTCGACCTGAAGAAGGGCAAGGAGATCATGGGCACCAAGAGCGCCCCGGGCAAGATCAATGACAACGTCAAGGCCGCAGGTGATTTCTGGAAGGCTCAAGGAAAGATCGACAGCCCGGTGAAGCCAGCGGATGCGGTGAACGCCGACTTCATCAACTCGTTGTAGAGGAGACCAATTGAGCCGCGTCCCTGCGGCCCGAGTAGCACCGGCGCCGTCTGCGGCTAGTCCGCGGCGGCGCCGCGGCTTTATCCGCATGTATCTCACCCCGAAGCAAGCCATCCCCGGGCCGGCCCGGCTGACCCTGGCGGTCAGCAGCTTCGTTTTTGTCGTCGGAGTCTGGTGGCTGCTCGCCGTCCTGGTACAGAATGCGTCGCCTGACCTAGGCCCCCTGTTCGTGCCCAGCCCTTATCAGGTGGTGCTCACGTGGTGGGACATGATGGTGAATCTCGCCTTCTACAACGACGTGGGCTGGAGCGCTTTCCGGATCGTCGCAGGGTTCCTGCTCGCCGCCGCGGTGGCGGTGCCGCTCGGTCTCTTGATGGGATCGTTCGAAGCCGTGCGCTCCTTCTTCAACCCACCGATCAATGCCATTCGCTACATGCCTGCCTCCGCCTTCATTCCTCTCCTCATCCTGCTGCAGGGGCTGGGGGAGGACGAGAAAATCACGATCATCTGGATCGGCGTGTTCTTCCAATTGGTGTTGATGGTGATGGACATCGCGCATCGCGTTCCTGACGAGATGCTGAACGTGGCCTACACCCTCGGTGCTTCCCGCTGGACGGTCTTCTACAAGGTCTTCCTGCCGGCGACGTTTCCCGAGGTGGTCGATGCGCTCCGAATCACCATGGGATGGGCTTGGACCTACCTCATCGTCGCCGAGCTCGTGGCGGCCGAGCATGGCATAGGCAGCTTCATCTTGATCGCCGAGCGCTATCTGCGGGCCGACCGGATCATCGCGGCCATCATCACCATCGGCGTCTTGGGGTTGATCACGGACACCCTGTTTGCGATCGTCCATCGTGTGGCATTCCCGTACGTGGAGAAGGTGCGCGCGTGAGTGAGATCGAGATCATCGACGTCGCCATGCGCTTTCGGAGCCGGCACGGAGAGCTGACCGCCCTCGAACGCATCTCGCTCACCGTTCCAGACGGCCAGTTCGCGTGCATCGTCGGGCCCTCGGGCTGCGGCAAGTCGACGCTGTTGATGGTCGCGGCGGGGCTGATCACCCCCACCGAGGGCGAGGTCCTGGTCGACGGCAAGCCCACCTTTGAACCGGGCGCCGACCGCGGCATGGTGTTCCAGTCCTACTCGCTTTATCCCTGGCTGTCGGTGCGGCGCAATATCGAGTTCGGGCCAGAGATCAAAAAGGTCCCCGCGGCGGAGCGTCGCAAAACATCGAGCGAGCTCATCCACCTCATGAAGCTCGACGGCTTCGCGGATGCCTACCCCAAGGTGCTCTCAGGTGGAATGAAGCAGCGGGCCGCGATCGCTCGCGCGCTGGCCGGCGATCCTGAAGTGCTGCTCATGGATGAACCCTTCGGTGCCCTGGACGCGCAGACCAGGCAGATCATGCAGGAGCTGCTGACCGACATCTGGCAGCGCTATCGCAAGACCGTGCTCTTCGTTACTCATGACATCGAGGAGGCGATCTTTCTGGGGGATGTCATCTACGTGATGACCAGCCGGCCGGGCCGGATCCGGACCACTCTCGCGGTCGACATCCCGCGGCCTCGCACCTTCGACACTCTCACCGGCCCGCGATTCGCCGAGTTGCGTAACCAGGTGGTCGGCGTCATCCACGAAGAGAGCCTGAAAGCGGTGGAGTCGGAGCTGGCCCGTGCCTGAGAGCCGTGAGCGAGCTGGACCGGTACGCTACCGGCCCGTCGACGCGATGCGGGCGGCGAGATTCACCGGGATCGGGACCTTCATGCGCCTCCCCAACGTCGCGGACATGAAGGGCGTGGACGCGGCGTTCATCGGGATCCCCTTCGACACCGCGGTGAGCTATCGGATCGGAGGGAGATTCGGGCCGGCGGCGATCCGGGAAGCATCCCGGTTGCTGCGACCGTACAACGTCGAGCAGGGCATCGAGATCTTCGAGCATGTCTCTGCCGTCGATGCGGGCGACCTATCGGTGGTGCCTGGGAACGTGCAGGCATCGTACGGGGTCATCGAAGAAGGGGTGAGGTCGATTGTGGATGCGGGCGTGATCCCGCTCGCTCTAGGCGGAGATCACTCCATAACCCTGGGAGAGCTCCGCGCGATCTTCACGCGGCACGGCCCGGTTGGCCTGATCGATTTCGACTCTCACACGGACACCTGGGACAACTACTGGGGAGAGCGCTACACCCACGGCACCTGGTGCCGCCGTGCGATCGAGGAAGGCTTGATCGATACCGCGAGGGCGGTGCAGATCGGCATCAGAGGTTCTCTGTATGGGCGCGAGGATCGGGACGGTGCGCGGGCGCTGGGCCTCCAGTTGATTCCGACCGAGACGCTACTCGCGCGAGGCGTTGACGACGTCTTGCCGGAGGTGGTCGAGCGCATCGGCAAAGGTCCGGTCTTTCTCACGTTCGATATCGATTTCGTCGACCCTGGCTTCGCGCCGGGCACCGGCACGCCCGAAGTCGGGGGACCGAGCAGCCGCGATGCGCTCCGGCTGGTGCGCGGGCTGCGGGGTCTCGACCTGGTCGGCTTCGACATGGTCGAGGTTCAGCCCCAATACGACCACGGCGAGGTCACCTCGCTGCTCGCTGGCACCCTGCTTCATGAGTTCCTGACGCTGGTCGCCCTGAACCGCGGCACGCTCTGACGAGCCGGGCCAAGGTTGGGGTCGCGGGTTCGAGTCCCGTCTTCCGCTCAGAAAGTACCCGCGGCTTCTCAAGCGCCGCTCTTAGATATGTCCGCAGCCTCTGTGTGCCGCACAGAAACCGCTGACGGGTAGTCCCCTGAACCGAACCTGCCAGCTGAGAGTCAACGTGGAGCTCCTTGATCCGTCCGGACTACAGCTCGAAAAATCCCTTCGGCGTCCGCCCTTGCAGAAACGGCTCGATGAATCCAAGAAGCAGATCGACCTGCGTGATGACGGCCGTGTGGGACGTCGCCGGCAGTATCGCAAGTCGAGATGCCGGGGGTGCTTTCCCCATGTCAACCATGTCGCCCATCCCGCCGCCGCCGAGCAGGCGAAACATCGCGACAGAATGCTCGAGCGTCGACACGTCGGCGTCGCCGGCGATGACGAGCACCGGCGTCTTCAACGCCTTCACGTCTGCTTCCCAGGCCATCGGCTCTTTCTCGAGGGCGATCAGTTTCCTCGCAAACTCCGGGAAGCCATTCGGATTCGCCGCCAGCTTTGGATAGTCCTTGGCGAATGGCATCGCGCTGACCATCTCTACCGTCATCTGCGGGATCATCTCCGTGAACGCCGGCTGCCATCCTTTGAGGTCGTAAGCGACGGATGCCGCGACGAGCTTGTTCACCTTCGCCGGATGCCGGATGGCGAGCTGCAGACCAACCTCGGCGCCCATCGAGTAGCCGAACACGTCTGCCTTCAGGAGACTCGCTGCGTCCATGAAGGCGGCGACATCGTCCGCTAGGTTCGGGTACGTGATCGGCCGGGCGATATCTGTCGTGCGGCCGTGTCCCTGCAGCTCGACCGCGTAGACCTTGTGAGTCCTGGCGAGCCCAGGGATGATCGCGCCCATCGTCGGAATGTTCATGTAGGCGCCGTGCAGCACGACCAACGGATCGCCCGTGCCGGAGACTTCGTAATACATCCGCATGCCGTTGACGTTGGCACGATGACCGACGGTCTGCGCCTGCACCGGACGACAACCTACTCTGCGGCGGCGATAACAGCCAGATTGCATACTTGCGGTCTCTTCCCAAGCCAAACCTGGAACAAGCGTCTATCTGCAGATCCAGCGGAACCTTGGGGGTCGTAGGAAGTGGTCAGCCTCCCGCGCCAACGGGTTCGGCGATTTGCGTCTTACGCGGACGGCTTCTGTCCGGACTATCCCGCTCGGACGGGTCGCACAAATAGTTCCTGGGCAGACCGAGTGAAGGTGGGCAGATAACTGTGATCCTTCCCAAGGAGCGCGATCCGAGATTCATCACCATCCGTCGCGGAGGCACGCTGCAAGACTCACATCATCGGCTTCTCGCTCAATGGGCGGCTGAATGCGCTGAGCACGTATTGCCTCTCTTCGAGGCGGTCCAGCCCTCGGATCCGAGGCCACGCCGTGCGGTGCAGCAGGCTCGGGCGTGGACACGCGGCGAAATCACGATGACTCAAGCACGCTCGGCAGCGGGCCATGCCAATGGCGCAGCAAGAGAGCTGTCCGGAGCTGCGAGACACGCGGCGCACGCCGCTGGCCAGGCTGCGGCGGTCGCCCACGTTGCAGCCCACGAACTCGGTGCCGCCGCCTATGCGATCAAGGCAGCGCGGGCTGCTGCTCCAAAGGGCGATAGCGATCGGGCTGGTCAGCGCGAGTGCTGCTGGCAGCGTGAGCGGCTGCCGGAGGCGATTCGCGATCTTGTGCTGGATGACCAGCGGCTGCGCAACGGGATCTGTTGGTCGGTGTTCGATTGCTAGCGGGCCGCTGCGCAACCATTGCCCAACAAACGCTTCAACCTGAGGCGTCCCGCGAGGCGCACAACCTGATCCTCGGCAAGGCAGTCCTGGCTCCGGCCGATGCGACCTATGACCGCGCGTCTGGAGCTCAGGGTCAGCTAGCCAGCCGGAGCCATCCGCGCTCATCCTGAAGAAGCCGAGTTGTTATCACTTCCGCGTGCTTGACCCCCGTCTTCCGCTCAGAAAGTAACCGCGGCGCCGTGAGCGTCGCCTTCCGAGACGGTCCTGAGCGAATCGCCGATCCGCGTTGGCTCGCCGTCGACATCGTGCCCGAGCATGCGAATCGCTGCACCACTCAAAGCGCGAGGCTTGCCAGAGCGAGTAGTCAATGAACTGATGGCGGCCATCGATGTCGACTCCATTCGCCCCAGTTCGCGAAGCCATCAGGCGGTTGGCCAACCGGCTCACTTCCGTCGAGCTCAGCCGCGGTAGGGATGTCGAACTTCACGGCGAACTCAGCGAGCTCTTTGTCGGAGATCGGCCAAGTCTCATGAGGAGCCTCGCCCAAGCGCTGATCGAGACGGTCCCGCTGTTCATCGGGATCGAGTTCGAAGTAGCACATCACGACCGAGGCCCCAACGTCGGCGGCCGCTTGCCTGAGGGCTGATCGTTCGTCGCGACTCCAGAGACCGAAATCGAGCACAACGTTGGCCCCGAGCTCCAGAGCACGCATACCCAGCCAGACAAGGCGACCCTCGATTACGTCTGATGCTGAGGCTGGATTCTCTGGGCCGAAGAGCGCCTTCATCCACTCGTCTTTGGTCAGCCGAAGGGCGTTGTGCTCCGCTTCGATGAGGCGCGCGGCAGTGGTCTTGCCGGTGCCGGGCAACCCAACGGTCAGAAATAGGGTCGGTCGCTGCATTTGTCCTTGCCTCGCCTTAAAGCTTGATCAACTCGCAAGGGCGAAATCGACCCGCCCGACTCTATATCCACACGCGCAACCGTAGCGCCGGTGCGGCGAACGGTCACGCCGCCTGGCGTGAATCCTTAAACGGTGCGGGGTCGCCACGGCTCGTGCTCGTGCGCGAGCCAGACCAGCTCGGGGTCGAGCGCGCGTACCCGCAGCTGGCCTTCGGTGTGCGGCTCGTCGAGCTCGCCGAACCAAACCGCCACGTCGCCTCCGACGACGACCGGACGCCCGCCAGTCTCGACGACGACCACCTGCATGCCGCGTGTGTGGCCCGGCGCCGGAATGAGCCGGAGCCCGGGTAGCAGCTCGAGTTCGCCGTCGACCGGCACGTACCGTACGCCGGGCGCCTCGACCCACTCGCGAATGGTGTAGTCATCCTCGCTGCGCGCGTCGTCGAGCTCCCGACGCTGGACGTAGATCGGCCTGCCGGAGAAGAGGTGGTTGCCGCCGCAGTGGTCGAAGTGCAGGTGTGTGTTGACCACGATGTCTATGCCGGCGAGGTCGAAGTCCTGCTTGCCCAAGGGACGGAGGCGGGGATCGAGGTCGGCCACCGCCGGGTGCAGCTCCGTCAGGCCGGTGTCGACGAGCACGCGCGCATCGGGATGGTCGATGACGTGCACGTAGACCGGCATCCGCTCGCCCTCGGCGAGCAGGTCGGCAACGCGGACTGGTGTGATGCTGATTGAGGCGGGGGCGTTCATTAAGTACCGACCGCCGCGGTGGTGGCTGATATGTGAGTCAATTTAGCGAATCGCGGCGTGCGCGATTCTCGCTACCGCGAAGGCGGGCTGGCTCCGTGGGTTTTCGTGGCAGCGCGAGTCACCTACATCGACCTGTAGAGCCTGAAGAGCTGAGGGACGTCGCCAGTCATTTTCGCTCGCAGCTTCGGGCTCAACTCGCCCAGCAGCTCCCCCGAGACCGAAGCCGTCGCGATGATCGGCTCCATGAGCGCCGCGACGTGCTCCCCGTGCTCGATCAACGCCTGCGAGTCCCGGAACCGCTCGATGACGATGGCTTCCGACTCGTCATCGTTGAAGTAGGTGTCGTACTGGAGCGTGCCGGTGTCCTGCGCGCGCACGATCTCCATCGCCCGAGCCGAGAGCCGCTTGAACTCCTCGACCTTGCCCTCGTGAAACTTGAACCGCACAATCCCGAGAAGCTCACTCATGAGTGGCACGCCGCCCACGCCGATGCCTGCGCCTGCCGTCCCATAGCCCTCCTAGCGATCGCTTTAGGTTGCGACCTGCCCCGCCGCGCTGATCCAAGACTATTGACCGCTGCGCCTCCGTGTCAGCTCGCCAACCGGAGCCAACCGCGCTCGTTCCTGACCAGCCGGGTTGTTTCAACATTGGGAAGGTAGAGTCCCGTCTTCCGCTCCGCTGGCACCACTGGCACTCCTTCGGCGGGGCGCGACCACATCACGACAGCGTCTGTGCTCAGCCGCCCTTTGGATTCAGCGCGCCTGCCGGCGCCATCCGCGCTCGCCCGTGACTCAGGGGCGCAATAGCGTCTTGATTGCGCGGCGTTCGTCCATGGCGCGATACGCTTCCGCCACTTGATCCAGAGGCAGGGTCAAGTCGAAAACCATACCGGGATGGGCGCCTATTGCCTCATTCACAGCGATGAGTCTCGAACTCGTGAACTCTATCGACGACGATTGGCGAGCCAAACATTGCTCCTGCCTGAACCGAGGTCCGGCGGGCGATCCTCGGTCCTTTACTAACCTGCGAGTCGGAGCCACCCGCGCTCGTCCTGAACGAGCCGGGCTGTTATCACTTCCGCGCGTTTGACCCCCGTGTTTCCGCGATCCGCTCCGCGACCATAGCCGCGGTAACAATCGGCCACTGTTCCGACATTTGAGCATGGCTGCCCGGTAGAGGCGTCCGAGCTGCGCTTCCTGCGCGGCCAGCACCTGCGAGAGCTGCATCGCGCGAGGAACGCGCGCGGGTCAGGCCTCGCGTATGGCGTCAGTCGACGAGCCCCTTCGCCGCGACCTCAGCCCAGAGGTTACCTCGCGGCCGGCACCTTCTCGAGCAGCTTGAGGCCCTCGCGGATGAAGGCGGGAAGGTCTCCCGGCTGGCGCGACGTCACAAGATTGCGATCGACGACGACGTCCTGATCGACGACGTCCGCACCGAGCAGCTTGAGATCGCCCTGGATCGTCTTCCACGCCGTCAAGCGATGGCCCTTGTACGTGCCCGCGGTGATGAAGAGCTGAGGACCATGGCAGATCGCCATGATGGGCTTCTGCTTCTCGAAGAACGCCTTGACGAAGGCGACCGGCGCCTGCTGCGAGCGGAGCCGATCCGGCGAGAACCCACCTGGGATGAACAATGCGTCGAACTGATCCGGGCTCACCTCGGCGAATGCTTTGTCGACGACCGCGGTCTCTCTCCCCTTGTCTCCATTCAGCCGCTGACCGGCCTCCATGCCGACGATCGTGATCTCGTGGCCGGCCTGCTTCAGCGCGTCGTACGGCTGCTTGAACTCGGAGTCTTCGAATCCGTTGGCGAGCGCGCACGCGATTCTCATGGCTGCGTCCTCCAAGCGATATGCCCTAAGCGTATGCGGGTCCCAGCCCTTGCTTCTTTCTAGTACGCCAGCCGGAGCCACCCGCGCTCGTCCCTGAACCAGCCGAGTTGTTTCAACATCACAGTTCTTGAGTCCCGTCTTCCGCTCCGGGCGTCGACGCATCCGCGGCGAGCGAGCTAGCGGACGCAGTCTCGCCTGTTGGCTCGCGCTCTACCCTTGCGCGGTCCACTAAGCCGCCGGGGTGCTTGCATGCGCAGATCATCCCGCCCTCAAGGGCGCGACGTGTGTCGTGGCCCCCCTCCAGGAGAAGTCTCCGCGTACCCAATCGCGGCTGCACCACGATTCCTGGGGGAGAGAAAGATATGACGCACTCGATCCCACGACTTGCGCTCATCGCGTCACTTACCTTCGTGCTCAGCTTTCCGCCCTTGCGCGTCGTCGCGCGACAGACGGAGCCGACGACGGCCGGAGCGGCTCCCGCGGTCGTCATCCCGCCGGGGCCAACGAGGACGAACAACAACTGCCCGACGGAAGTCGTGTTCTACGATCCCGGCCGCGGCGAGGATATCGTCGTGCCGAACGGCTATAGGGTCGAGGTCTTCGCAAAAGACCTCAACTTTCCAACCTCGATCGCGTTCCTCGGAAACAAGGAGAGTTTCCAGGTCTTCGTGATCGAGTCGGGACTCGGACTCCCGAGCAGGTGCAACGACCACACCGCCTACGGAGGCGCGCACAACCGCAACGACCCGTTCACCCCGGAAGTGAAGATCTTCGACCGCAATGGCACGCTCGTCCGCGGTCGGATCGGCAAGGACACGGGCGGCTTCCAGACGGAGGGCCCGGCCATCGGACTCGCCTTCGAGAAGGACTTCCACGGCGGAACGCTCTTCGCCTCCGACTCGAACCAGGGTCTGCGCCGTCCCGGCGGCGGCAACAATTCCTCCCGCATCGTCGTCGTCGATCCCGAGCGGAACACCGTGATCCCGCTCATCAACGGCCTGCCGACGGGTGATCATCCCGCCGAGCAGATCACCGTGCAGGACGGCTGGATCTACTGGTCGCAGGGCTCCGCGACGAACTCCGGCGTCGTCGGTCACGACAACGGCGGCGGCACCAACCAGCACGAGGTCCCCTGCCAGGACATCGTGCTCAGCCAGAACGTCTTCGACTCTGGCGACGGGCACATGAGCAGCGGCTACTCCGACCACGGCGTTGCCCGTCCGGGCACGACGGTGCGCGCCTTCGAGGGCGCGACGCACTCCGGCATGTGCACCGGCGCGATCCTTCGCGCCAACCTCCATGCGAAGAACGTCATGGACACGATCGAGCCCTTCTCGTGGGGCTACCGCAACCCCTTCGGCATCCGCTTCGCGCCCAACGAACACCCACTCCACGGCAACCTCCTCGTCACCGAGAACGGCGAGGACGAGCGCGGCGCGCGGCCGACGAACAATGCACCGGACCGGCCCCAGGCCGCGCG
>Ga0209056_10005430_pt1 | contig 13255 bp, 14 predicted proteins | sample GraSoiAngelo_114_FD_185876 | JGI IMG/M metagenome (GOLD analysis project Ga0209056, IMG submission 185876) | Grasslands soil microbial communities from the Angelo Coastal Reserve, California, USA - 14_0903_13_40cm (SPAdes) (version 2) | ecosystem: Environmental > Terrestrial > Soil > Grasslands... | reverse complement strand
GAAGGCCCTCGGAACCCTTCAGGTGGAGCGGGACCGGGTCGAGATCGAGATATTGGCGGATGCCGCCCGCGGCCTGTGGGGCTTCGGTGGCCGCAGAGCGCGCGTCCGGGCAACGCTGCGGCCGCGCGTCGGCGCCCTCCAGGACGATGTTTCTCGGGAAGCATTCCCCGCCGCGACCGACGAGGCACCGGTATCGACGCCGAGCGGCGCGACGCGAGCTCGGGCACTCGTCGAGGAGATCCTCGGCCACCTCGGTGTCTCGTGCACCGTCGCCATCCATGAGGCCACCGAGCCGGGATCGGTTCTCCTCGCGGTGAGCGGCGAGGAAACCGGCCTCATCATCGGCCGGCGTGGCCAGACGCTCGACGCGCTCGAATACCTCGTCAACCGCGCGGTCGGCCGCGACGGCGAGGGCCAGGGAAACCGGATCATCGTCGACGTCGAACGCTACCGGGAGCGGCGGCGGGAGGCACTGGAGCAGCTGGCGAGACGGCTGGCAGAGAAGGCGAAGCTGTCCGGCCGGGTGGTCACCCTCAATCCGATGAGCCCTCGCGATCGACGCATCGTGCATCTCACGCTCCAGGGCGACCCGGGGGTCGCCACACGAAGCCAGGGGAGTGGCCACTACCGCAAGGTCCTGCTCATCCCCTCGTCGGGCAGCGGTCACCGGCCGGAGGGGTGAGAGTCAGCTCCGCGGAGACGAGGCTCCTTACCGAGAGCGCGGCGAGGTTTGGCGTCGAACTTCGGCTCGAGGCGATCGGCCGTCTGGCGCGGTTCCTCGAGCTCGTGGCTCTCTGGAACCGCCGGGTACACCTGACGGGCGAGCGCGATCCCGAAGTGCTCCTTCGCAAGCACGTCGTCGACTGCCTCGCGCCGGTGCGACACCTGCCCGCCGCCGGGCTGGTCGTCGATGTGGGAAGCGGGGCCGGCCTTCCCGGTCTCGTCCTCGCGTGTGCTCGGCCCGATCTCGAGCTGCGGCTGGTTGAGGCCCGGCGGCGGCGGGCCAGCTTCCTCCGGGAGGCGATCCGGACCATCCCCCTGGCGCACGCTCGGGTGCTCGAGGCACGCGCGGAAGCCGTGGCCGACGCGGAGGTGATCGGCCGGGCCGCCGTCGTCATCGCCCGTGCGGTCCGCGTCGACGCCTTTCTCCCGCTCGCGGCGCGGCTCGTCGCCCCGGGAGGCGTCGTGATCGCCATGCGGACTCCCCGGGCGCTCGCGCCGGCGACCGTCCGCGCCGGCGAGCATGTCGGGCTGCGGCCGAAGGGCGCGTGGGACTACCATCTGCCGGGCGGCGAACGGCGACGGCTTCTTTTCTTCGTGGCCATGTGCTAGAGCGTGCCTGCGTTGGCAGGGTGGAGCTGGGGGATGGGGCGCGTAATCGCGGTGGCCAACCAGAAGGGCGGGGTCGGGAAGACGACCACCGCCGTCAACCTGGCCGCGGCACTGGCGCTCGAGGGACGTTCGACGCTGCTCGTCGACCTCGATCCGCAGGCGAGCGCCAGCACGGGCGTCGGCTCCCGCGGCGCCTCGGAGGGCACCGTCTACGAGGTGCTCGTCGAAGGTCGGCCGGCGAGTGAGCTGATCCGGCCGACCGCGATCGAGCGCCTGCATGTCCTCCCCGCAACGCGAGACCTGGTCGGTGCCGAGGTCGAGCTCATCGGTGTGAAGTCTCGCGAGCACCGGCTGCACGAAGGACTCGCAGTGGTGCGCAGCCGGTACGAGCTGATCCTGATCGATTGTCCGCCGTCGCTCAACCTGCTCACCGTGAACGCGCTGCGCACGGCCGACACCGTGCTGATCCCCCTCCAGTGCGAGTACTACGCGCTCGAGGGCCTGACGGCGCTCCTCGACACCGTCGGCCGCGTCAGGGACACGCTGCATCCGGGCCTCGCCCTCGAGGGGCTCGTGCTGACGATGTACGACGGCCGCAACAGCCTCGCCCGGCAGGTGCAGGACGAGGTGCGGGCGCACTTCGGCGACCAGGTGTTCCGCACCGTCATCCCGCGCAACGTCCGGCTGTCGGAGAGCCCGAGCCACGGGGTGCCCGTGCTGCTCTACGATCCCGCCTCGCGCGGGGCGTCGGCGTACCGCGCCCTCGCCCGCGAGCTTTTGGGTCAACTAGATAGACGAACGGAGGAGCCGCATGCGCAAGGCGTTGGGCAAGGGCCTTGAGGCCCTGTTCCCGGCGACGCCGGCGGCGCCCCCAGCCCCCGGCGAGCGCCTGGTGGCGGTGGAGGACATCGTGTCCAACCCCGACCAGCCCCGGCGTCACTTCGACGAGGAGACGCTTGCGGCGCTCGCCGACTCGATCCGGCGATACGGTGTCCTGCAGCCGCTCGTCGTGCGAGCGGCCGGCGCCCGTTACGAGCTGATCGCGGGCGAGCGGCGGCTCCGGGCTGCCCAGCGTGCCGGCCTCGAGCGGGTGCCGGTGGTGCTCCGCGAAGCGAGCCCCGAAAGGCGGTTCGAGCTGGCCCTCATCGAGAACCTGCAGCGCGAGGACCTGAGCCCGCTGGAAGAGGCGGAGGCCTACAGGCGGCTCATTGACGAGTTCGGGCTCACGCAGGAGGAGATCGCCATGCGGGTCGGCAAGAGCCGCCCCGCCATCGCCAATGCGCTCCGGCTTCTTGGACTGCCCGACTCCGTCAAGGCGCAGGTCGAGAGCGGCGAGCTCTCCGCGGGCCATGCCCGGGCGGTCCTCTCGGTCGATCCGGCCGAGCAGGCGAGCTTCGCGCGTGAGATCGCCGTGGCCGGGGTGTCGAAGCGCGAAGCAGAGAGCCGGGCTGCCGCTCGCAGGCCACGCCCGCGCAGCGCCGGATCGGTATCCGCGGCGCCCGACGTCCACCTGCGTGCCGTCGCCGAGGAGCTGACTCGCGGGCTCGGCACCCGCGTGCGCATCGCGCGGCGGGGCCGTGGCGGCGCAATCGAGATCGAGTTCTACTCCGATGCCGAGCTCGATCGGCTGGTCGATCGTCTGCGCGTGGCGGCTACCAGTGTGGCCGCGATGCTTTGACACCGTCCCTCGCGCGGTGCTAGAAGCGGGCCTTCCACGGCGAGCCGACCACGGGCCATGGGGGCATGCGCTCGGGGGCACCTCGGAGTGACTTCTATGGCGCTATTCGGCAAGGATCGAGAGCGGATCGATCGGCCGCGGGGGCTTTCCTCTGAGCCCGGCGTCCCCGCGAACGGTCCGGCATCCGGGGAGGCGGAGATGCTCGAGCGGGAGAGAGTTCAGCCCGGAGAAACGGGCGTGGGCGGTACGAGCGCATTCCTCGGCAAGGGCTGCCGGGTCACCGGTAAACTGCAGTTCGAGGGGACAGTGCGCATCGAGGGACACGTGGAGGGCGAGATCTCGGCGCAGGACGCGCTCATCGTCGGTGAGAGCGCCGTCGTCAATGCGCAGATCACGGGCAGCTCCATCGTGATCCACGGGCGGGTCACGGGCGACGTGACGGCGCAGAAGCGGCTGGAGATCCGGGCTCCCGGGAAGCTCTTCGGCAACATCGCGACCCCGAGCCTCGTCATCCACGAAGGGGTGGTGTTCGAGGGGCAGTGCGCGATGGGCGGTCCGGACGCGTTGCGGACGGAGAAGGATCGCAAGATCGCGCTCTTCCCGAAGGACGACCGCCCGGGCGACGGGGCGCAGCAGCACAAGGTGATCTCCGAAGTCGCCAAATAGCGGCGCGTTCTCCCTTCGTCCCCACCGGCCGGTAGTACATGCTCAAGATACCGCCCGACCAGACTTTTCTGATTCAGATCGCGGTCTTCGTCGTGTTCTGGCTGCTGGTGAGACGCCTGTGGTTCGAGCCTGCGCTGCGGATCATCCGGGAGCGGACCGTGCGCTCGGAGGGCGCGATCCGGGAAGCGCGTGCGATCGAGGCCGAGGCCGAGCGACTGCGCGCCGAGCATGCCGCGGCGCTCGATCAGACCAAGAGCGAGGCCCAGCGGGAGCTCCAGGAGATCGTCCGCAGCGCAGAGGCCGAGCAGAAGCGCCTCGTCGCCGAGGCCAGCGCAGAAGCCCAGCGGACGCTCGCCGAGGTCCAGGCGCGGGTCGCCGAGGAGGTCGCCCGGACGCGGCGCGCCCTGCGAGACGAAGCGGCTGCGCTCGCCCGCATGGTCACGGAGAAGGTTCTCGGGCGACCGGCGTGATGCTCTGGGCGACTGTAAACTTCCTGCTCTTCGTCGCCCTCCTCGTCCGTTTCCTCCGCGTCCCGATCCGCGACTACTTCCGCGCCCGCAGCGAGCGGTTGACGGAGGGCCTGGCCGCCGGCGCTCGCGCTCGCGAGCGGGCCGAAGCGCTGCGGGCCACCATCGCCCGTGACCTCGCCGACCTGCCCGCCCTGCGCCAGCGCCTGCGCGCCGACCTCCTGGCGGCGGCGGAGCGCGAGCGAGAGCAGCTGATCGAACGCGGCCGCCAGGCCGCCGACCGCATCCGGGCCGATGCCCGCCTGCTCGCGGAGCAGGAGTTCGCCGCGGCACGTAACGCGCTCCGCGACGAGCTCATCGAAGACGCCGTCCGCCAGGCGTCCGCCCTGCTCCGCCAGGCGCTCAAGCCGGGGGACCAGCAGCGCCTGCTGCGCGATTTCATCGCGTCGGCGAGGGCCGCGTAGTGGGCGGCCGTCGGCTCGCCAAGCGGTACGCCCGTGCGCTGTTCTCGCTGACGCGCGACGCGCTCATCCCGACGGCGGAGGAGCTCGGGCGCGTGGCCGCCGTGCTCGAGGAGCCGCGCCTGAAGCTCGTCCTGCGAAGCCCGGCGGTCGATGCGAGCGCGCGGCTCCGCATCGCGCGTCAGGCGGCGGCCGCGCTCGGCCTCACGCCGGCCGTCGGCAACCTGCTCTGCCTGCTGGCGGAGCGCGATCGTCTGGACGTCCTGCCCGACGTCGCCTCCGTCTTCGAGCAGCTGGTCGACGACGCGCTCGGCCGCGCGCGCGCGCTGATCCGGTCGGCGACGCCCCTCAGCGGGGCGGAGAAGAACGACCTCGTCGAGCTCGCCCGCCGGCTGACCGGGCGGCGCGAGGTGCTGGCCACGACGGAGGTGGATGCAGAGCTCCTCGGGGGCGTGGTGCTCGACATCGACGGCACGGTGTATGACGGGAGCCTCAGGGCGCAGCTCGTCCGCCTGAGCAAGCAGATGGCCGAGGGTCGCGCCTAGCGGCCCGGGGGGGAACAGATCGATGCAGATCCGCGCGGCGGAAATCAGCGACGTCATCCGCGACCAGATCAAGGAGTACGAGAAGCAGCTCGAGGTGCGGGAGACCGGCTTCGTGCTCTCTGCGGGCGACGGCATCGCCCGCATCTACGGGCTCGAGCGGGTCGCGGCGGGCGAGCTGATCGAGTTCCCGCACGGCATCTACGGCATCGTGTTGAACCTCGAGGAAGACAACGTCGGCGCCGCCATCATGGGCGAGCAGCAGGCCATCAAGGAGGGCGACGAGGTCACCCGCACCGGCCGCATTGCGGAGGTGCCGGCCGGCGAGGGGCTTCTCGGGCGGGTGGTCAACGCGCTCGGGCTCCCGGTCGACGGCAAAGGACCCGTCAAGGCGGCGGCCAGCCGGCGGATCGAGCTGAAGGCGCCCGGCATCGTGGTCCGCCAGCCGGTCAAGGAGCCGCTGCAGACGGGCCTCAAGGCCATCGACGCGATGATCCCGATCGGGCGCGGCCAGCGCGAGCTCATCATCGGCGATCGCCAGACCGGAAAGACGGCCCTCGCACTCGACACGATCATCAATCAGCGCGGGGGCGACGTGCACTGCTTTTACGTTGCGGTCGGCCAGAAGCGCTCGACCGTCGCCCAGGTGGTCGACAAGCTGGCGCGCTTCGGGGCCATGGACTACACGACCGTGGTCATTGCCTCGGCCTCGGACCCCGCCCCGATGCAGTTCATCGCGCCCTACAGCGGGTGCAGCATGGGCGAGTACTTCCGCGACAGCGGCCGCCACGCCCTCGTGATCTACGACGACCTGTCGAAGCACGCGGCCGCCTACCGCCAGCTCTCGCTGCTGCTCAGGCGCCCGCCCGGCCGCGAGGCGTACCCGGGCGACGTCTTCTACCTGCACTCCCGCCTGCTCGAGCGCGCCGCCAAGATGAACGACACGCGCGGCGGCGGGTCGCTCACGGCGCTCCCGGTGATCGAAACCCAGGCCGGCGACGTGTCGGCGTACATCCCAACAAACGTGATCTCGATCACCGACGGCCAGATCTTCCTCGAGTCGGACCTCTTCTACTCGGGCGTGCGGCCGGCGGTGAACGTGGGCATCTCGGTGTCGCGCGTGGGCGGCGCCGCCCAGGTGAAGGCGATGAAGAAGGTGGCGGGTCCGCTCCGTCTCGAGCTCGCGCAGTACCGCGAGATGGCCGCCTTCGCCCAGTTCGGCTCCGACCTCGACGTGGCGACGCGCCGGCAGCTCGATCGGGGCGAGCGGCTCGTCGAGGTCATGAAACAGGGACAGTTCGCCCCGCTCTCGGTCGACAAGCAGATCGCGATCATCTACGCCGCCACCAACGGCCACCTCGATCCACTTCCCGTGGCCGCCATCCAGCGCTACGAGCGCGAGCTCTACGCGTTCCTCGAGGCGAAGCACCCGGCGGCGTTGAAGCTCCTGGCGGAAAAGCGTGAGCTCACCGACGACGTGAAGGCAAAGCTCGACGCGGCGCTCGCCGATTTCGGGAAGCTCTTCAAAGCATAGGACGCTCCGGATAGATGCCGAGCCTCAAGGCCCTCCGCAAACGGATCGCCACCGTACGCTCCACCCAGCAGATCACCAAGGCGATGAAGATGGTCGCGGCCGCGAAGCTGCGCCGCGCGCAGGAAGCCGCGGAGCGCGCGCGTCCCTACGCCGCCAAGCTCGCCGACATGTTCGCGGCCGTGGCGGCCGGAATCGAGCCCGAGACGCATCCGCTCCTCGCGCGCCGCGAGGAGCATCGCATCGACCTGCTGGTGGTGAGCAGCGATCGCGGCCTCTGTGGCGGCTACAACGCGAACCTTTTCCGGCACGTGGCCGGCTTCCTCCGCCAGCGTGCCAGCCAGGAGCTGGCCTTCGTGCTGGTCGGCCGCAAGGGCCTCGAGTACTACCGCCGGCGCGGGATGCGCATCGTCGCCCACCAGCTCGGCATCCTGACGACGCCGCCGGCCACCATGGCGTCCGGCCTCGCGGCCGAGCTCGCCGCGCGCTTCGAGCGGCAGGAGACCGACGGGGTCTACCTGGTCTACAACCGCTTCCGCTCGGCGATCTCGCAGACCCCGAGCGTCGTTCCGTTGCTGCCGGTTGCTGCGCCCGCAGTGGACCGGCCCCCGGCCGACTACATCTTCGAGCCGCCGCGGCAAGAGCTCCTGGCCCGTCTATTGCCGCGCTACCTCGAGGCGCTCGTGAGCCAGGCGCTGCTCGAGGCGATTGCGAGCGAGCACGCCGCGCGCATGACGGCGATGGACAACGCCACCACCAACGCCGCGGACATGATCGACGCCCTCACCCGCTCCATGAACCGCGCCCGCCAGGCGACCATCACCAAGGAGCTGATGGAGGTCGTCGGCGGCGCCGAGGCCCTCAAAGGATAGCCATGCCCAACATCGGACGCGTCACGCAGGTGATCGGCCCCGCCGTCGACGTCGAGTTCCCCGACGGCAGTCTCCCGCCGATCTACAACGCCCTCCAGATCACCAACCCGGCCATCAGCGACCAGCCCTGGAACCTCGTCGTCGAGGTGGCGCAGCATCTCGGTGAGAAGACCGTCCGCACCATCGCCATGGACTCGACCGACGGCCTGGTCCGCGGTCAGCAGGTGCGCGACACGGGCGACGGCATCACGGTGCCGGTCGGCGAGGCGACGCTCGGCCGGATCATGAACGTGATCGGCGAGCCGGTCGACGACCGCGGTCCGATCGTCGCCACCAAGCGCTATCCCATCCACCGCGAGCCCCCTCCCTTCACGGACCAGGAGACCCAGGTCCAGGCCTTCGAGACCGGCATCAAGGTGGTCGACCTCCTCGCCCCCTACCAGCGCGGCGGGAAGATCGGCCTTTTCGGCGGCGCCGGCGTCGGCAAGACCGTCATCATCCTCGAGCTCATCAACAACGTCGCCAAGCAGCACGGCGGCGTGTCGGTGTTCGGGGGTGTCGGTGAGCGGACGCGTGAGGGCAACGACCTCTGGCTCGAGATGCAGGAGTCGAAGCTGTCCGACGGGAACCCGGTCATCTCGCGGGCCGCGCTCGTCTACGGGCAGATGAACGAGCCGCCGGGCGCCCGGGCGCGGGTCGGGCTCGCGGCGCTCACCGCCGCGGAGTACTTCCGGGACGAGGAAGGCAAGGACGTCATCCTCTTCATCGACAACATCTTCCGCTTCGTGCAGGCCAACTCCGAGGTCTCGGCCCTCCTCGGCCGCATGCCCTCGGCCGTCGGCTACCAGCCGACGCTCGGCACGGACATCGGCGAGCTCCAGGAGCGCATCACGACGACGAAGAAGGGCTCGATCACCTCGGTGCAGGCGATCTACGTGCCGGCCGACGACCTGACCGACCCGGCGCCCGCGACGACCTTCGCGCACCTCGACGCGACGACGGTGCTGTCGCGGCAGATCGCCGAGCTCGGCATCTATCCGGCCGTCGACCCGCTCGACTCCACCTCACGCATCCTCGACCCGGCCGTCGTGGGCGAGGAGCATTATGGCGTGGCCCGACAGGTCCAGGCCATTCTCCAGCGGTACAAGGACCTGCAGGACATCATCGCGATCCTCGGTATGGACGAGCTCTCCGAGGACGACAAGATCGTCGTCGGCCGCGCGCGCAAGATCCAGAAGTTCCTCTCCCAGCCCTTCCACGTTGCCGAGCAGTTCACCGGCTTCAAGGGCGTCTACGTCCCGCTCGCCGAGACGATCCGGGCCTTCCGCGAGATCGTCGAGGGCAAGCACGACGACCTCCCCGAGCAGGCGTTCTACATGGTCGGGACGATCGACGACGTGCTCGAGAAGGCGCAAAGGATGGCTGCATGAGGCCAGCGCTGCACGGGGCCGGGGGGCAGCGCACGGGCCCAGCGCAGCGAAGCCGCGCGCGGCTTTGCCGCGTGCGGCGCGGGGTCCGGGGGCATCGGAGCAGCGCAGCGCGCGAAGCGCGCGAGCAGCGCACGGGCCCCCGGAGGCGTTAGATGCTGCGCCTGCGCGTCTACACCCGCGAGCGTCAGCTCGTCGACCAGGACGTGCGCGAGGTGAGCGCCCCGGGAGCGTACGGCGAGATCGGCGTGCTGCCCGACCATGCCGCGCTGGTCACGACGCTCGAGCCGGGCGTGCTGTCCTACCGCGAGAGCGGTGGCGCCGTGGCGAGGATTCGGATCACGGGCGGATTCGGCGAGGTCCGCGACAACGTGATGACCGTGCTGGCCGACGCCGGCGAGGACGTCGCCGGTTAGTCCGCCGGTTCGACGTCGAACGGAGAGCGCCACGGGCAAGCTCGAGGACAAGATGGCACTCGTCACCGGCGGCGGGCGCGGCATCGGCCGCGGGATCAGCCTCGAGTTCGCGCGTGAGGGAGCCGACGTCGCGATCAACTACCGCCGCGACCGCGAGGCCGCCGAGAAGACCGCCGCGGAGGTGCGAGCGCTTGGGAGGCGCGCGGTCGTTCTCCAGGGGGATGTCTCCGATCGCGAGGCGGTGGAGTCGATGGTGGCCGAGGCGGTGGGGTTCCTCGGCGGGCTCGACGTCGTGGTCGCCAACTCCGGCGTGGCGGCCCGCGTCGCGCCCGTGGCCGACGTCGACCCGGCGGAGTGGCGGCGTGTGCTCGCGACCGACCTGGACGGCGCCTTCTGGACGGCGCGCGCCGCCGTGCCTCACGTCGTCGCGCGGCGGGGCGTCCTGCTCTTCATCTCCTCGATCGGCGCCGATCTCGCCGGCGCCGGCGGGGCGCCCTACCACGTGGCCAAGGCAGGCGTGAACGCGCTCATGAAGGTGCTGGCCAAGGAGGTGGCCGCCGCCGGGGTGCGCGTCAACAGCATCGCGCCGGGGGTGGTCCGCTCGGAGATGGGCGAGCGCCTCCTCCGCTATCACGGCGACGCCGTGCTGCAGACGATCCCGCTCGGCCGGGCGGGCGAGCCGAGCGAGATCGGTCGCGCGGCGGTGTTCCTGGCATCGGACGACGGCGCCTGGATCACCGGCAAGGTCCTGCGCGTCGACGGCGGCGCATGGATGTGACGGCGGGAAGGGGCACCGCCTCGGCTCCCGGTCCTCGCCGCACGCGCGCCTCGGAGCTGCGGCGTCCCCCCCGCAGCTGCACGCGCGCGCGGCGGCTGGGAGGTCGCCGAGGCGGTGCCCTTTCCCGCCTTGCGCGGGGAAGCGCCGGCGGCCGCGCGTGCCCTCTTACTAGCTGGCTACTTCGACGAGCTCGTTAGAGGCAGCAGCCCTTGCGCCAGGGGACTCCGAGCGCGTCGAGGAGCGAGGCCTGTTTCAGCTGGTCGGCCAGCTCATGCGGGTTGTTGATGACGACGTACGGGAAGCCGAACGGCCAGCAGCTCCCCAGCGCTCGGACCTCGGAGCGGAACGGGATGCGCGCCTCGCGCGGTGCCTCGTAGGCCTGGGCGCGCGGCGCGGCGGCCTGCGCCGGCAGGGGCCGTAGCGAGGCGTGGCCGATGTCTGTCGCGACGGGCTCGGCGTAACGGGGGATGCGCGCGCGCACGTTCGAATAGTGCAGACGGCCCGACGGGTCTTTCCAGCGCCAGACCTCGTCAGCCAGCGCGACGGCGGGCAGGAGCACGGCGGTAGCCAGGACGGCGGCTCTGATCATCTGCGACTCCTTCTTCGTTCGGGCTGTCAACCCCGTTGTACCCGCCCGGTAGGTAGCGGAGCGGCCGTGTCATTGTCCATCCCCGTGCCGGTATCTACTTGACTTCACGCGTCATTGAAGATACTGAACGTTCAGTATGTCGGCGGCGCGGGGCCGCAGTCGGGGAGATGGGCGCGAGCCTTCGCGCAAGCCTCTCTTGCGCGCCGCGATCGACTGCTTCGCGCGTCTCGGGTACCAGGGCACGACGATCGACCGCATCGCGCGCGATGCGGGCGTCACCAAGGGCGCTGTCTACTACCACTTCCGCGACAAGGAGCAGCTGCTCTTCGAGGCGGTCAAGGACCACGTCGGCGAGTTCGAGCGGCAGGTCCTCGCGGAGGTGACGCCGGAGCTGGACGTCTGCTTCTTCCACGCCACGGTCTCGAACCACCGCCGCTTCATCATCACGCTGATGGTGGAGGCGCTCGACACGAATCCCGCCCTGTCGGTCGAGTTCCGCAACATCCTCCGCCGCATGCGCGTGTTCCTGGCCGATGTCCTGCGCCGGGGACAGCAGCGCGGCGTGCTGCGCGGGGACGTGAGCGCGGAGGCGGCGGCGGCCGTCGTCGCGGGCGGGATCATGGGGGCCGAGATCCAGCACTACCAGGATCCGGAGCAGGTCGATCTGCGCGCGATCCTCGACACGCTCGTCGAGCAGATGGCTGCCTGGCTGGCGCCCCGTGGCGGGGCGCGCAAGGCCGCCGGAGGAGGCACGGGACCATGGTGAGCTTCAAGCCGACCGATGAGCAGGAGCTCATCCGCAAGACGATGACGGACTTCGCGCGCGAGGTCCTGCGCCCGCACGCCCGCGAGGCGGACGAGGCGAACCGCGTGCCGGCCGACGTCGTTACCCGCGGCTGGGAGCTCGGCCTCGTGCAGACCACGATCCCCGAAGCGCAGGGCGGCTACGGGGATGCTCGCTCGGCGGTGACGGGGGCCGTCCTGCTCGAGGAGCTGGCCTACGGTGACCTGGCGCTGGCGCTCCACTTGCTGACCCCGAGGCTGCTCGCCATCCCGCTCGTCGTCGCCGGCACCGAGGAGCAGCGCGCACGCTGGCTGCCCCGCTTCACGGGCCCGGACTTCTCGGTCGCGACGGCGGCGTTCATCGAGCCGCGCTGGGACTTCGACCCGACGGCGCTCGCGACGCGCGCCACGCGCCAGGGGGGAGACTGGGTGATCAGCGGCGAGAAGTGCCTGGTGCCGCTCGCGCGCGACGCGCAAGCCGTCCTGGTGTATGCCAGCGCGCCGGACGGCCTCGCCGCCTTCATCGTCGAGGGCAAGGCGCCCGGCCTCACGATCGGCGAGCGCGAGAAGAACATGGGCATCAAGGCGCTCGACACCTACCCGCTGAGGCTCGAGGACGTGCGGGTGCCGGCGTCGAGCCGCCTCGGCGCCGAGGGGACGGACGTCCAGCCGCTCGTCGACGCCAGCCGTCTGGCGAGCGCGACGCTCGCCGTCGGCGTCTCGCGCGCCGCTTTCGACCATGCCCGCGACTATGCCAAGGACCGACGCGCCTTCGGCCAGGCGATCGCGCAAAAGCAGGCGATCGCCTTCATGCTCGCCGACATGGCGATCGAGATCGACGCCATGCGGCTGCTCGCCTGGGAGGCCGCGTCCCGGCTCGACAGGGGACAGCCGGCGACCCGCGAGTGCTATCTGGCGCGGCAGTATGCGAGCCAGTCCTCGCTCAAGATCACCGACAACGCCGTCCAGGTCCTCGGCGGTCACGGCTACATCCGCGACCATCCCGTGGAGCTCTGGCTGCGCAACGCGCGCGGCTTCGGCGACCTTCGACGGCGTGGCCATCGTCTAGCGCGGACCCAAGGGGGAGAAACGACTATGATCGACTTCGAGCTGTCGGACGGCCTCAGGGGGATGCAGCAGCTGACGCACCAGGCCGCCGAGATGGCCATGCGGCCCATCGCCCGCGAGTACGACGAGCGCGAGCACGAGAAGCCCTGGGACTTCCTCAACCTGATGTGGCACGTCTCGCACTCGAACCCGATCGGCGGCACGGGGGAGCGCAAGGCCAAGGAAGGACCATCGGAGCGGAACCTCGGGATGTGCGTCTCGATCGAAGAGCTCTCGTGGGGCGACGCGGGCCTCTACCTCTCGATCCCGAACGCCGGCCTCGGCGGCGCCGCCGTCGCGGCGGCCGGAACGCCCGAGCAGAAGGCGCGCTTCCTCAAGCGCTTCACCGAGGGCGGCAAGCCCAAGTGGGCGGCGATGGCGATCACCGAACCGAGCTGCGGCTCCGACAGCTCGGCGATCCAGACGACGGCGGTCCGTGACGGCGACCACTGGGTACTGAACGGGTCGAAGATCTTCTGTACCGCAGGCCTGATGGCGGCCGAGAAGTCGGAGGGCTTCGTGGTCGTCTGGGCGACGCTCGACCGCTCGGCCGGCCGCGCCGGCATCAAGGCGTTCGTCGTCGAGGCGGGGACGCCGGGCATGTAC
>Ga0209056_10005426_pt1 | contig 13256 bp, 9 predicted proteins | sample GraSoiAngelo_114_FD_185876 | JGI IMG/M metagenome (GOLD analysis project Ga0209056, IMG submission 185876) | Grasslands soil microbial communities from the Angelo Coastal Reserve, California, USA - 14_0903_13_40cm (SPAdes) (version 2) | ecosystem: Environmental > Terrestrial > Soil > Grasslands ... | reverse complement strand
AGTGCTTTCGCGTCATCGTTACGTGGGAACGCACTGCGTTCCGCAACCCCTTCCCGAAAGAGATGGTCTTACGGCGAGCGCCGCGATTATACGCCAGGACTGGCGCGGGGCAGCCGGAATTCTTGGAGAGAGATCTACGGGATTCGAGTGCATTTCGGGCTGTCCTCAGTATGGTCCAAGCAGGTGTAAGTTTCATGCGATGGAATCGGGAGTCGTTGGGAGCATCTGCTGCGGGGCTTCAAAATGGCTGTGGGGAATGGGGCGGATTTAACTAAAATGGAAGATTCACGAAATCCTACGCCCCGCGCGGAGTAAGACCTATATACTTGGAATCGCATATTTTGTATTAGATTCGCTTTTTGGAAGAAGTCGGAGCATTTAGAACGGATTAATTTTCCGTAGAGGAGTTTGAACTCGTACACGCATAAGGGGTTAGCGAAGCCGCTGCCCCTCTCGCAGTAGATGGAAGGCGAAATGCAGGCAAAGATCCTCTCCGTGCATTTGACAGGCTGTTCCGTTGTGCTATATAACGCGGGCACGGTGTGCTGCGGAGGATTTTTGGGGAACGACGAAGCGGCCAAGGCGAGCAAGAGGGAAACGTGAGGGAGATCTTTGGCGAGTCGTGTGTGAAGAGTGCGTAAAGATCAGAAACTCAGCCTTTGAGCTGTCAAGGAGGCAAGAAATGCGAGTTGGTACTGTGGCTCGATTTGCAGTCCTGGCGCTGGTTGCCAGCTTAGCCGTAGGCTTCTTTTCGGCTGAGACGGCGAGGGCAGACAACCTTTACGCCAGGATTCAGGGGGCAGTGACGGATCCGTCCGGCGCGGCTCTGGTTGGCGCGAAGCTGACCGCGACCAACGTGGGTACGAACGCTAACTGGGACACGACGACTGGTTCGGACGGTGCCTATGCGTTCCTAAACCTTCCGATTGGCACGTACAAGATATCGGCGACGCAGTCGGGCTTTCGAAATTTTACAGCGACGAGCATCGTTCTTGTCTTGGACCAAGTCTACGTCTTGAATATCAAGATGGAACTGGGTCAAGTTAACGACACTGTGGTGGTCGAAGTTAGCAACGTGCAAGTGCAAACGGTCAACACCCAGCTCGGTACGGTGATTTCAGGTGATGTGATCCGGGACATGCCCCTGAACGGCCGAAATTGGATTCAGTTGCAACAGCTCCAGCCGGGCGTGATGAGTTCCTCCGACCGGTTTGGCACCAATTTCGCGACGAACGGGAGCCAGACGCAGCAGAACAGTTACCTGATCAATGGCCAGGACTCGAACGACCTGCCGCTGAACACGCCGCTGATCATCCCGAGCCCAGACGCCATCGCCGAGTTCAACCTCGTGACGAACACCATTAATCCCGAATACGGCAGAAACTCGGGGGCGATCCTCAACGCGGTGATCAGGTCAGGGTCGAACTCCTTCCATGGAGATGCATTCGACTTCTACCGCGACACGTTCTTGAACACGAAGAACTTCTTCCAGAAAACGCCGGCGATCTTCCATCAGAATCAATTCGGCGGAACCATCGGCGGGCCGGTCTGGAAGGATCGCACGTTCTTCTTCTTCTCTTATCAGGGGACGCGCGCGCGCCAGCCGCAGGCGTTTACTGTGCCGACTGTATTCACGCAGGTGCAGCGGAACGGCGATTGGAGCAGCGTTGGTTTCAACGGAGCGCCGCCGTCGGCTCCCGGCCTGGCGCCCAGCAATCCGAATGTTTCGCCGGCCCCGCTTTTTGGCGACAGTGCCTCGGCCTGCCCCGTTTCGGGCGGTACACCCTGCCCTGCCGGAACGTTCTACGGGCAGGCTTTCGACAATAACGGAAATCTGGTCACCAACGGGCTGTTCAGCACGGGCGTGATTCCGACGCAAGACTTCAACTCCATCTCGGTCAGCTTGATGAACCAGTTCGTGCCCCTGCCGAACGCGCCAGGCAATACGTTCACGTTCAATCCGATTACAAAAACCACGGCCGATCAAGAGCTGTTCCGGATCGACCAGAACTTCAAGTCGAAGGACACGCTCTCGGTGTACGGCTTCTTTCAGCGGAATCCTTCCACGGACACCTTGCCTTTTACGGGCTCAACTCTGCCGGGGTTCGGGGAGTTCGCCAAGAGAGACAGCAAACAGTTCACCGCGACGTGGAACCACATCTTCAATCCGAACGTACTGAATGAGCTGCGCGTTGGCTACACGCGGTTCAACTTCGTTGCTGTCGAGCCGTCCAATCCGGTTCTCCCATCGTCGGTCGGCTTCAACATCAACCCGCAAAACCCGGCCGCTGCGGGACTGCCGATTGTCGCGATTACAGGGTTCTTCACCTTGGGATTCACTGACAACGGCCCTCAGCCGCGCATCGACCAGACTTATCAGTTTACGGACAACTTCAGCTATCAACTTGGGAGGCATGCACTGAAGTTCGGATTCGAAGCGCGGCGGTTTTTCGTCTCGAACCCGTTCTCCTTCGAGAACAGCGGGCACTTCGGCTTTGATGGCTCGGGAACGTTTAGCACGGGAGCAGCCCCTGTTGACTACCTGCTCGGATTTCCGGACAGCTACTCACAGAGCAGCGGCGGGTTCATTGACGCGCATGCACAGCAGTTTTACACGTATGCGCAGGATTCGTTCAAGGCGACTCAGAACCTGACGATCAATTACGGGATCGGGTGGCAGGTGGATACGCCAATCACGGATAGGTTTAACAACAGCCGGGCCATTAACTGCTTCCGGCCGAACCAGCAGTCGATCATCTATCCGACAGCCCCCGCGGGCTTGGTCGTCCCCGGGGACAAGGGATGCTCGCCCTCCGGATATAGCACCGGCTACAGCCACTATGGGCCGCGGCTTGGCTTTGCGTGGGCGCCGCATTGGGGGCGGATCACAGGGGCGCCGGGGAAGTTCTCGGTCCGGGCGGGCGCCGGCGTTTACTTCAACCGGTCGGAGGAAGAGCTGACCCTGCAGAACCTGCTGGCTCCGCCGTTCAACCTGATTGATGCGGGCATCTCCGATTCACCAAACTTCGGAGTGCCGGGCTTCGGTTCGCCGTTCTCGACGGTAAACCCAGGTGCGGTTACTTTCACCCAGTATTTGGGTAACAATGCGATAAGCCCGTCGAATCCTACTGGGACAGCGACTGTCAGTATCAACTCGGCGACGAGCCCGAACAAGTACCCATATTCGCCGCCTGCGGCGGGAAGCAACGTGGACTTCGCGGGGTTGTTTGAGCCGTTCTCGCTGAACGTGCTCGATCCCAAACTCGCGGTTCCATATACAGTTAACTACAACCTGACGATCCAGCGCGAGCTCCGCGGTCAGATGATTCTGAGCGTGGGTTACGTTGGGGCGTCGGCGCGGCATCTGATCCGTGCCTTCGAGCTCAACCCAGCGATTAACCCAACGGGCTGCGCGGCCGATCCAAGCTGCGTCGCGTTCCGCTCTCTCCAGGGACTCTTCTTCCCGGGCAACTTTGCACTCCCTGGGAATGTGTTCGGGTCCGTGGGTCAGCAGGCTACGGATGGGACGTCACAGTATCACTCGCTGCAAGTAAGCGTAAATAAAAGAGTTTCCCACGGGCTGAGCTTTCTCGCGGCCTACACCTACTCGCATTCGATCGACCACGCGTCGAGCTTTGAGAATTCCTCGTTCGGCGTCCGCGGAACGAACCCGTTCCGGGAGGACCTGAACAAGGGGGACTCCGAGTTCGATGCGCGGCACCGTTTGGTCGGATCCTACACGTACGCGATCCCGGTTCTGCGGTCAATGAAGTCGAGCTGGAAGAGCCGGCTCTTTGATGGATGGCGAGTCGCGGGGAACACCACGGTTCAGAAGGGCTTCCCGGTGAACATCTCCAACTCCGGCTTTACTTCGCTGACGTGCTGGGCGTTCACGTTCTACGGCTGCCCGGACAACGCGCAGCAGCTGGTGCCCACGGTTCAGACTCTTGATCCGCGGGCCAGCGACAAGCACTTTTGGTTTGCCCAGGCCGATTTCTGCACGTCCGGTAGGCGTATCACCGGGACTACGACACCGTGCCCGCTTCCATTCGGTCAGTTTGGCAACGGTGGCCGCAACCCGTTCCACGGGCCTGGGATCTGGAACACGAACTTGGCGCTGCTGAAGGACATCAAGGTAACCGAAAACAAGTCGTTTGAATTGCGACTGGAGACGTTCAACACGTTCAACCACGTGCAATTCAACAACCCGAACGGCAACGCCAGGTCGAGCAACTTTGGCCGCGTTCTGAGTGCCAAGGATCCTCGATTTGTGCAGCTCGGAGCGAAGTTCTACTTCTAGCCTTTAGCCCGAAATTCGGCTCAACGAGAGGGCATCCCCCAGAGGATGCCCTCTTACTTTTGATCGCTTGGAGGATTTCGAGGAAACTACCGGAGGCGGCCGGGAGGGTCGGCGGGAGAAGGCACGGGCGTGCGGAGAGCGGAGCCGGAGGAGTTGGGAGAGATCTTGACGGGAGCGGGCTGCGGGATGCCGACGCCCGCGTTCAATTCGAGGTGCTCTTTGGCACAGCGGGGGCAGTAGCCCTTGCCGGTATCTTCGTCGCGAAGGCTGGCCAGCTCGTAGCAGCCGCAAATGCAATCGCAATAACCGGTTTCTGAAGCCGTCTTGATGGGAACGAGCGCCATGTAGTCGCCTCCGCCCCGAAAGTTTACCGGGGGACAGCTTGACCAGGCAAGGAGCACCATCGAACCGCTCGAACCGGAAACCTGGTGTTGTGTCCCGCAAATACGTGAAAGAAGGCAGGGTGACTTCAGGGGCTGAAGCCCCTTTCCTTTTCAACCGGTACCGTGGGAGCTGAAGCTCCCACCTCCTAAAAACATCGGTAACGTATTTCCGGGACGACACACTAGATCGAGCTTTCAAAAGTTCTGGAAATGCGCCTGGCGGAAAGGCGATTCGACGTTTTCACGCAGCGTCATCCAGTGCTGGTCGGGAATCGAGAGAAACACTTCCACCACGCGTGGGTCGAATTGGCTCCCTGCGCACCGAGTGATTTCCTCGCGGGCATGCGTGATCGGCAGGGCCCGGCGGTACGGCCGGTCGGAAATCATGGCGTCCAGCGCGTCAGCCACGGCGAAAATTCTGGCCCCCAGCGGAATCTCCTCCCCCTTCAGTTTTCGCGGGTAGCCGCTCCCATCGAAAAACTCCTGGTGAGAGAGGACAATTTCGGCGGCATCGCGCAAAAACGGGATGTTCGTGAGCATTTTGTACCCAATATCGCAGTGCGTGCGCATAACTTCCTTCTCATGATCCGTCAGGGGGCCGGGCTTGCGGAGAATCCCGTCGGGGATGGCCATTTTTCCAATGTCATGGAGGAACGCGGCGCGCGCGAGGATGGGCAAGGAATCGGACGCAACGCCGATAGCCTTGGCAATGGAGATCGTAAATGCAGTGACGCGCTGGCAGTGGCCTTCGGTTTCCGCGTCGCGGAGGTCGAGCGCGCTGCCCAGGGCCTCAAGCGTATAATCATAGGACTGCTCGAGCTGCGTCAGGGCGCCGCTGAGCTGGGCCGTGCGCTCCTCGACGAGTTCCTCCAGATTCCGCTGGTAATTCCGGTTCTCAAGAACCAGCCGGCGATGCTGCAGGGCGCGGCGCACGCTCATGAAGAGCTGATCCTTTTCAAACGGCTTCAAGATGTAGTCGTAAGCACCGCGCCGGATCGCTTCCAGGGCTGTGGAAATGTCGTGAATCGCCGTGACCATAATCACCGGGACTTCGTGGTCCGTGACGCGGAGCCAGTCCAGGAGCTTGATGCCGTCCATCTCGGGCATGATCATGTCGCTCAAGACCAAGTCGGGCCCAAGTTTGCGAAATTGATCTTGGGCTAACCGGCCGTTGCTGACGGCAGCGCATTGAAAACCTTGCGCCTCCAGCATAGTGGTGACGACCTCCCGGATAGCTTCTTCGTCGTCCACAACCAGGATCTTTTCGGTTTCCACGGTGCCAGCCCCCAGCCGCCATTATATGGGACAACACACATCTTGGCGCACGGCCTTGCCCAGTCAGAAAACAGCGTGATAGGGTGGAGAAAGGCTTCTCTCGTAGCCACGCTCAAGATGAGCGGAATCCAGCGGTGAGGTATCCCCGCCTGCTTACCTCAGTTCCGGCCGGAGGCGCATGATTGATTGGCACATTCAGGGCCTTCTGGGTATCGCCTTCTTTGAAGCGACGGCCTTCCTTATCCTACTCGTTTTGTTGGTTTTGCTGCGGCGCGACGGGGGCGGAAGCTATTTTCGGCCTTGGCTCTGGGGATGGGCGTGCCTGACGGTTTCCGGAATCGCGGAGACGATTCTTCTTGTTAGGAACGTGCCCGGGGTCGGGACCCTGAGACTCGCCGGACTGCTTTTCGCGCTGATCCTCTTTCTCGCGGGCGCAGTTCAATTCAGTTCGGGTCCTACACGAGCGTCGTGGCAAGTCCTTCCTCTTGCCGGCATTTCGGCGGTCGGCCTGCTCTACCTGGAACGCGAAGGCAGTCTGCTGGTGGGTCACACGCGGTGGGAGACTTCCGTGTTTGTGTCGGCTATCTCCTTGTGCATCGGATGGTTCCTGTGGCGGGCCGCGAACAACCTCCGCGGGCACGGGGCCAAACTTCTGGCGGGAATTTTTTTTCTGACCGGACTTCACGGAATGGACCGGCCACTGTGGAGTGTGAACCCCATCTTTCCCCTCCGCGTTGCGTTTGATCATTTGCTGGCAGTGTCCCTTGGAATCGCAATGGTCGTAACGATTCTTGAAGGTGCCCGGGCGCGGACGGACGAGCTGAATGACAAACTGAGGCGACTGACCCTGCTGACGACCGCGAGCGCACAATCTCTGAGCGCCAAAGGGGTTCTCGATCAGGTGCTGCGAAATCTGGTGGAAAGCCTGGGGGCCACGCATGGATTGGTGCGGCTGCTCGAGAGGGAAGGGGGAGCCGCGGAGCTTGTCATCCGGGGAGCGGTGGGATTCGACGGCGCGTACCTGGCTAAACACGCGCGGCTCCCGGTAACGGATTCCGGAATACAGAGAAGCCTGACCGGGGGCTTTTCTTTCCAGACGATTCAAGATGTGCCGGATGCCAAGACGCGGCAGAGGATGGTGGAATGTGGAGTGACCCAGCTCGCCACGTTCTGCCTTCCCGGCAAAGAAGGGCCCTTGGGGCTTATCAGCGTGGGCTCCTCACGGCCGGTCAAATTTCAGCAAGACGAGATCGCTTACCTGCGAAACGTTGCCAATCTGTTGGGCCTCACCCTGCAGAACGTGAATCTGTTTGAGCAGGTGGCAACGGTCCAAAGGCACTGGGCCTATACGTTCGACTCGATCGGCGATCCAATCTTGGTCCATGACCACGAATTCCGAATTGTGCGGAGCAATCAACGCTGGGGACAGCTCCTCAAACGAGAAGGTTCGGCGATCCAGGGCCGCCTGATGAGCGAAGTACTTCCGCGCAAAGGCGTGAGCTATAAGAACTGTCCTTATTGCGAAGGCGTTGCCGGCGAAGCGGACGAGCTGGATCCGTGGCTCCAGGGCTACTTCCTGGCGTCCAATTCGCCTTTCAACGACCGGTCCGGGCGCCAGCTCGGCACGGTGCACGTCCTGAAGGACATTACGGATCGCAAGAGAGCGGAAGAGAAATACCGCGCGCTCATCTCGAGCGTTCAGGAGGGCGTGTTTATTTCGACTCCGGAAGGCAGATTTCTGGATTTCAATGAGGCATTCCAGCAAATGGCGGGTTACGAAGCCCGAGAGGAATTGCTGAACCTTGACATTCCGTCACTCTACGTGAATCCATCGGATCGCGAGCGTCTGAAAAAGATACTACAAGAACATGGCAGCGTGGCGGACTTCGAATTCGAGATGCGGCGGAAGGACGGCGAGATCCGCACCATGATCGAATCTTCGATTGCCGTCCGGGACGCGGCGGGAAACGTCACGGCTTTCCAAGGCTTCCTCCTGGACATCACGGAAAGAAAACACGCCGAACAAGAGATCCGGCGCCGAAACCGCGAGCTGCTCGTGCTCAATTCGATTGGGCAGACGCTTAACGAATCACTCGATCTTTCTGACTCATTGCATCGGACGCTGCGTCAGATGGCAGAACTCTTCAGCCTGGACGCGGTGTCGGTCTATTTGCTGGAGAAAAGTGGCGCGATTCTTCGGCGTGTTGCGTCGATGGGGCACCGATCGGAGTACGCGCGCAACTTTCCACCCACGCCGGTCCCGCCGGAACTCCTGCAGCACATCCAAACGCTGCGCGCTACGATTCTTTCGGCGCAGGGTCTGCCCCTTCCCGGCATTTTCCGGGAAATGCAAAAAAAAGAAGGGATCGCTACGTCTTACGTGATCGTGCTGTGGTCGAAGGACCGCGTCATTGGGGGCCTGGTTGTGGGGAGCCGGGCGCAGCGGGACTTTTCGCCCGCGGACATGAACCTGCTGATCGCGGTCGGGGCGCAGATTGCCAATGCCATCGAGCGGTCTTCGATGTATGAGGAGACGCGGCAAGCGTACGAGGATTTGCGAAGGACCCAGGAGCAGTTGCTTCACAGCGAGAAGCTGGCGGCAGTGGGACAACTCATCTCCGGGGTGGCCCACGAGTTGAATAATCCGCTCACGGCGATCCTTGGGTACAGTCAGTTGCTTACGACGTGCGGGCAGGCCGGGCCGCAAGCCATGGAGTATGCCGAGAAACTGTACAAGCAAGCGCAACGGACTCATCGAATTGTGCAGAATCTGCTGAGTTTTGCACGGCAACGCAAACCAGAGCGGGTTGCGGTGAATCTGAATCAGGTGGTCGAGGAAGCTCTGGCCCTTCGAGATTACGATCTGCGGATCAGCAATGTTCGTCTGCACCTGGATCTTGCGCCGCACCTCCCGGTGACGGCGGCCGACCCTCATCAGCTTCAACAGGTTTTCCTGAACGTCGTGAATAACGCCGTGGATGCCATTCTCGAGTATGCAAGAGAAGGCGACATCTGGGTGCGCACCGATGTCCAGGGTGACCGGCTTCTCGTGGAGTTTACCGACAGCGGGCCGGGCGTGAAGGATCCTTCGCGTGTATTCGACCCATTCTATACAACCAAGCCGGTGGGAAAGGGAACCGGGCTCGGCTTGAGCATTTGTTACGGAATCATCAGCGAACATGGGGGAAGCATTCGCGTGCGAAACGCGCCTCCGCTGGGGGCCACCTTCAGCATCGAGCTCCCTTGGCAGGCGCCGGAGAAGGGCGCGGAAACAAGTTCAGACGCGCGGATGATTTCTTCCTCTCAGGGAGGGCGAATCCTCCTGGTTGATGATGACGAGTCCGTGCTGGAAGCAGTAGGAGAGGTCCTGCGTGGCAGGGAGCACAGGGTTGAATTCGCACGCTCCGCCGAACAGGCGCAGGCGCTGCTTTCGCGAGCGGACTTTGAAGCGATCGTCGTCGATCTTCACCTTCTGGTGAACCGAAACGGCCTGAATCTGTGGGAGTGGCTGGCAACAACGAAGCCCTCGCAGGCGAGCCGGCTCATTTTGATGAGCGCTGGCGCCGAGACAGCGAGCGATGTTGAAACCTACAGTCGGAACGGCTGCCGCATCCTGCACAAGCCCTTCAAGGCGACAGAGATCATCACAGTTGTTGAGGACGGGTTACGACAGGTCCCCTCCGCCCCGATTGACAGTTGAGGCGAGGTCGACGGCGCGCGCTGCCTGCTCGCTGAGTCCTACCATCGCAGCTTCGAGCCTTGCTCCCAGCGTGCCTATCATCTGCGTCATCCGGTGCAGGTGGCCCAGAGGAAAACCGCGGGCGATTAGGATAGCGCGAGTCATCTGATAACGGCACTCGAAATGTACAGCCAGCCAGAAGCGCTCGCTTTCCTGCTGCGCCACGACTGCGGGAGAGAGCGCAGCCAAGACTCTGGCAACACGCATCAGATTCCTGAAGTCTTCTTGCAATGCTCGCAGATACTCCAACGCTACCCGGCGACGCTCGCCGCGCACGCGCGATGCCAGCTTGCCCGACCCTCGAGAAGCGAGAAAATGGAAGTCGTCATCGGAGAACGACTGCCGAACTTGGGAAAAGTAAACTGCATGCCGGAGCAGAGGTTCCGCGCCGATCGTATGAACAGTTTCAGGAAAAGTATCATCCGCCGGCCGGCGCAGAGACCAGTAGAGAATGATCAGCAGCCCTGCAACGAGAAGCACGAAACTCAGAAGGCCTAGAGTCACAGGTGAGGCACCTTTGTCCTCCAAAAGGCAAGAAGCTGCTCGTTGAGCATTCGCAAGCGAAGATTGATTGCCGGCGAAAGCTCCTGGTACAGTGAAGGTTCGACAAGCCGAGGCTGCTCAACCTTCTCGAGCGCGGAAGACCAAAAGGCTTTCGTCCAAATCGCAAGGCTCGTGATGTATACGGCTTCTATAAGCAGGTTCCAGTAAGAGTAGTACTCCTGGGGAATTTTCACGTCAACGGAATTGTTTATGACATAACTAGAGGAATAGATGCACAGACCAATGGCGATGAGACGATCTGTGGTCGTAATGGGAACCCTGTAGTAGCGCGAAAAGGCGAGCAATACGACGATAATGCTTGCAATCGCCAATTCGGTGGCCCGGTCGGCTTCAAGGACTGTAACTTTCCAGCGCCAACTGCTCACGTAGCAGGCATAAACAACGACAATCAGTGCAATAACTGCGAGGAGCCGAATGGCTAGCGCCCAGATTCCGCGATAGATGCCCAGCACTTTGCGGCAGAGTTCGGCAACTGCTGAAGCTCGTGCCGCCAAAACCAGACTTTGAGATAACCAAGCGACTTGAAATGATCTGAACGCCGTGAAGCCCCACCACCTATAGACCAGTGCGAGAATCATGCTCTGCGCGACGCCTAGCGCTATATATGCGGTGAAGAAAGGATAGGCGCGATGATTCCTCCGATGAAACAGGATAACGATTAGGACAATTTGGAGCGCCAGGGACGTTGTCCACAGCACATTTTGGATGGTCTCCGCCGGCGGCATGCTGAGGGCAGCCTAACACAGCGTAATTGCCCAGTAAATGAAACTTTCGTTTGCCCAGAGATTAGTGCTCGAGTAGAGGAAACGGAGGCCCAGACGGAGAGATTGAGCCTCCGGCGAAAGCGCGACCCTATGAGGCCAGACCTCCGGCGGTTTCTCTGGGAGGAGTGGGGGGCAACGGTGGGCCATCCAAGGTGAGCTTTCGCACGATTGTGCGAGGGGGCGTCGGAGGCAATGGAGGGCCATCCGCGGCCAGGAAATTGACGGCGGTTAATGGGGGAGTTGGTGGAAGGGGAGGGCCGTCCGCGCGGAGCCACTGTGCATCCGGGGCCGGCTGCCCAATTAAGTTATTGCCCGAGCCGATAACCGGGAGTAGCATGGCCAAGACAGCGAGAAACAGCGCACCGCACCAGAGTGTACGTTTCATCGAGTAAACCCTCCTGAGCGCTAGAATGCAGGAGGTCAAGCCTAGGAGTTTCGTCAGGTGGAAAACGTTCGTTTTTCAGAACAAAAACTCGAATGGAAATCCTGACTCAGCTCCAACAGAACCGCCGGATCGTTCTGGACTTCACTGCCACCACACTTTCGGCCATCCCGGGAATGTTCGCCCGGCTCACTTACTTGTCGTCTCTGAGGGATCTTTCCAGTGGCGCCTACGAACACGCGGGGCTGGAGGTGATTTACCCGAGGGAGGCCGTGAGGCAGGCGCTGGAACAATGCCACGAGGAATTGTTCAAACGGGTTCTGGAAGTGCCTTTGGAAGAGCAACTGGAGGATCTGCGCGCGTGTTTGGAGGCAATGGAGGGAGGGTTATCTTCCACGGTGGAACACTGGCGGCGGCTCGAGACCTATCGCATTTTGCCGCCGGAACACGCGCCCGACTACCTCAAGAAGCTTTTCTGTTCGAACCTTCAGGCTCTTCTGGCCATTCTGCAGAAAGAGTGTAATCAGCCTCGCCCATCCGGGTAACCACACCCACCACGCGTCCGACGACTTCGGCCTCGTCCGGCGTTCGCCACGACTCCGGTTTGCAACGGGATGTGGGATGGGGCTGCATGAGCAGGCATGCTCCGTCTTGATTGAACCAACCGCAGCGATAGCCATCGCGAACATCCACGAAGTACAGGGGACGATCGAATTCGGTGCGCCAACTGCCGGTTTCAATGCGCGTGGAGCTGGTGTCAATCAAAACCAGGCTGCCGGGCCGGAGCAAGGGTTCCATCCGGTGGTCTTCCATGCCGATGAATCCGTATCGGTAGTGGCCGTTGCCGTCGGCCAGAGCGCCTTCGAAACGTCCCCAGCGCTCAATCATGCGCGAGAGGAACTCCGTGCGGCGTGGATCGAACGCAGGGTCAAAGCGCAGCGGAACATGCAACGCAGTAGGGGGCGCAACAAGGTGTGTTTTCGGGGCAGGCAAAGAGGAGCCGTCGCCGAAGAACTCGTCGAGCGGCACGTCGTACCATCGGCACAGTTCGAGCGGGTTGAGGTGATAAATGGCTGCGAGCGAATAAACCTTATGGAGACCGGGAACGACGCCGTGGTTTTCAATATCCGCGAGCCGGCTGATATGAAGAACAAACTCCGGCCTGCCGCGGCGCGAGGCCAGTTCATAACTGGCGCGTTCGACGTCGCGGTAGGTCAGGCCAAGACGTTCACGAGCCTGGCGAAGGCGAAGACCCGGGACCATCTTCCCCCTCAAGGCGTGACCACAGCTAGCATTGCAGCATATACCAGAAGGCTAGGTTTGTTAAAGATTCGGAACAAAACGCGGACTCTCGTTCCAAAAGTGTCGAGCGGACAAGTCTCAGATCCGTGCGCCAACCTAGCAGTGTAACCTGAAAATCCGCCTAAGCGGCAATGGAAATCAACTCGAATGGGTAACCGGGCCCGTTCTGGATTACCGTTGACCCCGACCCGGTCGGGGTCACAAATAGCGAGGACGGCCGCTTAGGCCGACTGCCCGAAGTTCGAAAATACCGCGGCGTTCGGGCACAGCCGCCGAGGAGGCATGCGACGGAAACTTCCCCAATCGGGATCCGATGCCCAACAGGTCATCACCAGAACTCGGGTTCCTTGACTCGAGGAAACGCCCGTGGAAGCATACATCTCGAGCGTGACCGCGAAGCGGTCAACGAAGCAATCGTCGGCGGGCTTTTGCAGGCGTTTCCGTATGAGTGAAGAAACCCTCGTCAAAGATGTGATGAGTTCCCCCGTGATTACGATTTCAGCGCAATCCGAACTGCTGGACGTGGCCTTGCTCATGCGACAGTCCG
>Ga0209056_10005423_pt1 | contig 13265 bp, 11 predicted proteins | sample GraSoiAngelo_114_FD_185876 | JGI IMG/M metagenome (GOLD analysis project Ga0209056, IMG submission 185876) | Grasslands soil microbial communities from the Angelo Coastal Reserve, California, USA - 14_0903_13_40cm (SPAdes) (version 2) | ecosystem: Environmental > Terrestrial > Soil > Grasslands... | reverse complement strand
AAATTCTCACATACTCCCGGAATGGCAGACAAACCTCTGGTCTGGCTTGGCTCTTCGCTTGATGAATTGCGTGAATTTCCAGACGATGCGCGCCAAGAAGCAGGATTTCAGCTCCGGAAAGTCCAACGTGGCGGTTCGCCCACCGACTGGAAGCCGATGCCCTCGGTCGGATCGGGAGTTGTCGAAATACGAGTTCATACGGCTCAAGAGTATCGTGTATTCTATATCGCAAATTTTACTGAAGCTATCTACGTACTGCACGCGTTCACTAAGCGGACTCAAAAAACCCTTCATCGGGATATTCAATTGGCGCGACGACGGTACTCTGAATTGCTACGAACCCGAAGCAGAACCGAGAGGAAGTGACTGTCATGCGACTTGAACAATCTTCCGGCAATGTTTTTCGCGACCTTGGATTCTCAGACGATGAAGCCGAGAACCTTCGCATTCGCGCGGACCTGATGATCAACTTGAGTGAGTTGATCGAGGATCGCGGTCTTACTCGGGCGCAGGCGGCGAAATTATTGGGAGTGACTCAGCCGCGTGTTAGCGATCTCCTAAGAGGTAAGATCCAACTCTTTAGCGTTGATAGCCTCATCGAGATGCTAGGACATGCCGGCGCCCAGGTTTCGGTGGTGGTCAAACGGCGGGTTGCATGACGGCAGTTAAGCTACATCAAGAATAACTGGCGGCGCCAGATTCAAAATTCTCCTCGTACCAATTAATTGTTCGCCGCAGCCCGTCCTCAAGAGGAGTCTGCGCTCGAAAGCCGAACCTTTCAAACGCGCGCGCAGGGTCGAGCTGACGACGCGGCTGTCCGTCCGGCCTGCCCGTATCCCATCTTATTTCGCCGTGAAAATTTGTCAGCCGCGCGATTGTTTCAATAAGATCTTTGATGGTAACTTCGCGGCCGTTGCCAAGGTTCACCGGGTCGCTTTCATTATAAAGAGCTGCCGCTTTCACGATTCCTTCCGCACAATCCTCGACATAGAGAAATTCGCGCGAAGCCTTGCCGGAACCCCACACGTCGATAAACTGGGAACCTTTATGGCGCGCCTCAAGACACTTACGAATCAACGCCGGAATGACGTGCGAAGTTTCCGCATCAAACTTGTCTCCTGGACCATAAAGATTCGCCGGCAAAAGAAAGATTGAATTGAAGCCGTACTGTTGCCGATAAGCTTGAGACTGTACCAGCATCATCTTTTTCGCCAGTCCGTAAGGAGCATTCGTCTCTTCGGGATAACCTTTCCAAAGATCGTCTTCTTTGAAAGGCACCGGGGTGAATTTAGGGTAAGCGCAGACAGTGCCGACCGCGACGAATTTCTTCACCCCACGCAGCCGAGCGTGTTCCATAAGCTGAGCTCCCAGCATTAGGTTGTCGTAGAAAAACCGTCCCGGATTCTTCTGATTGTGACCGATGCCGCCCACTACAGCCGCCAGATGAATGATTAATTCAGGCCGCGAGTCGTCGAACATTCGCAGAATATCGGCCTTTTCAATCAAGTTATAGTCGCGGCTGCGCGGCACGAAGACCTCGAGGCCGTCATAATGCTTTAGCTTCTCGGTGACGAACCGCCCGAGAAAGCCCGCGCCTCCGGTCACAGTTATTCGTTTGTAAGGGAATGTTTCCTTCATGTTTTACTCCCTCTCCCAAAGGGAGAGAGAAGTCAGCGGGATTCTCTGACCGCCGTTCTTGATCGACCGTTGCGCGGCTTCCAGCAAACGGACCACGCGCAGGCCCGCAGCGCCGTCTGTCAGCGGCCGCCGCGACGTACGAACCGAATCCAGAAACTCTGCCACCACATAATGCAACGCCTCAGTTGCATCAAGTTTCGGCGCCCACACATCGCCAGTGCGATAGCTTACCAGCGTTTGATAATCGGCTTCGCGGTCGCTGACGCGGTTTGTCGTGACGCCCTTGTCATAGACGCGTACCTTCTCCGTCGGTTCTATGTCATCGTAAAGGATCATCTTGCGAGTGCCGGCGATTAATGTGCGGCGGATCTTTGCCGGCGCCAGCCAGTTAAAATGAAAGTGAGCGATGAAATCGTCCGAAAAGTGCAACATCAGATAAGCGATGTTTTCGATCCCTCGCTCGATGTGACAACTACCGAGCGCGCTGACAGCATCCGGGTGCCGTTCGATCAAATGATCCATGATTGAAAGATCGTGCGGCGCCAGATCCCACAGCACGTTGATATCGCGCTGAAATAGGCCCAGGTTGATGCGCACGGAATCGAAGTAAAGCAACTCGCCCAGGTCGCCGCTGTCGACGATCTCCTTCATCTTGCGCACGGCCCCGGTGTAAACAAACGTGTGATCGACCATCAACGTTCGGCCATTGCGTTCCGCCAGGTCGATTAGTTCTTCGGCTTCGCAGACAGTGGTGGTAAGCGGCTTTTCCACCAGCACGTGTTTGCCGGCGAGCAGCGCTTCCTTCGCGATTTGAAAATGCGTGGCTACCGGGGTGACGACCGCGAGCGCCTCGAGATCCGGATCGGCGAGAAGCCTTCGGTAATCTCCCGTGCTCCGCACCGAGGGATAACGCCGCGCCATCGCTGTCAGACGCGTTTCGTCCAGGTCACAGATCCAACGCAGTTCCGCTGTTTCATTCTCCGCGAAGTTCCGCAGCAGGTTCGGCCCCCAATAGCCGCAGCCAATAACTCCAATCGTAGTCGCGCTCATAAGACCCAAAAGGATAACGATCAATTAACAAAAGTGAAAGAAGCTTATTCGATACTAATGAATTCTGGTGTAATCAAATGTGAGAGTCGCCACGAATCGTGTCAGAACCGCGAGCGGTAGCGACCGGATCAAACAGTAACTAACGAAATACGTGTTTATGCTGAGTTGGCGCGTAGGATCCGGTCGCTACCGCTCGCGGTTCTGACACGACCCCTATAGAGAAAAGACTTTACTAGCTGCGAAACCGATAATCTAAGAGTAAAGTTCAATCCGCAATCGCCCGCGCGGGATTTCCGGCGACAGTTGCCCCCGGGGAGACATCTGCCGTCACGACCGCGCCCGCGCCGACAATCGCCTGCTCACCAATCGTCACGCCACAAAGCACTGTCGCTCCGCTGCCAACGCTCGCGCCTCTCTTTACGACGGTTGGCACAACTTTCCAGTCTGCCTCTGTCTGCAGCGAGCCATTCACGCTGGTCGCCCGCGGATACTTGTCGTTGATGAAGGTTACGTTATGGCCGACGAAGACTTCGTCTTCGATAGTTACGCCCTCACAAATAAACGTGTGGCTCGAAATTTTGCAGTTTCGTCCCACGCGGGTGCCCTTCTGAATCTCGACGAACGATCCAATCCTCGAGCCGTCACCAATCTCGCAGCCATAGAGATTTACGAAGTTGTAAATAGTAACGTCGCGGCCGAGCTTAACGTCCGGCGCGATTACGCAGAATTGTCCTGGCATTGATAGGAAGTGATCGGAGAAAAGTCCCTCTCCTTTGTTTTAGCACTGGGAGAGGGAACTCCGGCATCGATCAGCCCGAAGCGGCTTGAGTTTTCTTACTGTCGTCGTCGCTGTAATCGCTATAGTAATAGCCGTACTTGTAGTAGTACCGGCCGTAATATCCACCGTAATAATATCCGTGCGTGTCGAGCTTCACGTTGTTCAGAACGATGCCGAAGATGTGGGCCCCCACATCAAGCAACTGCTGCTTGGCGCGGCGCACAACCGCACGCGAGCTGCGGCCACTGTGAATCACCAAAATAACTCCATCGACAAAGGTCGAAAGGATGGAGGCATCGGTGAAGGAAACGGCCGGTGGCGAGTCCACGATGATGTGCGCAAATCTCTCGCCCAGCGAAGTCAATAGCTGGCGCATCTGTTCGGAGCCTAGCAGTTCGGCGGGGTTCGGTGGTATCGGTCCTGAAGGAAGCAGCTTTAAGTTAGGCTGCTTATCGAAAGGCTGAATAACTTCATCGAGCGGCAATTCACCGGAAAGATGGTTGGTCAAGCCGCGCACATTCGAGATATTAAAATTCGAGTGGAGTCGCGGACGACGCAAGTCGCAGTCGATGATTAGCACCTCGGCGCCGGTTTGGGCCAACATGAATGCCGTATTAATTGCTGTAGTCGTCTTGCCCTCAGACGGCTGGCTGGAAGTTACCAGAATAGTTTTGGGGGCCTGGCCCGCTGAAGAGAGCAACAATGACGTACGCAAATGGCGGTACGACTCGGCCACATGAGATCGTACATCCTCCACCATTGCCAGGGCCGTGCTCGCGCCAGCGGCCGGAGCGTCTCCTTCGCGCAAGCGCTTTTCTGACCGCGCTGCTGGAATTAAAGCGAGCGTGGGCAAGTGAATGTAGCGATCGACATCGTCGAGCGACTTGACCGTGTCATCAAGAAAATCAAGCAAGAATGCCAGGCCGATGCCCGCGAGGAAGGCCAGCGCCAAGGCTACAAGGATGTTGCGCGTGCGCTGAGGCCCAACCGGCTCATGCGGCAGCCGGCTGTAGCTGACCACCGAAACGTTGGTCCCTTTATCGGTGCCGGTTGCTTTCAGCTCGCGTTCCTTTTGGTTCAAAGTGTTCAAGTACTGCTCGTCACTGGTGAGATTCTGTGTCATGGCAGCCAATTCCAACTCATGCTGGATCTGCGCTGTCGACACGCCGTGTGCCTGAGAATAAGCTTGCGCGAGGCTCTTTTCAGTGGCTTCCGCAGCTTTATAACGCGACTCCATCGATGCCAGGATTTGGCGCTTAGCAGCCTCGAGCGCCTGCTCGAGAGGCTTAATTTGCGCGTCGAGCTTTTTCACATCGGGCCATTCCGTGGTGTAGGTCTGAAGCAGAGCGGCCCGCTGTGACTGGAGTTCGGTCAGCTTATCGCGGATTTTCATCACCGACTCATTCTTCTGCACTTCGGGATTCGAAATGAGATCGGCGGCCCCCTTTGCTTCTTCATAATCGGCCTTTAACTTCCGCCGTTCGTTCTCCGCGTCGTGTAATTGTTTGTTAAAAGCCTGCTCGCTTTGAATGGCCACGTTATTGTCAGTAGGCGTTAGCGGCAGGTTGTATTGCTTGGCATAGGCCACCCGAGCATCTCGTTCTTCCTTCACTTTACGCTCGTAGGTCGCAATCTGGTTGGCCAATTGTTCTGCTGACTTCTTGGTACCTGACTCCAAACGTTCCAGATTGTTGTTAGCGAATACATCCACTAGAGTGTTGGCGACCTTCTGGGCCAACGCAGGATCGTTGTGATGATATGTAATCGTCACTAAATTCGTTTTTTCTACAATCGCAACATCTTCGTTGGCGATAATCGCATCCTCGTAAGGCTCAAGCCGGACCAGTTCCTCGGGAGTAAGATTACTTATCTTATTTTTCAATTCATCTTCGCTCATGGTTGTTTCGCTTGAACCAGTAGCGGGAGCAGGCGAAGGCGCGTTCTTGGTTCGGGAAAATAAATACTTTAGGGAATTGAAAAGGCCACCATTTGCCCGGCCGCCAAGAAAGTTTGGATTGTGCTGCAAATCGAGCGTCAAAATAACCTGACGGGCGAGTTGAGCATTCTGCAGCATTTTTATTTGCGTGCCCCAAAAGTTCGGATCTCTTTGGACTATTACAAGCTGGCTGGATGACAGGATGTTTGGCGGTTTTTCCTCAATTTTGAGTTGGGCCATGCCATCGTAGATCGAAGGCTGGCGATACTGCTGGATCGCGGCCATCGAGGTAATGACCAGCACTACGCCCAGAATCAGCCACTTGCGCTTTAGAATTACGAACAGGTAATCGCGCAGATTTGTCTCAATTGCGGCTGCGCCATAACGGTCGTAAGGCTTTGCGGTGGCAAAGTCAGCCAGGGAGCGATCCAACTCTCTTCCGGCGCGCGCCGGAATCAAACGTTCATCTTGAGTCATAGTTTTCGAGCCTTCTTTATCTCTGAGGCACCGCGCAAGGTGACCATGATACCAGACACACGCTGCGAGGCAAGTCAAAATCTAGGGTGGCGAGAATTTGTATATAACTCCCTCTCCCGTTGGGAGAGGGTCGGGGTGAGGGCTTAGCGACCGAACGCAACCGACCCATCTCCTCCTTACCGCAGCCGACGGGAGAAACAAAGAGAGAGAGTTTTTCGCCCCTGTTCTCAGCCATGCCCTCACCCCAGCCCTCTCCCAAAGGGAGAGGGAGTGAAAGCAAGGCGACTAGTGCTTTCTTCTTGGGTCTGCGTGCTCACGAAATCGGCCAGCGCGTCCCTCCAGAAAGGCAAAGGTTCAAGCCCTAATGCCTCAGAAAGCAGACAGCGCAGTCGGGAGTTTCGCGGACGAGGCGCCGGTCGGTTGAGTGTTTTGAGGCTTACACCTTCCAGAAGCTGATCATTTAATCCGGCAATCTCGATCGCGGCGCGGGCGAAATCTTCGAAGCTGGCGCCGTCGCCAGCATTCACCACGTGATAAATCCCGGGAAGATCTAACTGGCCCAGTCGATAAAGCTGTCTGGCGAGATCGCGCGCATACGTCGGCGTCCCAAATGAATCATTGATTACTCGCAGGTGTTCACCTCTACGCGCGCGGGCCAGCATGGTGCTCAGAAAGTTCGTTCCTCCGGGGCCGAATATGTATCCACTCCGCACAACGCTGGTTCGTGCCCACGCAGTTTGTGCACGACGCTCACCTTCAAGCTTGGAACGCGCATAGACCCCTTGCGGGTTCGGCTGATCGCGTTGCGTGTAGAAGCCGTCCTTCTCACCATCGAATACGTAGTCAGTCGAGATTGTGATGAACTGAGCGTCAATGCTTCTACAAGCAGATGCCAAGAATTCAGGGCCGCGAGCATTTGCCTCTTGGGCATGTTGAGGATCTAATTCACTACCATCGACATCCGTCCAGGCAGCGCAATTGATGACGAGCTCCGGCTGTTCGCGTTCAATAGTTGCGTTAACCTTCTGCTCGTCGGTGACGTCCAAATCCGTATGATTCAGCCCAACGACCTGGTCGCCGGCGTTGGCGCAAACCTTAACCATTGCCCGACCCACCAATCCGCCCGCGCCGGTAACTAAAATCTTCATGGCGCGCCCACCTCTGCTCCATATTGCCGTGCATAGTATTCGCGGTAAGCGCCGCTACGCACGCGCTCGAGCCAGTCGAAATTGCTTCGATACCACTCGATCATTTTTCGTAGACCACTTTCCCACGATTCGCGCGGACGCCATCCAAGTTCCGTCTCAACCAGCGTCGGATCGATTGCATAACGGCGATCGTGACCCGGACGATCTTTCACGAACTTAATTAAAGAGTGTGACTTGCCAAGTTGATCGAGAATAGATTTCGCAATCTCGAGGTTGCGGCGTTCATTTCGCGCCCCGATGTTATAGGTAGCGCCGGATCGTCCTTTTTCCAGCGCCAGCAGGATCGCCCTACAGTGATCATCGACATAAATCCAATCGCGGACGTTAAGGCCGTCGCCGTAAACCGGAATTGGTTCGTCGTTTAAGGCATTGGCGAGCAGGAGTGGAAGAAACTTTTCGGGAAATTGTCGGGGTCCATAGTTGTTTCCGCAACGCGTAATCACCGTATCAAGTCCAAACGTGTGATGGGCGGCGCGCACCAGATGTTCGGCCGCGGCCTTTGATGCGGCGTAAGGGCTGTTGGGACGAAATGGCGAGTCTTCAGTGAAGAAAGCGCGCTCGTCATCTGGCAAACTTCCCATCACTTCGTCGGTGGAGACCTGGAGAAAGCGTTTCACCCCCCGCGCCCGCGCCACATCGAGCAATACCTGCGTTCCCAAAATATTGGTGCGGAGAAATTCATCCGCCGACGCAATACTTCTATCAACGTGTGATTCAGCGGCAAAGTTGATGATCGCGTCGGTGTTTTCAGCGAGGGCGGCGAAAACTGCGTCGCCATCGCAGATATCACCTTTGATGAAATAATGCCGAAGGCTATCGAGACCTTCCAGGTTGTCAGGATTTCCCGCATAGGTCAGCGCGTCAAAGTTTGTAACCTCGCACGAAGGAAACTCGTCCAGCAAAAGCCGAACGAACGCCGAGCCAATAAAACCCGCACCACCTGTGACAAAGAATTTTCGCACGTTGGAAGAATTTTCTCCCGGAGATTAGATCAATGCCTAACGAGAAGAATGTAAATTAGCAGAATCGAACCCTACTTAACCAGCAGATTGCTGTCAACGTCTCGACAGTTTGCTGAGAATTTATCCTTAATTCCCTCCTTGAGGAGGTTATCGGGAAAAGCATTTCTCTGTGACACAGAGAATCACAGAGATTTTTCCGACAGACTCCTTCCAGTGGGAGAGGGAGTTACCTTCAACTTCTTGGCACACTAGCCTCACGCTATACTCGCTCTCATGACCGGCGCACCAGGAAAGCCGATTAGGAAAACTCTCGCCGTTATCAACTGTTCCCAGCTGTTGACGCTCGCCGGGGCGAGGCGTCCGCGCACCGGCGGCGACCTGCGTCAACTCTCAATCATCGAGGACGGCGCGCTGCTCCTCTGCGGCGATCGAATAGAGACCGTCGGCCGACGCCGCGAAATCGAAAGTCTGATCCCCGAAGATTGCGAAGTGATCGACGCCGGACGTCGCGTCGTCATGCCGGGTTTCGTCGATGCGCACACGCATCCGGTTTTTGCCGGCATTCGCGCCAATGAATTCGAACAACGGACCACGGGCGCGACTTATCGAGAGATTGCCGCGCGAGGCGGCGGAATTCGAGCGACCGTTCGCGCGACGCGTAATGCATCGCTGAGCGATCTGGTAAGGATTGGAAAGCGTTATGCTGAATGGTTTCTCCGCAGCGGCACTACGACAATCGAAGCGAAGTCCGGCTACGGCCTGACAATCGAAGACGAACTTAAGATTCTCCATGCGATCAAACAACTGAACGATGAAACGCAGCTCCGTTATGTCCCGACGTTTCTCGGCGCTCACGATATTCCTTCTGAATACAAATCACGGCGGGCGACTTACGTTAATTTGATCGTAAACGAGATGCTGCCTCGCGTTGCGGAAGAACGGCTGGCAGAGTACTGCGATGTATTCTGTGAACAGGACGTGTTCACGACCGATGAAGCCTGGCAAATCCTTTCCGCCGCGCGATGTCTCGGACTCGGCTTGCGCATGCATGCCGATCAGCTCACGCTTTCCGGCGGCGCAAAATTAGCGGCGGAATTGAATACCGCGACCGCCGATCATCTTGAACATACCGATCCTACGGGAATTGCGGCCTTAAAAGTCGCCGGTGTGCAGCCAGTCTTGTTACCGGGTTCAGTTTATGCGCTAGGTTCGAAGCATTACCCGGCGGCGCGTGAAATGATCGACGCGGGACTGGCGGTGGTGCTCGCCACCGACTTCAATCCCGGCTCTTCGCCGACGCCTTCGATACCGATGATTCTATCGCTCGCCTGCACGCAGATGAAGCTGACGCCGGCCGAAGCCATCACCGCCTCAACGATCAATGCCGCCTATTCACTAGGACGCGGCGATGAAATTGGTTCGCTTGAAAAAGGGAAGCGCGCCGATTTCGTGATTCATGACTGCGAAGACTACCGCGAACTCGCTTACTTTTTCGGCATCGAACACCCGTGGCGCGTTTTCTCATCGGGCAAATCGGCATTTTCGCGAAGCGTGTCAGAAGCCCGACCCTAAGGGAGGGCCCTGGTGGATTGACTAACCCTCCCTTACGGTCGGGCTTCTGACACTAAAAAATCCGGTTGACGAGTTCGTGCTTCTCTTTTATTATCACCTCAACACTGGAAAGGAGGTGATCCGAAAATATATGAGTTCAAATCACAGTGAGGTGGCTGAGACCTAGCCTCAGGAATTAATCTGCGATTGTTTCGGATTTTTCCTGGGAAAGTCACTGTGACGCCTTCTTTCCGGAAGCGGTCACAGCCACGGGTCAATCCAAACAGTTCACCGGAAAGCCGCTTGCGAGAAATCCGTGAGCGGCTTTTCTTTTGTTTGCCCAGCCTCGGTAGCGCCGATATTATTGATTCACGCCGCGCAGAGGCGCTAAGCAGATGAACGTTGGAAACGAATTCTCAGTGACGGAAATTGTTCGTGCTCACTCCCTCGATGACATTAAGGGCGCGCGTTCCCTGTTCAGGGAATATGCAGCTTGGCTGGAAATCGATCTGTGCTTTCAGAACTTTGAAAAGGAACTGAGCGAACTGCCGGGTGATTATGCGCCGCCCGATGGCCTACTGCTGCTGGCCTTCGTTAACAAAGCCTTGGCGGGTTGCGTTGCGCTGAGAAAGATTGATGAAGGCGTTTGCGAGATGAAACGGCTGTTCGTACGGCCTGAGTTTCGCGGCAAGCGCCTTGGCCGTGGTTTGGTCGAGGCAATAATCAGGAACGCGAAACAAATCGGTTATGAGCACATGCGGCTCGATACGCTGCCCCCGAAAATGTACGATGCGATTGCGCTCTATCGGTCGCTGGGATTCAAAGAGATAGAGCCTTACTATCAGAACCCTGTTCCTGGTGCGATATTCATGGAGTTGGATTTAGTCGGAAGCCCGCCGTAAGCAAGAGCTCCGCTGAAAAAGCGGGTCATAAAAACCGGTACTGAGCGCTCAGGTGTGGAGCGATTAGTTACTTCGCGAGCCCACCAGCTTCCACCCCGACGGCAGAGCGGCAGCAGCAAGCGCGATCTTGATGATGTCGCCGGGAATGAACTTTATTATGGTATCGAAGAGCGCGAGCGTCGGAGATGTTCGCATAATGATCGAGAACCAGGCCCAACCACTAAGCATGATGACAGCAGAGCCTATAGCCATCGCGGCGGCCGCAGTAAGGAAGCGACGATCCCATCCGTGCTCAGCAAACGCGCCGGTAATAAACGCCGCGGCCGGAAAAGCGATCAGGTAACCACCAGTGGGACCCATCAAATAAATAAGTCCGAAGTGTCCTTGTTGGAAGAACGGCAGACCACTTGCTCCTTCGATCAAATAGGCAATCATCGCCAGGGCGCCGAGACGCGATCCCAGCAGCGCGCCCGTGAGCAGAACTGCGAACGTTTGTCCAGTAATCGGAACTGGCCCGATCGGAATCACCACTTGCGCGGAGAGAGCAGTCAATAGACTAAACCCGATTACCAAACCAACTTGCCGAACCAAATCAAGTGGCGCGAACGCCACGCTTAATAATGTCTCGCTTTTTGCAAATGTCGTGCTCATGGATTCCTTTCGTGTTTAGGACATAACGCGGACTTGGTGGACAACCTGGACTCGATGGACGAACCCCAATATCGCAATACCCAACACCCTACATCCCACACCCTAATTCCTCACGGTCGCACGCACAACACCGGACACGGCGCATTGCGAATAATGAACTCAGCCGTGTCCGTCAGGTTTGGATCACCGCTCGAGCCGAGCGAGGTGGTGATGGCGACGAGATCAGCCCTGTGCCGGCCGGCGTATTCGACGACTTCTTCTCCGACCCCACCGTGTAGTCTGCGAAACTCTCCGAGCGAATCGGTGGCGTTTACTTCGGCGAAGAATTTATCCACAGTTGCCTGACCACCATCGGCGGGCTCTTCGTCGCCCTCATTGAAGACACAGAGAGTTTCCAACTTAGCTTTGGTCTTGCGGGCGATAGAAACGGCCACGGGAAGGATTTGCTTCGAATCTTCCGCCAGATCCGTAACGAATAGAACGGTCTTAAACCGATCGATAGGCCGCGTCGTCCGGCGTGGACCGTAGAGCCGCGCAATGATTGTCGGAATCCTGGAGTCGCGAGCAACTTGCTCGGCGACGCTACGTCCGAGGAAGAACTGCGCCACGTCGGAACGTCCGTGCGAGGCCATAACGATCAAGTCGCATCCGCGTTCCTGGGCCTGGCGCATGATTATTTGTGCCGGGTCTTCTTCATTCTTAGGAATAATGGTCTCGATCACGCGCACCGAAGAGGCGCCGGTCGGGGCAGCCGGGAATTCATAGCGCGATGTTTCCGTGATGTGAGGATCGCCGCCGTGCGCGATATGGACCGACTGCACAGTCGCATCGAACTGCGCCGCAACCGCCACCGCCAGCGGAAACGCGCTGTTGGCGACGGCCGAGAAATCGGTTGGAAACAGGATCGAGCGAATCATGATTCAGAAAATAGTAACTCGGTACGCACGCCTCCGGCGTGCAGCACGCCAGAGGCGTGCGTACCTATTCCACTCCAATTCGCATGCTATGAAACGATCGCCAAACGAAGAAGACCGAGATCAAAAAGAAGACCGCCGCCAAAACCAGCGTTAGCGTCGTGCCTTGTTGCTTCGTCAAGCTAACTGCCAACTCAACCGCCAGCAAACCGAACAGCGTCGTAAACTTGATCACCGGATTCATTGCCACGGACGAAGTGTCCTTGAAAGGATCGCCCACCGTATCGCCGACGACGGTGGCATCGTGAAGCGGCGTGCCCTTCTGTTTCATCTCGACTTCGACGACCTTCTTCGCATTGTCCCACGCGCCGCCGGCATTGGCCATGAAAATCGCCTGGTACAATCCGAATATAGCAATCGAGATCAAATAGCCGATAAAGAAAAACGGCTCGACGAAGGCGAAAGCCAGCGAAGCAAAGAAGACCGTCAGAAAGATATTGAACATTCCCTTCTGCGCATACTTCGTGCAGATTTCCACCACCTTTTTGCTATCCGCGACCGAAGCTTTCTCGACGCCTTCAAGTTTGATGTTGGCCTTAATGAATTCAACCGCACGATACGCGCCCGTCGTGACCGCCTGCGTCGAAGCGCTGGTGAACCAGTAGATGATCGCGCCGCCCGTAATCAAACCCAAGAGAAAGAGGGGATTAAGCAATGACAGCCTTTCGAAGAAAGTCGCCAAGCCCTGTGCCTCTGTCTTACCGGCTTGGATCGCAGAGGTCACTATTTCAGTACGAAGCAGTTGAATAATAGAGAAGATCATCGTCGTTGAGCCTACCACGGCTGTTCCAATGAGGACGGGCTTGGCGGTCGCTTTGAAAGTATTACCTGCGCCGTCGTTCTCTTCCAGCAAATGCTTGGCGCGCTCGAACACGACCGTCATGTTATGTTCGCTTTTGATTTCTTCAACGATGTTCGGCAGGTGTTCGATCAAAGAAAGCTCGTAAACCGACTGCGCGTTGTCGGTTACGGGACCATAGGAATCTACCGCGATCGTCACCGGCCCCATGCCGAGAAAACCGAAGGCAACCAGACCGAAAGCAAACACCGCCGGAAAGGCCATCAGGATCGCGAGTCCGGTCGTGCTGACGATGAAAGCGATGGCCATTAGACCCACCATGCTTATCCCCAGCCAATA
>Ga0209056_10005417_pt1 | contig 13271 bp, 19 predicted proteins | sample GraSoiAngelo_114_FD_185876 | JGI IMG/M metagenome (GOLD analysis project Ga0209056, IMG submission 185876) | Grasslands soil microbial communities from the Angelo Coastal Reserve, California, USA - 14_0903_13_40cm (SPAdes) (version 2) | ecosystem: Environmental > Terrestrial > Soil > Grasslands... | reverse complement strand
CAACCGCAGCTCCACGAGCAGCAGCCGCATCAATCACTCTAACACCTGGAACAGCCAGTCTGATTGGCACTGTAGACGTAAGCAGCCTCCAGGCAACAGGCCAGTCTACTGTCAACACAAACCAAGCTCCGCTTCACTCACAAGGCCTTCAAGCCTACGACCAGGCCAAAGCGCAAGCCGCACAAACCGGTTATGTCCCAGCAGACGAGGCCGCGAAGACCGTTGCAACCGCACCGGGCAGTCCCACACCGCTCACCACCACCGTGGGTCTCATCCTAGAGGGAGCCCCAGGCGGATCACCGAATCCATGTGGCTGTTCGCCTCCAGACGTAATTGTCGGTGCCGGGCCAAACCATGTCTTCGAAATGGTCAACCTTGCCGGCATAATCTACACGAAAGCTGGAGCAGTTGCCAAGGCCACTTTCGGTCTGGACACTTTCTTCAACCTGCCCGCCTCGTCAATGTCAGACCCGCAAGTCTCGTATGACTCCAGCAGTGGACGATGGTTCGCGTCGATCATTGACATTCCCAACAGCCGAGTCGTCTTCGCCGTATCGACGAGCAACGATCCCACGGGCACTTTCAACCTTTACTCCGTCTCGGACAGCGGGCGTCTTCCTGACCAGCCTGTCACCGGAACCAACGATGACAAGTACGTAATTTCCGTGAACGATTTCAACACTGCCGGCACTTCCTTCATCGGTGTCCACTACTGAGTCCTCAACAAGTCAGAGCTTGTTGCCGGAGCCTCAACGATCCACTTTGCCACGAACACGCCGGACTCGAACATGTTCTCGCTGCATCCCGCAGAACATCTCTCCTCTTCCACGACCTTCTACATGGTGACTGACTGCACTGGAACATGCATCCCAAGTCCGACAAGCCAAACCAATACCGAGACAGTAGTCTCTCTAACCGGTATTCCACCTGCGACTGTAACAGTCAGCTCCAACAGCTTCTCGATTGCGACGAGCGTCATCGGACCGAATGCGGCGCAACCCGGCACCAGCACGACACTTGCTACCAATGACAATAGAGTCGAGAGCGTTGCCTGGGAATCAAACAGCCTATGGGCATCATGGAACGACGCATGCATCCCCAGCGGCGACTCTGCGACCCGAACATGTCTACGCCTAGTCCAGGCCACCACTTCTGGCGCAACAGCAACCAAGGCGCAGGACTTCGACTTCTCAGCCAGCGGGCAGTATTACTTCTATCCAGCAGTCTCAAGTTACCAGGGACAGCTAGTCGTCTCCTTCGGCAGGTCATCCAGCAGCATCTTTCCATCAGCCATGGCCACGGGACGAGCCTCTAGCGATCCGCTGAACACGTTACAGTCAGCCGCCGTGATCAGAGCAGGCACAACCGCTGACACTAGCGGCCGTTACGGTGACTATTTTGGCGCCGCCACAGACCCGACCCCGACCTCGTCCTCAACCTTCTGGGTCGCAGGTGAATACCGCAAGTCCACCACATTCCAGAATTGGAACACAGTCATTGGACAAATCGCGTCATTCACCGCGCCAGGGACCTTCGATTATAGCGTAAGTCTCAATCCAACAAGCGGCTCCGTCGTCCAGGGATCGGGGACAACCTCGACCGTAACAGTCAGCCTCGTCAGCGGAACCACTCAAACAGTCTCCCTTGGCACAAGCATCAGTCCATCAGCAACAGGCCTCACCTCCACAGTGAACCCGACAAGTGGAAACCCCACCTTCACAAGCACGCTAGCGATCTCAACAACCTCTAGTACTCCGACAGGATCGTATTCCGTAACCGTCACCGGCACAAGCGGAACCCTGTCCCATAGCGCCATCTACACTCTCACCGTTACCGGTCAGGTAACAGGCGACTTCAGCATCAGCGCATCACCCTCCAGCCTGACGATGAACAGATTCGGATCAGCATCAACAACTATCACCATAACATCGCTGAGCGGTTTCAGCGGCACAGTCTCACTGTCAACCGGCACCCTACCCGCTGGAGTTACTGCAAGCTTCAACCCAACCAGCGTAACGGTAGCTTCAGGCGGAAGCGGAACGTCCACGTTAACTTTCAACGGCCACGGTGGAGGGACGGCAACAGGAACGTTCACCGTCACCGTAACCGGTACAAGCGGCGGCCTCACCCACTCAGCCACAATAACACTAACGATAACTAAGCACTAGACCACTTCCACTAAACTTCCCATTTTCTCTTTTCTTTCGGCATTACTGGGAATTCTGAGCTTGCCGGTTTCAGATGTCGCTGTTTTCCGCATGAGCGGACAACTCCCCTTCGAATTGGTCGTATCACATTTCAGCAAATCGCGACCTTTGGTAAGATGGTCGGGCAATTCTCAGTTGACCTTCAGTCACTTTCACCTTAGCTGGGTCGAAACGCACCATTAGGTTTCTGGCAATTTTGAAGACCCCCCTCCTAGAATCTTCAGATCGAACGGTTCACTCGATAGGGATACAATTTCCACGTGTCCACTCCGAACCCTTCTAGGTGGCTTTACCTCAATGCTGAGAACATGCCCTCGCTTCACCTCGAACTGTCTACGTCCCCCCTCAGCATGCTCTATCGTAAACAATTTCCGACGGAAACTTCTTTTTCTGACCAAGAGAAAGATGATGAACCCTGCAATCGCGAGAAGAATTACTAGGGCAACAGTAGCAGGGACCGCTGGGCGAATAATGCCAATAGCGCCCACCAGGAAGTGTGCCCTTAAGCTCAATTGTCCCCCGCCCTTGTTCACAATAATCCTCTCTGTCGTCACATACACTGTTGATCCTCTGGGAAGTCCTCCAGCCAGAAAATATCCGATTACCCTCTCGTTCGGAGACGTCAACACGGGACCCCGACTAGGCTAGGATGGTTCCGGTTCGATCACTCGATCAGCCTGTTTGTTAGAGCATGGCTCCGAGATAGGACATCGCGATAGCGAAGATGCCCGCGCCAGGTAAGGTCACCAGCCAAGCCAAGAGCATCCCCTTCAACGTTGACCTGACAACGCTCGCTCGTCCGCCGATCCCCGCGTTTGAACCCTCATGAATCTGGGTCGTGGATAAAGGGGCTCCAAGAAAAGCTCCCGCGGACACTACCAGGGCAGTGGCCGCGCCGGCTTTCGATCTCTGAACCTGGTCGAGGGAGGTATGTTTTCCCATGACTGTTACGGCCACCCGATGTCCCAGGACAAGAGAACCGAAGAACACCGCCACAGCAACCACGGAATAGGGAAGCCAGACCGTCTCGGACGGGTTCGCGAGAAGAAAGAACGCACCGAGAGCTGCCATCTTCGGAGCATCATTAATCCCTCGTGCGTAAGCAGTCGCAGCCCCGGACCCCCAATGCGCAATTCGCGTCAGTCGAGGCCTCTGCTTACCCGGAGTTGTGGGTCGACGAGTCAGTCGATCCAAAACGTAGACCGCAATCATCGCTCCTATAGGTCCCGCCGCCAAGGGCAGGACGACCCTGTACAACAGGAAACCCCACTGGACCCCTGATGTTCCGAACAGGTAAACCGCTAGCAGAACAATGGCTCCAACAATTGCATGTGTCGAGGAGACAGGAAGCCGTAGAAACGTTGCCGCAAGAATCCACAAAGTTGCGCCTGCAAGTGCTGCGAGGACAAAAGTGGACTGCGGCGTGGTCCGTAGAAGACTCTGCGGGGTGAAGACGGAAAAGAGTCTACCGGAGATCAGAATTGCCGTGACACTTCCGACGCCTGTAAAGAAGCCTCCCCAAAGCAAGGCTCTGCGTCTTGGAGGCGAAGCAGAGGGTCCTGGCATCATCAAAGATGCCACACTCTTTCCCGCGTCGTTGGCTCCGTTGGCGAAAGCAAGAGCGAACAGAGCCGCGAGTCCTAATTCCTCAATCGACACGATCACAGGGTTCTCGCTCTGAAGACGTCCTAACTTCCGGGTGTTTCCGGCCGGCCAACTTTTCCAAGCTCTCTAAGCCGGTTAAGCCTGTCTTGTTCGTTTGCTAGCCGGAGGTCCCGCGAGAGTTCCTCGTAAGCGGCCGCGAACCATCCCTGAGCCTCCTGCTCCTCCCCCATTACCGTCAAGCACTCGGCTATCTCCTCGTAGACGTATCCGCTCTTCTTGCCAGCCGCCTGATACTGCTCAAACAAGCTTCGCTGCATCTCCATAGCTTCTTCCGTGTGATCCATCCTCCGAAGAGACTTGGCAACGCACCATTTTGCGATCATGATCTTGTTCGGATCGCCTTCGTTTTCCCTGAACTCCACGGCTTTCTCGAACATGAGCAGGGATTCTTCATACTGTTTTTGCTCGAAATATGTCCAGCCTATGTTGTTGTAGAGACTGCCCCTCCATTTCCACGCCTTTTCATCCGCTGAATTCTCGGCAATGTCCAACGCTTTCAGGTTCCATTCCGACTGTTTCTCGGTTGGTTCGACAATCGCCATCATGTGAGCGGCGTCTACGGCATTGAAGTCGTCTTTGGACTTGGCAGCGAGATCTAATGCCTGAAGAAACAATGGCCTGGCCTCGTCCCGCTTTCCGGACGAGTTGAAGACCCTTCCACGTTCGAGCAGATACCGGACCCTCGTCTTATCGTCCGCCTCTGCCTTGAGCAACGCCTTTTCGACGCGATCGAGTGTCTTATGAGCGTCCTGGAATTTTCGCTGCAAGCCTTCCGCCCTTGCTATCTGGGTGAGAAGCTGTGTCAGATACGGGAAGTCTCTCGAGTCCAATGCCGTGGGGAGAAGTTCCCGGAACTTTCTCTCAGTTGCGCCTGGATGGTCGTAATCCCAGAGGCTGTCAAAGTCTGGAAGCTTGCTTTTGGGTGTGCTTCCATCGGCTACTTCGATCTCAAACCACCCTTGCGATGACTTTGGTTCTACTACTGTAAAATATTGCTCTTGAGTAAAGTATTCAGTTGCAAAGAAGTGGGCCTCGCGTCATTCGAACGAATTGCTACACGATGTAAGCTGAGGGAGACAACGCTTGACTTTTTAGTCCGAACGATCATGATTTTCTATAATTGAAAGTCCTAGTAAAGCATGTTTTAGCATCCGCGGTTCTGATTCCGCTCTTTCTCCTAGTTATATTGGTGTGGCTTTCAGGTAGGGACCCTATGGCTGGATTGTTCGTGTTCTTCCCGCTTCTACTCGTATCGCTTCTCTTCGTCAAGCCGTTGAACAAACCAAGTGTCATGCGGTTTCGAGGCCTCGCGAACCTGCTTGGAGGTATCTTGCCACTAGCCTCGCTGTTCCTACCGTACTTATTCCTAGGAGATTATCCGTGGTATCCCCTCAACTCTTACGCGGTATCTCAGGGGGTACCTCAGCTAATCGTAGTCGGCAGCATCCTGACTTTGTTCTCAAGATTCGGGGTGTTAGTTACTGTCGCGGGGTTGTGGGACGGGTCTTCCGTCGTAATCCCCTGTCCTGCCTTCGGATGCCACTTCACGTTGGGTCCCGGTTACTGGTTAGGCTTGACGGGTGCCACCTTGTCCCTCTTGGGGCGTTCATGGATAGTTCTCCCGAAGAGCGCCGGGGGGCGGAAGGTTCTGGGTTCCATAATGTTTCCAGCGGGAGTGATATTGGCAATCTTGGGAGTTCTGCTTCCCTACGATTTGTTCAACGAGTTTGGCCGAACCGTGGTCCGCAGTCCGGTTTTCATTTTTACCGGATTTTTGCTGAGCTGGGTAGGCTTGAGCCTGCTCTTCACGCTGGAATCGACAACGATGAGTCGGATTAGGAGAGCCCTTCAGAAACCCCTATGGTAAACAATACTTGTTGACTCCCTCTTTCAAAAAATAAGCATGCTTTGCTCGGGTCTTTCTCCGAACTAAGTGTTTCTTCGTCGGTCACTCTCTAGTATCCCTATCCAGACGCTCAGACGGAGTAGCCAATAACCGTTCAGGGAACTCGGTGCAGGACGGAGGGGCTCGAATGGAAAAGGATTCGAATCCCATGGAGAATGCTGGCTCTGACGGTTGCGAACAGTTCCTACACCAAGGGCCCAACGAGGCTGATTGAAACGCAAGGAATGAACTCGTGAAAAAGTAATTAATCTCTGAAGACGAAAAGAGTTTCATGAAACCTGCGCGGAAGGGCACGCAGAAGTCCACCAAGGGCACCGCCGCGGTCGGCGGGAAGTTCAAGGGATTCACGGAGGAGGAACATGGCGCGATGAGGGAGCGCATCCAAGAGCTGAGGGGGGACAAGGCGGACGGGGAAGGCGCCGTGCTCGCGAAGATCGCCGGGATGCGGGAACCGGATCGCACCATGGGCAAGCGGCTCCATGGTATCATCAAGGAAAGCGCGCCAGTCCTCTCGCCGAGACTCTGGTACGGGATGCCCGCGTATGCCAAGGACGGCAAGGTCGTCTGCTTCTTCCAAGCAGCGCAGAAGTTCAAAACCAGGTACGCGACGCTCGGCTTCAGCGACAAGGCGAACCTCGACGAAGGCGCCATGTGGCCGAGCGCCTTCGCGCTGAAGGGGTTGACTGCCCCGGAAGAGGCAAGGATCGCCGCGCTCGTGAAGAAAGCGGTGAGCTAAGCACCCATCTTGCCACTAGGCCCCCGCCTAAGCAGGATCGTCGGTCGGGACGAGGCGTTCCCGTGTGACAAGAACACGCACCATCGTGCACCGAACGAGTGCCAGCCGCTCGATCACGAACGAAATGTCGCGAGTTTGTACCGTAAATCGCCCGTTTTCAGCCCTGATCCATGATCTGGGACCCGGGATCCAGACATGCCCTGGAAACGTTCGGGAACTGACCTAGATTACACGTTAATATGCAATGTGACCAAAGCCCAGACCCCGCCCTGAATCGCGAGACTCGCCCATAATCAATACCAGACAGCAAACCTTCTCAAGAAAAACGAGGGGGTATTGCACAGAGCACCTCGCGACGCAAGAGTGTTTGAGGAAGAAACCCTCGAGCCTCTGACTTCCATAAGAAATCATTGCGACCTTGGCTCAGAGCTCTCCTTCGATCCAGAGTCCGGGACGTTTCTGTAGAAGGCTTTCACATACGGTCTTGTAAGATAGATAATCGCGATGATAGATGTCGGAAACTCGATACCGTTCCCAGTGAGCAATCCAGAAAGCAGTTCAGGACTTGCACCCAGCGAGGATGCATCCAGGAAAATCGAAGATATGCTTGTCGCGATTCCAAGACTCCAAGCCCAGCTCTTGCCTGTCCGGAGAACCAGCCCCGCCAGAATCTTGAGGGACCCAAGCCCCAACGCGACGAACGCTAGAAGCAAAAATATTGTTGAGATTAGTCCAATAGTTCCGGCCGGGAGGCCAATTCCTGCAAAGTCAGACGAATTGATGACTGGCGGAAAGAGGATGTTTCCGACCCCAGCAAGTACGAGGTTTGCCCCACCGAGAATGGACAAGGCCGCGATGAAGGAGACACCTCTAGGCATCCTACCTTCAAGAACAGTGTCATGCTTCACGAACACCTCTCTCAGAATAACGACGATTCCGACAAGCGCGAGAGGCGTTCCAAAACTCAACGACCCGAAAGCAAAGAGAATGAGAGAGAATCCTGTAACGAACACGCCTAGAAGGGCCAGCCCTTCACGGGTCATCAGATACGACATCTCCCTCCTCAGCAGACTGCGATACCTGATGACCAAGAGAAGCAGTATGCTAGCGGAAGTGGCTCCGATGAAAAAATCATACGTTAGCTCAGACTGATAGTTGCCGAGAGTAAGTAGGAGTCCAACCTCGTCACCAATGAACCCTGCTCCAAGACCATACATCACCGCGTAAGCCCTATCGAGCCGCTCACTCTTCCAAGTAATCGCAAGCCAGCCCGCAATCCCCATCAAAGCTATCCCATACCAGAAATGATGGAAGTGAATTCCCTGCTGTTGGATCACGATCGTCGGATTGAGTGTTGCAAAAAGCCGTGATCCGAAGAAACTGGTTATGAATGATAATAGACCGATGAAGGAAAGGGCCGGACGGAACGTGCCTATGTGAATCCTTCGGAGCATTATTGGAATCCGCAAGAATTAGTTTTGCAATAATAGGGTTTAGGAAGCGGACACGTCGGAGTTAGCTACTCAGCCTTTCACTGCAGTTTCTGGGCTATCGTCAAGATCGGTGGCCATAGACACTTTCGTCACGTTCTTCGACAAGGGTACATTGAGGTCTTGCTGTTCACCCAGTTGGAAATTGTCCAGTTCATCAAAGTTGAAGGGAACCTGACCGTTGATGTACATCTTCATCTGTTCAACGCACTTCTGCACCTCCGCATCCGGTGTCCTCGCCATCTCTTTCTTCAGCAAGACAACCATGGCGTTCCAGTACACTCGTTCCTTCGCTGTCAACGCCCCGTTTGTAAACGGGTTAACCTCGCTTGAGATGTAGTTCTCCATTGGCTGGATTTTGAACCGTTTCACCAACACCTTCCCCAATACCCATCCTCCGCCGACAAGGAGGATTCCTGAACCCCCGAGAAATAATGGGAACGAGATCAGATAACGCAAACCAGGTATCAGATAGTATATCGTATATCGTCACAATCATTGTGAAAGTGCTGAGGAAGTATCCAATGACCCAGCCCCAAGCATAGTTGTAGTACCATCTTGCCAGTGTTAGACGGTAGATCCATTTGCTGAAACCCTTAGACAAAGCGCCGCTCGACCCCGAACCCAGTAGACCCTGATTTTCTGGCGCGTTCTTAAGCAAGGCAGAACTAGGATTCTGAAATAGTGGGCATGGCTTTCAACGCTTATATCGGATTTTCTCCAATATTCGCCATTGTGAAGTCCTCTAGCCGAATTATCATTGAACATATCAACCACAATCCGCACGGAAAAGATGCTTCTGACACGGGGCCAGGAGAAGATTTGTTCGAAGAAGGTAAACCCTCAAAGTCGACCCTACACTGGGGAAGGCACGCTTTCGTCTGGAACAACGAAGGGGATACCGCAACACTTTTCGACGCTGAAGGAAACAAAGTGGACTCTCTCCAAGTGGTCACTCTCAAAGCGACCTAGTCCTCGGCCTAGCGAGCGAGGGCCGGGGTTCTCGTCCTTACGCTCCTGCGTATCAGAGAGAGGGAGACAAGAGCTGTCACAACCCCGTAGACCAGATGGAAGATGAAGCTGCCCCCGTCGAACATCAGGTTCGATAGGTCGGCGGGAGCGAGAAGATCTGTAATCGGTACGTAGACGAGTATCCAGACGGCTATTCCACCAAGTAGGCCTACCCAGAAGCTCTTCCTTGTCGTATCAAGAGCGAACCGTTTGAACAGCGCAGTGGTTGCGATGAATATTCCACCGGCGATGAGGCCTACGAGGAAGTGCAAGGCCCAACCGGTCAATAGTGGAGAGGCCAGGCCTAGTTTCCGGGCAATTGTCACATAGAATACTTCCTGGTCGAGAACGAACGCGCTGAGGCCTGCGAGAATGCCTAGAGCTAGAGCCCCTATGATCCCGCCTATCGCTCCAGCCTTCAAGCCTCGAAGTGCGGAATAACTCGGGAACTGCATAGAACCTTAGAAAGGGCTCTGCCTGATTTCAGGAACTTGCCACTCGTCCTACGATGATCGAGTACCTAGTGTCTACTCACGCTGAAGACTATCAGCGTGCGCACTTGTAGGGCAGCGATATTGCAAGCATGAACGAGATAATCGACGAGATGGCTCTTGTCCCGAAGGTTCTGGGAACTGATTCGAAATTGGCGAGATGGATACAATAAAACTGTCCTTCATGTAGGTAGAGACGCAGGTAGAGACCGTACCCTTGACTGTAGACATAACTGACCCTGTGGTTCTGAGTACTATCGCCCAGACGGCCGTCTTGACTCTTACCCTAGTTATTTTCATAATGTCATTTCGAACCCAAAACAAAGCCAACAAGGAGGCAGCGTATCAGAAGGTTCTCGATGATTATACTGACGCGTTCAGGATGCTTGTGGACAAGCCCGAGCTGGCCAAGCTTCAAAGCGAAATGGCGAGGGCGGCCCTGCCGGGTTCGAACACTGCGTCACTCTCACCGGAAGACATGACGGCTCGAAACTATCTCATGCTGCTCTACGGACTTTTTGAGAGAACACACCTGCTCTACCGAAGGAAATGGATTGATCAAGAAACCTGGAACCAGTGGTCTGCTTTCCTAGAGGTAGTGGCGAAACACCCCTTGTTCAAAGATGTTCATCGGACAGGGGAAGGAATGTACGACAAGCCCTTCATGGATTACGTCTCCAACATTCTGAACACCAAAAACTAAGGCTAGAGGCATGATCGACTTTTCCTGACCAAGCAGGAACGTTACTTTCTAGCTGAAGATAGGCCGTTCGATCCTCATTTTCGGGTTCTTGACGCGAAGAGCGATGAGCAGTCCGATTCCGCTGATGATTGTTGAGGTGAGGAATGCGTATTGGAATCCGGTGACGACCCCCGCCAGTGATCCTAACTGACTTGCAACTCCAACTGGCGGCGGGTCTGTGACAGTTGCAATGGCCAGTAATACTGCTAGGCCTACCGGAAAGCCGACGCGCTGAGAGGTGCCGATGATACCTGAGGCGAGGCCTTCTTCCCCTGGCCTGGTCCCAGCCAATGCCGCAATGTTCAGTGCAGGAAACCCGATACTCGCTCCAAAGGACCAGAGAAGCATTCCGGGTAGTATTCCAAGATAGCCGCTAGTCACGGTAATCTGAGTAAGCAGAGCGGACCCTAATGTGATGAAAGTCATTGAGGTTACCAAGACGAGTTTCAGGCCAATGCGGTTCACGAGCGATGATGAGCCCCAGCCGCCCACAAAGAAGAAGATTAGCGCAGGCGGGACGAACTCGAGGCCTGCAGCAAATTGCGAATAGCCGGACACTCGCTGAAGATAGATGGTCAGAAGGAAAACTACTCCTCCAGCTGACGATGTCAGTATGAGGGCGAGCACGTTCGCTGTGAAGACTGTGCCCCGCCGCAAGAACCCCAAAGGCATTAGCGGCGACTTTGATCGAGATTCTATCGCGATGAACCCTGCCAGGACTAGAGCGGAGGACGCGAGAGGCACAATTGTGTAGAGGGAGTCAAATCCGTCAGTAGCAGCATTTGTCAACGCGTAGACGAGCAGTATCAGCCCGCTCGTCACAGACAGTGCGCCGGGCAGATCGAGGCGTTTGTCCATCGCTCGCCCTGGATGGCTAACTAGGAACTTCTGAGATAGGACAGCAGCGACAGTACCGATCGGGACATTGACAAATAGGACTGACCTCCAACCGAACGCAGCTGTAAGAATACCTCCAGAGATCGAGCCTGCGGCGAAACCTGCCGATAATACAGAGACGAAGATGCCGAGCGCGCGGTTCCGTTCTTTCCCTTCAGGAAAGGTCGTCACGAGAATCGCGAAGGCGGTCGCGGTGGAAATGGCAGCGCCTATACCCTGAATCGCCCTTGACACGATTAGCGACACAAGAGACGGAGCCAGGCCTCCAGTAAAGGAAGCGACTGTAAAGAGGACAATTCCAGAAACGAATAGTTTCGTTTGACCGTAGATGTCTCCAGCTCTGCCGCTGAGCAGCAGAAAGCCCGCCAACGTGAGTCCGTATGCTCCAATAATCCACTGACTCTCCGCTAAGGAGACGACTAGTTCCGTTTGTATTGTTGGTAGCGCAACTTGGACGATGGAGAAATCAATGACATCAAGGAACCCTGCGGTGATGATCAATCCGAGGATTAGTCGAGTGCGAGACTTGTTGAGAGCGGGGTCTCTGGGCTTCGAGTCTTCGCCCTTCTGAATTGCTATCTGTTCCATGCTCGTCTCGCTCGATAGAGTGTGGAATCTTAGTTGAACCCTGCAGCGTCCGCGGAATGTGGATGGTGCTTGTTCGGCTCTAATTCTTCAGCAAAAAGTCGTCGTATCATGGACATTATCGATCGTTTTTCAGTTTGACCACTCTTCTTACGGATGAATGAGCGGTAATTCTTAGCTGATTCCCGCACGACTGTCAAGTGTAATGACTCGTGAGGGTCTGAATACTCGGACATGTCCGCCTATGTATCTCGTAAACATATAAACGTATTGATGAACGTCTATGCACGCAGTTACTTCAGCCTTGGAGCAACTGCGACGATTCCCAAGCCTAAGCGTCGCTGCAACTCTGTAACGTATGCGGACAAGACATCTGCCTTTACCTGGTAGAAGCAGAATTGGCCCTGTTTTTCCTTGTCCAGGATCCCTGCGGTGGCAAGTTCCTTCAGGTGGTGAGACACAGTGGGCTGTGAAACGTTGAACATGGCATGAACGTCTGAGCAGTTCATGCGCCTCGCAACAAGTTTCTGGAGTATCTCGCGTCGCTGGGGGTCCGCTAAGGCTTTGCTAATCCTGTCGAACTCTTCGGTTGCGAGCTTCATTACCCATCTCTAGTGCCAGCGTGCGTATTAACATGTCGATATGTATCTATGGGCTCGGATTAGGCCTCTTTGTCCGTTGAACTTGTCTGGAACTGCATATAGACATTCATCAATATGTTTATATTCAGACCAGCCTGATTATACGGATATGAACAAAAAAGACATGACTAGCAAGAAGGTAATTCCAGTGAACGAAACCGATTTCGATTCCGCTGTCCTCCGATCCGAGCTTCCAGTGTTTGTCGATTTCTACGCTGACTGGTGCGGGCCTTGTAACATGATCGCGCCAACGATAGAGGCACTGTCCGAAGAGTACGATGGAAAGGTCAAGTTCGTCAAGATCAGCGTGGACAATAATCAGGAGCTGGCTATGAAATACGATGTCATGAGCATACCAACTGGCATGCTGTTCGAGAACGGAATCGTCAAGGATAGTCTCATCGGCGCATATCCAGCTTCCGCCTACAGGCAACGTATCGATAACGCACTGGGTCCCATGCGCCTATCACAGCCCAGGAGTGAGGCATAGGACATGAGCCATACTTGTCCTGTATGCGGAAGCATCAGTCCTTGCATCTATTCCGGACCCGTCTCGAACGCTCCTTTCAGATACCATGACTGCCGCTTCTGCGGGTCCACCTGGAAAGAAACATCAACCTCGAACTAGAACAGAAAGCAGTCCTAGCCACCGGCAGTTTCCGCGGAAAAAAATCGCCCTTACTATCTCGGTTCTGAGGATTTCTAATCGGGCATCCTATTGTTAGGTCTTCATCCTCTTCAATTGCTTCTCTAATTCGCTCAGGAATTTCTCTTTCGCATCTGGAACCAATAGAAAGTAAGCCAGAGTCATCCGGAAGAGGGAAGATTTTGTCAAACCCTTGATTTCTCCTCTCCTAACCGCACTGGAAAAACAGGTCAGAAACAGTTGATGAGACAGAA
>Ga0209056_10005416_pt1 | contig 13272 bp, 7 predicted proteins | sample GraSoiAngelo_114_FD_185876 | JGI IMG/M metagenome (GOLD analysis project Ga0209056, IMG submission 185876) | Grasslands soil microbial communities from the Angelo Coastal Reserve, California, USA - 14_0903_13_40cm (SPAdes) (version 2) | ecosystem: Environmental > Terrestrial > Soil > Grasslands ... | reverse complement strand
ACCGGCCTGGACTTATGAAACCGTTTCCGGGCTTTTTCACGATCACGATGTTGCTTTATCCAAAGAGCTGTTAGCTGACGGCGATGATCGAAGCCGGCTCATTCCAATCATTGCGGACTGCGCCCACGGCCTTCGGGTCGAGCATCGGTTCGCCGTCCACGAGAAACTGATAGAGGTGGTGGCCCTGGCTTAAAGGCACCTGCAGGAACCAGCAACCATCCGTCTGCCTCTCCATGGGATGGGAGGTGCGATTCCAATCGTTGAAGTCACCGCTCAGATAAACCGATTGCGCATTGGGGGCGGCGCAAAAGAAATTGATCGGGACGAGCGCGAGTTTGCTTTCGAGTTCGAGATTCATAATTGAATCATTCAATGGTCGTATTCATTTCAGTTTTCAATTGATGGTTCGGACTTGAGAGAAAATGCGTGGGTGGATGGAGCGCGCTTTGATGCATGGAGCGGAGGCGTGTCCGGTCCGGTCTGTGTTGGAATCGGCGCGACGGCTTCATTGACGCGCACGCGGCGCGCGAGCCAGACACTGACCAGACCGGCCGCCACAGCGATCCAGCCAAGCCAGTGAAAATCCGCCAATCGCCCTGACGGTTCTTTGGTTACGATCCAGCCGCCGGTGCTGGAGGTGACGCCCATCGCCAAGTCGCGCGCACAACCGCTCAAGCTCATGAACGCGCCGCGGCGCGAAGCGGGAACGGCCAGCGTCATGATGGCCTGGCCCGGCACAAATCGTCCGCTGGCGAACACAAAGAAAGAACCGCCCAGAACCAGCACCGCCCAAACAGGGAGCTGGCCCGAGTGCGTGATGACCAGCGTCACGACGGACGCGACGGCAACCAGACTGGAGAAAACACGGAAGCGTCCGAGCCGGTCAGCCAGCCTGCCGATCAGTGGCGCGGTGAACACCGTCAGCACGCCGCCGGTGAAATAGACGAGGAACAAATCGCGTTCCGGCAATCCGACGTTCGCAACGAGATAAGGCGACAGCAGGGGGATAATGGCGAAATGCCCGCACACCATTGCCACCATGAACGACAGGGCGCGACCGGCGTTCGCGTCGCGCAGCAATTCCGCAAACGCCCGGTTCGCGTGGCCGTTTTGCAAATGCCCGCGAACGGACGGCAGACGCAGGTACGCCATCGTCCACACCACACCGGCGATTCCCGCCAGCATGAAAAACGGCGCTTCCCAGCGGAAATGCTGCGCCAGTTGCAGTCCGAACGGAACGCCCACCGCAGCCGCCGCGGAAAACGCCGTCATCACGATGCCGACGCCGGCCGCGCGCCTCTCCGCCGGCACAACATCACCGACGATGGACATGACCATCGAAGTTGAAAGACCGCCAAACGCGCCGCTCAACGCCCGCGCCGTGAACAGCGTGGCGGTGTCTTGCGACAGCGCGCACGCCAGCGTGCCCAAGGCAAATCCAGCGTAAGCAAAGAGCAGCAGCTTTCGCCGGTCAAAGCGATCAATGAACGGCGCTGCCAGCAGACCCACGACGCCGGAACTGATCGTGTAAGCCGCAACCAGCGCGCTAAAGTTTCCCGGCCCGATGTGCAACTCCCGCATCAGTTGCGGCCCCAGCGGCATCATGATCATGAAATCCATGATGTGGGTAAACTGCAGCACCGCCGCGAGCAGCAGCAGCAGGGAGCGTTCAGACAGCGGCGTCATAAGAGCTGTCCGATCACCATTTGGATTTCGCGCCAGACAACGAAGCCTGTCGCGCGTCGTTCTCCCATCCGCCGCCGAGGGCTTTGATCAGTTGCACGGCGGTGATCAGGCGCTGTCCGGCGAGCTGGGCGTTGGCGCGCTCGGCCTGAAGCGCGTCGCGGCTGGCGTCCACGACTTCGAGATAACTCACGATACCGGAGCGATAGCGGTCGGTGGCCAACTCGGCGGCGCGCCGCGCGTTCGCCACCGCGCGTTGTTGAGCGGCGGCCTGGTCAATCAGATGACGAATGCCGGACAGGCTGTTTTCCACTTCGCCGAAAGCGACGAGGACCTGCTGGCGATAGCGCGCCACCGCTTCTTCAAAGGCGGCCTGTGAACGCTTGTAATTCGCCCGGTTGCGACCGCCCGCAAAGATCGGCAGCGAGAGGCCCGGACCAATCGACCAGGTCCGGCTGTCCCATTTGAACAGCGTGTCGATGTCGCCGCTGACAAAGCCACCCGAGCCGGTAAGCGTCAGCACGGGGAAGAACGCGGCTTTGGCGACGCCGATGCGCGCGTTGGCCGACGCAAGCTGGCGCTCGGCTTCAGCGACATCGGGGCGGCGTTCCAACAGATCCGCCGGCAGACCGGCGGGAACCACCGGCGGCTGGGGATTCCATTTCGTGTCGGCATTGTCGAGCGCGGCGAGTTTGAAAACCGCGGGGTTCGTGCCCGCGAGTATGGCGATGGCGTTCTCCAGTTCGTTTCGCCGTTGAGCCAGCGAGGCTGCCTCGGCTTCCGTGGTGGCCAACTCGGTCTCGGCGCGGGCAACGTCGAGTTCGCTGCCGATCCCGCCTTCGAAGCGGCTGCGCACGAGCCGCACCTGCTCTTTGCGCAAGTCCACCGTGCCCGTGACAGTGGCGATTTCGGCGTCGAGCGCGCGAAGAGCGAAATAGTTTTGCGCCACGTCGGCCTGGAGCGTGAGCAGGACATTATAAAACGCGGCGAGCGATGCCTGAGCGTCCGCGCGTGCACTTTGAAAACTGCGGCGCACCCGACCCCAGAGGTCAACTTCGTAGCTCAGATCGAGCGGGGCGCGGAAGGTGTCCGCGGTCAAGCCGCCAAATCCTGGAACCTGATTCGGAGAATAGCGTTGGCGGTTGAAACCGGGATCAAGATTCAGGCTGGGCAACAACTCACTGCGAGCCACGCGCGCGGTGGCGCGAGCCTGGTCCACGCGCGCTACGGCGGCTTTGAGTTCCTGATTGGCTCTCACCGCTTGCGCTTCCTGCTCGTTCAGACCGGCGTCGCCGAAGATTTCCCACCAATTCCCTTTCGGCACGTTGTCGAGCGGCCGGCCTTCTTTCCACGCACCCAGCTCAACGGCCTTGTAATTTGCAGGAACAGAATTCGTCGGTTGCCGGTAGTCGGGTCCGACGGTCAGCAAGCCGGCCTTGGCGGAGACGGCGGTGAACAGCAACGCCGCCGCGGCGACGCCCGCTGTTGCTCCGGCAGAACCGAACGCTGTTCCTTTCAATTCCGGCCCGGGCGCGGGCTTTTTTTTCCACCCGAGTTTCATCAGTGTCACGTAAAACACCGGCGTGAGGAACAGGCCGAACAGCGTCACCCCAATCATTCCGGCAAACACAGCAACGCCCATGGCCTGGCGCATCTCCGCGCCGGCGCCGTGCGACTTCACGAGCGGAAAGACGCCGGCGATGAAAGCGATGGAGGTCATGAGGATCGGGCGCAGACGGAGCCGAGAGGCTTCGATGGCCGCTTCAACCGGCGATTTGCCCTCATCCTGTTTGTGCTTCGCGAACTCGACGATCAGGATCGCGTTCTTGCACGCGAGCCCCACGAGCACGATCAGCCCAATCTGCGTGAAGATGTTGTTGTCGCTGCCTTTGAGCCACACGCCGGTGATGGCGAACAGCAGGCACATCGGCACGATGAGGATGATGGCGAGCGGCAGGCGGAAGCTTTCGTATTGCGCGGCCAACACGAGGAAAACGAGCAGGATACAGAGCGGATAAACATACACCGCGGTATTGCCGGCAAGAATGCGTTGATAGGTCAGTTCGGTCCACTCGAAGGCGGCACCCTTCGGCAGATTCTCATTCGCGAGTTTCGCGATGAGCGCCTCGGCTTGTCCGGAACTGAAACCGGGCGCAGGACCGCCGTTGATTTCGGCAGCGGGATAACCATTGTAACGCATCGCGCGGTCGGGGCCATGAGTTTCTGTCACCTTCACCAACGTGCCGAGCGGCACCATCTGACCTTTCGCGTTGCGAGTCTTGAGGCGGGTGATGTCCTCAGCGCGGTCGCGGAACTGCGCGTCGGCCTGCGCAATGACCTGATAGGTGCGGCCAAAACGGTTGAAGTCGTTCACGTAAAGCGAACCGAGATAAATCTGCATCGTCTCGAAAAGATTTTGCAACGGCACTCCCTGTTGCTTGGCCTTTACGCGATCAATGTCCGCGTCCAGTTGCGGCACGTTCACCGTGAAGGTCGAAAACGTGCCGGCCAGTCCGGGTGTTTGATAACTCTTGCCGATGATGCTTTGGATGTTTTGGTAGAGCGCGTCGTAGCCAAGGTCGGCGCGGTCTTCGACGAAAAGCTTGAAACCGCCAATCGTGCCGAGGCCCATCACCGGCGGCGGCGGCACGGTGAGAACGAAGGCGTCCTGGATTGAGGCGAACTGTTGGTTCAACTCGCCTGCGATGGCCGGACCGCTCAGGTTCGGCGTCCTGCGATCTTCAAACGGATCGAGACAGAAGAAAACAATCCCCGCATTCGGCGCGACGCTGAAGCCGCTGATGCTCAGGCCGGGAAACGCAACCGCACTTTGGACGCCGTGCAACTTCAGACCGATGTCGGACATGCGACGGATCACGGCTTCCGTGCGGTCGAGTGACGCGCCGTCCGGCAATTGCGCGAAGGCGACCAGGTATTGCTTGTCCTGCGTCGGCACGAATCCGGTCGGGACTTTGTTGAAGCTCCAGCCGGTGAGCAATACGAGTCCGCCATAAACAATCAGTGCGACTGCGCTCTTGCGGAGAACCGTTCCGACACCGGTGGAGTATTTGTTGCCGGCCCAGGAAAAAACCCGGTTGAACGGATGGAAGAACCAGCCGAGCGATTTTTCCATGACGCGCGCGAACCAATCCCTCGGCGCACCGTGCTCCTTGAGCAAAACCGCACACAACGCCGGCGAGAGTGTCAGTGAGTTAAATGCGGAAATCACCGTCGAGATCGCGATGGTGATGGCGAACTGTTTGTAAAACTGGCCGGTCAGACCACTGATGAACGCCGTCGGCACAAACACTGCGCAGAGCACCAGGGCCGTCGCGATAATCGGGCTGGTGACTTCGCTCATGGCGCGTTTGGCGGCGTCCACTGGCGACAAACCCAGCGCGATGTTGCGCTCGACGTTTTCGACGACGACGATGGCGTCGTCCACAACGATGCCGATGGCCAACACCAGACCGAACAGCGAGAGGTTGTTGATGGAGAAACCGAATGCCAGCATCACGGCAAACGTGCCGATAAGCGACACCGGCACCGCCGCGAGGGGAATGATCGAAGCGCGCCACGTCTGGAGAAAGATGATGACGACGATGACGACCAGCAGGGTGGCTTCGAGCAGCGTGTGAACCACGGCTTCAATCGAATGCCGCACGAACACCGTCGGGTCGTACACCACCGAGTAGTCCACGCCGTCGGGGAAGTTTTTCTTCAACTCCTCCATCGTGCGGCGAACGCTCGTGGAGAGTTCGAGCGCATTGGCGCCGGGAGTTTGGAAGATAGGCAGCGCGACAGCCGTCTTGTTATTCAGCAACGAGCGCAATGCGTAGCTGTCGGCGCTAAGTTCTACGCGGGCGACGTTTCTGAGCAATGTCTTTTCGCCGTTGGGACCGGTCTTCACGATGATCTGGCCGAACTCCTCCGTGGAAATCAACCGGCCCTTTGCATTGATCTGCAGCTCGAAATTCACCGGCGAACTCACCGGCTGCTGCCCAATCGCGCCGGCGGCGACCTGAACGTTCTGTTCGCGAATCGCGCTGACGACGTCACTCGCAGTGAGATTTCTTGCGGCGAGTTTGTCGGGGTTAAGCCAGACGCGCATCGCGTAATCGCCCGAACCGAACACTTCCACGTCGCCGGCGCCGGGGATGCGCGCCAACACGTCTTTGACCTGCAACGTGGCGTAGTTGCGGAGATAAACCTCGTCGTAGCGACCGTTTGGCGAGAACAGGTGCACCACCAGCGTGAGGTCGGGCGATTGCTTTGTGGTCGTGACGCCCAGCCGGCGAACTTCCTCAGGCAATTTCGGCAGCGACTGCGAAACGCGGTTCTGCACCTGCACCTGGGCTTTGTCGATGTCCGTGCCCAGTTTAAACGTCACGGTCAGCGTCACCACGCCGTCACCCGTGGCCTGCGAAAACATGTAGAGTGAGTCTTCGACACCGTTGATGGCCTGCTCCAGCGGCGACGCGACCGTTTCGGCGATGGTCTTCGGGTTCGCGCCGGGATACGTCGCGCGCACGACGATGGTGGGCGGAACAACCTCCGGGTATTCGCTGATCGGCAACCGCCGCAGTGCGATGAACCCAACGATGAAAATCACGATGGAAAGCACGCCCGCAAAAATCGGACGGCGAATAAAAAAGTGGGAAAAGTTCATAGTCGGCCTCCGTCGTGGTGGATCAGCGTTTCGCCAGCTTTGGGCTGTCGTTGATCGCCACGGCTTCTTGCGGCGTGACTGGCATCCCGGGACGTACGCGTTGCAGGCCGTTAACGACCACCATCTCACCCGCGTTGAGTCCGGAACGGACAATGCGTTTGCCGTCAACAACCGGACCGAGCTTCACCGAGCGATACTCGACGGTGTTCGTCGAGCTCAGCGTGAGCACAAACTTTTGCGCCTGGTCGGTGCCGATGGCGCGTTCATCCACGAACAACGCGGAATGCCGCTCGCTCAACGGCACGCGGATGCGCGCAAACAGACCCGGCACGATGCGGCCGTCGCCATTTGGAAACACGGCGCGCAACAGAATGCTGCCCGTGTTGGGATCGAGGTGATTGTCAAACGATTCGATGTAACCCCGATGAGGGAAGTCTTGTTCGTCGGCCAGTTGCAGTTCGACCGGAATCCTGCCGTCGCCGTCGGTCTCAAGCTTCTTGGCCTGGGCCAGTGCATTAAACTTCAACAGCGAGTTCTCGTCGATGTCCGCATACGCGTAGATTGGATTCACCGAAACAAGAGTCGTCAGCAGCGAGGCCGCTCCGGCGATGCCGCTGACGTAATTGCCCTCGGTCAGAAGCGCGCGGCTGACGCGTCCGTCGATAGGCGCGCGGACTTGCGTGTATTCGAGGTCGAGTTTCGCGGAATCGAGCGCGGCCTGCGCCGCCTGCAAGGCCGCCTTGGCTTCCTGATAGCGCGCCTGGCGGGCGTCGGATTCTTCCGTCGAGATGGCTTTGTTTGCCAGGAGTTGCGGCGTACGGTCGGCTTCACGCCTGGCGTTTTCCAGGCGAACCCGGGCCTGCTCGAATTCGGCCTGCCGCCGGTCAAGATCAGCCTGATGCCAGCGCGGGTCGATGACGAAAAGCACCTCGCCTTTCTTCACCACCTGCCCCGATTGGAATCGGACTGTCTCGATGTAACCGGAAACGCGTGGACGCACGTCAACCGATTCCACCGCTTCGGTCCGGCCGGTGAATTCGTCCCATTCGACAATTTCCTTCCCTTCAGTCGACGCGACCGTAACCGAAGGTGGCGACGGGTGTTGCTTCACGCTGCCCGGACCGCAGCCGGTGGACAGGGCGACCAGGGCGCCAAGCGACAGCGCTGAAGACGCCAGACGAAAAATGATTTTGGATGTCATGCTTTTTGGATTTGAGGTTTTGGGTTTGGCTGATGGCAGCGCCACGATACCCTCAGACGGAGGGCGCGCGCTGCATGGACCGCTGCCGCGCTTGCCAGACTGCAACAGCCTGAGCCTTCTCCGTCGCGAGCGTCGGGAAAACGAGGAACGGATAATCCGTTTGCCACGACATGGCCTCGGCTTCGCTCAGGGCCAGGCGAAGCAGTTGTTCATTTGCTTCAAAGACGTCGCGGAATTCGGCCAGGATGGCCTGCTTCGTCTGCTCGATCCGTGCCACGAGGTTTCGGCCAGACGCCCGGCAGAAGTTAGCAACGGTCGGCTTGGTCAGGGCATTTTCTTTGGTTTGATCAATGGCATTCATGCTTTCCTTGCGTTTCAGTAGTTGTCTATTTAGTCAAATTCGCGCGCAAAAAAAATCTTCGACTCAGGCGGGCACTGGTTCAGGTCCCTTTACTCCGAGCAATTCGTATGTCCCGCGTACAGCGTCGCGGAGGATTTCCAGTTTGTCATGAATCCGCGCTTCGGTAAGCAGCCCCTGATAGTATGCAAAAAGCGTTCTTGCCTTTGCAGCCGCGTCGGGAGCGTGAACCACTCCGGCAGCGTGGGCATCGCGAATGGCCGATTCAAGATACTTGCGCTTTTGATCGAGGATTTCCTGGATTCTCTTTTGCAAACGATCCTCCTGTGTACTGATTTCAGAGCCCAGCGAAAACAGAGGACAACCGAGCACGCATCCGCACTTGCTCCTGATCTCAGCCTGAACACGATAACAGTAATCGCAATACCGGCGGAGGCGCTCGAGCGGCGGAATCGTCGGGGAAAAAAGTGAGTCCAGTTCGGTGCGCCTTCGCCCCCACTCCTCGTCAATAGCCGCCACTGCCAGGTCCGCTTTTGAGTCGAAGAAATAATAAAAGCTGCCCTTCTTTACACCGGCCTTTTCACAGATCTGATCGATGGTCGTGCTGCCATAGGAGCCTTCCCAGATCAACTCCCGGACGGCTCCCATCAATCTTTCTTTGGCATCACTGACTCGGCCCATAAACAAGTTTTTCTTTCTATTTTCGGTTCGCCCTTTGAACGAACACGCGACCAATTTAGCCAAGTGGACCAAATAGTCAACTATTTTTTTTTGACATGTAAACTGAACCCGCGCGGCTTCCAAATGGACCACCCCTCTGCCAGCCTGCGTCCGCCTGAGGTCACCCCCTCAAGCACCTTGCGGGGAGAGATTTCCACGAAACGATTCGCGCTGAACGGTAGTCGCCGACGTGAGTCGGCGCTAATCCTTTGGCTGGAAAGCAAACAAGTGCGCCGACTCACGTCGGCGGCTACGCGGTTCATGGGAAGCCCCCTTTCGTTTTTCGCATGCATTGGGACCATGAACCGGCGACGGACAGGAGCGCGGACAGCCTTGTCCGCGAGTTCCCTGGACTTGATTCGCGCGGACATGGCTGTCCGCGCTCCGATAGGCGGTTCATGGTAGAGGGCAGGCAGAGGGAGGACTTGGTTCATGGTCCCAATGCACTCCCGATCTTTTGAGATTGGAGGCTTTCCAAGAACGCCTGGTCTGGTGTAGAATTATCATCCAGAAACCTTTTTGGATTGAACGTATGAGCAGGTCTTTTCCGCAACGCGTCCGGCTGGTCATCCTGACGATGACAGTCTGGATGTTTATTGCGACCGCTCCGGCCGCTTCGCCGAAAAGGCAATCGTCCGCCGAACCCGTCGATTTCAGTTCCCAAATCCGACCCGTCATCTCCAGCAAGTGTTTCAGTTGTCATGGAGCGGATGAAAGTTCGCGCAAGGCGAAGCTCCGGCTCGACGTCCGCGACGAAGCCATCAAAGACCGCAAAGGCTCGCGCGCGATCGTCCCCGGTGACATCGCGAACAGCGAGATGATCCGCCGCATCACGGCCACCGACCCGGACGACGTGATGCCGCCGCCCAAATCCGGTCGCACTTTATCCTCGGCGGAAATTGACCTCCTCCAGCGCTGGATACAACAAGGCGCGGCCTATACTCCGCATTGGGCCTTCGTGAAACCGCAGCGCCCGCCGCTGCCCGGAGTCAAAACGAAATCCTGGCCGCGCAACGCAATCGACTCCTTCATTCTCGCAAAGCTCGAAAAGAACGACTTGAAGCCGTCGCCTCCAGCCGACCGCTACACGCTGATTCGCCGACTGGCACTCGACCTGACGGGTCTGCCGGCGACGCCAGCGGAGGTTGACGCGTTCGTGAACGACAAGCAAAGCGACGCCTACGAACGACTGGTGGATCGTTTACTGAGGTCGCCCGCTTACGGCGAGCGCTGGGCGCGTGTTTGGCTCGACCTCAGCCGCTACGCCGACTCCGCCGGTTACGGGTCTGATCCGCTCCGCCCGAACATCTGGCCGTGGCGCGATTGGGTGATCCGGGCGTTGAATGACAACATGCCTTACGACCGGTTCACCATCGAACAAATCGCGGGCGACCTCCTTCCCCAAGACCCGAATTCCGAGAACCAGGACCCCGTCATTGCGACCGCGTTTCATCGCAACACGATGACCAACACCGAGGGCGGCACCGACGACGAGGAATTCCGCGTCGCCGCCGTGAAGGACCGCGCCAACACGACCGCGCAGATTTGGATGGGACTCACGATGGGCTGCGCGCAGTGCCACACGCACAAATACGACCCCATCACCCAGCGGGAATACTACCAGTTCTACGCGTTCTTCAATCAAACCGAGGACAACGACCAGCCCGACGAACGGCCAACGATGCCACTCCCGACGAAGCAGCAGCGCGAAAAAATGGACAGACTCAAGGCTCAGATTTCCGAAATGGAAAAAGCGCGAAAGCAAACGACGCCGGAGTTCGAAGCGGAACTGGCCGAGTGGGAAAAGGCGCAGGCGAAAGGCATCGACTGGATTGCCCTCGAACCATCCGCCTTAAGATCGTATGAAGGCGCGACCCTCAGCAAAGTGTCGGACAACTCCGTTCTCGCCAACGGCGATTCGCCGGAACGGGACACCTACACGATCAAAGCACGAGCCTCCTTGACCAACATCACCGCGGTCCGGCTCGAACTGTTGCCGGAAGAGAGTTTGCCAAACCAAGGTCCTGGCCGCGCTGCTGAAACAGGCAAAGCCGTTCTGAATGAACTTCAACTCGCCGTGCGCTCGCCAAAGACCGAGCCGCCCCGCGCTCGCTTCATTCGCGTCGAGTCGCCCGGCACGCAGCGCGTCCTCTCACTGGCGGAAGTCCAGGTTTTCAACGAGCGCGAAAACGTCGCGCCCAAGGGCAAAGCGAGCCAATCGACCACCGACAGCGGCGCGGAAGCCAGCCGTGCCATCGATGGCAACACCGATGGGAACTTCGACGCGGCATCCACCACAATGACCAAAGCCCAGGACAGTCCGTGGTGGGAACTCGACCTTGGTGCCGACACGCCGCTCGAAGAAATTGCCATCTGGAACCGCACGGACCGCGGTCTTGGCACTCGCCTCGCCGATTTCAAAGTGTTCGCGCTTGACGCGCAGCGGAAGACCGTCTGGGAACGAAACTTCAACGCCGTGCCCACCCCAACAACCCGCGTTCGCGTTCCCGACGAGAAGGAGGTCCGACTTCAGCACGCATCGGCCGATTACAGCGAAAGCGGCTACCCGGTTTCCAGGGCTATCGATGGCAGCGCCGACGCGAAGAACGGCTGGAGCGTCGGCGACAAAACCGGCCGCGCGCACGCCGCGTCTTTCGAAATCGAAGGCAATCCAATCCAGGAGCCGGGTTCGGTGCTGATTTTCACGCTGCTGCAGAAATACGGGCAGAACCGCACGCTCGGCCATTTCCGTCTTTCCGCGACGACGCAACCGCAGCCAGTTCGCGAACTGCCTGAAAACATCAAAGAAATGCTTGCGGCCAAACCGGAAGAGCGCACCGACAATCAGCGCGAAGGTCTGGCCGATTATTTCCGCGAATTCGCGCCGTCGATTGTCAGAATCGACGAACGTCTGAACAAGTTGCGGAGGGAACTTGACGACATCAAGCCGGTGGCGCTGCCGGTGATGCGCGAACTGGCCGCCGACAAGCGGCGTGAATCGCATCTTTTGAACAAAGGCAATTTCCTCAACCCCGGCGAGAGGGTTGAACCCGGAGTGCCGGTGGCGTTTCACGCTTTTCCACAAGGCGCGCCGACGAATCGACTCGGCCTGGCGGAATGGTTGATCAGCCGCGACAACCCGCTCACCGCCCGCGTCGCGGTGAACCGCCTGTGGGCACAGCTCTTCGGCATCGGCATCGTCGAAACGGAAGAGGACTTCGGCACGCAAGGCGCCCTGCCGAGTCATCGCGAGTTGCTCGACTGGCTGGCGGTTGAGTTCATGGACAATGGCTGGGACATGAAAGCGATCCTCAAAACCATGGTGATGAGCGCGACCTACCAGCAATCGTCGCGCGTGACGCCGGAGTTGTTGGAGAGAGACCCGCGCAACCGGCTTTTGTCGCGCGGGCCGCGCCGGCGTCTCGACGCCGAGATGGTGCGCGACGAAGCGCTTGCCCTCAGCGGTTTGTTGAGCCGCAAAATCGGCGGGCCATCCGTTTATCCGTGGCAACCCGACGGCCTCTGGCGCGCGGCGTTCAACGGCGAGCGCACCTGGGCGACGAGCACAGGCGAAGACCGCTATCGTCGCGGCCTCTACACTTTCTGGCGCCGCACCGTGCCCTATCCGAGCATGGCCACGTTCGACGCGCCGAGCCGCGAGACCTGTACCGTCCGCCGTATTCACACCAATACGCCGCTACAAGCCTTCGTGACACTCAACGACCCGGTCTTCGTCGAAGCCTCGCAGGCCCTCGCCCGCCGACTCATGAGCGAAGGCGGCCAGACCATTGCCGATCGCGTCCGCTACGGCCTGCAACTTTGCCTCGCGCGTCCGCCGAAAGACGAACAAGTCAAGACACTGGTCGAACTCTACGAAAAAGAACTCGCTCAATATCGCGACCACGAAGCGGACGCGAAGAAACTGGCGACCGAACCGATCGGCCCGTTGCCGGAAAATCTGAGCGTTGCCGAAGCCGCCGCGTGGACTTCCGTGGCGAACGTATTGTTGAACTTGGACGGAGTGCTGACGAAGGGTTAAATTACGCCGCGACCATGAAAGCCTCGACTTTTAAGACCGTCACGGCAACCGCTATTACAATCGCCTTGTTCACAGGCTTTCTTACTTGGTATCCGTTCGTTTTCGCACTCGCTTGGCCCGGACTTGCCTTGGCCCGCCTTGGTTTGCCTTATTCATGGATCTTCACCGTAGCAGTGATTCTTGGTGGACTGGTTTGCCTCATACTCCTCACGCGGAGCCGGAGTTGGCTCCATGTTATTAGCGTTAGCGCAGTGCTCCCAGCAGTCTATTGTGCGTTTTCATTCTTATTCGCAACGCGTCTGCCAATCCCATTGCCTGCGACTACACCTTATGAGGCATTCCCATTGCAAAAGGCGGCTTATCTAAACGCATACGAGAATGGCTATCGTGACGGGACACTTGGAATAATGCGAACGTATTGCTTTTATCCTGAATTTGAGACCAAAGGTTTCTACGATGGGGCATATAAAGGAAACCTCGTTTGGTGGCGGTTTTTGGGCTCCGCGATGCCGGAACGTGTGAAGCAACTATTGGAAGTCTCGGCTGGAAGAGACGGGCTCAGAATGGATCCGAACGAGATAAACCGGAACCAACCGCCTTAA
>Ga0209056_10005411_pt1 | contig 13281 bp, 11 predicted proteins | sample GraSoiAngelo_114_FD_185876 | JGI IMG/M metagenome (GOLD analysis project Ga0209056, IMG submission 185876) | Grasslands soil microbial communities from the Angelo Coastal Reserve, California, USA - 14_0903_13_40cm (SPAdes) (version 2) | ecosystem: Environmental > Terrestrial > Soil > Grasslands... | reverse complement strand
CAGCTTGAGGGCAGGCTCGAGTGTTCCGTTGCACTTCGCTCCCGGAAGATTAACGGAAAAGGAATTCTCACGCCCGATGATCAGCCGCCCCCGGGGATCACGAGGCCAGGAGCGAAGTCGGAGGACTGGCGCCGATTCCCTCTTTTGCCAACCCGAACTATTCTTCCGGGCTTCCTCGTCTTTTTCGTAGAGCGAAACTGCGTGGAGGCTTAGCACGAGCGCTCTGGCGGCCCGGGGCGTCCCTGTCGGCGCGGGAACAGAATTTTCGAGCACGGCAAAATCAAGCATAGGCTCCGACTGCTCGTAGATTCGAATCTTCCGGATGCTTAAAGGCTCGGCTACGGAACGCGGCGGGCCCGCCTCCGGCCGGGCGACGGTGATCATCGCAACATCACGGGATGATCCGTTTCGAATCTCCGCAACCCAGACGTATCCCTCAACATTTTCGGAAAGCGTCACCTGGATCTCGATTGCCGCCTGCTTGCTTCCTGTCAAGAGGAGGCCACGGTGTCGCAATTCGGAGCGGAGCGCTCGCCGGATTTGGGAAGCTTCATCTTCCCCGAGGGACGAAAAATTCCGTTGCGAGACGGTCGCCGTAAGCGGCGGCGCGATGTGGCTGAGAATCTTTGTTGCCAGTTCAGCGGCGGGATCGGTCCAGTTGTCTGCAGCCGCCCGGGTGCGGCTTGGAGTAAGCTGCGCGCCGGCTGCCCCCGCCGCCGGGAGCAGAATGGCCACAAAAAATGAAGCGCCCATAAGGAGAAGAATTCGGCGGGGGAACCGCATCAGCCTGGCGTACCTTTTCGCGACCTGATTATAGCACGCCTGACTCGTGAGGTTCGACTGGGAGCGCGGGTCCGAGGCCTTCAGCGTATTGGGGCGCGGCCGCACCTGAAAACCGAGCTGGCCGAGATAGCCGCGCCCCCAGGCAACACCGCCCGGAGCGCATCATGGGCGGGGCAGCCTCCGGCGCGCGCGGGCTTGCTCCGGCGGATCATCAACCTCGTCTGTGGGCTGCGCCACAACAGGCGTTGCCGGAGCGCCTCGCAGCAGGTCGTTGGTGAGGAAAAACTTTCCGTCCGATGGAACCATCATGATCTGAACTTTGTCGGAAAGTTTTTCAGCGATTATTTTGTTGATGAGCAGTGGGTTCTGTTTGAGCACGATCGCCTCGCTCTTCATGCGGTCGGCGTCCGCCACGGCGGTGACGCGAATTCGGTTGGCTTCGGCATCGGCGAGCATGTTGCGTCGCTCGTGCTCGGCCTTGCTGTCAATCACTTTGGCCTCCGCCGCGGCCTCCGCGTTCTTTATCGTGGATTCCTTGCGAGCTTGTGCCTCCAGCCTTGTCTGCTGGATTTGCTTCTCCTTGAGCGGCAACGTGTATTGCATGGCATCGGATTCCGACTTGGCCTGCAAGACGCGAACCTGCGCGTCGCCCTCGGCGTGTTTCACTTCCCGGACTTTTGCCGCATCCGCCTGGAGTTCCGCAATGCGCACCTGCTTCTCCTGGATCTGAGTCTCAAAGACGAGGCGGTCGTTTTCCTGCTCCTTCAGCAAGAGTCCTTCGAGCCCCTGGGCGTATTGCTCCGGCAGCTTGATGTCGCGCACCATCACTTCCTTCACCAGAATTCCATCCGCGCCGAGTCTCTTGCTGATCGCGTCCGTCGTGCGCTTTCGAATTTCCTCTCGTCTCGCGGCGAAGACGTCGCGCACGGTGTAGTTGGGAACTATTTCGCGGAAAGCGCTCGCTACCACCGGTGGGACGATTTGCTCTTCCACGGGCTGGGGCAGGTTATTCTGGATGTAGTCAAGGCGCCGTGGATCGAGCTGATATCGCACATTGATAGCGAGTCCGATAGTGAGGCCCTCCTGGGAAGTGACACTGAGGACCTCGACCTTATGCGCAGGCTCCGGCGCGGCGTAAGTCGTGAAAACCCGGTCGCGCACGTCGAAAAGCTCCGCGTGCTCGAGCAGCGGTTTGATGAAATGTACTCCCGGATATAGCGTTCCGGGGCGAGTGCCCGAGATTTGGCTCACGCGCACGCCAGCCATTCCGCTGGGAACAACCACGATGCTTAAGCTCACGAGGAATGGCAGCCAGGCGATGATCGCCAGTTTCTTCGCTGTGGACCAGCGAACGGGTCTTGGCGCAGGAAGTTTCTCCGCGGCGCCGCGTGCCAGCAACCTGCGGTAGTTTTCGGCCAGAAAGGAATCGTACACGATAATCATTGCGGCGCCGAGGAACGCCCCGATGCCCACGATCAGCATTACATACTTTAGTAACAGCATGTTTTTTCTCCTTTGGATTCGGCTCGGGATCTTGACCCCGGCTCCGTTCGAGTTCACGATTTGCGGTTCGACTTCGCTCACCGTCCCTGAGCGCAGTCGAAGGGAAGATTGTTGATTACGGACTGAAGCGGCCGCGGCCTCGAGGTTTTCTTCAATCGGAGATCGCCAATCCTCAATCGCCTAGCCCTAAAACTCTTCGGCAGTCGCCGCCCATTCAGCCAGCGAAGGGTCGGGCGCGCGCCGCGTGCTTGGTGCGGGCGCCGACTGGGCGGGGGCCGTGCGGCCGGCAAAAATCTCAGCCGGTTTCCGGCCGCGCTCGCCACGAATCACAACCACATCGCCCACACGCACCAGGGTGAATAGCTCCTCGACGTCGCGCTTTCGCATGCGGATGCACCCGTGAGAGGCCGCCTTCCCCACTGAAGTCTGCTCGTTGGTTCCATGGATGCCGTAGCCTTGGGCGCTCAGGCCCATCCATCGATTGCCAAGCGGGTTGGATTTCCCCGGTCGGACGACCTCGCCCTTATGGTAATAGGTGGGATCAACCACCTTGTTGATGATTTTCATCTTTCCGGTCGGGCTTGGTGTTGAAGCCTTCCCCACCGCCACGTCGTACACTTTCAGAAGGCGGCCGCCTTCTCTCACCGCCAGCTTCCGGGCCGGGATGCTCAGCACAAGGACACGCTGTGGGGTTGTCTGCTCCTGTACGCCCGGTCTACCGGAGGCCACGGTATCCTCTCTGGCGAAGGCCTGCGCCGACCAGAAGACCACCATTGTTCCCAGCAGAAGCCCCATTCGATTTCCACTTTGGTTAGCGGCATTGGCATTTCGGTTCGTTTCGCGTCGCACGTTCATTGTCTTTGCTCTCGCATGCATGTCGTGTCCCACACCACAAGCAGAAGCAAGGTGCGGGCCAATCGTTATTTGTATGATTCAGCGCGAGTTAGATCATGTCCGCGACGGACAGACCGTGTCCGGCAGGCGATGCTGTGTGAGGAATGACACGGCCTGATCGACATCAACTTTCAGGCCCAAACGTGGCAACGGAGGATTGGAGTTTGCTCAGTCGGGCGAGTGCGCCGATGCGCGATTACGATATTTACGAAGTACCGTATCAGCTTCGCGGTGGGCTGAAACCAATTCTGCGGGTAGAACACATACCTTTCGTTATGTGAGGCATCGGACCGCCGGCTCCCGCGCGACCTCGGCCTCGTCCGGCGGCTGCGACGGGGTCTCCAGTTGCGTGACGGCGGGGAAACACCTCAGCAGCTTCGGAAACACGTCCGGTTCGTTGACGCGCTCGACCGGAGTTTATATAATCCGACCCTCAACCATTCCACTCCATAAAGATTGGGCCGTGATGGAGATTTGACGATGGTACGCCGTACAAGCTCCGTGTGTTCGGCTTTGATGCTCGCTCTGTACCTCGCTAGCTCCGGCATGGGGGCGAATGAAGGGCCCATCAAGGTTCAGGTCCACTGGGACCGGATCATCCGTGTTTCGCGTACCAAGCCGACCTTTCTGTTAGGGGCGTCGCCGGATTTGATGCGCGGCGCCCCGCTTCACGATCAAATCCTCCAGCGGGTCAAGGCCCTTGGCGCCGACGATGTGCGGTACACAGGAGCCGGGTACGTTTATCCCCACCTCGGTGTCGCAGAACTGGACGCGCCCACTGCCGCCTCCACGTCCTGGGATTTCTCTTACATCGATCCTGTTACCGAGGACATCATGCAAGCGCTGCGGGGGCATCCCGTGGCGCTGAACTTCACCACCATCCCGGCGTGGATGTTCAAGACGGCCAAACCGGTCCGTTACCTGCCGGATCCGGCGACTAGAGCATGGGATTACGTGCAGGGTACGGAGCTCCGCGATCCCACGCTTCGCGAGGTTGCCGACTACTTTGCGCGCGTCGTCGCCTGGCATGTAAAGGGCGGCTTTACCGACGAACTCGGGAAATGGCACGAATCAGGGCATCACTACAAGGTGGACTATTGGGAAGTGTTTAATGAACCGGACCTCGAACACGGGTTCAGCGCGGAAACTTACACGAGGCTTTACGACGCCGTGGTGGAGGCAATTCATAAAGTCTCGCCGCAAATTAAGTTTGTTGGCATCTCGCATTCTTATCTCGTGGGGCATCCGGAGTACTTAACCTACTTCCTCGATCCCAAGAATCACAAGGCCGGGATTCCACTCGATATGATCTCCTATCACTTCTACGCCGTGCCGAATCCGGACGAACCCCCGGAAGCTCACCAGTTCACCTTTTTCAGTCAGGCGGACAAGTTCCTTGAGGTCGTCGGTTACATTGAAACCGTTCGGCAGATGCTTTCACCGCAGACGGGCACGATGGTGAATGAGATCGGCACCATGCTCCCTGAGGACTGGTTACAGACGAGGCCCGATTACGTCTTCAGACCCATCCGGCCTTCCTATTGGAATCTCTCGGCGGCAACCTATGCTTATGTGTTCGCGGGACTGGCGCGGCTCGGCATTGATGCAGCCGGGGAATCGGGCATCCCCTGCGCTCCGGGAATGTGGCCGAGCATCGCCCTGCTCGATTGGGAAACCGCTCAACCAAACGCGCGATACTGGGTCCTCAAACTCATCCTCGAGAACTTTCGCCCCGGAGATAAGATCGTGGAGACTTCGAGCGACTCGGGGTACGTGATGGCGCAAGCGTTCGTGAGTCCCGGCGGAGGACGGAAGCTCCTGCTGGTTAACAAGCGGGAGCGAGAATTCGAGGTCCGCCTGCCGGAGCCGGGGACAGGAAAAGTCGAAATGATCGATCTAACGACCGGCTTGCATCCGCCCGCCTCCCGCACGCTCGGGGGCTCAACCTTCGAGCTGGGCGGATTCGGAGTTGCGGTCGTGACCCTCGCGAAGTGACACCGGCGCGCTATCCAGACTGCGCTGACGCATTCCCGCTGGCGACGCAAGTGGAGTTGGCAACGCCACACCGTTATTCAAAAATCCCTGGTGTAGTTTCCGGGTGCGCCGTCACTCGGACGCGGCTCAGGATTAACCCTGGAGACTTGTCGCCAAACCCTAGGCGACTACTCATGATTTATATCTTTGAGCGCTGTTCTGGTACACTGTTAAGGCCGAAGGAGATTCATCTTGCAGCCCGCAGAAAAGCCCTCTCTCTATGATCGACTGGGGGCGTGTATAGCATCGCGACCGTGGTAGATGATTTTATCAACCGCATCATGGTCGACCCGAGGTTGAATGCCAATCCCCTGGTGGACGAGGCGCACCATCGCGTGCCGCCTGCGGGATTCAAGTACCTGGTGACCGAGATGGTTTGTTGGGCTACGGGGGGCCCACAAAAATACACGGGCAAGTCGATGGCTGATTCTCACGCCCACTTGAAGATTACGAGTCAGGAGTGGGAGGCATTCCTGGACGATTTTCAAAAGACGCTGGATAAGTTCAGAGTGCCCACCGAGGAGCAAGCCGGACTGAAAGGAATCGTCAACAGCACCCGATCGGATATTGTCGTCGGTCCCGGCCTAGGGGCGGGTGGAAAATCATAAACGCCATAGTATAGCCCGGAGGCCGTCTCGGGGCATGAAGGGCGCAGCCATGACATCGACTCAAGAAGTGGTTGGTTCGATCGTCTCCGTTTGGCGGTACCCAGTCAAGTCGATGATGGGAGAAGAACTGAATGCCGCCCAGGTCACCAAAGTTGGGCTAGCAGGAGACCGCTCCTACGCGCTGGTCGACACCTCCGACGGGAAGGTGGCCAGCGCCAAGAATCCACGGAAATGGCCGCAGCTTTTTGACTTCCGCGCCGCACTAAAAGACGCCCCCAGAACTGGCGGCAAGGGGCCGCCGGTCCGCCTCACCCTGCCGGATGGCACCATCATCGACAGTGACGATCCCGACGTCAACCGGATTCTCTCCAAGGCGCTCAAGCGTGATGTGAAACTATCCGCATCGCCCGATCTGCATGTGGCCACCGCGGAGGAGTACTGGCCGGATATCGAAGGACTCGACCACCGGGACACGGTCACCGACTTCGGTCTGCCAGAGGGTACGTTTTTCGACTGCGCCTTCCTGCATCTGCTGACCACGGCCACGCTCGACCGGCTACGGGCGCTGTATCCGCAGGGGCGCTTCGAAGTCCGACGGTTCCGCCCCAACATCGTGGTGGAGACTGCCCACGGTGAGAAGGACTTCGTCGAGAATGGTTGGATTGGGCAAATGCTAGTGATCGGGGATGCGGTTCGCCTGACCATCACTGGTCCCTGCCCGCGCTGCGTGATGACAACGCTCCCTCAGGGCGATCTCCCAAAGGATGCCGGCATCCTGCGCGCAGCCGCCCAGCACAACCGGGCTAACATTGGGGTGTATTCCTCTGTATTGCATGGTGGCATGGTCCGCCGCGGTGATTCCGTCAGGGTGGAGCGGGTGCACGCTTGGGACTAGCGCCAGTCGTGGGCGCCAACCTTGAAAGGGAGGACACTCCAGCTCGACCGACCAAATGCACACGAAACAATGCTGGCACATGCTGCTGCCGAAAGCTCAAGGGATCAACGGGGCCCTCAGACTTCTTCGGCCCGTTAAACCGATTAATCTCGAAAACGCCGCGATGTTGACTGAAAATCTGCAACTCCCGGTTTACCACTCCCTCGGAAACTACCGCTGCACCTTGCGGCTCGCCCTCTGACATTGGCCATTACTTGCCCGTGAAGCCGGCTTACCGAAAAAGGGTTCAAAAAGATGGCGCTTAATCCACCGGGAATACATCCCGTCGTTCAGAATCGAAGGAACCTGTCTCGCTGAAACGACTCTCTCAGTGGGGTTTGGTCCCTTCCCAAGACAATCAAAGTAAATGTCCCAGCCGAAAGGCTTCTTAGCTGGCAGCTTCTTCGGGCCAGACGTGAGGACTTCCCAGTGAATCGTGGGGCGTCGCGAGCTCGACTCGGTTGCGTCCACCTGCCTTGGCACGGTAAAGCGCCCCGTCGGCTCCGCGGAGGAGGCTCAATGTGTCGATGTCTTCTGCTCCGCCGGTCACGGCAACGCCGAGACTGAGTGTGGCGAGAATCTTAGCGTGGGAGAGCTCGATGGGCTCCTTATCGATCGAAGTTCGCAGCCTTTCCGCTTGCTCCATTGCCTCGTCCGTGCTGCATCCCGGAAAAATGACCAGAAACTCCTCGCCGCCATACCTCCCCACCGTATCGTAGATTCTTACGCACGAACGTATCCGCCTTGCGGTTTCGCGCAGAGCGGCGTCACCTGCCAAGTGACCGTGCGTGTCGTTGATTTTTTTGAAGTGGTCCAAGTCCGCCATGACGACAGCCAGGGAACCTTTCGTGCGCTTGGCTCGGACGAGTTCGGAGTGGAGCGCATCGAGCGCCGCCGTGCGGTTCCAAAGACTTGTAAGGGGATCGTGGCTCGCCTGGAATCGGAGTGCTTCGCGCGCGGAGATTAGGGTCTCTTGGAGGGCGAGGATGCGCCTACCCGCACGCAAACGGGCTCTTAGCTCGTTCGAGTCAAAGGGCTTGATCAGGTAATCATCCGCCCCAGCTTCGATCCCTTCAACGATGCTTTCTTTCTGGTCTTTTGCGGTTAGAAGAATAATATAGATATAACGTTCCCCTTTAACTTTCCGCAACACACGACATAACTCGACGCCGTCCATCTCGGGCATCATCCAGTCCAAGATCGCCAGCCTTGGCCCATCTTCGGCTTGAAGCGCCTGCAAAGCCGCCCGCCCGTCGCGCGTCGCGACCACATCAAATTCCCACTTTTCCAAAAAGGATTCGAGGATGCGGAGCGAGAGAAGGTCGTCTTCGGCGATTAGAATCTTCATGGCGAGACGCACTTTTGCAATGTGGCCGACGCGGCCTCGTTGCGTTTGAATCCTTCTTCGAAAGTTCGATAACCACAGTCTGCATCCTGTCAAAGACCGGCGCCGTCTCGGATCCCAGCTTCGCAAGGCAATTTGAAACCATCCGCACGGGCACGCGGCCGTCGTCCGCAATCGAGACTTTCATGGCCGTACGTCCAGTTCGCTCAAATTAGCGATCGCCGACTTGAGACGATTGAGTTCATTTTCCAGCCGGCGGTAGGCCGGCGCGGCTTCGGCGAGATTCGCTTCGCGGCCCATCATTTCCAATTTCAGCGCTACCTCGAAGGCCGGTTGAGCGCCGATATTGCCTACGACCCCTTTGAGCGTGTGGGCGGCGCCCTCCAAGGCTTTGGCATCGCCCGACGCGACGGCCTCTCGGAGGTTTGTGAGCAACTGCGGAAGTTCTTTCAGGAACAAAGGTACGATCTCCTTCAGCAGCTCAGTGTCCCCTCCCACGCGCTCCAGGGCCTTTTTCGTGTCGCCGTTGGTTCCTCGCCCAAGCTGGGGGCAGCGCCCAAGTTTTCAATGGCGTCGAGCAGGTCTTCGACTTGGATGGGCTTTGCGACGTAGCCATCCATGCCGGCGGCCAGGCAGCGCTCGCGGTCACCCTTCATGGCCCGCGCGGTCATAGCAATGATGGGGAGGTGAGCGCCCGTGGCCTTCTCGCGCTCGCGGATGGCAGCAGTCGCTTCCAGTCCATCCATCTCCGGCATCTGGACGTCCATCAGAACCAGATCGAATCCCTTGAAGCCGGCCTTCTCGAGCAGGTTCAGGGCTTCGCGCCCGTGAACAGCCAACACCACCGAGTACCCGCGCTTCTCGAGGAGCCGAATTGCCAATCGCTGGTTGACGGCGTTGTCTTCCACAAGCGACACGCATAGCTTCCGCCGCCATTCGTGCAGCAAGTGGCGGGTGATGAGGGAGCGATCCTGAGTCGGTGCAGACTTGGCGCCGAACACGGTTAGGATTGCTTCGCGCAGCTCGGACTGTCGAATGGGCTTGGTCAGATAGGCGGCGACGCCCAGCTGCCGGCAGCGCGCCGCGTCCCCGCGCTGGCCTCCCGCAGTCAGCATCATAATGGTCGCGCCGGCCAGTGTGGGGTCCCGGCGGATGCGTTCGACCAGCGCGAACCTGTCCATGCCTGGCATGTGGCCGTCTGTGAGCACCAGCGGAAAGGGCTCGGCGTGGTCTCTGGCCTGTTGCAAGAGGTCCAGGGCCTCCTCGCCGCCCTCGGCTAAAGCAGGTTTCATGCGCCAGCGCGCCAGCATGTCGTCCAGGATGCGCCGGTTGGTGGCATTGTCATCGACGACCAGAACGGAAATGCCGGCCAGGCTGATCAGGTCGGTGGGCTCGGGCGGGGTGGTGGTTTTGCCGAGCGAGAAGGGGGCGGCGAAATGAAAGCCGCCGCCCTTTTTCACCGCGCTTTCCACCCAGATGCGCCCGCGCATCATGGCGACCAACTGAGCGGAGATGGTCAGGCCCAAGCCCGTGCCCCCATATTTTCGGGTGCTGGAACTGTCCGCTTGCGTGAAGGCTTCAAAGATTACATGCTGCTTTTCTGCGGGAATGCCGATCCCGGTGTCGGTCACCGCGAAGTGCAACCCGACCGCGTCTTCCAGGTGGGACTCGAGCTCGACGCGCACGATGATCTCGCCTTGGGGAGTGAACTTGATGGCGTTCCCGACTAGGTTGATGATGATCTGGCGCAAGCGGGTGGAATCGCCGATGATCTGGGGAGGCACGCCGGGGCGGATGTCGCAGGCCAGTTCCAGGCCCTTCTGCTGGCGGCTCAGCGCCAGAGTCTTGATCGTCTGTCGCCCGTCAACAGACCACCCTGCGTCTCCTTCGAGTCTTTGGTGATGATGTTGACCACGCCGTTCACGGCGTTGGCGCCCCAGACCGTGGCTCCCGGATCGCGGATGACCTCGACCCTCTCAATGTCTTCGAGGACCAGGTCTTGGGCGTCCCAGTAAACGCCCGAAAATGCCGGGTCGTAAACCGTTCGCCCATCGATGAGCACCAGCAGTTTGTTGGCGAACCGCCCGTTGAATCCTCGGGCCGTGATGGCCCAAGTGTTGGAAGTAATTTGCGCTACTTCGAGCCCCGGCACCATCCTCAGAAGGTCTGGAATATTACTCGCGCCAGAACGGCGGATTTCTTCCTGAGAGATGACATACACAGCGGCGGCGGCCTTTCCCAGCTTCTCCTGTTTTTTTGGGACGGAAGTAACCTTGATATTCATCAAGTCTTCCAGGCTGGCCTCTGAAAGATCAGACGTGGGACGGTGCTGAGCCCAAATCACTCGAACCGTGACGCCCACAATCAAGGCTGCAATAAGGCCAGACAAATAACGCAAAAGTGGGCGGAGGCAAGCAAGGGTAGCTCGACAAAAAGCCGCCTGGCCGATCGCTCGCGAAAGAGGGAGACGTAGCGGCTTCTTCCCGGCCGCCTTCCTCAAATCCTCGGCCGACATCAGCAGCGGGGATTCTAAGGTGAATGACTCAAGTGAACCCATACATCATCTCCTCAGGCAGCGGACCCTTGCGAAGAAGGTTCAGGAAGCGCCCCGCCTCCTGCTCCCGGGACGGGTGCCGGCAGTCGCCGTGTGAGTGGCGCAAGCCTTTTCCCCGGCCTAAGCCGGTCGGATCATATTCGCTGCCCCGATTTGTTTATCGGAGGAAACTTCTTCGGGCTTGAGGACTTTTCGGCGGCTTGTGGGCCGATCCACCACTTGGAGTGAATTGTTTTGCCCGAGGGCCCCTGGTCAGACGCGGCGGCAGAAATCTTGTGCGGGACAGCGGTCGCCATGGGGCTGGCCGTTTACTTTTCCAAGGAGATCCGCCACCGCATACTCATCGCGCGCCAAGCGGCGCGAACGCCCCCGCCCGTGCCGGACCTGACGCTGGCGGCGAGTAGGCAAGTCAAGTTGGAACGGCTTCAGAAGATGTGTAAGCGCAAGGTCAAGTACTTTTTCGGGTCCTTCCGGAACTCGTCCAGAAACTCCTTCAGCGATTTGGCGCTGGCGTTCAGAGTATTGAACAGGGATTGATCGGTCGAAAGCTTGCCGAGCGTTCCTTCCCCGTTGTCCATGCGCGAGGTAATGGAGTCGAGGTGCGTCACGGTGCTGTTGACGCGGTCGTAGAGGTGCGGATCGTTGACCAGCTTTCCGAGCGTTCCCTGGCCTGACTCGATTTTGTCCATCAATGCGTTGCCGCGCACAGTCAGTTTGTTCACGTTGTCGTACACGGAGGGATCGGAGATGAATTTCGCCAGGGTCCCTTTGCCGCTGCGAGCATCGGCGATAAGCTGGTTAAGCGAGTCGAGTGTTGAATTCATGCGCTGGTAGAAGGATTCGTCCGTGAGGAGCTTGCCGAGCGTCCCCTGGCCGCTTTGGATGTTCGTGACCATGCCCTGGACCTTCTGAGTGGTTTGTTCAAAGCGATTATAGAGCTCTTGGTGATAAATGAGCTCACCCAAAGTTCCTTTGCCGGAGGATATCTGGCCGGTAATGTCGTTGAGCTTGGAGCTGAGGACGCGCAGGTTCGAGATGACGTCGTTGGTATTCTGGACAATCGCCTTAATATCCGCTGTCTGCTGGCTCTTCAACTCGGCGTCGTTGGTTAGAGGCTTCTGTCCCGCTCCGCCCCGGGAGATATCAATGTAAGATTCGCCGAGCAGTCCGGCGGTGTCCTGAGATGCGATCGAGTCCTCGCGGATTTCGTTCTGATACCGCCGCGAGACGCGCAGATCGATTTCCACGGCCTTTGCAGGGTCGGCCAAGCTGGACATACGGATTCGCTGCACGTTCCCGACCGGAATCCCGGCCAGGCGCACTTCCGTGCCTTCGCGCACGCCGCCGGCGCTCGCAAAGTAAGCCCTCAGCGTGTAGCGGCGGCTGAAGACACCCACTTGGCCGCTGATGAAGAATAACGCCACGGCAAGAACCGTCAGACTACCAATCACCAGAAGGCCCACGCGCAGCTGCACCCAGGAGATCTGTTTGTGTTGAGGCATGTCTCGTCTCCGAATTGGGATTTACACCTAGCAGGTTGATGAAAATTCCCTCCGCGATGTCATTCTGAGGAGTCCCGATTCACTTTATCGGGACGACGAAGAATCTGCTAGGTTGTTGATATGTCGAAAAGCAGATCCTTCTCCCGCGACTGCGGGATCAGGATGACAGCGTCAGACGCGTTTTCCATCATCCTCCAAAATCATTTTATGCCAAGCCGCAAGCGAGCGGGAGTTCAAACAATGAATTTGCGAAGATAGGGGTCCGCCGAGCGCGTCAGGTCGTCGCTCGAGCCCTCGAAGTAAACCTTTCCGTCGCGGAGGACGGCGAATCGGCAGCGGACTGCGGGACGGCTCCCTCCGTCGCTTGCGGCGGGCACCAGGCCTTGTTTCTCGGATGAATAGACGAAGTTCGACAAAATGAAGGCGTCCTGAAGACGGTGCGTGACGAAGACCGTGGTCACGGAATTCAAATCGCGGAGCTTGGCCAAGAGCACGATGATGGTGTGGGCGGTGACGGGGTCGAGCCCCGCCGTCGGCGAATCGTAAAGCATCAAGCAGGGCTGGCTGACGATGGCGCGCGCGATGGCCACGCGCCGCCGCATTCCGCCGGAAAGTTCGGCGGGCATCTTGTCAAGGGCGTGCTCCATCTCCACAAATCCCAACACCTCGCGAACGCGCCGCTCGATCGCCTCTTCGTCCCGCACGCCCTCTTCTCGGAGCATGTAGGCGGCATTCTCGTAAACAGAGAGGGAGTCGAACAACGCCCCTTCCTGAAAAACCATCCCCATGCGGCGGCGATAAGGGCCGAGCTCGACTTCGGAGAGCGGAGTGAGATTATGCCCCTCGACCCACACCTCACCTGCGTCGGGCTTGATGAGGCCGAGGATGACCTTGAGCAAAACGGACTTTCCCGTTCCCGTGACCCCCAGGAGCGCGAGCGTTCCGCCCGATTCGAGTTTGAGAGACACGTCGGAAAGCACGGGCCTCTCGTCGAATAAGACCGAGACGTCGCGGAGTTCAATGGTAGGAGGGCCGGACATCGGTCGTCACGCCCTCTGGCGCGCGGCCCTCGGTGAATGGCGAACGCCGTTCGCCCCTACACCCTCAAATCCGACCGCGGCCGA
>Ga0209056_10005409_pt1 | contig 13287 bp, 13 predicted proteins | sample GraSoiAngelo_114_FD_185876 | JGI IMG/M metagenome (GOLD analysis project Ga0209056, IMG submission 185876) | Grasslands soil microbial communities from the Angelo Coastal Reserve, California, USA - 14_0903_13_40cm (SPAdes) (version 2) | ecosystem: Environmental > Terrestrial > Soil > Grasslands... | reverse complement strand
CTGATCCCTGAACCCGGAGCTCTGAGCCCGGAACCCGGAACCCTGAACCCTGAACCCGTCCTGGTCGTGGTCCCGACGCGCGGAGCCGCGCGTCAGTTGCAACGCGCGCTCGACGGACCCGACATCGTCACTCGTGATGAACTGTACGACCGGCTGCATGATCGACTGACAAATCCGCCGCGCCGGCTCAGCGCATTGGAACGCGATGTCATCACTCAGGGCGCCGCACGCGCCGCGGCCGCCGCCGGAGGCGAGCTGTCATTTCAGCTCCGGCCCGGCCTGATCGCCGAGATGCTCCGCTTCTACGATCATCTGCGCCGCCAATCGCAGCAGGTGAAGCGGTTCGAGGAGCTGATCGACGAGGCGCTCGGCCTGGACGACGCCGATCGGGCCGCCGAGCGCTTGCGGAAGCAGACGCGGTTTCTGGCCGGGGCGTTTCGCGAGTACGAGCGTCGGGTGCGCGATTCGGGCGGATGCGACGAGCACACGCTCCGTGAACGGCTCATGGCCGAGCCATCTGCCGATCCGATCCGCCACGTCATTGTCACCGTCGCTGACTGGATCGCGGATGCAGACGGTCTGTACGCCGCCGACTTCGATCTTCTGACGCGGATTCCCGGACTCGAGGCGCTCGACATCGTGTCGACCGAGCGGGTTCTCGCGTCCGGCTTTCACGAACGGCTGCACACCTGGTGGCCGGGACTCGAAGAGGTTTCATCACCAGGTGTCGTGCAGGCTTTCGGGCCGGCCCTGATCACGCCGCCGGACGCGTCCACCGACGAGCCGTGGTGGACGCTGCGCGATCGAGAAGAGGAGCTCGTCGCGATTGCGCGCCGCTTGAAAGCCGACAAGCGGACCGGTGACGCGGTGCCGCTGGCTCGCACGGCGGTCGTGTTCAAGCGTCCGCTCCCTTACCTGTATCTCGCCGCGGAGGTTTTCCGCGCGGCGGGCATCCCGTATCAGTCATCCGACGCGCTGCCGCTCGCCGCCGAGCCGACGGCGGCCGCCATCGACCTCGTGCTGGAAACGGTCGCGGCGGATTTTTCGCGCGGCACGCTGGTCGCCCTGCTGCGATCGCCGCATTTCACGTTCGGTGACGGCGACGCGGATGTCACGCGTGAGTCGGTCAGCGCGCTCGACCGCGCGTTGAGCCAGGCGCGGTACCTCGGCGACCTCGATCGGCTGGAAGCGCTGGCAACGGAATGGCATTCAGCGGCTTCGTTCCCGGCGCTGCACGCGGCACTTGCCGCGGCGCGCGAGCTCGCGCCGCTGGCCACGTCCCTCCCCGCGTCGACGCAGATCGCGCGGCTGCTGGCGTTCTGGTCGGCGCATTCGCGTCCCATCGCCGATGACGACCCATACGCTTCTCGCGAGCGACGCGCGCGGGCGGCGGTGGTCGACATGCTGAGCGCGCTCACCGCCGTTCACGCGGCGCACGACGATCCGCCCTGGACCGTGGACGACGTGGGGATCGCCGTGCGACGGTGGATCGGCGAGCAGACCTTCGTCCAGCAATCGGCCGGCGCGGGTCTGTTTCTGCTCGACGACCGGGCCGTGCGCTACGGAGATTTCGACGACGTGGCGATTGTCGGCGTCATCGAGCCGGATTGGCCGGAGCGGCCGCGGCGGAACATCTTCTATCCGCCGTCGCTCCTCGCGTCGCTGGGATGGCCGTCGGAGAAGGATCGGCGTGCGGCGGACGACGCGCGCTTTCTCGACCTGCTGACGTGCGCGTCGCGCCGGACGATCGTGTCGACGTTCACGCTGGACGAGGACGCGCTCGTGTCGCGGTCGATGCAGCTCGACGAGATTCCGCGGGCGCGGTTGTCGACCGTCGCGGGAACGCCGTTCGACAATGCCCGCATCTTCGCCGACGAAGCGCTGGCACTGGAGCCGATCGCGCTCGATCCGTTCGAGGGAGAAGCGCGCGTCTGGGCCGAGCTGCGAACGGGCCGGTCGCCGGCGGACGGTCCGGACTATCACGGCACCGCGCGCGACGTGCCGGCGCGCGCCTGGTCGGTCAGCGCGATCGAGACGTATCTCGACTGCCCGTTCAAGTTCTTCGCGCAGCACGTGCTGAAGATCGAGGAAGAGCCCGAGGACGAGGAGGTGATGGATCCGCGGCGTCAGGGGCAGTTCGTGCACGACGTGTTCCAGACGTTCTTCGCGGCGTGGCAGGACGCCGGGCACCGGGCCATCACGCCGGAGAATCTCGATGACGCGCGCGACATGTTCACCGCCGTCGTCGATGGCGCGCTCGAGCGCCTGCCGGCCGCCGAAGCGGGGCTGGAGCGGACGCGACTGCTCGGATCGCCAGCCGCCGCGGGGCTTGGAGAAGCGGTCCTTCGCATGGAAGCCGAACGTCCCATCGCCGTCGTCGAGCGTCTGCTCGAGCGGCGGCTGGACGGGGAGCTCTCGATCGCCACGGCCGATGGGCCGCGCGCCATCGCCCTCCGCGGCAAGGCGGACCGCCTCGATCTTCTCGAGGATGGATCATTCCGCCTGATCGACTACAAGCTGGGGTGGCCGCCGAAACGCGGCAGGGCGCTGCAGCTTCCGATCTACAGCCTGTGCGCCGAGCAGCGGCTCGCCGGGCACAGGGGGCGAACCTGGACGCTTGGTGAAGCCGTGTTCCTCGCCTTCAAAGGACCGCGGCGCGTGGTCCCGCTCTTCTCGTCGGCGGCCGATCGCGTGAAAGTGCTGGCCGACGCTCAGCAGCGGCTCGCCGACACGGTCGACGCCATCGCGCGTGGCGAGTTCCCGCCGATGCCGGACGACGTGTATCGTTGCGAGAGCTGCAGCTTTGCATCGGTCTGCCGAAAGGATTACGTCGGTGATGTGTGAGCCGATGCTGCCGTTCGACGATGAGGAACCGGTCCGGCTGAAGCCGGACCCCACGCAAGTGGTGGATCGCGACAACGGTCCGCGTCTCGAGCGGGACGGTGACGGCGATCTTTGTGGTGTCCGGCTCAAGCCGGACCACGACGACAATCTTCGTGGCGTCCGGCTTCAGCCGGACCTTCCGGACGCCACCGCGCGGCGCTACGCTGTCGATCCTTCGAAGAACATCGTCCTCGAGGCGTCGGCCGGCACCGGCAAGACACAGGTGCTGGTCGAACGCTATGTCAACCTGCTGCGCGCCGGCGTCGAGCCGGATCACATCCTCGCGATCACGTTTACCCGCAAAGCGGCTGCCGAGATGCGGCTGCGCGTCATCGAACGGCTGAAGGAGGCGAGCCGCCTGTCCGAGCTCGACGCGGCGCGCTGGCGCGACGTCCGGGAGCGGCTCGGCGACATCGCGGTCTCGACCATCGACGCGTTCTGTCTGTCTCTGCTGCGCGAGTTTCCACTCGAGGCCGACGTCGATCCCGGATTCGACCTCGCGGACAACACCGAGGTCCCTCGCCTGATCGGAGAGTCGCTCGATCAAGCCCTTCGCATCTGCCGCGGCATCGCCCGCGACGATGACGATGTCGCGCTGGTGTTCGCGCAGCTCGGCGAGCGGCGTCTGCGCGGCGGCGTTGCGACGCTGCTGGATCGGCGGCTGGTGGCGCCGCATGCGCTGCGCCGCTTCCTCCAGAAGGGGCCGCGCGATTTGACCGCGGCAACGGCCTGCGCCCGCGCCGCGGCCCGGCTGCGCGATGTCTTCGCCGGCGTGCGCGACGGCGTCGAAGCGTTCCTGGGCGACGGCCCGGTGCGCCACCCGCAGTTCGCGATGCTCGCGGACGACGTGCGGCGCTTGAGTTCGGAATCCGCAATCCCCGAATCCGCAATCGAATCCGCAATCCGCCATCCGCAATCCGGAATGTCGTCGCGCGAAGCTCAAGCCGCGTTCCGCGCGCTCGTCGACCGCCTGCGCGCGTACTTCCTGACCCAGGACGGCAAGCCGCGGACCGAGAAATTCGCCGGCACACGTTTCACCGCCGCCGACTGCGATTGCGCGGATGCGTGGAAGCGGCACCGGGCCGCGGCGTCCCAGATTGCGCCGGCGGTGGCGGAGGCCATCCGCGCGTTCCGGCGCGATCTCAACGCCGTGATGTCCCGCGGCGTATGGCGCATCTTCGCCGTGGCGATGCGGCAGTATCAGCACACGCTGGAGGCGCACGCGCTTCTCGACTTCTCGGGCGTCCTCGAGCGCGCGGTCAAGCTGTTGAGAGACATGGACGAGTTCGCGGAGAGCCGCCTGCGCCTCGAAGCGCGCCATCGTCACGTGCTCGTCGATGAATTTCAGGACACCAGCCGCGCGCAGTGGGAGCTCGTGCGGCAGCTCGTGAAGAGCTGGGGTGAAGGAGTCGGCGCCGCCCACGATGCCATCCCGCCGTCGATCTTCCTTGTCGGCGACCGGAAGCAGTCCATCTACGGGTTTCGCGACGCCGACGTCGCGTTGGTTGACGAAGCGGCGGCGTTCATCGAGGCGCTGCGGCCCGACGGTCTGCCGAGGCAGGCGATCACCGTCAGTTTTCGATCCGCGCCGGAGATCCTGGCTTTCGTGAACGGTGTTTTCGAGGCGATCGTCGGGAGCGATGCACCCACCGCGACCCCGCGAAAGGATGCCTTCCGCTACGGTTGTCACGATCGGTTTCCGATCGGTGCCCCTACGACGGTCCGGATAAAGCCGAACCCGACGGACGAAACCGATGCGGCAGGACATTCCGGTCGTGTCCGGCTTCAGCCGGACCGTGACGAGAACCCCGTCCGGTTCATCGTCGGCGACACCGTGCAGGCGGCCGCCGATTCGGTCGCCGGCGAGATCGTGCAGCTCCTCTCCGGCGCCACCGTTGGGGACCGCACAACCGGCGTGCGGCGCCAGGCTCGCGCCGCTGACATCGCGATCCTGTTCCGCTCGCGCGACAGCCACAGGGATTTCGAAGCCGCGCTCGACCGCCGGGGGGTTCCGACCTACGTCTACAAGGGACTCGGCTTCTTCGACGCCGATGAGATTCAGGACGCGGTCGCGCTGCTGCGGTACCTTGCCGATCCGCTGTCGGATCTGCGCGCGGCGACGCTGCTGCGGTCGCGCATCGTGCGCTCGGACCTGAGTCCGCCGCGGCAATCCTCAGCGTCGATCCGCTGCCCGCGCTGGCGGCACTCGGTGACGAAGACCGCCGCGTCCTCGCTTTGCTGCGACGCGGGGTGCCTCGCTGGCTCTCGTGGGTGGATCACCTGGCACCCTCGGAGCTCTTCGACACCGTGCTCCACGAAACGGCGTACGCGTTCGAGCTGCGCGGCTCCCGCCGCCGCCAGGCGCGCGAGAACCTGAAGAAGCTGCGAGGCATGATCCGCCGCGCGCAGAACCGGGGATACGCGACGCTTGCCCGCATCGCCGATCATCTGGAGCGGCTTGCCGTCGGCGACGAATCGAACGCCGCCATCGACGCGATCGATGCGGTCAGTCTCATGACGGTCCATGCGGCCAAAGGCCTCGAATTCCCGATTGTCTTTGTCGTCAACATGGGCCGCGGCACGGGCGGCCCGCGCGCACCGATTCGCGTCACCGACGATGTGGCGGGAGAGGCATCGGTGGCGATTGCAGACTATCAGTCGGAAGCCGACGAAGACGCACAGGCCCGCGATCGCGAGGAGACCAGGCGGCTCCTGTACGTCGCGCTGACGCGCGCCCGCGACCGGTTGTATCTGTCGGCCACCGTGAAAGACGGCGTCTGCCGGACGGGGCGCGGCAGCCTTGGCGAGGTGCTGCCGGCGTCTGTGAAAGCGATGTTCGTCGCCGCCGCCGCCAGTCGTCTGGATCGGCCCGAGCAGCGGCTGGAACGACACTCGAGCGCCGACGCGCCGATCGACGACTTCGGAGCATTGGTAACCAGGGTTCGCGTACCGACTGCTCGTCCCGACTCGGCGGTTTGAGGCCTCCACCAGCGGAGCTGACCCCGTGCGAACGAAACAGACGAGGTCGCGGCGTAAGGTTTCATTCCAGGCGAGGTTTCGTTACCGTGACTGTTTATACCATCGGCCATTCGACTCGCCCGCTGGACGAATTCATCGAATTGCTGCGGTCCCACGGCGTCGCGCAGCTGGCCGACGTCCGAACGGTTCCGAAGTCGCGGCGCCATCCGCATTTTGCGGCGGACGCGCTGTCGCAGTCGCTGGACAGCGCGGGAATCGTGTATCGCCACGCCGGAGAATTGGGAGGTTTGCGGAAGCCGGCGGTCAAGTCGCGCAACATGGCCTGGCGGCACGAAGGATTTCGCGGGTACGCGGACTACATGGAGACGGCGGCGTTCGAAGGCGCGCTCGATGCGCTCGTCGACTGGTCGCGCGAGGCGCGGACGACCGTGATGTGCGCGGAGGCGCTATGGTGGCGCTGTCATCGACAGCTCATCGCCGACGCGCTCGTCGCTCGCGGACTGGAGGTCCGCCACATCATGTCGGCGCGCAAGTGCCCCGGGCACACGCTCACTGCATTTGCGCGGGTAAATGCAGACCGCGTGACCTATCCCGGTCTAATATGAGGACTGATCCGCCCATCGCCGGGCGCGCTCTTCGGCTTTCTCACGCGTTTCGGCGATCAGAATCACCGAACGGTCGGGCTTCCCGCTGCCGTCGCGGCTGACCCAGGCAATCCAGTGGGGACCGCGCGGTTCACTGTGGATCTGATAGGAGCCAGGGGGCATCGACATCTCGGGGCAGAATCTACCACTTTCGGCGGAATTCGCGACGACTCGACGTTTTCAGGCCGATTTACATTGCGTCGGCCGCGACCATTTCATAGAATCGAGAATCGCTAAGGAGTCATAAGTGACGTTGACATGTCCGAATTGTGGCAACGACCGGAACTTTCTGGTCAAGACGCTGCAGATGCACGTCGTGAATGTTGAAGGCGGCCGCGTGGAGGTGTCGGAAGAAAGCCGGCCCGCGGTGCTCGAAGTGTTGTGTGACGAGTGCGAATCCGCGCTGAACTTCGAGGAATTCGAGGACACGCTCCGCAAGGAAGTCCTGCTGACCATCGGCGCGCGCTGAACCGCGCGCGAGCCGCCCGGCGTCCGGTCTTTCATCTGCTGCTTTCCTCTTCGGCTTCTTCAAAGTAGTCGCAGTCAGGGCAAACCCACTCCCACGTGATGCGCGTGGTGGCACTCGGATTGCCCGGCACGCGGGTGACGTTTTTCGTCTCGCGGCGCTTCATCGAGCCGCCGCAGAGCGGGCACTCCATGCTTGCAGGCATGATTCTTGTTCTCCCCAAAAGGGACAGGAGTGAACCTAGCACCGGGAAGTCGCCTTGACAAGCCTGGGATCGGCTCCTATCGTTAGCGGGACTCTGATGGCGCACGAGTGTTTTGCAGACGAGATCGCAATCGACTTTCCTTCGGTGGGACGCGTCGTCGAACGTATGCGTGACGCCTTTCTGGGGGATCGTGTGGACGCCGACGTCCTGCGCGCCGAGGTGTCGCTCTCGCAGCGTGAGGCGTTCGACGGCCTCGTCGTCTCGCTCGGCGTTCCCATTCGCGTCACGTGTCCGCATTGCGGCGGGCGCGGGGAAACGTGGACGGAGTGGTGCCACCTCTGCCGAGGCACGGGCGAGTCGCTGTTGCAGCATCCGGTGCGCGTGTCCGTGCCGCCGGGTGTCGCCGACGGGGCGCGATTCCGATTCCGCGTCACATCGCCCGACGCGTCGTCTGTGCGCGTCGAGGTACGCGTCGCGATTCGATCGTCGGCCGCGTAGCCATCAGCCATCGCCTTGGCGTCACACGTCGATTTTGTGGGCGTCCTCTTCATTGTCTGGGGTCTGTTGACCACGCTGGTCGGCGTCTCGACGCTGGCGCTTGGCGTCGGCGCCGTCGCGCTGATCAGGTCGGCGAGCCGCGGCGGCGGCGGTGAGTTCGCCGCGGGACTCACGGCGGCGGCGTTTACCACGCTGGCGATCATCGCCATCCTCTGGGGCACGGCGCATGTTGTCGTCGGCGTGCCGCTTCGGCGGCACAGGTCGTGGTCCCGGCTCATGGTCGGTCGATCTCCTGCTGCTGCCGTACGGCACAGCGCTCGGGGTCTACGCGCTGTGGGTGTTGCTGAACGAAGAAGGCAAGAAGCTATTCGCTGAAAATGGCTGATGGCTCATGGCTGATGGCTTACGGCTGATGGACGGTCCATCTTCCATAGCCATTAGCCATCAGCCATCAGCCATGACACGCGTCAGGGATCGTCGCGAGTTCCCTGCGCGGTCCACGGTCCGCATCGCACGATCCGGCGCAGGGCTTTCGCGCCTCCCCTGACGATCCCGTCGCGCGCGATCACGACTTCGGCGTACCGGCTGCACGTCGGCGTGAAGCGGCAGCGCAGCCCGATGCGCGCCGCGGCGGGCGCGAGCGCCCGCTGATACACGTGAATGGAGCGGAGGGCGAGTGGCCGCGCGTTCATCACGAGCAGGCTCGTGAGCAGCCACGCCAGCAGGAGCGCGAGCGATCTAGAGACGATTGGGGTAATCGCTGAGCCCCGGGATGATCAGGCGTCCGCCGTTGATGCCTTTCACGATGGCGACGACGTGCAGCGCCAGGATGCCGACCCACCCGAACACGAGGAAAACGCTGAGCACGCACCCCAGCCCAAGGGTCGCCAGGCTGACGATGCTCGTCAGCATGATGTAACCGAAGAGCAGGATCAGCTCCGCGATCATCAGCACGATGCCGTGCTTGGCATGCCACTGCACTTCCGCATCGTGCTTTTCCATGAGCAACGGCACCAGCGCGAGCGGCCAGAGGTAGGCCAGCACGATCATGACGCCGCGATTCGAGGAGGGCTCGACGTCCGCCATGTGCGGGCGAGTGTACGATATTCTTGAGGATATGCAAGTCGAGCAGACCTCGGTTCTGGAGGCGTTGAAGGTCGTCAAAGATCCCGATCTTCACCGCGACATCGTCAGCCTCGGGTTCATCAAGGAGCTCAAGATCGATGGGGGCCGGGTCGCCTTCACAATCGAGCTGACGACGCCGGCGTGTCCCGTCAAGGATCAGATGCGCGATCAGGCGCGCGCCGCGGTCATGCAGGTGCCGGGTGTCAGCGCGGTCGACGTGGGGTTGAGCGCGCGCGTGCGTGAAGCCGTCGGCTCCGACGGCACACGGCAGTCGGTGCCGGGCGTGAAGAACGTCATTGCCGTCGGGGCCGGCAAGGGCGGCGTCGGCAAAACGACCGTCGCGGTGAACCTCGCCATAGCGCTCGCGAAGTGCGGCGGCAAGGTCGGTATCATCGACGCCGACATCTATGGACCGAACGTGCCGATCATGCTCGCCATGAAGGCGCAGCTGACGACCGACGGCAAGAAGATCGTGCCCGCCGAGAAGTACGGGCTGCAGGTCATCTCGATGGGGTTCCTGACCGGGGACGACGCGCCGATCATCTGGCGCGGTCCCATGCTGCACGGCGCGCTGCAGCAGTTCTTCCGCGAAGTGGCGTGGTCGAATCTCGACTATCTCGTTGTCGATCTGCCGCCGGGCACGGGCGACGTGGCGCTGAGCCTCAGCCAGACGGTGCCGGTCGCGGGCGCGATCGTCGTGACGACACCGCAGCAGGTCTCGCTGGCCGACAGCCGGCGCGCCATCGCGATGTACAAGAAGCTGAACATTCCCACGCTCGGCATCATCGAGAACATGAGCTACTTTGCCTGCCCGTCGTGCGGCCACGAGGCCGACATCTTCGGGCACGGCGGCGGCGAGCGGTTGGCGGCTGAACTCGGCGCGCCGTTCGTCGGGCGGATCCCGATCTATCAGCCGATTCGCGAAGGCAGCGACAGCGGCGTTCCGTTGATGATCAGCGAACCGGAGTCGCCGGCCGGCCGCGCCCTCATGGCCGCCGCCGAGCGGACGGCCGCGCAGGTATCGATTGCCAGCTACAATCGGCCGACAATTCAGCTGACGGTGATGAAATGAACACAACACTTCGTGGCTGCCTCTTCGCTCCCTCTGGAGCGCGAGGCTCTCCGCCGTCGCTGAAGCTACGGCGGACCGTCGAAGCCTTGGCGGAGGCTGGTCAGGCGGGCGTGCCGGCGATCGCTCGCCTGAAAGGCTCGCGCGCCTGGATGCATGTGATCGCGTGGGCGGTGGCGTCGGCGAGCGCGTGCGCGCCCGCCCCGCAAACGGGCAAGACGCCGGCCTCCGGCAGCGCGATGAGCCACGCCATCATCGATCCGTACCTGAAGATTCAGTCGGCGCTGGCCGACGACAAGGTGGACGGGATCCGGGCGGAGGCCGGCCACCTCGTGACGGCGGCGACCGCTCTGGGCGCGCCGGCCATGAAGATCGACACGGCCGCGTTGCAGCTCGCTGCCGCCGCCGAAGCGGCGCCGCCCGACATCAAGGACGTGCGCGACAAGTTCGGCGCGCTCAGCGAAGCCATCGACGCGTACATGACCGGCCTTCACCTCGCGCCGCCCGAAGGCGTCCGGGTGGCGATCTGCCCGATGGTCAACAAGCCCTGGCTTCAGGAAGGGTCGATGCTCGCCAATCCGTACTACGGCAAGGGGATGCCGACCTGCGGCAGCTTCCGGTGAATATTTCCTTCACCAAGCACACGCTGGCCAACGGACTCGACGTCCTCGTCCACGAAGACCACGCATGCCCGATTGTCGCCGTGAACCTCTGGTATCACGTCGGGTCGAAGAACGAGCGGCCTGGCCATACCGGCTTCGCGCATCTCTTCGAGCATCTGATGTTCGAGGGATCGCAGCACCACGATCGCGGCTATTTTCAGCCGCTGCAGGGCGCGGGCGCCACGCTCAACGGGTCGACGAACGCCGATCGCACCAACTACTGGGAGGTGGTCCCCTCCGGCGCGCTCGATCTGGCGCTCTGGATGGAATCCGATCGCATGGGCTACCTGCTGCCGGCCGTCACCGAAGCGAAGTTCGCCAACCAGCGCGACGTGGTGATGAACGAGCGGAGGCAGAACTACGAGAACCGGCCGTACGGCCTCGCGCCGATGGCGCTGCTCGCGGCGCTCTTTCCGCCCGATCATCCCTACCACTGGACGACGATCGGCGAGATCGCGGACTTGAAAGCGGTGCAGCTCGATGAGGTGCACGCGTTCTTCCGCCGCTACTATCACCCGGCCAACGCCTCGATCGCCCTCGCCGGCGACATCGACCGCGAGCAGGCGCTCGCGCTCGTCGAGCGGTACTTCGGCGAGATCGACGCAGGCGACCGCGTCGAGCCGGTCGGCGCGTCGGCCTCGCTGACCCACGACGTGCGGCTCCGGTTCGAGGATCGCGTCGAGCTGCCGCGGCTCTATCTCGCGTGGCTCTCGCCGGCGATGTTCGCCGAGGGCGACGCCGAGCTCGATCTCGCCACCGATCTGCTGGCCAACGGCAAGACGTCGCGGCTGTACAGGCGGCTCGTGTTCGACGAGCGGCTGGCGACCGACGTCTCCGCGTCGCAGAACTCGCGCGAGATCACCGGGTATGTGCAGATCACGGCGACCGCCGCGCCCGGGCACGCGCTCGCCGAGCTCGAGCGGGCGATCTTCGAGGAGATCGCGCGGCTCACCGCCGACGGCCCCACCGACGAAGAGATTGATCGCGGCCGCATCCAGACCGAGACGCAGTTCATGTTCCGGCTGCAGACGGTCGGCGGCTTCGGCGGCAAGTCCGACCAGCTGAACGCCTACAACGTCTTCCTGAAGGACCCGGCGTACTTCGGGCGGGATCTCGCCCGTTACCAGGTCGTCACGAAATCGTCCTTGCAGGAAGTCGCCGGCCGGTATCTCGATCCCGCCCGGCGTGTCACGTTGAGCATCGTGCCGCACGACCGGACGGCGCTCGCTGCTCCGGATTCCGATCCGGCGGTCGTCTCGTGAGCGCAATCCGGACGGTGAAGATCGACAGGACGCGGCTCCCCGAGCCGGGGCCGACGCGACCCTTTCCATTCCCCTCCATCGAGAAATCGACGCTGCCCAACGGGCTGCGCATCTGGACGGTGACGCACACGCAGGTGCCGCTGGTGGCGTTCACGCTGCTTCTCCGCCGCGGCGCCTCGTCCGATCCGGTCGGCATGGACGGACTGGCCGCCGTCACCGCCGACATGCTCGACGAGGGGAGCGGCGAGCGGTCCGCCATCGAGATGCACGAGGCGCTGGCGAGGCTCGGCGCGCAGTTCGACACCGACATCGGATCGGATGCGACGGTGGCCAGCGTGAGCGTCCTCAGCCGCTTCGCCGAGCGCGCCCTCGCGCTGCTCTCGGACATCGTCGCGCGTCCGGCGATCAGGGAAAGCGATTTCGCCCGCGTGCGGCAGTTGCGGCTCCACCGTCTGACCCAGTTGCGCGACATGCCGGGCGCCGTCGCCGACCGCGCGTTTCTGCAATTGTTGTACGGGGCGCATCCGTACGGGCACTCGCCGATCGGCAGCGAGACGTCGCTGGCGGCCATGCACGTGGACGATGTGCGCGCGTTCCATGTGCGAGCGATCCGGCCGTCGGCGGCCACGCTGATTGCGGTCGGCGACTGCGACCACGCGGGGATCGCGCGCCTGGCGGCCGAGACGTTCGCTGACTGGACCGGGCCGGGCGATGCGGAAGTGACAGCCGGGGGATCGCTGCCGCACGCCGCGCGGCTCAACGTGGTGCCGCGCCCGCACGCGCCGCAGTCGGAGCTGCGCATCGGCCAGGTCGCCGTCGGGCGCGACTCGCCCGACTACCATGCGCTCGTCGTGGCGAACACGATTCTCGGCGGCCAGTTCGTCAGCCGCATCAACCTGAACCTTCGCGAAGACAAGGGGCTCACCTACGGCGCGCGCTCGGCCTTCGACTTCCGACGGTTGTCGGGGCCCTTCATCCTGCAGGCGAGCGTCCAGACAACGGGGACGGCGCGGGCGATCGAGGAATCGATTGGCGAGATCGCCGGCATCCGCGGACCTCATCCCGTCACCGCGGAGGAGCTCGAGCTCGGGATCGCGGCCCTCACGCGCGGCTACGCACGCAGCTTCGAGACCGGCGAACAGATCGGGCGCGCCGCCATGCAGCTCGCCCTCTACGACCTGCCGGACGATTACTACGAGCAGTTCGTGCCGAGGATCGAGCGCGTCACGAGCGACGACGTCTCACGGGTCATGCAATGTCATCTCGATCCGGCGCGCCTCACCACGCTCGTCGTCGGCGACTTCGATGTGGTCCGCGAGGAGCTCGGCCGCCTCGGCCTCGGCGAGCCGGTCGTCCTGTCGCCGGACGCCTTCTGATAGCATTTTGGCGACTTGGCGACTTGAATTCTCCAACTCACCAACTCACCAACTCGCCAATCTTTATGAAGGCCGGGGAAATCAAGCGGATAACGAACCGCAGGAGTATCGATGCCGT
>Ga0209056_10005408_pt1 | contig 13288 bp, 9 predicted proteins | sample GraSoiAngelo_114_FD_185876 | JGI IMG/M metagenome (GOLD analysis project Ga0209056, IMG submission 185876) | Grasslands soil microbial communities from the Angelo Coastal Reserve, California, USA - 14_0903_13_40cm (SPAdes) (version 2) | ecosystem: Environmental > Terrestrial > Soil > Grasslands ... | reverse complement strand
TGTAGTTGGCTTGCACGATATCACGGTAAAACTGGAGACCGGTCAGCACGTCCTTCTTGATGGAAGCGATGGCTGTCTGATCGTCGATCCGATGCCGGAAACACTTGCGCGGTACGGGGAGATCGAATCACGAAGAGCCAAAGTTGCGGCGCAACTGAAAGAACTTCGGGAGACTACATCAACGACGCGTGATGGTCGTCACATTGTTTTATCGGCAAACATCGAACTCCCGGAAGACGTCGAGGCGGTGGCGGCCAACGGAGCCGAGGGCATCGGGCTTTATCGCACCGAGTTTCTCTATTTGAATCGAACCACTCTGCCAACGGAGGACGAGCAATGTGAAACTTATCGAAAAGTCGCCGAGCGCGTCTGGCCCCACCCGTTGATTATTCGAACATTCGATCTCGGCGGCGATAAACTGGCTCCAGGCACAGTAGATATCGGCGATGAGCTAAACCCGTTTCTTGGTTGGCGCGCGATCCGTTTCTGTCTCGAGAACCTGGACATCTTTAAGACGCAGTTGCGCGCTATTCTCCGCGTCAGCGCCGTCGGCAACGTAAAAATCATGTTTCCCATGATCTCCGGGTTGGATGAATTGCGGCGCGCCATCGCCGTGCTGGAAGAGTGCAAAAAAGAGTTGCGCAACTCCAAAAACCAGATGGCCGAAAAGGTCGAGGTTGGCGCGATGATCGAAATCCCGGGCGCAGCCATCTCTGCCGGCGCGCTCGCATCCGAAGTCGATTTTTTCAGTGTCGGAACAAACGATCTGATTCAATATGCGCTGGCCGTCGATCGCGTGAACGAGAAGATCGCGCACCTGTACCAGCCGACCCATCCAGCAGTCCTGCGTCTGCTGAAGATGGTCGCCGACGCGGCTCATGCCGGTAATATCTGGGTGGGCGTGTGCGGAGAAATGGCAGGAGACGTCGCCTTCGTCCCACTCCTGCTGGGCCTCGGGATGGACGAGCTTAGCACCGCCGCGATTTTAGTTCCGAGAGTCAAGCGGGCCGTGCAAAGTCTGGCCATTCCCGAATGCCGCGAGCTGGTCGAAGCAGCGCTTCAGCTTAATACCGCTTCGGAAATACTGGCACGTTGTCTCGAACTGGCGGACAAACGTTACGGGGACTTGCTCGGCTGACGCCGAGCAAAAGTTAAGAGTTTAAAACGGTTACAACCTTACATACGAACACCGTTGTAACGATCTAGGTCTTGTAACGATTTTACACGCGCAATCGGAGATCGCGCTACTCTTCCGTTTCTGATTCCGGTCTTAATCCCTCTTCCTCCATCTTGCGCAAGACGTCGCTCATATCATCGACTTCGTCCCAGACGTCCTGGCTCACATAGATGGGGGCCTTCTGCTGGGTGGCCATGGCGATGCAATCGCTCGGCCGACCATCGAGTTCTATGATCTTTTTCTGCTGCAACTCGTTTTGTACCCGGATAATGACTCGCGCATAGTAGGTCGCGTTTTTCAGATCATTGATGATGACTCGATCGACTTTCGCGCCGAGGGCGGCCATCAAATGCGCCATCAGATCGTGGGTGAGGGGGCGCTCCTTGGTGATCTGGCGCATGAACATGGTGATGGCACTGCCCACCGTCTGATCGACATAAATGATGAACACTTTCTCATTATTCCCGATAAACACCGCGCAGCCGCCGCTGGTTGGCAGGACTGCCCTCACCTGCACCTCGATCACCGTTTTGTTCACGAGCGAACGTTATCCGCAGCGAAATGAAAAACAAGCGGCGTGCTGCATTCGCTCGATTCATCTCATGAGACACAGGGTAGATATCAGCGAAATGAAAATTTCATTCTGCGGGCTTGAATGTTCAACGCGCTGATTGAATATGCGTTTTTAGAATTTTGCGGCCGGGTGAGAAATCGAAATGAAAACTGAGTGGGATCTTGAGTCAGCCATTACCACCTACAATGTGGATCGATGGGGCGAGGGTTATTTCACCGTCAACGGCGCCGGCAACGTCGAGGCTCGGCCGTTACAGGATAATGGCGGTTCCATCGATCTTCTGGGAATAGTCAATGAAGCGCGCGCGAGAAATCTCGGTTTCCCATTGCTGATTCGGTTTCAGGATTTGCTCCGGCACCGTGTGGAATCAATCAATCGCGCGTTTCAAAACGCCATCTCTGAGTTCGGTTATGGCAATGAATATCGCGGCGTTTTTCCCATCAAAGTCAATCAGCTGCGCGAGGTGATCGAGGAAATCGTCGATGTAGGCGAACAATTTCATTTTGGGCTCGAAGCAGGCAGCAAACCGGAGCTGGTTGCGGCGCTTGCCATGCAGAAGGACCCGAAGAGTTTGATCATCTGCAACGGCTACAAAGATCGCGCTTTCATCCGCACTGCGCTCCTTGGACGCAGGCTTGGCAAATCGGTAATCATCGTTGCGGAAAAGCTGGAAGAGCTGGAGCAGATCATTCGCGCGTCCAAAGAGGTCGGCGTCGAGCCCTGCATCGGTGTTCGCGCTCGTTTGTATAGCAAAGGTTCCGGCAAATGGTCGCCCAGCGGCGGCGAGAACGCCAAATTCGGCCTGGACACCACCAATCTGGTGGCTGCCAGCCAGATGTTGAAGGAGGCCGGGCTGGCGCACTGCCTCAAAATGCTTCATTTCCATGTCGGATCGCAAGTGCCGGACATTTCAACGATCAAGCGCGCCGTGCGCGAAGGGGCGCGCTATTACGCGAAGCTTTGCAAACTGGGCCATGAACTCGGCTATCTCGACGTCGGCGGCGGTCTCGGCGTGGATTACGATGGATCGCGCAGCGATTTCGATAGCTCGATCAATTATTCGCTCCAGGAATATGCCAATGATGTCGTCTGGAACATCATCGACGTGTGCGATTCCGAAGGGGTCGCGCATCCCATCATTGTGAGCGAAAGCGGTCGCGCCATTGTCGCGCACCACTCCGTGCTGGTGCTGGAAGCGTTCAGCGCCATCGAGAAAACTGCGCCCAAGCTCAAGGTCGAATTCGCAGAGAAAGACCATAAACTGGTGAGCGACATTCTCGACGTGAAACAGCGGTTAAAACGCGGAAATCGTCTGGAGACCCTGCACGACATCCAACAGATAAAGGAAGAAGCGCAACAAACGTTCGACCTTGGCCTGCTCGATCTGGAATCCAAAGCGAAGATCGACACCGTTTACTGGCAGATCGCGCATCAAATCGTGAACATGCATCGCGGCCTCCGCTACGTCCCCGAAGAAGTGAAGGACCTCGAAGTCACCCTGGCCGATCAATACATTTGCAACTTCTCTGTGTTCCAATCGCTGCTCGACCACTGGGCTCTCGGGCAACTTTTTCCCATCATGCCCATCCATCGGCTTACGACCCCGCCAGACCGGCACGGCACCATAGTGGATATCACCTGCGATTCCGACGGCAAAGTCTCTAAATTCATCGATCTCCAGGACGTGAAGGAGACATTGCCGCTCCATCGCATTCCGCCCGGCGAGATGTATTACATCGGCGTGTTCATGGTCGGGGCCTATCAGGATATCATGGGCGACCTCCACAACTTGTTTGGTCGCGTTACCGAGGTACACGTTTTCCTCGATCCAGACGAAGAATGCGGCTGGTACATCGAGGAAGTGATCGAGGGCAGCACCATCGGCGAAGTGCTCGCCATGACGCAGTGGGACAAAGTCGAATTGATGCGCATGTTAAAAGCGCAGGTCGATGTCGCCATCAAAACCGATCGGCTTAAGCCAAACGATGGGATGAAACTTCTTGCGGACTACGAGCGGCTCCTTCAGGAATACACGTATCTCACTTTCAACGGCACCAAACCATTGCCTCAACCGGGCAGCTGGTTGCCGCTAAGTTGAAAGCTCGGCTTTTCGCAGCGCCACTTGTCATTCCGGGCGCATTCGAGTCAATTTCCAAGCGTTAATATGGCGCAGCTTTCTCCAACTCCGATTAAAGACGCACTGCAAAGCACTGAGCCGATCGACGCCATTCGCGTGCAGGGCTGGGTACGCACGCGGCGCGATTCGAAGGATTTCTCGTTCATCGAACTGAACGACGGATCATCTCTGCGCAATCTCCAGATCATCGCGAAGAAGGAGACGCTGCCGAATTACGCTGACATTCAAAAGCTCAGTACCGGCGCGTCCGTAGTCGTCCAAGGCGCGCTGGTTGCCTCGCAGGGCAAAGGGCAAAAATGGGAACTGGTCGCCGACAACATCGAGATTGTCGGAACGGCCGATGATTCCTACCCGCTCCAGAAAAAGGGACACACACCGGAATTTTTGCGCGAGATTGCTCATCTGCGTCCGCGCTCAAATCTGTTCAGCAGCGTTTTTCGTGTCCGCAGCCGGCTGGCGTTCGCCGTTCACGAATTTTTTCAACAGCGCGGCTTCATTTATGTTCACACACCGATCATTACCGGCAGCGATTGCGAAGGCGCGGGCGAATTATTTCGCGTCTCGACTATCGACCTCACTAATCCGCCTCGAAAAAATGGCGAGATCGATTACACCCAGGATTTTTTCGCGCGTCAAACGTATCTCACGGTAAGTGGGCAGCTCGAAGCAGAAGCGCTCGCCCTGGCGCTGGCGAAGGTTTATACGTTCGGCCCGACTTTTCGTGCGGAGAACTCAAACACGTCGCGGCATGCCAGTGAATTCTGGATGATCGAGCCCGAGATGGCGTTTTGCGATCTGAACGGCAACATGGATCTCGCCGAAGAGTTCGTGAAATATTTGATCGCAGACGCGAGAAAGCATTGCCCCGATGAGATGGAACTTTTCGCCACGTTCGTGGACAAGGAGCTACTCGCACGACTGGATTTCGTCCTTGAGCGGCCGTTCCAACGGATCGCGTACACCGATGCTGTCGATCTTCTGAAAAAGAGCGGCGAAAGATTCGAGTTCCCGATCGGCTACGGATTAAACCTGCAGTCTGAGCATGAGCGCTGGCTGACCGAGAAACATTTCAAACGTCCGGTCACGGTTTTCAATTTCCCAAAGGAAATCAAACCCTTCTACATGCGTGTGAGCGACGACGGAAGAACCGTCGCCGCGATGGATTTGCTGGTGCCCGGCATTGGCGAAATCGTCGGCGGCAGCCAGCGCGAAGAACGGCTCGACGTGCTGGAAGAAAACATGCGCCGGCACAATATGGATCCTGCCGATTACAAATGGTATCTCGATCTTCGTCGTTATGGCACCGTCCCACACTCCGGTTTCGGCCTCGGCTTCGAGCGAATGCTCATGTTCGTCACCGGCGTGCCCAACATTCGCGACGTCATTCCTTTCGCACGAACCCCCGGCAGCGCGGAATTCTGATTGCTGGTAGGGACGCCGCGCTGCGGCGTCCGGTCGGCGCAGCGCGCCGACCCTACCAATCATCGCTGCGCTTCCTTTATCCTTGTAAACTCGAGTTTGGCGCCGCCGGGTTCTTGCAGCGTCATGTGGTCGCCCGAGATTTCTAATTGATAGACCGCCGTGGCAAACGGCGTTTCGATTTTGATTCGGCCCTGGTCGCCGAACTGGTATCTCCCACGCACGTCCCCGACCCGTACAGCGCCATTGCTCGAAAATTCCCAAACCGTAGCTTCTGCACCTCCCGACATCCGCCATTTGCCAATGATGCTGCGATTCCCGCAGCCTCCTATCACACCCAGCACAACGGCCGCTGCGAGGATTTGCATAGCCAAGCTATATCGACGAAGGGCAAATCGCATGACAGTCAAAACTCTTTTGTGCGAGTCTGGGTATTTAATGGGCAGCTTAGCAACCGGCTTCAACACTATAAACGCTTCGTGACCGCGAAAACAGGACCGGCTAAGGCGGCGGCCTTTGAATCCACACGTCGCGCACGCGGACGATATTTTGACAAGAAACTTTTGACAGTCCTCATCTTAATAGGTGTATATACATGCATGTTGACATCATCCGATGCGTTTATAGCCTGTCGCACTTGTGCCTGTGCCGCTCTTCGGCACGCCACCAGGGCGCTCACGCGCCATTACGAAACCCATTTTCGCGGCGCCGGCCTTCGTGCCACACAATTTACTATTCTTGCTACGCTTGCCCAGACGGGCCCAATCTCGATGTCGGAGCTGGCCGATCGACTCGGATTGGAACGGACCACTCTTTCGCGGAACATGCGGCTACTCCAGCTGAAAGGTTGGGTAACGGCCAAAGACCAGCGCGATCGGCGGATACGGCAGATGCAATTAACGGCAAGAGGACGAAAAAGAGCGGAAGCGGCTTTGCCAGTCTGGAAACGAGCCGATGCCGGGGCCGAAAAAGTGCTGCGGCAGTTCGGGCTGCAGTCGCGTCCGGTTCGACGCGAATAAAAAATCTTTGTCATGATATATGTATATACACTCTTTTTGATGAAGAAAGATGGGGACCGCGAAAACGCCGGCGTTCGTGTCCGCATCCACACAAACCAGCCGGCAAGGAGTAATCTATGATCATTGATCTATTAAGTGCGGTTATCTTAACGGCCTCGGCTGCAATCGTTGTTGCAGTTTTGTCGATCTGCCTTGGAGCCAATCCGGCGACGAGAATTCGAGTCGCGGCTTCGCTGGGCTTCTGGTTTGCGGTTGTCGTGGCTCTCGCGGCCACACGCGTATTTGATAACACCGTGGGTTTTGGGGTACGCGGTCTGGGCATCGCCGTGGCAGTTCCAATTGCCATTCTCGTGGTAATATTCGCCCGAGTTCAATCGGCGCGGGAGCGGCTTTTCCGCATGCCCCTTTGGTTGCTCAATGGTGTTCAGTCGGTTCGCGTCATTGGAATTCTTTTTGTGGTGCTTTATGCGAATGGCCGACTGCCAGCGCCGTTCGCTCCGATTGCGGGGTGGGGCGACATCTTTGTGGGGGTTAGCGCGCCCATAATTGCGTGGGTGACCTACAAACGAGCGCGGAATACCGGAGCAATCGTGTGGCTCTGGAATGTCGTCGGGCTTGCTGATTTAATCGTTGCAGTTGGATTGGGCGCGGCCTCGTCTCCTGGGCCGTTGCGTTTGTTCTACTCGACACCGGATGCGTTTCTTATGACGACACTGCCGTGGTTGTTAATTCCGGGGTTCCTGGTGCCGCTCCTCGCGACGATTCATATCGGCACGCTGATTCGACTAACAACTACCCGCGATTCAATTGCTGTTGAGCCGCGTCTCGCAGTTCAGTCGATAAGTTGAGAAGACCGATATCTATCAGGCTGCGAATCACATTGCGGACTGTGGCGAGGTGGCTGCCCGAAAGCATTTCGGTTTTCCGAAGCGGGAGCGAGAGGTCGGCCGCCTCGCCGTTTACTTGTGGACGCCCGCCTACAAGGCGCCGTGATTTTGAAGCATCATTTGTGGAGTGCCAATACCTGCGCTGGGGTGAGCGCGTATGTGTAGAATAGGTGCTTGCCCCGGTGGCTCGTTACTTCACCGTCCGTTCCGCCGGGATAAAGCTGATGCGTTAACTGCTGATATTGCTCGCTTCCTCGAAAAAAGAGAAACACCAGGCCTCTGTTTCCAAGGCACATCGCCGGCAGCGCAGACGGATTCGGCAGGGCGCTCCACTGCTGGCCAGCCACCAAGTATCGCGTAGCCGCCGGATTGTAAGGCCACGGGCTTTGGCCTACGGTGAATACGTCATACTGAGGGCCGAGCGATGCTTGATACCGACTCTGAGCAGTTTGAACCTCGTAATTTTCTTGGGAGAACCTGTATTGGCTGCTCTTGAGGCTTTCTGGATCGGCGTAATAGCGATGAAAGTAGAAGTCTAAATTCAGCCAGCCAAGCACGAATAACCCAGTTGCGAGTGTTACGGGCATAACCCAGCGCAGTCGCGCCGATAGCTCGTCGGATGTCATCCATGCGCCTACTGGTACAGCCAAGGCCACGTAGAACGCCGGGAAGGCTGGAGTCCAATGGTTAATTAAAGGCGGAACACTGTTGGGATATCCGACAAGCGTGCCGCCGATGAGGAACACACTCACGCCCGAAACAAGCATGAGAAACGCGGCTGGATGACGCCACTGCCAGAGAAGCAACGCGACGCCTAACACGAGTAGAGCGGCTTCAGCGGGCAAGAGCAAAGGCGCATAAAATATGATGTCTTGCGAGCTATGTGTGCTGATGCCAAGCAGGTTCTCTGAAAGCACAGCCCAAATTGTTTTCCACACGCTCTGGAAATCGCCAAGGCTGGTTGGGGTGTGCGCCGACCATATCAGCAGGCTTGCTCCCCGGCCGAAATAGAGATTGGGATGCCGAACAAAATGAAACAGCGGCGGGCCAAACCCGACGAAGTAGCTGCCCACTAGCAGCAAAAAGCTGCTCAGATACTGACGGGCCTGCTGCCAATGAACAGCCAATATGTAACCGAAAAACACAAACATGATGAACGGTAACAGCCGCGTGCCATAGTAGAAGTGTTCGCTTAGACCTGCTACCAGGCCGGCCAGCGCCCAATCAAATGGCTGGCGCGACCGCAGTCCGCGCAACGCGAAAAGGAAGCACGTCGCCCAGAAGAACTGTGTCACGATGTTATTAAGCGCCAGCCGACTGTAATGGACATTGGACGCGCTGACGGCCAACATCGCCGCTCCAGCGACTGCAGCGGATCTGCCCCATGTCCCGCGTATCAGTCCGTACAACGGGAGAACGGTAGCCGCGCCGAATAAAGCAGCAGGGAGCCTTAGCGTTGCCAGGGTGCTGCCACCGAACTTAAGAAACAACGCAACTATCCAGAACCACAGCGCAGGTAAATCTATCCCGCTCCACAGCGTGCTGAAAACCGATGGACTCCGACCGATCGGGTTTATGTAAGCCTGAGTGGCGACGGTGCCAGTCATGATCTCGTCCGGGTAGATGTTATCGGGAAAATGCGTCAGATCCCAAACACGAGTAAGCAGCGCTACGACGACCAGCCCGGCGATTATGACTATCTCCAAAGTCGTCCATTTGGTCGGCCGCAGTGCGTCGGAACAAACGGAATGTGACCCGACGAATGCAGAACACAGCAGCGAACCTATGCCTGCCAACCACAAAGTACCTGCGAGCCCGAAAGTCTCGTTGGGGTCGGCGACGAAACGGAGATCCGCCGCCAGCACTAGCGTGAGTGCGCCTGTGACTCCGAGCAAATAGAACAAGTGCCTGCGATTCGCATTTCCTGTCCGAGTGGTAGGATGAGGCGGAAACGCGGGTATCCACTTTTGCTGACCCCACAACACTACGGTCAGCACTGCTGCTGCCGCGAGCAGGATGACCGCCCATGACCGACCTGGCTCACTCGCCAATAAGAGATTGGCAAGCAGTGAGATTAAATAGACGATCAGGCCATGCCAGAGATTGGGACAGTATCGAGAACGCATTATCGGCGAGTACCGCGATCTTTATTCACGAATAGCCGACCAGCTTGAAAGCGCCATAGCGCTACCGCACTCTCCCGCAGTCGCGGGATGGCCGTCGATCCCACGCACATCATGCGCTCGCCTTTTCGAGTGCGGCACTGCTGTGCCCGCTTTCATTCTCGGTCAGGTCGGCAACTGTTCCGCAGCGATCAAAACTCGCGAGCCTATTCCGCTTTGGATTCTTTCTTTGATTCGCCTTTGGACTCTTTCGGTTCCTTGGCAGCCTTGGCCACTTTCCTGGCTTCGCCGGGGCGATATTCTTCCTGTTCGGCTGCGGCGAAAGCTTTTTCCAAGCCGACCATGTCTTCGCCGGGACGCAGTGTGTCGAAGGACTCCACTTCTTTGCGCAGTTGTTCTTCGGAATAATTGGCGGCCTTGATCGACAGTCCGATGCGGCGCTCGACCTTGTCCACCTTGATCACGCGCGCCTCGACTTCCTGGCCGACCTTGAGAACATCTTTCACTTTAGCCACGTGATCTTCGCTCAACTGCGAGATGTGGACGAGCCCGTCAATATCGTCCTGCAATTGCACAAACGCGCCGAAGCTGGCGAGCTTTGTCACCCTGCCTTTAACCAGGTCGCCGATCTTGTATTTCTCATCGATCGTTTTCCAGGGATCTTCAGTGAGTTGTTTGATCCCGAGACTGATCCGCTGGTTCACCTTGTCGATGTCGATCACGACGGCTTCGACTTCGTCGCCCTTTTTAAACATCTCGCTGGGATGATTGATCTTGCGGGTCCAGCTTAAGTCGGACACGTGGATCATGCCGTCGATGCCTTCCTCCAACTCCACGAACGCGCCGTAGGCAGTCATGTTGCGAATGGTGCCTTTGACCCGGCTGCCGATGGTGAATTTCTTCTCGATCTCGTCCCACGGATTGGGTTCGAGCTGGCGCAGGCCCAATGAAATTTTCTGTTCCTCCTTGTTCACGCCGAGCACCACAGCTTCCACTCCCTGGCCGACACTGAGAATGTCGGAGGGTCGCATGATGCGTTTCGTCCACGAAAGTTCGGACACATGGATCAGGCCTTCGACGCCTTCCTCGATCTCAACGAATGCGCCGTAAGGAACAAGATTCGTGATCCTGCCTCTGATCCGGTGACCGGCTGGGAAACGTTCCTCGATCTGGTCCCACGGATTCTTCTGCGTTTGTTTCAATCCCAGCGAAACGCGCTCTTTCTCCTTGTTGATGTCGAGAACGACGACTTCGATCTGCTGCCCGACTTTGAGCAACTCGCTGGGATGCCCCAGCCGGCCCCAGGTCATGTCAGTGACATGCAACAAGCCGTCCATGCCGTCGAGGTCGACGAATGCGCCGAAGTCGGTGATGTTTTTTACGGCGCCGACGACGCGGTCGCCGACGTTTACGCCCTCCAGGAATTTCTGGCGTTTTTCGCTGCGCTCCTGCTCGATCACTTCGCGCCGGCTGAGCACCACGTTTTTCCGGTCGTCATTGAGCTTGACGATTTTGAAATCGTAGGTGTTGCCGACGAACTGCTGCAAATCTTTTGGCGGAACGACGTCGATCTGGGACGCCGGCAAAAATGCTTCAACGCCGATGTTGACCATCAGCCCGCCTTTGACCACCGATTTCACCTTGCCTCGAATCATGCCGTCACCTTCGAAAACACTGACGATCTTGTTCCAGTTTTGACGGTAGGCGGCCTTCTCCTTCGAGAGAACGACCATGCCTTCTTCGTTTTCCAGCCGCTCCAGCAGAACGTCCACCTCGTCGCCCACTTCCAACGAGTCGGGCTCCTCAAATTCGCTTAACGGAATGACGCCCTCGGATTTGTATCCGACATCGACGAGCACTTCACGCGGGCGAATTTCCAAAATCCGCCCCTTCACGATGCTTCCCTCGCGGAAGTCGGGCATCGCCTTCGACATCACGTCCTGCATTTGAATCATAAAAGTAAGTAGGCCTCCTTCGGGCACTCTGTGGATCTGCGCGCATCCGGCGGCTGCCGGAAGCGGAAATGGGTGCCATAGTAGGCGTTTTTGTGCTGTCGGTCAACTGCCGTGCGCAGTTTACCGGCGCACGTCATCTCGAGCGAAGCGAAGGGTCTCACCCGTTTGATTCGATGCTGCATCACGCTGGATACGCGGTGTGTGAGCGCTACTTCGAATGTGAGGTTCCTCGCTCCGCTTGGAATGACAGATTGAACGTTGGGCGTTAGGCGTTGAGCGTTCGGCGTTTTCCCTCTATCTTAAGGCCGATGTGGATTTTGCGTCTGTCGATCCTGTTGCTCGCGGTAGCAACACTACGCGCCGAATCTCCTGGTGAGCAAAGCGTTCTTGCTGCGATCAAATCACCGGATCTCACTGTTATCCATCTATGGGCGCCGTGGTGTTCAAATTGCCAGGCGGAACTAAAAAGCGGCGGCTGGCTCAAAATCATCAAAGACAATCCGCAGGTGAAATTTTATTTTGTTTCCGTTTGGAACAATGGTGAAGACGGGCGCGCGATGCTGAAAAAATTCAACATTGCCGATCAGCCAAACGTGACCATTCTCGCCGATCCCGGCCCGCGCCGCGGTGAAAACAAGATCAACCAACTTGCCGGCCTGCCGGTGTCCTGGATCCCGACGACTTGGATTTACAAAGACGGCGATCTTCGCTACGCATTAAATTACGGCGAGGTCCGTTTTCCTGTGCTCCAACAATTTCTCGAAGATAGTGAGTCGGAGTGGTCGCACAAAGGCGAACCGCCCATCCAGTAGGCTTTCATGACGGAGACCTTTCCAACGCGGTCGGTTGGCCACGATAAACCGCCGGCAATTTTATCGCTTATCGGCGACACACCGCTGGTGGAAGTCACGCAGTTCGACACCGGGCCGTGCCAGCTTTTTCTCAAACTGGAAAATCAAAATCCGACCGGCTCGATTAAGGACCGCATCGCGCTGTCGATGATCGAAGCCGCCGAGGAAGAAGGAAAATTAGAGCCCGGCGGCGTGGTGATCGAAGCGACGGCGGGCAATACGGGGCTCGGTCTCGCGCTCGTCGCGGGCGCGAAAGGTTACCGAGTCATCCTGGTGATTCCCGACAAAATGTCGCAGGAAAAAATATCGCACGTGAAAGCGCTCGGCGCCGAAGTGCGGATCACGCGGTCCGATGTGACGCGCGGACATCCCGAATACTACCAGGATATGGCAATGCGTTTGGCTGGGGAGATTCCTGGCGGATTTTATGTGAATCAGTTTGGCAATCCCGCAAATCCGCTCGCGCACGAGCGCACCACTGGGCCCGAGATTTGGGAACAAATGAGGCACGACGTCGATGCGATCGTCGTGGGCGTCGGTTCCGGTGGGACGTTGACGGGACTCGGCCGGTTCTTTAACCGCGTGAAACCGCGTCGCGGCATCGAAATGATCCTTGCTGATCCCAAGGGGTCCGTTCTCTACGAATACGTCAAAACGGGAAAGCTGCTGGAAGCGGGGAGTTGGGCTGTCGAGGGAATCGGCGAGGATTTTGTTCCGGAAATTGCCGATATGTCCCTGGTCACTGATGCGTTTGAAATTGATGACGAGGAAAGTTTTACCACTGTGCGCGAACTGTTACGGCGGGAAGGAATTTTTGGCGGTTCATCTACTGGCACGCTGGTCGCCGCCGCCCTGCGCTACTGCCGAGAACAAACAAAAGCGAAACGCGTTGTCAGCCTGGTGCCCGATACCGGCAACAAGTATCTCTCGAAAATGTACAACGACTTTTGGATGGCGGAGCAGGGTTTTATTCACCGGCCGCCGCATGGCGATCTGAGCGATCTGATCTCACACCGTTACGAAGCCGGCGAAGTAATTACCGTGGGGCCGGACGACACATTGCTCACGGCATTCAAACGGATGCGCGATTCCGATGTGTCGCAGCTTCCGGTGGTCGATCGCAGCGGACGCGCGATTGGCCTTCTG
>Ga0209056_10005405_pt1 | contig 13292 bp, 13 predicted proteins | sample GraSoiAngelo_114_FD_185876 | JGI IMG/M metagenome (GOLD analysis project Ga0209056, IMG submission 185876) | Grasslands soil microbial communities from the Angelo Coastal Reserve, California, USA - 14_0903_13_40cm (SPAdes) (version 2) | ecosystem: Environmental > Terrestrial > Soil > Grasslands... | reverse complement strand
CGGAACGATCTCCGGCATGGCGAGCATGCTCCACGGATCCGGCGGCTCGACGACGCGCGCCACGCGAACTCGGACCTGAGCGGCCCCGATCGTCAGCTTTCCGGTCTTCGTCGGAAAGAGGGCGGAGGGAATCTCCATCACCTCGTACGTGACCCCGCGCACCTGCACCCGGCCGCGCCTCGGCGGGCCCAGCCCCTCGGTCCAAAATCCAGCCGTTGCCGGAGGCTTCCAGTCCACGTCTCCGAGAATGTCGACCCGAGAGTAGAGCTTGAGGTGGAGAAGAATTTGCTGATTCCAGAAGACGTGCGCGCGGTCCACCGCGCCCTGCACGAACACCTCGGGCCTTCCGGTGGGAGTCTTGGCGGGACCGGTGACCGCGCTCCCCGGCCCCGGGCCGGGGGAAACGGCGGTGTGAGACACGAGGAGCGTGAGCGGAGAAGTTTGCGCAGTTTCCCGCCCCACCGTGATCCGGATCGGCGGGATGTGAATCGTGCCTTCGCCCCGCGGGAGGATCCGGTACACCGTGGTCGAGGAGCGCTCCACCGCGTTGTTCACCATGGAGAAGCTCTGGGCGGTCCCCGCGCGCTCGACCAGCGCCGGAGTATGCTCGACGCCCTTGTTGGGCCCCACACGCTCTACCGTGAGCGGAGGAAGGGTGACGTCCGGAAGGTTCAAGCCCGCCGAGCGGACCTGCACGGTGAGGGTCGCCGTGGCGCCGGGCGCCACGGTGTTCACGTCGAGCGTCGCATCGATCGAGAGCTTGCCGCCGGGCGACGTTCCGCACGCACCCACGCGTGGAAGCGCGAGGAGCGTGGCCAGGGCCAGAAGCGCGGACACCAGAAACGTCGCGCTCGCGATGCGCCTACCAGTCACGATTCCCGCCTCCCTGGTCCGATTTCGACTTGCTCTCCTGCCGTCTGGCGCGCCGTTCCGCTTCCAGGGCCTGAAGCCATCGCTCCGCTTCCTGCTTCGTGAACTCGCCGGGGCTCCCCCTCGGCGGCTGCTGCTCTCCCTTCCCCTTCGGGAGCGGGCTCTGGGAGCCCTCCGGAGTGGACGGTCCCGATCCTCCCGACTTGGGCTGCTGGCGCTCCTGGGAACGTGGCTCCCGCATGCGCCGGAGCGCCTCCTCCAGATTGCGCTTGGCATCCAGGTCCCCCGGCGCGATCCGGAGCGCGTCCTTGTAGTACCCCGCCGCCCGACGGTAGTCCTTCCCCCGCATGGCGAGGTTCCCCAGGTTGTAGGCCGCGGCCGCGCGCGCGGGATCGCCGCGGAGCTTCATCGCCTCCTGGAAGCGCGCCACGGCGGAATCGGGGGAGCCCCTGCCGAAATGGGCCAGCCCCTCGTCGTAGGGAATCCCGGCGGCCTGGGGAAGCTCGGCACGCCCCGCCCGGAGATCACGCAGCGCCTCGTCGTACTTCTTCGCCTCGAGCTCGCGGACGCCCTTTCGCGCAGGGCCTCCCCACTCGTACACGGCGCCGCTCGCGGTGAGCGCGAGAAGGAGGAGCGCCACGGGACGCATCACCTCCGCCTCCGGCGTGGCACCAGACGCTCCGCGATGAGCAGCACTCCCGCGGCCGCCGCGAACCACGGAAAGCGCTCGTCGTAGGCGCGGATGGTCCTTCCTCGCGCCTCGTAGGTCCCGCCCGAGCGGATGGGATCGACGAGGCGGAGTCCCGCCGTTCCGGTTCCATCCCCGCGCTCGTACCTCCCCCCGCCCGCCTGGGCGAGCTTGCGAAGGGTGTCCTCATCGAGGCGCGTGCTCACGATGTTGCCGTCCGCATCGCGCTTCACTCCGATCACGGCGCCCGTCGAATCCACGACCGGGATCGTGGCGCCCTGGGTCGTCCCGAGACCGATGGTGTAGAGCTTGGCCCCGGCGCGCTTCAGCTCGCTCAACGCCGCGCGCGGATTCCCCTCGAGATTCTCGCCGTCCGAGAGCAGCACCACCACCCGGGGCCGCTCGCCAGGACCCGCGAGGAGCCGCGCCGAGAGCGAGAGCGCGTTCTCGAGATCCGTGCCCGGACGGTCGACGTCGCGCGTCGTCGCGGTCTCGATCAGGGAGGCCAGCCCTTCGCGATCCGTGGAGAGCGGGCTCACGGTCCGGGCCGACCCGGCGAACTCCACCAGTCCGATCCGGGATCCCTCGAGCCCGTTCAGGATCGCCAGCGCCTCCCGCTTCGCCGCCTCGAGCCGGCTCGGGCGCGCGTCCCGCGCGTCCATGCTGCGGGAGACATCCAGCGCGATCACCGCATCCACTCCTTGCAAGGTCGTCGTGACGAGGCGGAATCCCGCCTGGGGGCGCATCACTCCCAGGACCAGGAACGCCAGAGCCGAGAGCACGAGCAGGACTCGCACCGCGCGCGCGGGCGGTCCCGCCTCTCCACTCAGCGCCCGGAGGGCGGGAGGCTCTCCCAGCGACAGCTCGGTGAGGCGCCGCGCCCGCTCGGCGTGGAGCCAGAGCAGCCCCAGGACGAGAACTCCCCAGAGAAGATGCACGAGCTGCGGCGAGGACCAGCGCACCTAGGGGTACCTCCTCCATACCGTGAAGCCCATCAGGAGCTCGATTCCGAGCAGAGCCAGTCCGGCACTCATCGCGAGCGGTCCCATCTCGGCCCACTTCGTATACGAACGGGTCTCGACCCGCGAGGGTTCCAGGGCGCCGATCTCCCGATAGACCTGGCTCAGGAGCTCGGCGGAGGTCGCGCGGAAATAACGCCCGCCCGTCTCCCGTGCGACCGCCTGCAGCGTCGCCTCGTCCACCTCGGAAGCCACCCAGACGTAGTGACGGCCCAGGATGGGGTCGTCCACGGGGAAGGGCGCGGCGCCCTGCGTGCCCGCGCCGATGGCGTAGATCCGGACGCCGACCGCTTTCGCGAGCTTGGCGGCCGTGATGGGATCGATCGCCCCCGCGTTGTTGATTCCGTCCGTGAGGAGGATCAGGACGCGGCTCTTGCCGGGCGCCTTGCTGAGCCGCTCCGCCGCCTGTGCGATGGCCGCGCCCACCGCGGTCCCGTCTGGGAGCTGCCCGAAATCCAGGCCGTCGATGAGGGACGCCAGCCCCTCGTAGTCGAGGGTCAGCGGTGAGATGAGCTCGCTCTCCCCCGCGAAGGCCACGAGACCGATCCGGTCTTGCTGTCTCCCCCGCACGAATTCCTTCGCCACCTCCTTCGCCACGTAGAGGCGGTTCCTCGGCCGGAAATCCTCCGAGCGCATGCTCCCGGAGAGGTCGATCGCCAGCATGATGTTGATGCCCTCGCTCACCACCTCGCGAACCTCGCGACCTCCTTGCGGCCGCGCCGCGGCGAGGAGGACGAGCGCGATCGCCAGCAGCCGGAGCGCGGGCAGGAGTCCGGACGCGCGTGCGCGGAGCCCCAGGGTCGGAGGGAGCGCGTGGAGGCTCGAGAAGGAAAGCTCCGGATCGCGCCACACGGGCCTTCGACGGGCGAGCCAGAGTGCCAGGGCGAAGGGAAGGAAGAGGAACAAATAGCCGGGCTCGGCGAAGCGCATGGCTAGAGGAGGTTCCCCGAGATCGACCGCGCCTCACGCAGGATCGATTTCGCTTCGGCTTCCGCGTCCTCGAAGCGTCCGAACTTGGCGAGATCGGCGCGGCGCAGCGTCTCGAGGACCGCCTTTCTTCCTTCGGCGCGGACCCGCCCGTCCCGCGCCAGCTCCCTCTCGAGCTCCGTCGTGGTCAGATCGTGCGCGGGAATCCCGGTCACGGACCGGACGTAGGCGCGGAGCGCCTGCGACAGCTCGTCGTAGAAGACGTCGCGAGGAAGCGACCCGATCTTCCCCCCGAGGTCGTCGAGCGCGCGGAGGTACACCGACTCGGGCGGCTCGGGCGGCGGAGCGGCTGCCCGGGCCGCTCCGCGTTTACGGCGGCCGCGGATCCAGCGAATCAGGAGCACGATCGCAAGGATCGCGAGAAGCGCCGCGATCGCGGCGACCGCGTAATCCAGCGGGCGCAACGGGGGCGTGATCGGACCGCGGTCGGGCCGGAGCGCTCCGGTCGAGGTCTGCGTCAGCGAATCGACGAAGAGGGTGTCGCGCGGGAACTCCAGCGTATCGGTCTTCCCGGCCGCGGACACGGGAAGCGCCGCGCCCGGAAGCTCGATCGCGCCCAGATCGAAAACCCGAAGCAGGAACTCGCGGGACCAGACGAGCCCGTGCGGCTCGCTCCTCTGGCTCGGAGGCCTCATCGCCTCGAGCTCCACGGAAGCAGGGGTTGCTCCGAGAAGGAGCGTCCCGGGAGACGCCCCGCCGTCCAGGGTCGCGGTCAGCCGCCACGTCACCCGGTCCCCCAGCGTGGCGCGCGCGGGCTTGAGCTCGCTCCGGAGGCGGACGCGCATCTTGCCCGCGCTCTCCTCGCGCTCCACGACGCGGCGCGGCGCTCCCGGCCGCGCGCAGCCCGCGTGTGCCAGGACACAGAGGATGGTGGCGAGGAGCGCGGCTCTCGATGCGAAGCGATCCGCCGGGAACACGGACTCAGCGCCGGTAGGTGCGTTGCTCGAAGTGGCGGACCAGCTCGGGAGCGACGGGGCGGTCGCACCTCACCCGGATGCGATCGGCGCGGGCGAGGAGAAAGGATTCGCGGAGCGCCCGGAGTCTCCGCGCGCGGAGACTCCGCCACTCCCTTCTCGCCGCCGAGACGCCGAAATCCACCGTCCGCACCGCGCCGGTCTCCAGATCCCGCGCGAGGAGGAGGCCGCGGTCCGGAATGGATTCCTCGAGCGGATCCTCGACCTCGACCGTCACGATCTCGTGGCGGCGCGCCAGGAGCTGGAGCTCCTTGTCGAAGGAATCGGCGAACCAGTCGGAGATGAGAAAGACGACGGCGCGGCGGCGGAGCACGCGTCCGAGAAACGCGAGCGCCGGGGCGAGACCGGTCCCGACTCCCTGCGGCTCGAACGCCAGGAGCTCCCGCACGATGCGGAGCGACCGGGCGCGGCTTTTCGAGGGGGGCAGGTAGAGCTCGATGCGATCGGTGAAGAGAAGAAGGCCCACGCGATCCCGGTTCCGGCTCGCCGCGAGCGCGACGAGCGCGCCCGCTTCCGCGCCGGCGTCGCGCTTGGTCCTCCGCCGGCTGCCGAACCGGAGCGAACCCGAGAGGTCCAGCGCCACCACCACGGTGAGCTCCCGCTCCTCCTCGAAGCGCTTCACGAACGGGCGGCTGTGCCGTGCCGTCACGTTCCAATCGATGGTGCGGACGTCGTCCCCGGGCACGTATTCGCGCACTTCCGCGAACTCGAGCCCCGTTCCCCGGAACGCGCTTCGGTACGCGCCCGAGAAGACCTCCTCCACCGCCCGGCGGCTCCGGATCGTGAGCCGGCGGACCTGCGCCAGGAGCTCGGGGGTGATCACGGGACCTCGACGCGGGCGAGAATCCGGCGGACGACTTCGTCCACCGGGACCCCCTCGGCTTCGGCCTCGTAGGTGAGGAGAACGCGGTGGCGGAACACGTCCGGAGCGATGGTCTTCACGTCGTCCGGCGTCACGTAGGCGCGCCCTTCGAGGAACGCGAGCGCGCGGGAGCCGCGCGCCAGCCCCAGCGTCGCGCGCGGCGAGGCCCCGTACTGGATCAGGGGACGCAGGTCCAGCCCGAACCGCTCCGGCTCGCGCGTGGCGTGCACGAGATCCACGATGTAGTTCCGGATCCGCTCGTCCAGGTAGATGGAATTCACCGAGTGCCTCGACTTCAAGATGGCGTCCGCCTGGAGCACGGGCTTGGGAGGCGGAGGAGGCTCGCCGCTCATGCGCTCGAGGATGAGCCCCTCCTCCTCGGGACTGGGATAGCTCACCCGGATCTTGAGGAGGAAGCGGTCCATCTGCGCCTCGGGCAAGGGATACGTTCCCTCCTGCTCGATGGGATTCTGGGTCGCGAGGACCCAGAAGAGCCCCTCGAGGGGGTACGACGTATCGCCGATCGTCACCTGCCGCTCCTGCATCGCTTCGAGCAGGGCGCTCTGCACCTTCGCGGGCGCGCGGTTGATCTCGTCGGCGAGCAGGATCTGGGTGAAGACGGGTCCGAACTTGGGCGCGAAGGATCCCTTCGTGGGATCGAAGATGAGCGTCCCGGTCAGGTCCGCCGGCAGGAGGTCCGGCGTGAACTGGATCCGGTGAAAGGTCGCATGGATCGCTTGCGCGACCGTCTTCACCGCGAGGGTCTTGGCGAGCCCGGGAACTCCTTCCAGGAGAAGATGTCCGTCGGCGAGCAACCCGATGAGGATCCGGCGCACCATCTCCCGCTGCCCCACGATGATCGATTCCACGGATCGGAGGAGCGGCTCGACGAAGGCGCTCTCGTCGCGCACCTTCGCGTTTCGTTCCTCGATCGTGAGTTGGGCCATCGGACGAGCGGCGGCGGAGTTACAGACTCCGATTCACGTAGAGCGGAAACGCGCGGCAGAGCTCTTCCACCTGGGCGCGGATCTTCATCAGCGAGGCCGCTTCTTCCCGGCGCTTCAGCGCGTCGTCGATCCACCCCGCGAGTCTGTGGAATTCCGGCTCCCCCATGCCCCGCGTGGTCACCGCCGCGGATCCGATCCGGATGCCGCTCGTGACGGCGGGGGGACGGGGATCGTTCGGCACGGCGTTCTTGTTCACGGTGATCCCGGCCGCGTGGAGCGCGTTCTCCGCGTCCGCGCCCGAGAACCCCGCGTCGCGCAGGTCCACGAGGAGGAGATGGTTGTCGGTTCCGCCCGTGACGAGGCGGTAGCCGCGCTTCATCAGCCCGTCCGCGAGCGCCTTCGCGTTCGCCACCACCTGCCGGGCGTACACCCTGAATTCGGGGGCCGCGGCCTCGCGGAAGCAGACCGCCTTGGCGGCGATCACGTGCATCAGGGGGCCTCCCTGCATCCCGGGAAACACCGACTTGTCGATCGCCTTGGCGAATTCGTTCTTGCAGAGAATGAAGCCGCTTCGGGGTCCGCGCAGGGTCTTGTGGGCCGTGGACGTGACCACGTCCGCGAAGGGCGTCGGGTTGGGGTGCGCGCCTCCCGCGACGAGCCCGGCGACGTGGGCCATGTCGAAGACGAACCGTGCGCCCACCTCGTCCGCGATCGACCGGAGCCTCTGGAAGTCGAAGAAGCGGGGATACGCGCTCGCCCCCGCGACGATTACCTGTGGCCGCGACTCCCGCGCAAGGCGGAGCACCTGGTCGTAATCGAGGAGCCCGGTCTCCGGGGAGAGTCCGTACTGGACCGCCTTGAAGAGGATGCCCGAGAAGGAGACCTTGTGGCCGTGGGTGAGATGGCCGCCGTGCGCCAGGGCCATCCCGAGCAGCGTCGATCCCGGCGGCATGAGCGCCAGGTACGCGGCGAGATTCGCCTGGGCGCCCGCGTGCGGCTGCACGTTCGCATGCTCGGCCGAGAAGAGCGCCTTCACCCGCTCGATCGCCAGCGTCTCGGCCTGGTCGACGAACTCGCAGCCGCCGTAGTACCGCTTCCCCGGGTACCCTTCGGCGTACTTGTTGGTGAGCGGCGAGCCCATGGCCTCGAGCACCGCCTCGCTCACGAAGTTCTCCGAGGCGATGAGCTCGAGGGTCCCCTGCTGGCGTCCGATCTCCGCGCGGATGGCGCGATCGATCTCGGGATCGACGGAGCGCAGCGAGGCTTCGCGCGGATTGACGGCGGCCGCGGACTTGGAGGTCATGCGTGAAGCGCCTATCGCGCCTTCTTCGCGGCGCGCTGGACTTTTCCGGTCGCCTCTACGGGGAAGAGCCACCGGTGGGCGTCGCGCGCACGCCCTTCGATGATGTCGAAGAACGCTTTCTGGAGCTTGCGCGTCACCGGACCGACGGCGCCGGTCCCGATGGGAATCCGGTCCACCTGGGTGATGGGCGTGATCTCGGCCGCCGTCCCCGTGAAGAAGAGCTCGTCGGAGATGTAGAGCATCTCGCGCGGGATCTGCTCCTCGCGCACCTCGAGCTCCAGGTGGCGCGCGAGGGTGATCACGCAGTCGCGGGTGACGCCGGGGAGGATCGCGCTCGCGACGGTCGGGGTGTAGAGGGTATCCCCGCGCACGAGGAAGATGTTCTCGCCGCTTCCCTCGGCCACGTAGCCGAAGACGTCCAGGGCGATCCCCTCCTCGTATCCGTCCGCGACCGCTTCGAGCTTGATGAGCTGGCTGTTCAGGTAGTTCGCGCCGGTCTTGGCCATCGCCGGGAAGGTGTTCGGCGCCTGCCGGTTCCAGGAGGCGACACGCACCGAGATGCCGTGGTCCAGCGCGTCCTTGCCCAGGTACTTGCCCCAGTTCAGGGTCGCGATCGCGACGTCGATGGGAACGCCGGTGGGATTCACGCCCAGCGTCTTGAAGCCGCGATACACCACGGGGCGGATATAGCAGGGCGCGCACCCGTTCTTCCGCACGGTTTCGCGGATGGCTTCCATCAGCTCGGCGTATCCGTACGGGCACGCGATGCGGGCGATCTTGCAGGAATCGAGCATGCGCTGCACGTGACGGTCCAGGCGGAAGACCGCCGTTCCGGACGGTGTGGCGTACGCCCGAATCCCCTCGAACACGCTCGAGCCGTAATGAACCACGTGCGAGAGGACGTGGATCTTCGCGTCTTCATAGGGAACGAACGTTCCATTCATCCAGATCACGCCGCTCGACTCACGCGCCATGCCCTCCTCCTTCCGGCGTGTTGGTTTCATGATTCGCTCGACCGGCGCACGCCTTCGCGCCGCTCGACCGATTCCCGGATCACCGGAATCCACCCCAGGAGGTGGCTCCGGATCCGATGGAACGTGTCCCGGTATTGCTCCGCGGTGCCGCCCAGGGGATCCAGCACCCCGTCCTTGGCCTTGGCGCCCGCGGCTCCCTTTTCGGTGATGAGATGGATTCGATTCGACGCTTCGGGGGCGAGCCCGCGCGCGTATTCGATATGGTGTGGCTCCATGGCCAGGATGAGATCGGACGCCCGGAGCAGGGCCGGCGTCAGCGGAGCGGAACGATGCCCTTTGAGATCCACCTTGGAGTCCGCGCAGACCTGGACCGCGAGCGGGGTCGCTGGAAGTCCGTCCCCCGCACCCGTGCCCGCGGACGCGACGCGCACCAGCGGGGCCAGCTCCGCCGGCAAGAGGGAACGCAGGATCCCCTCGGCCATGGGACTCCGGCATGTGTTTCCGGTGCAGATCAGGAGTATTTGGTACATGGGCTCCACTTCAGGCGGAACGGGACGAGGCCTTCGAAGGGTCGAGTTTAGGAGCCGGGGTGCGCAGCGTCAAGTACGCCTTCCGCTCACGAGATACCGAGCAGGACCGAACCTTGCCGGAGCACCAGGACTCGATCGGCCACGATCGAGACCACGGTCGACGGCATTCCGGACAACGTTCCTCCGTCCACGACCAGGTCCGCGTACTCCTCCAGAAACCCTTCCGGCGTGATCATTGCCGGCTCGCCGGGACGGTTCGCGGAGGTGCTGAGGACGATTCCGCCCGCTCCGGCCACCGTCGCGCAGAGGAAGGGGCTCCCTGGGCATCGCAACGCGACGGTGCCGTCGGGATTGCGCATGGCTTCCGGAACCGATGCCGAGGCCGGGAGCACCAGCGTCAGCGCGCCGGGCCAGTGCTTCCGCACGAGCACCTCGGCGCGCGGGTTCGGCTCGGTCCAGCGCTCGAGCTCCCGCGGCTCGGCGATCAGGCCGATGAATCCCTTCTTCTCTTCCCGAGGCTTCAACCGAAGAAGGCGCTCGACCGCGACGGGATCCTCGGCGCACGCGTGGAGGCCGTAGACGCCCTCGGCGGGAAGGAGCGCGAGCCCGCCGGCGCGGAGCACGGAGGCGGCACGCTTGGCGACATCGCGCCACTTCCCTCCGGCATCCAGAACGAGACGTTCCATCGAAAGCTCTTCCTCGAGTCTCCGCGCTCTGGTGGGCGCGGATCAAAGACGCTCGCCGCGAGCCAGGCGCTGCTTCAGATCCTCGAGCTTCAGCGCCAGCCCCCGGTCCCCGAGCGCGAGCATCTGGACCGCGAGCACGGCGGCGTTCTTGGCCCCCGCGGATCCGATCGCGACCGTGGCGACCGGCACACCCGCGGGCATCTGCACGGTGGAATAGAGCGCGTCCACCCCTTGAAGGGGCGATCCGCCGAGCGGCACGCCGATCACGGGAAGGGTGGTGTGCGCCGCCACCGCGCCGGCGAGATGGTTCGCCATGCCGGCGCCCGCGATGAAGACCTGGATCCCCGCTCCCTTCGCCTCATGGACGAGCTCGCGCACGCGATCGGGGCTGCGGTGCGCGGATGCGGTCTCCAGGCGGGAGCCGACGCCGAAGCTCTCGAGCACCTTGGCCGCCTCCTCCATCACCGCGCGGTCGGAATCGCTGCCGAACAGGATCAAAACGCGAGCCTTCTCGCTCATGTGCCGGTTCTCCCCGTTTGAAGTGGCGCCGCGATATCGCGCCGGTAGTGCATTCCATCGAATCGGATCCAGGAGACCGCCTCGTAGGCCGCCTCCCGCGCACGCTTCACCGTCTCGGCACGGGCGGTCACTCCGAGAACGCGGCCGCCGCTCGTCACGAATCTCCCCGCGCGGCGGTCCACGCCGGCGCAATAGAACCGGATGCCGTGGGGCCGCGCGTGGCTCAATCCCTCGATCCGCTGCCCGGTGCGCGCGTCTTTAGGATATCCCGCCGCCGCCAGCACCACGCACACCGCCGCGCCCGCGTGGCGAAGGAATGTCCGGTGCCGGTCCGCGGGAAGGGAGCCCTGGGCGGCACGGAGAAAGAGCGGCAACACGTCCTCGTCGAGGAGCGGCAACACCACCTGCGCCTCCGGATCGCCGAACCGCGCGTTGATCTCGAGCACCATCGGACCCGAGGGGGTGAGCATGAGGCCCAGGTAGAGAATCCCGCGATAGGCGATCCCCCGCGCGCGCAGCGCGGCGAGGAGTGGATCCACGATCCGGCGCCCGATCGCGAGCGCATCCTCGTGATTCGGCTCGAGCGCGGGCGCGCACGCCCCCATTCCGCCTGTGTTCGGGCCCGTGTCTCCGTCGTAGGCGCGCTTGTGGTCGCGCGCCGGCGGGAAGAGCATCCAGCGCTCCCCGTCCGTGAGGACCAGGAGCGAGGCTTCCTCCCCGCGAAGGAACTCCTCCATCACGAGCGTCCTCCCCGACTCCCCCAGCTCTCCCCGCTCCATCCAGGACGCGATCACCTCGAGCGCCTCGCGCTCGGTATCCGCGACCACCACCCCCTTGCCGGCCGCGAGGCCGTCGGCCTTCAGAACGATGGGATAGGTCGCGGCCGCGAGGATGCGCTTCGCCTCGGACGCGCTGTGCGCGAGGCGGTAGGGCGCCGTGGGGAGATTCAACTCCTGCATCAACTGCTTGGCGAAGCTCTTGCTCGACTCCAGGCGGCCCGCGGCGCGGATGGGACCGAGCACGGGAATCGAGCCCTTCTGGAGCTCGTCGGCGAGCCCCGCGGCGATCGCCGCGTCCGGTCCGATCACGACCAGGTCCGGCTTTTCGCGCGAGGCCCACGCGGCGAGCGAGGGGAGGTCCGTGGCGCGGATCGGCACCAGGGTCGCTTCCGGCTCCATCCCGGGATTTCCCGGCGCGGCGAAAATGGCGGGGTGCTCCGGAGAATCGTGAAGGGCGCACACGAGCGCATGTTCCCTTCCGCCGCCGCCCACCACGAGCACCCGCGGGTGCCCGTTCACGTCGCCTCGAGCTCCTTCTTGAGCGCGTCCTGGATCTTCTCCGGGTGGGCGCGTCCCCGTGACTGCTTCATCGCCTGTCCCACGAGGAAGGCGAACGTGCGCTCCTTCCCCGCGCGCACCTCCGCGGCGGGGCCCGGGTTCGCCGCGATCACCTCGCGCGCGATCGCCCGGAGGGAGGCTTCGTCGTCGATCGGGAGCAGTCCCTGGCTCTTCACCAGCGCTTCCGGATCCTCGGGACGGGTCAGCATCATCTCGAAGAGCTGCTTTCCGATCTTTCCGGAGATCCTCTCCTCCGCGATCATCCTCACCAGCGTCCCCAGGCGGTCCGGCCGGATCGGAAATTCCTCGATCGATTGCCCCTCCTTGTTCCGGATCCCGTTCACCTCCGTCATGATCCAGTTCGAGGCGAGCTTCGCGCTGCCGGAGCGCCGGGCGACCTCCTCATAATAGGAAGCCAGGGCGCGCGTCTCGGTCAGGACCTCGGCGTCGTATTCCGGAATGCCGAAGTCGCGCGTGAGCCGCTCCCGCACCTGATGCGGAAGCTCGGGCAGCGCGGAGCGCACGGATTCGATCCAGGGCGGTTCGAGATCCAGCGGCAGGAGGTCCGGCTCCGGGAAGTAACGGTAGTCGTGCGCCTCCTCCTTGCTTCGCATGGGCTCCGCCTTGCCCTTGTCCGCGTTCCAGAGGAGGGTCTCCTGGACGACGCGGCCCCCGGACTCCAGGAGCCGGATCTGGCGCTCGGTCTCGAACGCGATCGCGCGCTCCACGTTCCGGAACGAGTTCATGTTCTTGATCTCGGTCTTCGTGCCGAACGCCGATTGACCGCGAGGCCGGACCGAGACGTTCGCGTCGCACCGGAGGCTCCCCTCCTCCATGTTCCCGTCGCAGACGTCGAGATACACGAGGATCTGCTTCAGGCGGATGAGATAGTCGTAGGCCTCGGCGCCGCTCCGGATCTCCGGCTCCGACACGATCTCGATGAGCGGCACGCCGCTCCGGTTCAGATCCACGAGCGTCGTGTTCACCCCTTGCCGGCCTTCCGGATGGAGCGATTTCCCCGCGTCCTCCTCGAGGTGGATCCGCACGAGGCCGATCCGCTTCCAGGCCCCTCCGACGTGGATCTCGACGGTTCCTCCCGAGCAGAGCGGCCGGTCGTACTGCGAGATCTGGTAGCCCTTCGGGAGATCGGGATAGAAGTAGTTTTTCCGCGCGAACACGCTCCGCACGGCGATCGTGCCGCCCACCGCGATCCCGGTCATGACCGCGAACCGCACCGCCCGCTCGTTCAGGATCGGAAGGACGCCGGGGAGCCCGAGGCAAATGGGACAGACCTGGGTGTTCGGCCGTGCTCCGAATTTCGTGCTGCAGCAGCAGAAGATCTTCGAAGCGGTCTTGAGCTGAGCGTGGACCTCGAGCCCCACGACCGTCTCGTAGCGTCCCGGCGCCGCGCCCGCTTCCGCCTTCGAGGGGGATTCCGGAGCCGGTCTCGTCGCGCTCACGTCCGGGCTCCCCCGTTCGCGATGGGCGGCACGCCGAGCGGATCCCCGCTCTTCTTCTCCCAGGTCCTCGCGATCCGGAGCAGCGTCCCCTCGTCGAAGGGTCGTCCCACGAGCTGAAGCCCGATCGGAAGATTGG
>Ga0209056_10005404_pt1 | contig 13293 bp, 12 predicted proteins | sample GraSoiAngelo_114_FD_185876 | JGI IMG/M metagenome (GOLD analysis project Ga0209056, IMG submission 185876) | Grasslands soil microbial communities from the Angelo Coastal Reserve, California, USA - 14_0903_13_40cm (SPAdes) (version 2) | ecosystem: Environmental > Terrestrial > Soil > Grasslands... | reverse complement strand
GGTAGTTGAGGAGCCACTCCGCCTTGAGACCGGCCTGGATCGCTTTGTACGTCAGACCGTAGGCTTTGAGATGATCGGTTTGCGAGTCGTCCATCGGAATAAGAAGCGACGGTATGGGACGGTAAAGGACGGTAAAGGACGGTAGGAGCGCCGCCGACCCTAGTTTCCCAATCGTCTTAACGAATTCGCGACGTCTCATGACTTTGGTATGGCGCCCTTCGCTCGTTCGAGCACTCGCCTGGCCTCAGGCACAAACGCGCTGTTCGGATAGGTCAGTATCAAATGCTCGAGATGGGTGATCGCTGCGGCGTTCTGGCCCTCGCGCACGAGCAGCCGCGCCCAGTCGAGCTCGGCGGCGGCGGGGGCCGCGCCTTCGCCACCCGCGCGGACGACCTCGTCGAACAACGCGGTGGCGGTCGGCTCCTGGTCGCCGCCCTTCTGGGCCGCGATCTGACCGGCGAGGAGCAACACGTCGAGCCGGCCTCCCTGCTCCGGCAGCCGGGCCGCCGCGCGGCGCAGCGCCGCGATCGCGGCGACCGAGTCGCCCCGCGCCAGCGTGAGCAGCGCGGCGCCCAGCTCGGGACTCGACTCGTCCTGGATGCGCTGCAGCATCGCCATCATCGCGGTGCGTTCCGTGGCAGCGGCGCGATCCGACGCGTAGGGACCGGCCGTCCGGAACGCTTCCATGGCGTCCTTCAGGTTCCCGCGATAGAGCGCAATCCAGCCGCGCTGCGCCAGCCCCGCGACGCTGGAGTCATTCGCCAGCGCCGCCGCGGCGCGGTCCAGCTCGCCGCGCGCGATGCGCGCCCGGGCGAGCGCCAGCCGCAACGCGGCGCGATCGTCCGCCGCGAGCGCCGTGGACGTGGCCGAGAGACGCTCTTCGGCGACGTCGAGCTGATTATCCGCGATCAGCAGCTGGATGAGCGCCGCTTGGGCAACGCCGCTGGAATCGGCATACCCTTCGAGCACGCGCCGTGCGGCGATCTTGTCGCCCCCGTCGAGCAGCTCGCGCACCGCCTCGGCGCGCGCGCGCGCGCCGACCGACCACGGCACCAAGTCGGCCCAGCGCGTCAGCGCGAGGCCGCGCACGCGGTGGCCCTCGGGCGAGGTCAGCGATCCGGCGAGGTCGGCGAAGCGCCGCAACGCCGCCGGCGCATCGCTGTCGGCCGGGGCCAGTGTCGGCTCGATCGCAGACCATGCGGCGAGCGGCTGTCCCCAGGTGAGGAGGAGCTCCGCGCCCAGGCGCCGCGCGCGCGCTGACGCGCCGGGCACCGTCAACACGCGCGCCACCCGGTCCCGCTGCGGCGCCGGCGCGTCGGCGAGCTGGCTAGCGGCGCTGGGCTCCACGTCGGGCGACCGCGTGACCGCGCGACCCCACTCCGCCGCCGAGGCCTCCCAGTTTCCGGCGCGCTGCTCGAGCTCCGCCAGCTCAAGCGCGAGCGTCCCATCGCCGCCCAGTGTCCGCCGTCCGATGAGGAAAGCACGACGCGCTTCATCCCACATGCGGCGATCGGCGAGTGCCTGGCCCCACTCGCGATAGGCCGCGTCGCTCTGCGGGGCGCTCGCCGCCCAGCGACGGGCAATTGCCTCCAGCGAATCGAGCTGATTCAGCGCCGCATAGACGCGCAGCTCGAGACTGCGCAGCGCGGAGCTCTCGGGCAGACGCGCCCGGGCGTTCTGCACGAGCGGCAGCAGCTCCGGCATCCGGTTCAGGATGTAGAGTGTGCGCTCCAGGCCGAGCAGCGCCGCGAGATTTGTCGGATCGGCGCGGACCGTCGTGAAGTAGACGGTGGCCGCGTCGCCGTAGTGGCCGGAGCGCTCGAGCTCAAACCCGGGGCCGATCGCTTGACCCCACGCCAGCGCCGGCACCAGGGCGATGAGACCGAGCGCGAGCCTAAGGCTTCGCTTCATTCAGCCGGCGGAAGTACTCGAGCACCAGGCGCCGCTGCTCGGGAGTGAGGCCGGTGAGCTCGTCCCACGTCGGGTAGCGGACTTTCGGCCCGGTGCCGGTCGCCCCGGGCCGAAGCGCGCCCGGGATGTGGACGCCGTCGCCCAGCGCCGCGCGGCTCGTGCGCTCCTTCTGTTCGTCGGGTTCGTCGCCGGAGAGGGTGCGGCCCGCGTCGAGGAGCTTGCGATAGAGTCGCTGTTGCCGCTCGACCGTGCGGGCGTCCAGCCTGCCCGCCTCGAGCTGGCGCGCCAGCTCGCGCGCCTCCTGCGCCAGCGCGCCGGCGGCACTGGCATCGCCGCCCGCCTGCAAGCGCTCGAGCTGCTCAGCGAGGGCGCGCTGGCGACCGGCGAGCTCGCGCAGCCGCTGCATCACCGCATCGCCGCCCGGCGCCATCATCGGCAAGAGGCCCTGCGCATCGCCGTTCATCCCTTGCTGCTGCTGCGCCATGCGGGCGAGCTGCTCCATCGCTTCCTGGAAGCCGGAGCCCGACTTCGCCCCGGCGACGCGCTGCGCCGTGCGCACCAGCGCGTGCGCCGTCGCGTTGAGCGCATCGAGCGCCTGCTCCGCGAACGGCGCGGCGGTGGCGGGGTTGGGATCACCCTGCTCGAGCTGCTCGCGCGCCTGCTTCATCTGATTCTGCGCGTACCCCAGGGCGGCCTCGAGCTGCGGGGTGACGAGCGCATGCCGTCCCGCCGCCGCGCTGATCTCCTGCTCGATCGCGTGGGTCCCCTCTTCGACGGCGGCCTGGCGCGCGCGCGTCGAGGCGCCCGCTTCTCCATCGCGCAGCGCGACGGCGACTTCCTGCTGGCGGCGGGCGAGCGCCGCGGTCTCGGCGAGCGCGCGGTCGAGCGCGTCCAGCGTTTCCTGTCTCCAGGCAGAGGCAAGCGAATCGCGCCGTTGCCGCAGCTCGTCGGGGAGCTGCGCCAGGGAGTCGGCGGCTTCCTGCCCCGCCGCGCTGGCGCCGCGTGCGTCGCGCTGGCTCGCGGCGTCCGCGGCCTCCTGCATCGCGCGTTGGGCGCGGCGCGCCGCCGCTTGCGACTGCCGCAGCGGCACTGACTGTCCCACCCGCTCCACGCCGCGAGCGAGCGAATCAGTGGCGGTCGCCAGATCGCGCTCCGCGGCCGCGGCCGCCGAATCGGGATGGTGCGCGTCCTCCTTCGTCCACTCCGTCTGGCGGCGCTGCAGGTCCTCAGCATCCTTCGCGAGCGAGGCAAGCTCGCCCTCGAGGGCAGCGCGCTTGAACAGCTCCTCACTCCGCTCCAGCTCGCGACGCAGCTCCTGTTGGGCGTCAGCCAGACGTTGCAAAGCCTGCCTCGTCGCCTCGGGATCGAGGCGCGCGAGCGCTTCCTGCAGCTCGCGCAGCCGCTCCTCGAGCTCCGGGGTGAGCGCCCGCTGCAGCAGCTCCTGCACCTCCCGCAGCCGATTCTGGAACGCGCTGTCGTCCAGGCCGGCGGCCTTCGCCGCGCGCGCAATCTCGTCGACCGCCTGCGCCAGCTCCTGAACGCGCTGCGCCATCGCCGCCTGATCGCGCGCGATCTCTTCGGCGCGCTGCGTGGACTGGAACGACAGCGCCCCGCTCTGCTGGTTGCGGCCGTCGGACCGCCCGGCCGCCCGGCCGTCCGCATCCCGGCTCCGCTCCTGCGCCAGATCCCGCGTCCGATCGCTCAACTCGCGCTGCGCCGTCGAGACCGAATCGGCCGCGCTGGCGACTGCCCGCGCCGCCTCGCGCGCTTCCGCGCGCAGCTCTTCCATGCTCGGGAGCCGCAGCGCGATTTCGGCGCTGCGCCCGCTGTGCGGCCCCGGGGGGGGCGCGTTGTCGAGCGCCTCGACGTAGAGCCGCAGCGTGTCGCCCGGCAGCAGGCCTCGGTTCTCGGCATCGAGCCGTCCTTGCACGATCGCCCGATCGCCGACGCCGGTGACATCGAGCGACTCCCGCACCGCCTCGCCCACGCGCCCGGTGCGGCTCACGCGCCAGCTGACGACGGAGAGTCGCGTGATTCCATGATCGTCGCGGACATCGGCGACGAGCTGTTGGTGGAGCGAAATCGGCAGCGTCGTATCGCCGCCGGGCACGGGCAACGAGACGACGGGCGCCGAGTCGGGCACGATCAGGAGCCGCAGCTCGGGCGCGGTGCCTTCCAGCGCCGATCCATCGGCGCTCAGCGCTTGCAGGCGCCAGGTACCGCTCGCCGCCGGCGTAAAGCGGCCGCCCAAGCGCGTCCCATCCACGCGGAGCTTCTCGACGCGCGATTCGAGCGTCCAGGCCGCACTCGAAAGCGGGACACTGGCTGTCCCGCTCGTGAGCACCGTCGTCCCGGCGGGTAGCGGGATCACGTCCGGACCAACCAGCAGCGGCTCGTCGGAGCGGCCGAGGTAGGAAGGAAAGCGTGCCGTGAGCCCGAGATCGGCGAGGAAGGCCGGCAACGCGACGTCGATTTTGATTTCGCTGCTGCGGCGTCCGCCGCTGGAAGCGCGGAGGAACAGGTCGGATTCAATCGGTCCCACCTGATGGACTGCATGCCCGTCCGCGTCGAGTGGCAGCAGCGAGGCTTTCCAGGGCTCGCCCGGGCCGCGCGTCCACAGCGTCACGCGCTCGGCGCCCGGTACTGTGATGGTCGCGGTAACGCTCCCGCCCCGCCGCACCGTCCGCCGATCCACCGCCAACCGCACCGGCGCGTGGGCGTCCCGCCAGGTCCGCATCGGATGCCAGAACGCGGCCGCCCGGCCCGACGCCGGCGAGCCGGCGAGGAAGAGCAGAACCCCGGCGAGTGCCGCGCCAGCGCCCGCCGCCACGCGGCGGCGCGTGGTGCGGCGCAGGACGCCATCCACGGCTGGCGCGGCCGATGAGACGACGGCGGCGGCGCGTGTGTCGGCTGCGAGCAAGAGCGCGGCGCTGGAGCCGATGCCTTTTCCTGCGGTTGGACTGACGACGCCGACAATGCTACCGGCCCGTCCGCCGGCCGCGCCTTCGATCAATCTTCCCAAGGTTGGCGCCGCGGCTTCCTGGCGAGCACGCAGGATCGCCCATGCCGCCGCCCCCGCCGTCGCAACGACGAGAGCCCAGGCGAGAGCGACTCCGGAAAGCGCCGGGGACAGTGCGAGCCCGAGCGCGGCCGCGGCAAGCGCCGCGCCAGTGCCACCGAGCACCACGGCGAGCGCGCGTGCGCGTGCGTGGGGCGCCCCCAGGCGACGCAGCCGGCGCGCCGTCTCTGTCATTTGGTCCCGCTGACTGCGTACGTGAAGAGATTCACACCCATCCGCAGCGCCGCCTCATGGAGCTCTGGAGGATCGTGGTGGACCTCGGGGTCTTCCCATCCATCCCCGAGATCCGACTGGTAGGAGTAGTATACGACAAGCCGGTCTCCCAAAAAAATGCCGAACCCCTGCGCCGGCAGCCCGTCGTGCTCGTGGATCTTGGGTATGCCCTTGGGGAAGGCGTAGACCAGGTTGTAAATCGGGTGCGTCAACGGCACCTCAACCAACGGGTGATCCGGAAACACGCGTGCGACCTCGCGACGGAAGGACTTGTCCATTCCATAATTGTCATCAGCGTGAAAGAACCCACCCTGCTCGAGGTACCGCCGCAAGTTGCGGATCTCGACATCGGAGAAATGCACGTTCCCGTGTCCCGTCATATAGAGGTAGGGGACGTCCCACAGCTCGGGCCCGATCAGGGTCACCACCCGCTCGCGATCGGTGACGGACAGCGTCGTTCGTTCACGCACGGCGGCCAGCAGGTTCGGAAGGCTCGAGGGATTCGCGTACCAGTCGCCGCCGCCGTCGTAATGGAGGCGGCCGATGGTGAGAGCAGCGCTCACAGTTCATTCACCAGTCTATACGCCGTATTCCGTGAGATCCCCGTCTCTTCAGCCAAACGATTTGCGACATCCTTGCGCGACAAGCCTTCAGCCAGGAGAGCCTTGGCGCGCTCGCCGGGATCCGGGGGAGGCGGACGCTCCGCGACGTGCTGCTTTCCCGTTCCTGCGACGACCACCGTAACCTCGCCCCGTGCAGGAGCCTCTGCATAGTGCTCTGACAATTCCTGCAACGTCCCCGCACGTGTCTCCTCGAACACCTTGGTCAACTCTCGAGAGACGGCTGCCTCGCGCTCCGGACCACATGCCTCCATGAGATCGGCGAGCAGTTGAGCGACCCGGTTCGGGGCTTCGAAAATGACGACGGTCCATTCAGACTGTGCGGCGGTCAATAACAAACGGCGACGGTCACTTCCTTTACGAGGAAGGAATCCGAGAAATAAATAGCGGTCGCCACCGATGCCTGATACAGACAGGCTCGCAGCCACGGCGGTCGGGCCCGGAATGGTCACCACCTGAATTCCGCGCTCGCGCGCCGCGGCGACGAGGGCGACTCCTGGATCGCTGATCGCGGGCGTGCCCGCATCGGTGATCAATGCGACGTCACGGCCATCTGTAAGGATGCGCAGGATGCGCTCCAGGGCGCGGGCGGAGGAATGCTCGTGGAAGCTGATCAGCTCGGCGTGGGAGCCGGCGTGATGGAGCAGCGGTTTGCTGTGGCGGGTGTCCTCGGCGGCGACGACCGCTACACGCTTCAGCGTGTCGGCGGCGCGCGGCGAGAGATCGCCGAGGTTTCCGAGGGGCGTCGCGACGACGTAGAGGGTGCCGGCCACGTCACCACGTCACCCGCCAGGGGAGCCGGCCGTAAAAGTTGGCCGCTTGCAGGACGTAGCGATGCTCGCGCGTCGCGTCCTTGAGCACCTTCGTGGCGGTCCCCGGCATCATGACCTCGGCGCCCTCGAGCAGCTGCAAGGCCCAGTCGGTCAGTGCCGTGGACAGCTCCTCCGGCCGCACCACCGCGTCGGGCGTATCGGTGCCGCGCGGCACGCTCATGAGGGCCAGGGCCTGATGGGTATCCACGATCGCCGACGTCACCTTCTGCGCGCGCCGTCTGGCCTCGCCCGGGAACTCCCGCTCCACGGCGTCCACGATGCGCCAGTACAGCTCGCGGTAGGTGTTGACGAGCGCCGTGGCGGCCTGCGCGGGAAGGTCATCGGCAGCCGCAAACGTCCCCGCCGACATCGCCGGCGCTGCACCGCCCGCGCCCGGGTCGAAGAGCGATTCCAGATAGCGGGCGGGGGGCACGTTGTCCGGCTTGTCGCAGAAATGCCCACTCAGATACTTGCCCTGATCGAATTTGAGGTAGGAGACCCGGCCGTTCGAAATCAGCTCGAGCACGCCGGTCACTTTTTCCTGCTGCAACACCGGAAAGAATTTCTCGGGTTGCTTGACGTCGATGGAGCGCGGCTGGTAGCCGCCGGCGCACGCCGTGTACATCCACGCCAGCTGGTCCATCGGCGCGGCGCAATACGTGAGATCGCCGCGCTCCACTTCGGTGCGCATACGCTTCAGCGCTTCGGTGATGGTGATGACCTGGCGGCCGGCGGTATGGAGCGTGGCGGCGTTGACGGCCTCACCCTTCCGGAAGAACAGGAGCACGCACTCGTCGGGCAGGTGCGCCGCGAGGTACCCATCGATACGCCCGTCGCGGTCGCGCTTGGCATACGCGAGCAGGTTGTCGAGATGAATGAAGGCGAGCCGGGTGCGATGAATAAGCCGGTTCACCTGCGGAAATTGCAGATCCGCGAGGCGCACCGGCGAATTCGTCAGCCGAGCAGTGCTCGCGCGCATCGTCCTCCGACGAGGAAGCTACGAAAGGTGCTGTGCGATCTTTTGCTCGAACGCCTGCGACGGATAGGCACCCACCAGGGTGTCCACATGGCGTCCGTCCTTGAAGAATAGAATACTCGGAATCGAGCGGACGTTAAAGCGCATCGCCGTCGCCTGATTGGCGTCCACGTCCAGCTTCACGATCTTCACCTTGCCGTTGTACTTCCCCGCCAGCTGCTCCATGATCGGCGCGACCATATGGCACGGCCCGCACCACGTCGCCCAGAAATCGACCATGGCGAGTCCCTTATGCTGTTCGATTTCTGCCTGAAATGTGGCGTCCGTCACTTCCATAACCCTTCACGCTCCCTCGATAGACGTTAGTTTGACTTTCTATGACTGCGTCTGTCGCTCACATCGGTATCGCCGTCACCAGCATCACCGAGGCGCTCGCCTTCTATCGCGACGTCCTGGGCCTGTCGCCGGGACAGCCGGAAACCGCCGATGGCGCGACGATCGTCAGCCTGCATTTCGGCGGCGTCGACGTCGAGCTGCTCGAACCGCGCGATCCCCACAGTCCCGTGGCCAAATTTCTTGCGAAACGCGGGCCCGGCATTCATCACGTCTGCTACCGCGTCCCCGATCTCGACGCCACGCTGCAACGCTGCCGCACGGCCGGCTACCAGCTGATCGATGAGGAGCCGCGGCGCGGAGCCGGCGGACGGCGCATCGCGTTCCTGCACCCCAAGGCGACGAACGGCATTCTATTGGAGCTGACTGAGTAAGTGGAACGCCCGCCTCTACGGCCCGGTTCCCACCTGCTGGCAACGCCCACCCGGACTGCCAGCGCTCTCGAGATGCACGTCAAAAACCAGCCAGCCGCCACTGTGCGTGCGCACGACGTCGATGGGCAGCACCTGATTGCAGTTGTCGCGCTGCAGCTCGACGCGAAAGGTCCGCAGGTCGTCACGGCCGGGCACGAGCAGCGGCCCTTCGATGATGCGGTAGCCGGTGTGGTCGAGGTATTTCTGGATCACGGCGAGGCGCTGGCGCAGCACGCCGGCGTTCATGCTATTGGCCGCGGGGCCCCGCTCGGTGCCCCACAGCTCCCCCATCCGTTTTTGATCGTTGGCCTTGACCGCGGCGAGAAACTGAGTGACCGATTCGTTCATCGACTGCGGAACCGGAGTCGTCGGTCCATGATTCGTTCCACAAGCGGTGCTGCCGGCAATCAGGAGCAGGACAATCGCGACCCGTCGCTTCACGAGGCAAGACCTGTGGTCGGGGTGACCCGAAGGTAAGACAGCATGCGTCTCTACGTCAACATTGATCACGTTGCGACGCTGCGTGAGGCGCGCCAGACCGATGAGCCCGACCCGGTGCAGGCGGCCGCCGCCGCCGAGCGGGCCGGCGCCGACGGCATCACCGTCCATCTGCGCGAAGACCGGCGCCACATCCAGGACGCCGACGTCACCGCACTCATGCGCAGCGTGCGCACCGTCCTCAATCTGGAGCTGGGCGCCCACGCCGAAATCGTCCGGCTCGCCGCACGCATCAAGCCGTTTCAGGCGACGCTCGTGCCGGAGCAGCGGCGCGAGATCACGACCGAGGGTGGGCTCGCGTTACGGAAGGGCGATCGGCGTCTCTCCGGTGCGATCGCGCGACTCCAGGACTCAGGGGTGCGCGTCAGTCTCTTCATCGACCCTTCCATCAAAACGATTGATCTCGCGCAAGTGCTCGGCGTTCCCGCCATCGAGCTGCATACCGGCCGGTACGCGCACACCTGGCGCCGGAGCGCCGCTGCACTCGACCAATTGCGGCGCGCCGCCACCCATGCGAAGCAGATCGGCCTGGCGGTGCACGCCGGCCACGGGCTCACGTACCAGAATGTGCAGCCGGTGGCCGCGATTCCTGAAATCGAAGAGCTCAACATCGGACACTCGATCGTCAGCAACGCGGTGTTTTGGGGCCTGGAAGAGGCGGTCCGGCGCATGCGGACGCTCATCGTCGAAGCAAAAACTGCTATTTTGTCCCCACGATGACCCAGCCCGGCGTTCCCCACCCGCTCGGCATGAGCTCCAGCCGCCGACCCCGCCGGCGGCGGATGAGCTCGTCCGCCTGGCGCGCGCGCTGCGCGGCAGCGCGCTCATGGCGAGCCAGCAGGGCATCGCGCGGGCAGCGATGGGGCTCGAGGCGCTCGCGCGCAGCGTGCGCGAAGGCCGCCGTCCCTGGGACGCCGCCACGCAGCAGATCGCTACGCGGGCGATCGACGATCTCAAGATCTTTGTCCGCAAGGCGGCCAGCTGGACCGATGCCGATACCGCCAAGGCGGAAGCACTGGCCGGCCAGCTCGAGCAGTTGGGCGGGCGTCCGTCGGGCCAGGTGCGCGCGGCGGAGGCGATGGGGCTCGACGCGGGCGCCCGGGCGTTCGTCGCCCGCGAAGGCGCGGCGATTGCGAGCGCGCTCGACCGCGCCGGGCGCGCGTTGCGAACCAATCCGCTGGCGCACGATCCGCTGCAGCACGTGCTCAAGGCGCTGCAGCCGCTGCGCGGCCTCGCGGCGCTGAACGATCTCCCGCCGCTGCCCGATCTGCTGGAAGGCATCGAGCAGTCGATCAACGAGGTGAGCCGCACCAGCGGCGTACCCGCTCCCGCTATGGGAGACACGATTGCCGAGCTGTTCCAGATGGCGGCGACGTCGATCGCGCATGCGGCGCGCGAGGTCGCCGAGCGCGGCCGCCCCGATCCCGAGAGCGCGGAGTTCCGGAAATTCGCCGGGCTGCTCGTGCAGTTCATGGACAGCGAGCCCGACATCGTCCCCATCGAAACCGTGGGAACGATCGTGCGGCGCGGCACGCCACCCGCAGGGGCGGGCGAGAGTGCGCGCCCGGCAACGCTCGGACGCCTCGAGCTGGTGAGCCATGGGGAGCATCTGCGGCAGGCCGCCGACTCGCTCGAGCGCGCCCCGAGTGCGACGCAGCGCGAGCTGCGCGCCCATACGCTCGCGGGAACGTTCCGTGCGCTGGGCTCCACCGGTGGGGGCGCCGTCGCCGAGCGCGTGGCCGAGTTCGCACAGGCCGCGCGCGAGGCGGTCACGAGCGGGATCGCGGTGAACCAGCCGGCGCGCTTCGCCGCCGAGCTGCGCAAGGCGGGAGAGATTCTCACGGCGTCGGGGAGTGGCAACGAGACGACGACCGCCGCAGCGCTCGCCGGTGTTACGCTCGCGGTACGCCAGCTCGGTGGCGCCAAACCTCCACAGTCTCCGGCCCCGGCCGCACCGACCACGCCAGCCGATCGTGTGCGTACCTCGATCGGCGCAGAGTCATCGACGGACATCGCGGGCACGTGGATGCGGTATCAACAGATGGTCGCGGCCGGCGTGGGACCGGCGTCGCTCGAGGAGCTGATCGGCGGGGCATCATCTCGATTCTCGGCTGACGCCGGAGCGGCGCCGGGGGGGAACGGGAACGAGCCAGTCGACATCCGGACCCTGCTCTACAAGGGCGCCAGTGCCCGGCGGCGCGCGCAAGAGCTGCGCGAAGCGGCGAAGCGCACGAGCGGCGACGCGCTCCGCGCGATCATCGACGAAGTCTGCGATCTCGTTGTCCTCGCCATCGAACCCGAGTAAGAAAAACCGCTGGAGGGGAGCCTGGCTGATCGGGCTCGCCATCAGCGCGGCATTGCTGGTGTGGGTGCTGTATAAAAGCGATCCCCGCCAGGTCTGGAACTACGCGCACCATGCGAACGGGTGGCTACTGCTGCTGACGGTCGTCGTGGCCACCGTGACGTTTCCGGTGCGCGCCCTCCGCTGGCGTCTGATCCTGCGCGATGCCGACGGCCGTCCCTTTCCGTTGCTGGCGTTGTGGCACGCCACCACGATCGGCTTCATGGCCAATAACCTGCTGCCGGCCCGCGCCGGAGAAGTCGCCCGCGCGTACGTCGCGGCGCGCCAGCTACCGGTCCGCTTCACGACGGCGCTCGGCACCATCGCCGTCGAGCGGGTGTTCGACGCCCTGGTCATGCTGGGGCTGATGGCCGTCGCGATCGCCGCGCCGTCCTTCCCCGCTCACGCCCTCGTCGGCGGTCGATCACTTTCGGGCGTAGCCGCAGCGACGGCGGTGCTGTTCGGCCTGCTGCTCGGGATGGCGCTGCTCATCGCGAATCGGCCCGGTCCCTGGCTGATGGTGGTCGAGCGCATCGCGCGGCGCGTCTTGCCGGTCCCCGCCGCGGACCGCGTGGTTCGCACCTCCGATGGCATCGTCGAAGGGCTTGCGGTGCTCAAGAGTCCAGCGCGATTCACAGGCGTCGCCCTCTGGTCGCTGATACTCTGGATCAAGAACGCCGCGGCGTTCGCGATCTGCTTTCGCGCCTTCGGCCTGGACGTGCCGCTCGAAGCCGCGCTGCTCCTGCAGGGCATCATCGGCTTTGGGGTGGCCATTCCCTCGACACCCGGGTACGGCGGGGTGTTCGAAGCCGCGACCCTGGTGACCCTGCGGCTGTACGGCGTAGACTCGAGTCTGGCCGTCGCGTACGCGCTGACCTATCACCTCACGACCTTCATCCCGATCACGCTGCTCGGCCTGTGGTCGCTGTCACGCCTGCACCTGCGGCTGGGTGAGCTGAGCACGGCCGCTCGCGGGAGCCGCGCGTGAGCGACGCGCTGCGCGTCCTGGCACACGCCAAGATCAACCTCTTCCTGCGCATTCTCGCGCGCGAATCATCCGGCTTTCATCAGATCGAAACCGCCTTCGCGCTGCTGGAATTGGCCGACGAGCTCGTCGTGCGGCGTACCGCCGCCGGCGTGACGCTCGAGGTCGACGGACCGGATCTCGGCCCCAGCGAGGAGAACCTGGCGGTGCGTGCGGCGCGCATGGTGCTCGAGGCCACCGGGAATCGCTTCGGCGTCCATATCAAGCTCACGAAACGAATTCCGGTGAGGGCCGGATTGGGCGGCGGGTCGAGCGATGGGGCCGCGGCGCTGCACGCGGTGAACACGCTGGCCGGCAACGCCGTGCCGCGGCATGAGCTGCTGCACTTCGCGGCGAAGCTCGGCGCCGATGTCGCGTTCTTCGCCGGCGGCGCGGCGCTCGCGGTGGCGTGGGGACGCGGCGAGCGACAGTTCCGGCTGCCGGCACCCCCGTCGTCCCCGGTGCTGCTCGCGGTCCCATCAATCCAGGTGGCGACGCCCGACGCGTACGCGTGGTGGGACGAGCAGAATCGCACGCCGGCGCCGCGCGGTCCCGTGACCCTCGATCCGGATGCGCTCAGCACCTGGGGCAGCATCGGACGGCTGGGCGGCAACGACTTCGAGACGGTCGTGTTCGGGAAACGTCCGGACCTGCGTTCCCTGTTTGAACGCGTCGCCGAGACGGGGCCGGTGTGGGTGCGCCTGTGCGGATCGGGCAGCGCCATCGCCGCCGTCTATAAGAAGGAGACCGAGCGGGAAAACGCCGTGCAGCGGCTCGGTGAGAAGAACCAGGCGGTGATTCGCACGAGCACCCGCCAGAGTCCCGCACCCGCGCCGTCTTTTGACGAGGCCTTCACGCCGCGGTAGGATTCGGCGTCCTCTCCTCAATCAGGAGTTCGTGCCGATGTCGCGCGCCTCGTTGGTGTTGATGCTGTTCGCCGTCCTGCCCGCCGTGAGCACCGCCCAGACCTCCGCCCCCCCCCCCCCCCCCCCCCCCCCCCCCCCCCCCCCCCC
>Ga0209056_10005403_pt1 | contig 13293 bp, 11 predicted proteins | sample GraSoiAngelo_114_FD_185876 | JGI IMG/M metagenome (GOLD analysis project Ga0209056, IMG submission 185876) | Grasslands soil microbial communities from the Angelo Coastal Reserve, California, USA - 14_0903_13_40cm (SPAdes) (version 2) | ecosystem: Environmental > Terrestrial > Soil > Grasslands... | reverse complement strand
CCGGCCGCGTGCGGCGTCGTAGGTGAGCTTCGTCTGGGCCAGCGTCTGCCCCTCGACGGCGCGCAGCAGCGCGGTCCCCGCGGGCGTCGCGAGTGCGACGTAGAGCGCCACCTGGCGACGGGGAATGAGGGAGCTCGGCGAGAACTTGGCGACCGCGTAGATGTCGACCGGGGTGTCGAGGCCGGTCCCGGAAGGGAACCCATGGACGAGGAACAGTACCAGGGCAAAGGCGACGAGGCCGCCAGCGAAGGCCCGTCCCGGATGGCCGGCGACCTCGGCAGGAGAGGGCAGCCAGGACATCGCCGCCGTCCGATACCGCGCCGCGGGGCACCGGATCAACTACAATATCGCCCATGGTGAGGCGCCAGCAGCCGGTCGGGGCGTTCGAGCGGAAGCTCGCCGCGGCGCTCGGCATGGCCGGCGCACCGCGGGCTGGTGAGCACCTCCTCGTCGCGGTGTCGGGCGGACCGGATTCGACGGCTCTCCTGGCCGGCCTGGCGGCGCTCGCGCCGGCGCGGACGCTCCGCGTGACCGCCGCCCACGTGGACCACGGGCTCCGCGGCCGCGAAGGGGCCGTCGAATGCGCGCGGGTGGCCGACCTGGCGCGTCAGCTCGGCGTGGGCTTCGTGTCGCGCGCCGTCGTGGTCGCGGCGGGCCCGGGCGTCGAGGCCCGCGCTCGCCGCGCGCGCTATGCGGCGCTCGGCGACATGGCGACCGAGGTCGGGGCGACGCGGATCGTGACCGGCCACACGCAGGACGACCAGGCGGAGACGGTCATGCTCCGCCTGCTCCGCGGCGCCGGCCGTCGCGGTCTCGGCGGCATCCGTCCGGTGCGCGGCGCGCTTTTCCGGCCGCTCCTCGGCGTCACGCGCGCCGACGTGCGCCGGTTCCTCGCCGAGCGAGGACTGCCGTTCGCGGTGGACCGCACCAACGCGGATCTGGCGCTGGCCCGGAACCGCGTCCGCCGGCTCGTGCTGCCGTTCCTTGCCGCGGAGTTCAACCCGCGCCTGACCGCGTCGCTGGCGGCGCTCGCCGCGCGCCTGCGCGACGAGGAGGACTTCCTCGCCGCCGCGGCTGCCGCCCGCGGCGCGTCGGTCGCGGACGGCGATCGCCTGCGTGCGACCGTCGCGGAAGAGCCGCCCGCGCTGGCGCGCCGGATCGTGCGTGCCTGGCTCGAGCGCCCGGGGGCGAAGAGCCCGACCGCCTCCCATGTCGAGCGCGTGCTCGGGCTCGCGACGCGGGAGGGGCGCGGCACGGTCGCAATCGCCGGTCCGGCTCGTGTCGTTCGCGAGGGTGAGTACCTCGTCCGCCGGCCCGGTCGCGCCGCCGAGCCGCAGCCCTTCGCGGCCCCGATCGCGCCCGGCGACACGATCGTCGACCCGGCCGGCCGCTGGCGGCTCAGCCTCTCCGCGGCGCGCGCCCGACGGCCGGGTGAGGAGCGGGCGGCCGACGCGCGACACGCGCTGTTCGACGCGGACGCGCTGCCCGGCTCGCTCGTCGTCCGCTCGCCCGCGCCGGGCGACCGCCTCCGCATCACCGGGGTGGGCACGCGGAAGCTCCACGACGTGCTCATCGACGCCAAGGTGCCGCGCGAAGCCCGCGCCGCGACCGCCGTGCTCGCCGCGGGCGGCGAGGTCCTGTGGGCGGCCGGCCTCGCCCGGGGCGCATGCGCCGCGCTCGGCGCCCGCACGACGCGCGTCGTCGAGGGCGTGTTCGAGGCCGTCGAATGAGTCGAACGCGATCCGTCCGTTGCCGCTCGGGGGACCCTGTGTTACGATCGCGACAGCGAGTTTCCCCTGCGCCGAGGCACGGTTGAATACCATTCCCCGCAATTTCGGACTCTGGCTGCTGCTGCTTCTGATGGGCCTGCTTCTATGGTCCATCGTCACCAAGCAGCAGCCGCGCGAGCCCGAGGTGAGCTACAGCCGGTTCATCGAAGCCGTCGACGAGGGGCGGGTGTCCGAGGTCACCATCCAGGGGAAGAACATCCGCGGTCGCTACCGGGGCGATCACGGCGAGCCGGGCGAGGGCTTCAAGACGTTCTCGCCGGACGACCCGGACCTCGTGAAGTTGCTGCGCGAGAAGAACGTCACGATCGACGCGCGGCCCGAGGACGCCGAGCCCTGGTACTTCGTCGCCCTCGTCCAGTGGGCTCCCATGCTGCTGCTGGTCGGCGTCTGGATCTTCTTCATGCGCCAGATGCAGGTGGGCGGCGGCAAGGCGATGTCCTTCGGCAAGAGCCGCGCCAAGCTGCTCTCCGAGAACACACACAAGGTCACCTTCAACGACGTCGCCGGCATCGACGAGGCCAAGGAGGAGCTCGAGGAGATCATCGCGTTCCTCAAGGACCCGAAGAAGTTCACCAAGCTCGGCGGTCGCATCCCCAAGGGTGTGCTGCTCGTCGGCGCCCCGGGGACCGGCAAGACGCTGCTCGCCCGCGCAATCGCCGGCGAGGCCGGGGTGCCGTTCTTCTCCATCTCCGGCTCGGACTTCGTCGAGATGTTCGTCGGCGTCGGCGCCTCGCGGGTGCGCGATCTCTTCGTGCAGGGGAAGAAGAACGCCCCGTGCATCATCTTCATCGACGAGATCGACGCCGTCGGCCGTCACCGCGGCGCGGGTCTCGGCGGCGGCCACGACGAGCGCGAGCAGACGCTCAACCAGCTCCTCGTCGAGATGGACGGCTTCGAGACCAACGAGGGCGTCATCCTGATCGCCGCCACGAACCGCCCCGACGTGCTCGACCCGGCGCTCCTCCGCCCCGGCCGCTTCGACCGCCGCGTGGTCGTGCCGCGGCCGGACGTGAAGGGCCGGGAAGGCATCCTCCGCGTGCATACCCGCCGCGTGCCGATCGCCGAGAACGTCAACGTCGAGCTGCTCGCGCGCCAGACGCCCGGCTTTGCGGGCGCCGACCTCGAGAACCTGGTGAACGAGGCGGCCCTCCTCGCGGCTCGCAAGAACAAGGACCGGGTCGACATGGTCGACTTCGAGCTCGCCAAGGACAAGGTGATGATGGGGGCGGAGCGGAAGTCGATGATCATCAGCCTCGAGGAGCGGCGGAACACGGCCTACCACGAGTCGGGCCATGCGCTCGTCGCGAAGCTGCTCCCGGGAGCCGACCCGGTGCACAAGGTGACGATCATCCCGCGCGGCATGGCCCTCGGTCTCACGCAGCAGATCCCGCTCGACGACCGCCACACGCACTCGAAGGCCTTCCTGGTCGACAACCTCGCGATCCTCTTCGGCGGCCGCGCCGCCGAGGAGCTCGTGCTCGGCCACATGACCACCGGCGCCGGCAACGACCTCGAGCGCGCCACCGAGCTGGCCCACAAGATGGTGTGCGAGTGGGGCATGAGCGAGAAGCTCGGGCCCATCACCTTCGGCAAGAAGGAGGAGGAGATCTTCCTCGGCCGCGACTTCACCCAGCGCGTCGACTACTCGGAGACGACCGCGCTGCAGATCGACAACGAGGTGCGGCGGATCATCATGGAGGCCTACGAGCACGCCAAGCTGCTGCTCCGGCGCAACGTCGAGGTGCTCCACAAGATGGCGGAGGCGCTGCTCGAGCGCGAGGTGCTCGATGGCGCCGAGATCGACGACATCGTGCGGCAGTACGGGAGCCAGAACGGTGGCCTCCGGGGCGCGGCTGCGGCCACGGCCTGAGGCCGGCTCCCGCGCTCCCGCCGGCGAGGCGGGCCCAGTGCTCCACACCCGCTCGGGACCCGTTCCACTCGACCGGGTGGTTCTCGTCGGCATCCTGAACGCTACCCCCGATTCGTTCTCGGATGGCGGGTGCCACCTCGATCCGGGCGCCGCCGCCGCGACGGCCGCCGCCATGGTCGCGGCGGGGGCCGGCGTCCTCGACCTGGGAGCGGAGTCGACCCGTCCCGGCGCGACGCCCGTGCCGCTCGAGGAGGAGCGCCGCCGCCTGCTGCCGGTGCTCGCCGCCGTGCGCATGGCGGTCGGCGTGCCGCTCTCGGTCGATACGACGAAGGCCGACGTCGCACGGGCCGCGCTCGATGCCGGCGCCGACGTCGTGAACGACGTCTCCGCGGGTCGGGGCGACCCGGGGATGCTGCCGCTCTGCGCTCGCGAACGCGTCCCGGTCGTCCTGATGCACATGCAGGGCACGCCCGTCACGATGCAGCGGGCGCCGTGTTACGCGGACGTGGTCGCGGAGGTGGCGGCGTTCCTCGCGGGTCGCGCGGCGGCCGCCGTCGAGGCCGGCGTCGCCCGCGACGCGATCGTGCTGGATCCCGGGATCGGCTTCGGCAAGAGCGTGGCGCACAATTTGGCGCTGCTCGCGCGGCTCGACGTGCTCGCCGATCTCGGCTACCCCGTGCTGGTGGGCGCCTCGCGGAAGGGATTCATCGGCGAGCTGCTCGGGGGCCGGGGCCCGGGAGAACGGCTCTTCGGCACGGCCGCCGTGCTCGCGCTCGCCGTCGCCCGCGGTGCGCGTCTCCTCCGGGTGCACGATGTCGCCGCCGCGCGCGACGTGGTGGCGGTCGCGGAGGCCATCGCCCGCGCATGAAGGAGCTCTTCACGAGCTTCCGCTGGCAGGATGGTCTCGACATCCTGCTCCTGAGCGTCGTCATCTACTGGGGCCTGAACCTGATCCGCGGCACGCGCGCCGTGCCGATGCTGATCGGGCTCGGCGTCGTCTACGGCATCTACTTCGTCTCGGGGGTCTTCGAGGTCTACACGCTGAACGTGCTGCTCAAGAACCTCCTCGGCTGGTCGCTGGTGCTCGTCTTCATCGTCTTTCAGGACGACATCCGTCGCGCGCTCACCCAGGTGGGCACGGGCCCGCTGTTCTCGCCGCGCGAGCGCGTCGCCCAGGGGCAAGCCGTCGAGGAGCTCATCAAGGCGCTCACCTATCTCGCTTCGCGACGCGTCGGTGCGCTCGTCATCCTGCAGAACGAGGTCGGCCTGAACCAGTACATCGACGTCGGCACGCGGCTCGATGCCCAGGTGTCGAAGGAGCTCGTGACGAGCATTTTCTTGCCGGGCGCACCCATCCACGACGGCGCGCTCATCATCCAGCGGGGGCGCATCACGGCGGCCGGCTGCTTCCTCCCGCTCACCACCAACCCGAACGTCTCGAAGACCCTCGGGACCCGACATCGCGCCGCCATCGGGCTCACCGAGGAGACCGACGCCGCGGCCATCGTCGTCTCCGAAGAGGACGGCATGATCTCGCTCGTGCGCGAGGGGAAGATCACGCGCGACGTGGACGCGGCGACCCTCCGCACGACGCTGCATCGTCTGCTGCTCGCATGAGGCTGCAGGTCCTCACGCGGCGGCAGGCCCCGGCGCCCGCCGAGGCCACCCCCGAGGTTCCGGGACCGACGCCGCCGTGGCGACGGCTCTGGGGGCTGCCCGCCCGGATGACGCTCCGCGACCTTGTCCGGCACAACCGCGGGCTCAAGCTCGTCTCGTTCCTGCTCGCCTTCTTCCTCTGGTTCTCGATCAACCTGAGCGAGCGCGACGCGGAGCGCGTCGTCGAGCTGCCCGTGACGATTCGCCGGCTCCAGGCCGGGCTCATCGTGACCAATCTGCCGCCCAAGCCGATCAAGATGCGGCTCCGCGGGCCGCGGACGATCCTCGAGGGCGTCGACGAGCACAAGGTGCGGCTCGCGCCCGACCTGTCGAGCGCGACGCCGAGCGACGTCCGGCTCGACCTCGGCGGCGACATGGTCCGTCCGGACCTGCCCCGGCGCGTGAAGGTGGTGAGCCTCGAGCCGTCGCGCTTGAAGCTCCACATCGAGCGGCTCGCGCAGCGGAACCTGCCGGTGCGGGTCGAGCTCGCCGGCATCCCCGCCCCGGGATACAAGCCGAAGCCGATCGCCGCCCCGCCGCACGTCGAGGTGCGAGGGCCGGCCAGCAAGCTCGACGACCTCAAGGAAATCGCCACCGAGCCCGTCGACATCAGCAGCGCGAGCGGGACGTTGCAGCGGACCGTACTGCTGTCGTGGGCCGGGGATTTCGTCACCTTCGCGCCGGACCACGTCACGGCGACGATCACGTTCGAGGAAGAGATGATGCGGCGGGAGTTCCACGGGATCGAGGTGCGCGTGCTGCACGTCGAGGGGGCGCGGGCCCAGCTCGTCCCGGCGCGCATCGACCTCGTGATCCGCGGCCCGCAGCACGTGCTCCATAACTACGATCTCGCCGAGGGCGCGGCGTACGTCGACGCGGCGGGGCTCGTGCCGGGAACGTACCGGGTGAGCGCGCGCGTGGATCTGCCGCCGTCGCTGGAGCTGCTGAAGCAGCGGCCGGACCCGCTGACGCTCCACCTGGTGGCACCGGGGACGGAAGGAGGACGATGATGGGGGGACGGCTCTTCGGTACCGACGGCGTACGCGGCATCGCGAACGTCGAGCCCATGACGTCGGAGACGGCGCTCCGTCTCGGGCGGGCGCTCGCCCACGTGAGCAAGCGGTCGCCGCACCGGCACAAGATCCTGATCGGCAAGGACACGCGGCTCTCGGGCTACATGCTCGAGACCGCGATGGCGTCCGGCATCTGCTCGATGGGCGTCGACGTGCTGCTCGTCGGTCCGCTCCCCACGCCCGGGATCGCGTTCCTCACGCGGACACTCCGCGCGGACGCCGGGGTGGTCATCTCCGCCTCCCACAACCCGTTCCAGGACAACGGCATCAAGTTCTTCAGCCGGACGGGGTTCAAGCTGCCCGACGAGATCGAGGCGGAGATCGAGCGGCTCGTGCTCTCGGACTCGATCGACGCGCTCCGTCCGACGGCCACCGCGATCGGCAAGGCGTTCCGCATCGACGACGCGGTCGGGCGCTACAACGTCTTCGTGAAGAACACGTTCCCGCGCCACCTGACGCTCGACGGCTTCAAGGTGGTCGTCGACTGCGGGCAGGGGGCGGCCTACCGCGTCGCGCCCGAGGTCCTCGAGGAGCTCGGCGCGCGCATCATCGCGCAAGGCGTCGATCCGGACGGGGAGAACATCAACCAGGACTGCGGCGCGCTCTATCCGGAGCTCCTGCAGGAGACCGTCCGCCGCACGCGAGCCAACCTCGGTATCGCGCTCGACGGGGATGCCGATCGCGCCATCTTCGTCGACGAGAAGGGCGAGGTCGTCGACGGCGACGAGGTGATGGCCATGTGCGCGACGGCCCTCGACGAGCGGGGCGAGCTGCGAGAGCGGACGCTCGTCGCCACGGTAATGAGCAACCTTGGCCTGCACCTCGCGATGCGCGCCCGCGGCGTCGCGGTCCGCACCACGCCGGTCGGCGACCGCCACGTCGTCGAGGAGATGGTCCGCGGCGGCTACAACCTCGGCGGCGAGCAGTCCGGCCATGTGGTGTTCCTCGACCACAACACGACCGGCGACGGCCTGGTCACGGCGCTCGCCGTGCTCGCCCTGATGGTCGAGCGCGGACGCCCGCTGTCGGAGCTCCGGCAGGTGATGCAACGCCTGCCGCAGGTCCTGCTGAACGTGACGGTCGCCGGCAAGCCGGACCTCGACGGCGTGCCCGCGGTCGCTGCGGCGATCCGCCGCGCCGAGGAGGCGCTCGGCGAGCGCGGGCGCGTCCTCGTCCGCTATTCCGGGACGGAGCCGCTGCTCCGCGTGATGGTCGAGGGCGAGCGGGAGGCGGAGATCCGCCAGCTGGCCGAGGCGATCGCAGCGGCAGCGCGCGCCGGCATCGGCGAGGAGCGGGCAACGGCCGGCGAGGGAGGATGACCGCCGCGCTCCGTCTGGGGGTCAACGTCGACCACGTTGCCACCCTGCGCGAGGTGCGCGGCGTCGATTACCCGGACCCGGTGGAGGCGGCGCTGCTCGCCGAAGCGGCGGGGGCGGACGGCATCACCGTCCATCTGCGCGAGGATCGCCGCCACATCCAGGAGCGCGACGTCGAGGAGCTCCGCCGCCGGCTACGGATCACGCTGAACCTCGAGATGGCGGTGGCCGACGCGATGGTCGAGTTCGCCGTACGCGTCCGTCCCGACGCCGCCTGCCTCGTGCCGGAGCGGCGCGAGGAGCTGACCACCGAGGGCGGGCTCGACGTCGCGCGGCAGGTGACCCGCGTGCACACGGCGGTCGGTCGACTCACGGCGGCGGGCATCCGCGTGAGCCTCTTCGTCGACCCCGACGACGCGCAGCTGCGTGCCGGCGCCGAAACCGGCGCGCCGGCGGTCGAGCTCCATACCGGCGACTACGCCAACGCCGGAGCGGCCGGGCGCGAGCTCGAACGGCTGCGCGCCGCGGCGCGCACGGCCGCGGGCCTCGGTCTCGCGGTACACGCCGGGCACGGCCTGACGGTCGCCAACGTCGAACCGGTCGCGGCGATCCCGGAGGTCGTCGAGCTGAACATCGGCCACAGCATCGTCGCGCGCGCGGTCGCCGTTGGTATGGCGGCCGCCGTGCGCGAGATGAAGGACGCGATCGCGCGAGCCCGGCCGTCGTGACGGTCGTCACGGCCGCCGAGATGCGGGCGCTCGATCGGTGGACGATCGAGCACGGCACGCCGGGGGCCGTGCTCATGGAGCGCGCCGGCGGCGGCGCGGCGCGTGTGCTCCGGACGCGGCTGCGCGCAGCCCGCGGACCCGTGGTCGTCCTCTGCGGGCGTGGCAACAACGGCGGCGACGGCTTCGTCATCGCCCGTCACCTGCGGCGGGCCCGCGTGCCCGTCGAGGTCTGGCTCGCGGCGCATCCCGCCGACGTGCGTGGCGACGCCGCCGATATGCTGGCGGCGTGGCGGCGGGGGCGCAACCCGGTCCACGACCTGACCGGTGCCGGGCGGGTCGCGGCGCTCGGCGATCGCCTCGCGAAGGCCGCGGTGACGGTCGACGCGCTCCTCGGCACGGGTCTCAACGCGCCGGTCACCGGTCTCGTGGCGTCCGTAATCGAGTCCGTCAACCGCTGGTCTGCGTCGTCCGGGCGACCCGTGCTGGCAGTCGACATCGCCTCGGGGCTGTCGGCGGACAGCGGCCATCCGCTCGGTGCCGCAATCCGTGCGACGGTGACGGCGACGTTCGGCTGCGCGAAGATCGGCCAGGTCGTGCATCCCGGCGTCGAGCACACCGGCGTTCTCGACGTGGTCGACATCGGCATTCCGCCGGCCGCGATGGCGGCGGTGGCGCCGGCGACGACGCTCCTCGAGGCGCGCGACGTCGCGGGCCTCCTGCCGCCGCGGCCGCGCGACGCCCACAAGGGGACGTTCGGCCACGTGCTCGTGATCGGCGGCTCGCGCGGCAAGACGGGGGCGGCGCTGCTCGCGGCCGAGGGTGCTGCACGCGCCGGCGCCGGTCTCACGACGCTCGCGGTGCCCGCGGTGCTCCAGCCGGTGCTCGAGGGGCGGGTCCGCGAGCTCATGACGGCCGCGCTCGGCGACCTCGACACCTTGCTTGCGGGCCGGGCGGCGGTGGTGTGCGGCCCGGGTCTCGGCGTCACACCGGACACGCGCGCGCTCGTCGCGAACGTCGTCCGCCACGCTACCGTGCCGGTCGTCCTCGACGCCGACGCCCTCAACATCGTGGCCGGCACGACGCTCCTCAGCGAGCGCGCGGGGCCCACCGTGCTCACGCCCCATCCCGGCGAGATGAGCCGGCTCCTCGGGTGCGACACGGTGGCCGTGCAGAGCGACCGGCTGGCGGCCGCCCGCCGTTTCGCCGCCGCCGAGCGGGTGATCGTCGCGCTCAAGGGCGCGCGCACGGTCATCGCCGCGCCCGACGGCCGGGCGGCCATCTCGCCGACCGGCAACCCGGGCATGGCGAGCGGCGGCATGGGCGACGTGCTCGCGGGCGTCGTTGGTGCGCTGCTCGGCCAGGGCCTCGAGCCGTTCGCCGCCGCCGCGCTGGCCGTGTTCGCACACGGGGCGGCCGCCGACCGGGTGGCTGCGCGACGGGGGGAGGTCGGGCTCATCGCCCGCGACGTGCTCGAGGAGCTGCCGCCGACGTTCAAGGAGCTGCAGGAGGCTGCACGTGCGCACGCATGAGCGCGTCACCCACACGCCGGCGGAGACCGAAGCGCTCGGCGAGGCGCTCGGCCGTGCCGCGCGCGGTGGCGAGCTGATCGGGCTCGTCGGTGAGCTCGGCGCCGGCAAGACGTGCCTCGTCCGCGGTCTGGCGCGTGGGCTCGGCGCCGACCCCGACCGCGTGCACAGCCCGTCGTTCACCACCGTGACGGAGTACCCGGGCGGACGGCTGCTCCTCGTGCACGTCGACCTGTACCGGCTCGAGCAGCCCGTCGCGGACGACCTGTGGCTCCGCGAGGCGCTCTATGGGGACGGCGTCGCGGCGGTCGAGTGGTTCGACCGCATCGCCCCGGTCGCGGGCGAGGAGCGCCTGGTCGTGACGCTGCAGCACGCCGGACACGAGTCGCGAACGATCCGCCTGGAGGCGCGGGGCGGACGCCATGAGCGGCTGCTCGAGAGGGCGCTCGTTGTGTCGAAGACAGCCACACGATGACGTCCACGCCGCGGCTCGTATGCGTGAAGGAATAGGGTGATCGTGGACGCCGCCGTCCCGCCGGGATTCAAGTGCCCTTCGGCCGCCCATCCGTGGCGATCAGCCCGTGACACCGCCATCCGATCCGCGCGAGCCACGTGCGCGCAGCCAGAACGGGCGGCGGGCCGCTTCTCTCCGCCGCCGACGGCGTGCGCCACCCGCGGAACCAGGGAGCCGACGAGCACGGGTCGATGTCGCCTGCAGTGTGGCCGTGTCTGCGAAAGTTCAGGAGTACATAGGCGAGCGCGTTGTGCACCTCGCGCGGCGTCGTGAGCGCCCGCGCGTGATACCTATCGTCCCAGACCCTTCCGCGCCGGCGGAGGGCGCGGTTCACCGCGTGGGCGAGGCGGATGACGAGTCCCCGGATGCCCGACGCGAGCGCCCGCGCATGGTCCGCTTCAGCGATCAGATGGACGTGGTCGTCCTGAACGGAAAATTCGACGATCCGGAAGTCGGCGCGCGAGGAAACGGCGAGGGCGTGGCGCACGGCCGGGAAGGCCCGGTTCGATCGCAGGCAGCGGATCGCCGCAACGGCGCGGAGGGTCACGTGCACGGGATGGGCGGCGAGGTGTTCGGGGCGAGCTCGATGCGGTACGCCGGGCCGCCGTCCAGGCGTCCGCTTCCGTCCGGCGCCGGTGCGGCGGCCGCCCCATGTGCTGGGCACGGGTAGAGTTAGATGATCAGCTGCACGCGCTTCTCGACCGCCGGCTCGCCGCTCACCGTCTCCCGGTGCCCTGCCTCCGCCTCTTTCAAAAGGCGCCAGACGTGTGGCCCGAGCAGGTCGATCGGCGTCGACACGTAGCGCTCCTCGCCGAAGCGGCGGACGGTCTCGGTCTGCAGGCGGAGAATGCGCGCGTCCTGCGCCATGATCCGGCGCGCGACCGGGGAGACGAGCGCGCGCACGAGGAGGCCCGGCAGCGGCAGCCGGAACGAGATCACGGAGTGGATGCGCGTCGAGAACTCCGTCTCAGGAGTGAGTGCGTTCGTGATCGCCAGATGGCTCCGCTCGCCGAGCCGGTACTCCACCTGGGAGATGGACGGCAGCACGAACCGGTCGACGTGCGCGACCGTGCCGCCCTCGGGCGCCAGCAGGCGTCCGGCGAGGCCGCTCGGCCGCGGCTCCCCGACGTACTCCGCCTCGACGCGGTCGGCGAACCGTCGCACGACCGCGGTGACCTCGTGGCGCGCCCCGCCGCGAAAGAGGCCGCGGTGGAGAAACGCCGTGTGCGGCACGTCGAGCTGGTTCTCGAGCGTCGAGAGCAGCGTCGCTTCCACGCGCATGTCGGCGGTCACGGTCGTGTACCGCGCGTCCTCGAGGTGCGGGAATCGGAACGGCTCGCTCCGCGGCGTGTCGGTGCCCGCGAACACCCAGATGACCCCCTGCTGCTCGCACACGGCGCGGCTCGGCACGACGCGGCCCTTGCCGTCCTCGTCGGGGCCGACGAGTCCCGGCACGAGGCGACACGCGCCGTCGCGGCCGTAGCGCCAGCCGTGGTAGGCGCATTCGAGAAGTCCGTCGACGACCCGCCCTTGCGACAAGGGCAGGTTTCGATGGGCGCAGCGATCGAGGAGAGCGGTCGGCCGGCCCTCCCCGTCGCGAAAGAGGACGAGCGGCTCGTCGAGGATCGTGTGCGCGAGCGGCCGCCTCCGAAGATCGGTCGACCGGCAGGCGACGTACCATTGGTCGGCGAGCCGCACGACCGCGAACGCGCGCTTCGACTCCGACATCGAATCCAACTGCTACCGCGATCGGCGCGCGGGAGGAACCGTCCCGCGGCCACGTGATTGTCCGGCGCCGGCTCGCGCCGATACGCCGACGAGGCATGCGCCGCGTCCTCCTCCTGCTGCTGGTCGTTCCCGCCGTGGCCGCGGCGCGCCCGGGTGACTGGACACGGTTCGGCTATCGCGCCGACCGCCGGAACGTCGGTCCGCGCACCACCGGCATCACGGCTGCCAACGTCGCGACGCTCCGGCGCCAGCAGGTGGAGCTCGGCGGAACCGCGGACTCCTCGCCCGTGTACCTCGATCACGTGCTCGTCGGCGGCGCGCGCCACGACACGATCTTCGTGACGACGTCCTACGGCCTCACGCTCGCGGTCGACGCCGACACCGGCGCCGTCCTGTGGCGCTTCACGCCGGACGGCTACGCGTCGTGGGCCGGCTCGTCGCAGATCACGCACGCGAGCCCGCTCGCCGACCCGGGCCGGCGATCCCTCTATGCGGCGGCCCCCGACGGCCGCATCCACAAGCTCGACGTCGCCGACGGCACGGAGGTGCGCGACGGCGGCTGGCCCGTCGCGGTGACGCGCGATCCGACCCACGAGAAGATCGGTCCGGCGTTGAACTTCGCGCGCGGCCTGGTGCTCATCGCGACCGGCGGCTACATCGGCGACGCGCCGCCGTACCAGGGCCACGTCGCCGCGATCGATGCCCGAAGCGGGCGGCTCGTGCACGTCTGGAACTCGCTCTGCAGCGACCGGCCCACGCTGCTCGACCCGCCGTCGTGTCCCGAGACGCGCTCCGCCATCTGGGCGCGCGCGGGCGTGGTGGTCGATCCGGCCACCGGCAACCTGCTCGTCGCCACGGGAAACGGACTCTTCGACGGCATGCGCGCCTGGGGCGACAGCGTGCTGCTCCTCTCGCCCGACGCCTCCCGGCTCCTCCAGAACTGGACACCGACCGATCAAGCGGATCTCGACAGCCGCGACGCCGACCTCGGCAGCACGGCGCCCGCGCTCCTCGGACACGGGCTCGCCGTGCAGGGCGGCAAGGACGGTATCCTCCGCGTGCTCCGCCTCGCGCAGCTGAACGGCCACAATG
>Ga0209056_10005402_pt1 | contig 13293 bp, 13 predicted proteins | sample GraSoiAngelo_114_FD_185876 | JGI IMG/M metagenome (GOLD analysis project Ga0209056, IMG submission 185876) | Grasslands soil microbial communities from the Angelo Coastal Reserve, California, USA - 14_0903_13_40cm (SPAdes) (version 2) | ecosystem: Environmental > Terrestrial > Soil > Grasslands... | reverse complement strand
AGCCATTTGCGTCCGACGTGATCAGAGAATGCACCAGTAAATAGCTGTCCGAGTCCCCATACGAGTGGATAAAGGGCAACGAGTACGCCGATGGCGGTTAGGGAGAGCCCGTGTCGCGCAAAGAGCAACGGGAACAACCCCCACGCCATTCCGTCGTTGAGGTTATTGGTCAGGCCGGCGGCGCAGCTGGCGGACAGCGCCGGCTCTCGAAAGCTTGTCGTGAGGAAGATCTCACGCATCCGGGTCGCCGGTTGCTGGCCAGGTCCGAACTTCGCATGGTCCTCAAATCGAACGTACGCCTGGGTCTCACGCACCAGCAGGACTGACAAACTGAGCCCGAGCCCGGCGTAGGCGAGGCCCAGAAAGAAGGGCGCCGGCCGCAGGCCACTGTGCTGGGCGATGAAACCAGTCAGATAGGCGGTCAGGGCGAGCGCGCCATAACCCGAGGCTTCATTCAACCCCATGGCGAGGCCACGGCGTTGCGGCCCGACCAGATCGATCTTCATGTTGACCGTCGTCGACCAGGTCAGACCCTGGTTGATGCCGAGGAGAACGTTGGCGAGGATCACCCAGCCCCAGGTCGGGGCCCAGATGAGCAGGATCGGCACCGGCAAACCGATCAGCCAGCCGGCAATCAGCACCGGTTTGCGGCCGGCGCGGTCGGAGAGGGTGCCCGCCACAAAATTCATCACCGCCTTGCTCAGACCGAAGGCAACGATGAAGGTCAACGCGGTGGTTAGCGCGGTTAACCCGAACACGTTCGTGGCCAGGAGCGGGAGGACCGTTCGTTCCTGGCCGATCATCCCGCCAACAAGCGCATTGATGCCGACGAGAAGCGTGAACTGTGCCAGGTTCGCCCGGAGTCCGAGGCGAACCGCAGGCCTTGGCCGTGCGGCCGAGTTCACCTGCTGGCGACGGGCCGGCTGCGCTTCTCCCAGACCTCGAAGCCGCCCTCGATGACGGCCAGATTCTGGCGACCCTGTGCCTCGAGCAGACTGGCGGCGCTCATGGCACGCTCTCCATGACCGCAGTAGATGGTCAAGGGCCCGGGCGGTAGCGTCGCTGCGGCGCGCGCCAGGCTTCCGAGCTCGACGTGCCTGGCGCCCGGAATGTGGCCGAGCGCCCATTCGCTCGCCTGGCGGACGTCCAGCGGCGTGCCCGCCAGCTCGTCATCGACTCCTCGAAGCTCGATCGTGGATTCCGGCAGGCCAGCGGCCCGCCAGACAGGCATGCCTCCCTCGAGCTCACCCACCAGGTTCTCGTAGCCAATCTTCAGGGACTGGCGGACGAGATCCCGCCGGTCCTGCTCCGGCCCCAGCACAAAAAGGAGGGGCCGGTTCTCCGGCACGAGCCAGCCCAACCAGGAGGCGAAGGCCGGCCGCAAGCCGATGCCGAGGGCGCCGTCGATATGACCCCCGGCGTAGTCCGTAAACGGGCGAGCATCGATCAGGGTCGCCCCCTTGGCAAGGTGCTGACGGAATTTATCGACCGATAGTGGCCTAAGCGCGGGAAGGGTCGCGCCATAGAGCCGACCCCCGCGCCGATTGACGGACCGTAGTCGAAGAAAGTAGGCGGGATAACTGCCGAGGCCATCGAGGAACGTACGAGCAAACGCCTCTTCATCGACGGCAGTGAACAGGGGATTCGACCGTCGCTCCTTACCCAGCGTGGTCGTCCGCCGGCCGTCAGCTGCGGTCGAACAGAACGAGCCGGCTCCATGGGTTGGATAGACCGGTAGATCGTCGGGAAGGGCGTGCAATTCCGCCCGCACCGAACGAAAGAGATCACGGGCCAGTGGCTCAGTCTGCTCCGCACTGATGAGGTCGGTGCGCGCGGCGCCACCGGGCAGCAGGGCTCCGCCACTGAACAGGGCAACCGGCCTGGCGTCGTCCACCAGGAGGTAGGCCAGATGCTCCGGGGTGTGCCCGGGCGTTGCCAGCGCTTGGAGGGAGAGGCCACCAAGCTCGAGCTCCGAGCCGTCGGCGAGGCCTTGATAAGCCGTGTCCAGCAGAGATGCGCTCGGCGCCAGGATGGTCGCACCCTGAGCGGCAAGCTCGCGGCTACCCGAGATGAAGTCGGCATGCAGATGGGTCTCCAGCGCGAAAGCAATCCGCAGCTCCAGCCGTTGGGCGAGCTCGAGGTAGGGATTCGGGTCCCGGTTCGGATCGACCACGAGGGCCCGGCCGTCCCCCAGCGACACGAAATAGGAAGAATTTCCCAGCCCCTCGTCGACCAGGGGAACGATGTTCACGGCTTGACGCCCGCGACCAGGATGTAACCGAGGTAGGGGACCGCCCTGCTGATGCGCGGCATCAGCCAGGCCATCTTGCGCAGGTAGGCGATCCGTGAGACACCGCGGAGTACGCAGGCTGTGGCGTTGACGAATCCTTCGTCCTGGAGGAAGCCGCGGGGCGTCATCATCTCGAACGGACCGGATCGCACCTGGAGCGCATCAAGGCCGGCATCTTTATAGATGCGGACCCAGCCGTCGAGCTTGTCGAGCTGCATACCCGGACAGACCTGCCCGAGAAAGACCTCGCGGGCCTCATCGGTGGGGGGTTGGCGCCAGAAGAACTCGGTAGCCAGCACCATGCCACCGGGACGGCACACCCGGACCAGTTCCGCTGCGGCTTGCCGCCTGTTGACAAACATCGTGACCGCCTCGGCGATCACGCGGTCGAAGGCGTCATCCGGGAATCGCAGCGCAAGGATGTCGCCCTGCTGGATCTCAACCTTGCGGTCAAGGCCCGCCTGATGTACGTTACGCCGAGCTCGCTCGAGCATCAGCGGCGCGATGTCGACCGCAGTGACTCCGACGTCGTAGCGGCGGGCCATCTGAATGGCGGTGGTCCCGACTCCGCATCCGACATCGAGCGCGCGCTGCCCTGGCTGCAATTGGGCCAGGCTAAAGAGCTCCTCCGTGGAACGACGCCCGCCTGGGTGGATAACCCGCTTGCCCAGCACGGCCAGAAACGAATACGGGTCCAGCTTGCGGACATCGACTGTTGGGCGGGTTAGCGTCGTTGCCATGTCACAACCTCCCTTTCAGCCGGAGACGACAGGTAGGCCTGCCGCTCTCCATTCGGGTAGTCCGTCTTCGAGCCGCCTCACGCGAAAGCCAGCCTGATGCAGGAGGCGGACCGCTTTATCGGCGAACGCGCAGTAGGGCCCGCGGCAGTAGGCGACCACTTCTCTGTCCCGGGGCAACTCGCGAAGCCGGCGGCGAAGCTCGGCCAGCGGGATGGAGACAGCGCGCGGCAGATGCCCAGCGGCATACTCTTCTGCCGGGCGGACGTCCAGGACAACGAGGTCTTCACCATGCTTCAGGCGCCGAAGCAGCTCGGCGCGACCAACAGGCTCCAGCGTGTGCCGCGCTCCGAGATAGGCATCAGCGAGCTGGCCTACCTCGGCCCGTCGCTGGACCGCAACAGTGCGCAAGTTGCGCCAGAGGTCAAAGACTTGCGGATCGTGGAGGGCATAACAGATGTGAGTCCCCTCCCGCCGCCGGAGGACCAGGCCGACTTCGCGCAACACTTGCAGGTGCTGACTGGCATTGGCAATCGACATGCCGGTCTCGGTAGCCAGACGCTCGACGGTACGTTCGCCGTTCGCAAGCACGTCCAGGATCTCGAGGCGGCGCCCGTTGGCGAGCGCCTGTCCCAGGCGGGCGAACTCGTCGAAGAGCGCCGTCTTGGCGGTCAGGCTGCTGGCTCCGGTTGCCGAAGCTCGTTGAGCCATTCTCAACTCCTCAATTGATTTCTTGAATACTAGAAGATAGTTGGCCGCTTTGTCAATAACCCAGGAATTTCCCGCCATTTCCCATACCCTAGGGGGGTATTATTACCGCGGACATGAAACCCAGCTATACGAAAGACCGCGACGCGCTGCTGACCCGCCTCAACCGCATCGAGGGCCAGGTTCGAGGGATCTCACGGATGGTCGACGAAGAGGCGTACTGCATCGACGTGCTGACCCAGATCAATGCCATCAAGGCCGCCATTGATCAGGTCGGGTTTCTGCTGCTCGAGGACCACATCAAGGGCTGCGTTGCCAGCTCGGTCCGCCAGGGCGATCAATCAAAGGTCAACGAACTGGTCAAAGCCGTGGAACGGTTCGCGAAGGCCTAGCTCCGCGCGATGCCGATCCTGACCGAGATCCTTGGCGCCATTGCAGACAGTCTCCGTATGGCGTTCTTCATGTTCTGGGAAACGCTGTGGCCGCTCGTCTTCGGATTCGCTTTGTCGGGGGCGGTGCAGGCTTTCGTCTCCCGGTCGCAGATGCAGCGCGTGATGGGCGACCGCCGGCCAACAACGCTGGGCCTCGCAGCGGTCTTCGGCGCGGCGTCCTCATCGTGCTCCTATGCCGCGAGCGCGATGGCGAAATCACTTTTCGCCAAGGGCGCGGACTTCACGACGGCGATGGTGTTCATGCTGGCGTCGACCAACCTGGTGATCGAGCTGGGGCTCGTGCTATGGATTCTGATCGGCTGGCAGTTCGCGCTCAGTGAGTACGTCGGCGGCATCATCATGATTGGCCTGCTCGCGCTGTTCGCCCGATTCTTCTTTCGGCCGGCGCTGGTGGAGCGGGCGCGCGAACGGCTTGTACCACCCACCCCGAACGTCCCCGGCAAGGGGGGAGGGAGCGAGGGCGACGCAGTCCCCTTAGCGCGCCGCCTGCGGTCACCGGCAGCCTGGGCCGATGCAGCCAGTTATGCGATGGCCGACCTGGTGATGCTACGGAAAGAGATGCTCATCGGCTACCTGGTGGCCGGCTTTCTGGCCGTGATCGTCCCAACCACGCTCTGGAACGCGATCTTCCTCCACGGGCATGGCGTTTTGACGTCGATCGAGAACGTGATCGTCGGACCGCTGATCGCGATCCTCAGTTTTGTCTGCTCGATCGGCAACGTGCCGCTGGCGGCAGCACTGTGGAAAGGCGGCATCAGCTTCGGCGGCGTGGTCAGCTTCATCTTCGCCGACCTGATCACCCTTCCGTTGCTGTTGATCTACCGGCGTTTTTATGGGTGGGCGTTGACCCTGCGCATCCTCGCCGCCTTCTGGTTGGTGATGGCGGTCGCCGGCCTTGCGACGGAATACCTGTTTGTCGGCCTGGGACTGGTCCCAACCAGCCGGCCGATCCAGGTCGTCGACCCAGCCTTCCGCTGGAACTACACGACCTACCTCAACCTGGTTTTCCTGGCGATTTTCGCCGGCCTCGTCTGGCTCTCGCGCAATCGCGAGCGACTGGGTGGCGGCGCCCGCTACGCGATCGACCCGGTGTGTGGAATGCAGGTGGAGAAGGCACTCGCGCCGGCGACCCTCCGAAGCGCCGGTACGACCCACTACTTCTGCTCCGACCGCTGTCGCGATCGGTTTGCGGCGAATCAAGAAAGGAGGAACGTCATGAGCGAGGCAACAGATCCGGTTTGCGGGATGACGGTTGACATAGCATCAGCGCCGGCGAAGCGCGAGTTTGAAGACAAGACCTACTACTTCTGCGGCCCCGGATGCGCCAAGGCATTCGATCGGAGCCCGGAGTCATTCATCGACGCGAGCCGTTCCGCATGAGGGAGGTCACCAGCGACCGCAGTCTGACGACGGCGGTCCTGGATGTATCGGGACTCTATTTCGCGGACGAAAAGCTCGTGGTCGAGCGTGTCCTGTCCCGACGGCCGGGCGTTGTCCGGGTTGATGCGAACCCGGTTGCGCAGACGGCCACGGTGACGTTTGATCAGCAGGCGACATCGCTGCGCGACCTGAGGCGCTGGATCGAGGAGTGCGGCTATCACTGTGACGGCTTGTCGGTGCCGGATCACATCTGCGACCCGACCATTAAGCCGAACGGTAAGGCACATGCGCCCACGATGCGCTCACCCGACGAGGTGATGGGGCACGGCGGGCACGCCGGCATGTCGATGGACGCCATGGTCCGAGACATGCGCAACCGCTTTCTGGTGGCAGCGATCATCTCGGTCCCGATCGTGCTCTGGTCGAGCATCGGTCGAACCGTGCTTCATTTCACCGTGCCGGCACCCTTTGGCCTTCGTGACGATCTGTTCCAGCTCCTGCTGAGCCTGCCGGTCATCTTCTATTCGGCGCGCATTTTCTTCGACGGCGCCGTCCGGGCGCTCCGGGCTCGCACCCTCGACATGATGGTGCTGGTGGCGGTCGCGATCGCCTCCGGCTGGCTGTACTCGCTGGCGGTCACACTGGCCGGCGGCGGCGATGTCTTCTACGAGGCCGTGTCGGTCCTGGCCGCGTTCGTCTTGCTCGGCCACTGGTTCGAGATGCGCGCCCGGGGTGGGGCCAACGACGCGATCCGCCAGCTGCTCTCGCTTGCGCCGCCGATGGCGCTGGTGATCCGCAGCGGCGAGCCGATTGAGATTCCAACGGCCGAGGTGAAGGTGGGTGACCTGCTGCTGATTCGTCCGGGCGCCAGGATCCCGGTCGATGCCCGAGTCGAGGAGGGCGAGAGTGAAGTAGACGAGTCGATGGTTACCGGGGAGAGTCTTCCCGTTTCCAAGAAGCCTGGAGCGGATTTGATCGGCGCGTCGATCAATAAGAATGGGACGCTGCGGGCGCGCGGCGTCCGCGTCGGAGCGGACACGGCGCTGGCGCAGATCGTCAAGCTCGTCCAGGAAGCGCAGAACTCCAAGGCGCCGGCACAGGCGCTGGCCGACCGGGCCGCGTTCTGGCTTGTCCTGGTGGCGCTGGTTGGTGGGGCGCTGACCTTTACCGTTTGGTTGCTGGTCGGTCGCTCAGTGCCGGTGGCGACGCTCTTCGCCATCACGGTGGTGGTTATCACCTGCCCCGACGCCCTCGGCCTGGCGACGCCCACCGCGATCATGGTGGGGACCGGCCTCGGCGCGAAGCGCGGCATCCTCTTCAAGAACGCGATGGCGCTGGAAGCGGCCGCACGCGTGCAGACGGTGGTGCTGGATAAGACCGGCACGCTGACCAGGGGCGAACCCGAGGTCAGCCAACTGGTTGTAGAAGACGGTTCGGAAGTCGAGATTCTCGCCCTCGCCGCGGCCGTCGAACGCGAGTCCGAGCACCCTCTGGCCCAGGCGGTTGTGAAATACGCCGAAGCCCGGGGAGTGCAACACCTGACGGCCGACGGCTTCGAAAACGTTCCGGGCCAGGGCGCTGTCGCGAAGGTTGGCGGGAAACGTGTCGCCGTTGGCAACACCCGATTGATGGCGCGTGAAGATGTCTCGCTCGGAATTCTCGAAGGTCGCCGCGCGGCGATGGCGGCCGAGGGCAGGACGACCGTCTGCGTGGCCGTCGATGGTCGCCCGGTCGCGCTGATCGGCATCGCCGACGCTCCTCGACCGACGTCGCGGCCAGCCATCGCGGCCCTGCGGGCGCAGGGCGTTCAGGTCGTCATGCTTACGGGCGACAATTCGGCGACAGCCCTCCGCATTGGTCGCGAGCTCGGGATCGACACCGTGATCGCCGAGGTGCTGCCTGCCGACAAGGCGAGCAAGGTGGCGGAGTTGCAGCGAAGCGGACGGAACGTGGCGATGGTCGGTGACGGAGTCAACGATGCGCCGGCGCTTGCACAGGCAGACCTGGGCATCGCGATCGGAGCCGGGACGGACGTCGCCATCGAGACCGCCGACGTGGTCCTGATGCGGTCCGACCCACTCGATATCCCGACCGCGCTCAGGATCGGCCGAGGGACCTTGCGGAAGATGCGGCAGAACCTCGCCTGGGCGGTCGGGTACAACAGTGTGGCGTTGCCGATCGCGGCCGGGGTCTTCGAGCCAGCGGGCCTGGTCCTGCGGCCCGAGATCGCAGCGTTGTCGATGTCGGGATCGAGCGTGCTGGTGGCCGTGAACGCCCTGCTGCTCAAAGGGCTACGCCTGCCGGCGGCTCAGGAACAGCAGGCGGCTTGAGGGTTGGTCAGCTTCCTGCGACCTGGGGCCCGAGCAGGCTCTTGAGAACGTTGAGGGCGGCGGGATCCTTGCCTACGTAAAGGGCGAGTACTCGTCCTCTTAAAAAGAAGTGGGGCGGCGCGATCCAGCTGATCCTGGTCGTTTGGGTGCCGCTGCCGTCGGGGCTGATTCGTCTGGCGTCGGCGCTGGCAGCCGTAGGCGAAGCGTATTCGAAGAGCTGCAGATCAGCAGGGGCGGTCAGGCTCCCGCCGCTCAGCCGAACGGCGGTGCCCGATTGGGGGTTGAGGAATGGCTGGGACACGGTGCCCGAGATATCTACGATCAGGTTTTTGCCGCGAAGGGCGTCGATCAAGCTCACCTGGTCCTGGACTGGACCGCCGTGGCTCTGCGCACCCTGTCCACAGGCTGCCAGGAACACCGCGAACCCCACCAGGAGGAGTCTCACAGCCTTAGGACGAACATCCCACACGAAAGTTCCAGGCATCTGGGACCGGCGGGTTCTCAACTGTCCTAATTAAGAGGATGAGAGGAGCTCCCCTGCATCCCCTGCGAGCGGCGCTGTTCGGGTACCGGCTTGCCCTGGAGCATGAGGGGTACCGTCGGCTCTGGCTGGCTGCCGTGATCAGCAGAACGGGCGACACTATCAATTTTGCCGCTCTCCCACTGTTTGTTCTGGCCCTGACTCACTCGGCGCCGGCGGTGGCCACGACCGTTTTCGCCGAAGGTGTGGGGTTGATCGCCGGGGGCATCCTGGCCCAGTCGATCGTGGATCGGTTGCCACCGCGACGGCTGATGGTGGGCGTCGACCTGGCGCGCGCGGCTGCCGCTGGGCTCATGGTGGCGCTGCCGAGTTTTGCAACCGCCGTCGGCGTCAGCCTATTGCTAGCGTTAGGGACGGCATCATTCGCGCCGCTGTCGAATGCCGTCGTTCCTCGCCTGGTGCCAGACCGCGCCCTCCCCGCGGCCAACGGTCTGCAGTGGACGGCCGGGGTTCTGCTCCAGATGGTTGCGGCACCGATCGGCGGTGTGCTGGTTAACGTAGGCGCCGCTCGGCTGGCGTTTGCGCTCAACGCACTGAGCTTTTTGATATCGGGCTTTATCCTTCTGGGGTTGCCGAATCTCTCGAGGGTCCAAGCGGAGGTCACCTCCGCGTGGCGACAGCTGCCGGAGCTGGTTCGAGCCATCCCGAGGGTCAGCATTCTGCCACCCCTGATCGCGATGCAGGCGCTGGCCGCGCTGGCGGTGGGCGCGACCTCCGCATTGCTGGTGGTTCTGGCGCGCGATGCCTACGGCCTGAACGGGACGGGCTACGGGCTCTGGCTCAGTGCGATTGCGGTCGGCGCGCTGGTCGGCCCGTTACTGATTCCGCTCGTCGCCAGCATCCCAGCGTATCGCGTCGTCAGCGGCGCCTATGTCATTCGCGGCCTGGGGGACGCGGGGCTGGGGTTGCTCAACACCGGGATCGGAGCTGGGCTCCTCCTGGGCGTGTACGGGTTTAACACCTCGTCGGGGATAGTGACCTACCAAACGATGGTTCAGCGAGAGGTCCCCGCGAAGGTAAGAGGACGGGCCTTCGCCCTCCTGGACATCGTGTGGCAGTCGGGACGGCTGGCTTCGATTGCCGTCGGAGCCGGCCTGGCGGCAAGCATCGGGATCCGCGCTCTGTTTGTCCTGGGCGGGGCGTTATTGATTTTGTCGGGCTTCCTCGGGCTCATCAGCCTTTCCTCCGTGCATCGACGTCGTTAGGTCAGACCTTGAGGCGGAATTTCAGGCCGACGAACGATGCTCGGTCGACCAGCAGCTTGCCGTCTGGCGCCACCTCGACGTGGATATGGTCCATTGGGCGCGGCGCCGGTCCGAAGAAGTTGATCGAGTCGCGGAAATACCGGCTACCGTGGCAGGGACACTTGAATCCGGGCAATGCCGGGCTCTGAGGCGTTGCCGCCTGACCTGTCTGAGGGTCCTTAATACTGCGGACGCCTTGCGCAACCAGGTCGCTCGTCACGTCCGGAAACGAGCGCGGCGTACACCCAAGATGCGTGCAGATCAAGTTGAAGGCGTAGATGCCGTCCGGATCCCGATTGACCACGACCCGATCGGTAATGAAGACGGTGGTCGAACCCACGGCGTAATCTGACGGCCGGCCAAGCTTGACGGCGGAGGGCGCCTCATTCGTGGCGTTGGGGAAAACAAAGCGGAGGGATTGGAACAGGGCTACCACGCTCCCGATGACGAACGCACTCCAGCCCACAAGCGCGAGGAAGCTCCGGCGGGTCATCTCCCGGCTGTCCTCCATCAGGCGCTTCGCTCCGATCATGGCGGTGACCTCCGATCTGGGGATAGTAGATCCAGCCCAATTTTACTCTCGCGCCCCGTCGAAATACGGCCCACGCTTGCCGTCCAGCGGCACTTCTCCTATATTCCAGTAGTTGATGAGAAGCAGGCCAACACGGATCCACGAATGGCACAAAAGGGGCTGAATCGCGCGCTGGCTATTCTCGGGCCGCTCGAGGCCCGAATCATGCGCGTCATCTGGTCTGGCGAAGTCGGGGAGCGGTTCGTCGTCCGCGACATTCAGCAACAGATGTCGGAGCTCGCCTACACGACCATCATGACGACGGTGGTGCGGCTTGCCAGCAAGGGCCTCCTCCACACTCGGGCAATCGCACAACAAAAGGCCCACGAGTACCGGGTCGCGCTGTCTCCCGAGGAGTTCGTGACGCGCTCGAGCCGTGAGGGCGCGGCGCAGCTGGTGCGGCGCTACGGCGAGGCTGCGCTGGTTGCCTTCGCGGCCCGAATCGACGGGTTGGATCCAGAACAAAGGAAGCGGCTGCGGGAGCTGGGCAAGCAGTGAAGCGATATTGCGTCCTGATTGGTGGCGCCGCGCTCCTGGTAGTGGCGTGCGGCGGCTGGCTGGCGACCTGTGGGTTGCTCGGAACGTGCGCATCCATGGCTTCGCCCTCGCGCTGGCCGTTCGCGATTGCGCTGGCCGGCGGCACACTCCTCGGAGCGATGACGATCGCCTGGCTGACCAGGGTCGTCTGGATCCTGGCACAAGCTGCCCGGGCGGTTCGCCGGATGCAGCGCGCCCCAGCGCCAGCAGCTCTTCCCATTTGGGCAGCCCGCGCCGGGGCGCTACGCGTCGAATGCGTCACCGCTGCAGCTCCAGTCGCGTTCTGCCGCGGTGGACTCAGACCATCCATCCTCGTCAGTGTCGGTCTGGTCAGCGAGCTATCAACCGACGAACTCGTTGCGGTGCTGGCGCATGAACAGCACCACGTCCGCCGCGGCGATCCCCTCCGGCGAGCCATGCAGCAAGCCATGGCCGAGGTTCTCTTCTGGCTCCCAGTGGTCCACTGGTGGGCCGACCGCCGTCGGGAAGCATCCGAGCTGGCAGCCGACCGCGCGGCCATCCACCGTGCCGGCCGACCACCGCTGGCTGCGGCGCTCTGGAAGGTCGGATCGTACCTGGAAACCAGCAGTGCCGCCGCCTTCGCCGGCGCGGCGGAGCTGCGCGTGGCCCAGCTGTTGGGGGATGACCTCCGTCGCCAGCGGATCCCGAGCTCGCTCTGGATGGGTTCGGCCGCCGGAATTCTCATCGCGCTGAACGCGGCCTGGTGCCTGGCCCATCTCTTTGGGAGCGGTTGACGACCTGCTACTATAGAGTGCTCGTAGATACGATGCGTTCCCCGAGAGAAACCGCCTGAGCAAGCATCGTCCGACGCCCCGACAAGGCCGGCAGCCGCTCGGCACGACGCGAAAGCCGGTAGGCGATTGGTCGCGTCTGCGGAATTGGGGACTGATCGGGGCTGCGGGCCTGCTGGCCCTCGCCGCCCTGATCTGGATCGTGAAGGGCACCCAACCCGGCGGCTCCGGCGTTGCGACCGGCGCCGAGGCGCCATCCATCGCGCAACCGGCCACCAGTGGACAGACGCTGTCGCTGCAGCAACTCCGCGGCTCGAAGGTCGTGGTGTACTTCTATGAAGGAGCTGGTTGAGGGGCGTGCCAACAGCAGCTCGTGGAGCTGCAGAACCGGTCGCAGGAGATCCAGGCGCTGGGAGCTAAGGTGGTCGCGGTCAGCGTCGATCCGGTCGAGATGTCGAAGTCGCTCTCCGACCAGTTGCGACTGGGTTTTCCCATCCTGCAGGACCGTGACCACGCGCTCGGTTCGGCCTTCGGCGTCTTTCGGATCCCGGGCGGCATGGATATGGGAGACGTGGATGGCCATTCCATCTTCGTGATCGATGCTGCCGGGCACGTCCGCTGGAAGCGGCTCGCGCCTGACACCATGCACGTGGCCGTCGATGATGTTCTGGCGGCGCTCAAGCAAGCCTGAGGCGTCCTCGGCACGGGTACGAGCGACGCTCGTCACCACGCCGGACTGCCACCTGTGCGAGCATGCCCGCACGGTCCTGGAACGGGTGCTGGCAGACCGTCTTATGGCAATCGACCAGATGGACTGGAACGCCGCTGACGGGAGTGCGCTGATAAAACGCGATGGCGTCCCGTTCGCGCCCGCCGTCTACATCGAGGGCAAACTCTGCGGCTACGGCCGCATGTCGGAGGGCAGGCTCCGGGACTGGCTGCGGAAGGAAGGACTGAAATGAATGCGCTCGTCTACTCGAGCTCCCTCGTGGCCTCATTTATGGGTGGCATCCTGGCGCTCTTCGCGCCCTGCTGCGTCGTCTCGCTGCTGCCGACCTTTATCGGCACCGCCGCCGCCCGTGGCCGGCAGCGGTTGCCCATCACCGCCCTCGTGTTCGCCGCCGGTGTGGCGGCTGTGTTGTTACCGGTCGTCCTGGGCGTTGGTGCACTGGGCCAGGTCTTCGCCGCCCAGCGCCGGATTATCTTCTTGCTCGTCGGCATCTTTCTCGCCTTTCTCGGGGTGGGCATGCTGTCGGGTCGGCAATGGATGCTGCCGATGCCAGCGCTTCGGCTACGGGTGACTGGGGACAGCGCAGGTTCGGTCTTCTTGCTCGGGCTGGTGTCGGGGATCGCGAGCTCCTGCTGCGCCCCGGTCGTCGTAGGGGTTGTCGCGCTCTCGGCGCTCGCCAACTCGGTCCCCGGGGCGCTTGGACTCGGCCTTTCCTACGTCTTCGGCATGGTCTTTCCGCTTTTCCTAGCCGCCTTGTTCTGGGACCGGCTGCCGGAGGGGGCCGCCCGATGGCGCCTGAGACCGTTGCAGATCGGCAACCACCGGGTTCCGTGGACTGAGCTGGTGGCTGGCGTCATGTTCCTCGCCATCGCGGCAGGGGCGCTCTATCTTGCGGTCACCGGCCAGATGAGCTACTCGCCGGGATGGCTGACCGCATGGAATCGCTGGGCGACCGGGGTCGCCGCCGACCTCGCGGTGGCCGTTGGGCAAATCCCGGTTCTTATTCAGGCGGCCGTCCTCG
>Ga0209056_10005400_pt1 | contig 13297 bp, 7 predicted proteins | sample GraSoiAngelo_114_FD_185876 | JGI IMG/M metagenome (GOLD analysis project Ga0209056, IMG submission 185876) | Grasslands soil microbial communities from the Angelo Coastal Reserve, California, USA - 14_0903_13_40cm (SPAdes) (version 2) | ecosystem: Environmental > Terrestrial > Soil > Grasslands ... | reverse complement strand
GCCGCGCGGGGATCGTCACGCTGAACGTCGAGCCCGCCCGCGGCGTGCTCTGCGCTTCGACCCGGCCGCCCAGGATCGTGACCAGCCGCTTGACGATGTAGAGGCCGAGGCCCACGCCCCCGAAGCGACGCGTGCTCGAGCCGTCCACCTGGCGGAACATCTCGAAGATCACCGGGAGGTGCTCGGCGGCGATGCCGATCCCCGTGTCGTGCACGGCGATCGTGAGCGCGCCGTCGGCGGCCGATGCGATCACGTCCACGCGCCCCGCCGGCGTGAATTTGAGCGCGTTGTCGACCAGGTTCTTCAGGACCGTCTTGAGCTTGACCCGGTCGGTCAGGACGGCCGCGCGGCCGACGCGGTTCTGCCAGTGGAGGGCGACGGGGGGCGGCACCAGCGAGTCGAGCTCGCCGCCGAGCTCGGCGAACAGCTCCTCGAGGTCGACCGGCGCGCGCTCGACCCGCTCGTGGCCGGCCTCGAGGCGGCCCAGGTCGAGGGTGGCGTTCACCAGGCCGAGGAGCTCGATGGCGCTCCGCCGCACGCGCTCGATCGTGTCGCGCTGCTCGGTGGTGAGCGGACCGAAGGTGCCCTCGGCGAGCAGGTCGGCGTAGCCGGTGATCACGTTGAGCGGCGTGCGGAGCTCGTGGGACATGGTGGCCACGAACTCGGACTTGAGCCGGCTGGCCGACTGGAGATCGGCGATCAGGCGGGTGTTCTCGAGCGCCACCGCGGTGGCGTGCGCGATGCCGAGCGCGAGGCGCCGCTGCTTGGCCGAGAACGGTCCCGTCCGCGTGCGGTAGCCGCCGGAGAGCGTGCCGATGATCTCCTCCCGGCGGCAGATGGGCACGCACAGCGCCGAGGCCTGGGCCAGGCGGCGCATGAGATCGGGCGGAATCAGGTCCGGGCCGCCCGTGCCCGCCAGCTCCAGCGCCTCGCCCGCACGGAGCGCGCCCAGCAGGGGAAGGCTGCCCCAGGGAAACTCGAGCTGCCCCAGCTCGGCCACCACCTCGGGGCTGCTGCCGACGTTCGAGTGCAGGCGGAACGCCTGGCGCGCCTCGTCGTAGACGAAGGTGCTGCTCCAGTCGCAGCCGAGCCTCTCGACCACGAGCCGGTTCACGCGCTCGAGCATGTCGGGCTGGCCCAGGTGCGCGTTGAGCGTCTCGCTCACGCGCGCCAGGGTCGCGGCGATCTCCGTCTCCTCCGCCTGCCGTGCGGCGTGCAGGAAGGCGTCGGCGCGGTAGCGCTCGAGGAAGAAGGCGCCCCAGGTCGTCGTGGTCGTGCCCGTGACCAGTGCCAGGACCGACACGAGCAGGCTGTCGCTGGTGAAGAGGTGCGGCAGGGCGAGGCCGAAGCTCGCGAACGAGGCGGCGGCGACCACGAGCTGCGCCCGCCAGCCCCAGGGGAGAAGGACGAGGAGGCCCGTCAGCAGGCAGACCTGCGTCATCGCGAGCCGCTCGACGGACCCACCGACGCTGGCGTTGTACGCGGAGAGGAGCGTGGCGAGCGTGCTCGCGAGGGCCGCGGCGAGCGCGCGCGGCGCGAGGGAGAGGCGCGGAACGCGGCAGGCGACCACGGCGAGCAGGCAGACGAGCACCTCGAGCCCGTACATGAGCAACCCCGCGGGGGCGCGCGCCGGGACCTGCGTCGCCTCGATGACCACCGAGCCGCCGACGCAGACGAGGAAGAGGACGACGGTCAGATCGAGTCGGGTGCCGAGCAGGCGATCCGTCTCGGCGCGGTAGGCGTCGCGCAGCGCCGTCTCCTCCGCCTGCGCGCCGCCGGCCGCGGCCGGGTGCAGGGCACCACTCACGAGGCGATCCTCGCCACGCTCCCGCCGGGCCTCTCCGCGGCCGTCCCGCGTGGGAGGGTCACGGTGAAGCAGGAGCCCACCCGCGGCGTGCTCTCGACCGTGATCTGGCCGTCGAGGAGCTCGACCAGCCGCCGCACGATGTGGAGCCCGAGCCCCACGCCGCCGAAGCGGCGCGTGGAGGAGGCGTCCACCTGGCGGAACATCTCGAAGATCACCGGCAGGTCGGCAGCCGCGATGCCGATGCCGGTGTCGCGCACCTCGATGACGAACCGCTCGCCGGCCGCGCTCGCGCGCACCTCGACGCTGCCGTGGAGCGTGAACTTGAGCGCGTTGCCGACCAGGTTCTTCAGGATCGTCTTCACCTTCACACGGTCGCTGCGCACGCGGCGCGCCGCGGGCTGGACGAGCCAGCGCAACGCCACGCCCGGCTGCACCATGGCCTCGAGCTCGCGATCGAGCTCGTCGGAGAGCGCCTGCAGATCGAGGGGCGCCGAGTCGATGGCCTCGCGGCCCGCCTCCAGGCGCCCGAGGTCGAGGGTGGCGTTCACCAGCTCGAGGAGGTCGAAGGCGCTTCGGCGGATGCGCCCGAGCGTGTCCTGCTGGTCGGAGGTGAGGGGGCCGAACGTGCCCTCGGCGAGCAGGTCGGAGTAGCCGGTGATGACGTTGAGCGGCGTGCGCAGCTCGTGCGACATGGTCGCCACGAACTCCGACTTGAGACGGCTCGCCGCCTGGAGGTCGGCGATCAGGCGCGCGGTCTCGAGCGCGATCGCGGTGGCGTCCGCGATGCCGAGCGCGAGGCGCCGCTGCTTGGAGGAGAAGGGCCCGGTGCGCGTCCGATAGGCGAAGATCATCACCGCGATCACCTCGCCGCGGCGCGCAACCGGCGCGCACAGCTGGGAGGCCGTGTCCCAGCGCCGCAGCAGCTCGGGCGGGACGTAGGGCTGGTGCTGGGCGTCCTCGATCTCGAGCAGCTCGCCGGGGCGGATCGCCTGGACGAGCGGCGAGCCGTCGGGCGCGAAATCGATGTGCGCCACCTCGGCCGCGACCTCCGGGCGTGCCTTCACGTGCGCGGCCAGGCGGAAGGCGTGGCGGTGGTCGTCGAGCACGAAGATGCCGCCGAAGTCGCAGCCGAGCGCGTCGACGGCGAGCCCGGTCACGCGCTCGAGCATGTCGGGCTGGCCCAGGTGCGCGTTGAGCGTCTGCCCGATGCGGACGAGCGCGGCGGCGATCTCCGCCTCCTCCCGCGTGAGCGCGGAGGCGACCGAGAGCAGCGTGGTGCGCACGAAGGCGTCGTGGCGATAGCGGTCGAGGAACACGGCGCCGAAGACCGAGGTCACGGCACCCGTGAGCAGCGCGAGGATCGAGTAGACGAGCGACTCGGTGGCCGGCAGATGGGGCACGGCGACGACGAAGCCGCCGAGCGAGGCGCTGGCTATCAGGAGCTGCGCCCGCCACCCCCACGGGAGGAGCACGACCAGGCCGCTCAGCAGGCAGACCTGGAACATGGCGCAGCGCTCGGCCTGCCCGCCGACCAGCACGTTGTAGCGGATCATCAGCAGGGAGAGGCAGGCGCAGACGAGCGCGGCGACGGTCTCGGTGGTGAGGGCGCGGAGGGAGAACCGCTCGAGGACGAGGCCGAGCGCGCACACCGCGATCTCGATCCCGTAGGTGTCGCGCAGCGTGTGGCCGCGCTCGGGGTGGTAGATGGGCTCGAGCAGCATGGCGATGCCGACCGAGAGGAGAAAGAACCCGAGCACGATCCCGAGCCGGTGGCGGATCTCGCGCCGCGTCTCCTCGATGTACGCGGCCGCGGTCGCCTCCGGCGCCGTGCCTCCCGCGCGAGCGCGCGCTTCATCATCCAGACCCGTCATCGTGCGCGCACCCCAGGCCTTCCCGCCCAGCGGTGCTCTTCGGGTATCGACCGGGAAGTCGAGGAACTTTAGGAGGTTGCCGGCTGGACAGGCGCGCCACGCCCGACTAGCCTCGCGGCCGTGACGCGCGGTCGCGCCCTCTTCCTTCTCGTCCCCCTCGCGACCGCCCTGGCGCGACCCGGAGGAGCGGCCATGGCCTTCGAGCTCAAGTCGAGCGCCTTCAAGCCGGGCGAGACGATCCCCCGCAAGCACACCTGCGACGGCGAGGACCGCTCGCCCCCGCTCGCCTGGACCGAGCCGCCGCCCGGCACGAGGAGCTTCGCGCTCGTGTGCGACGACCCCGACGCGCCCGCGGGCACCTGGGTGCACTGGGTGCTGTACGGCGTGCCGTCGAGCGCGTCGAGCCTCCCCGAGGGCGTGCGGCCCGCACCGGTGCTGGACGACGGCAGCCGACAGGGAACGAACGACTTCCGCCGGACGGGGTACGGCGGACCATGTCCCCCGCGCGGCGCGCCGCACCGCTACTCCTTCAGGCTCTACGCGCTCGACGTCGTCCTCGCGCTTGCTCCCGGCGCGACCAAGGCGGCCCTCATGAAGGCCGTCGAGGGGCACACGCTCGGCCAGGCCGAGCTGATGGGCCGCTACGCGCGGCAGTAGCCGCCGGCCGGCGGGGGCTCCCCGCCGGCCGGCGACTGTGGAATAAACGGCCGGGCGCCCGTCGTGCGCGCGGGGAAGGAGGGTCCATGCCGAACCGCCGGAAGGCTCTCGTGCTCGGAGGCGCGACGCTCGCCGGGCTCGCCTGCCTCGCCGCCGCGCTGGAGGAGCGGCTGCCCCGGGGCGTCTCCGCCGTCCTCTACGAGCTCGCCGTCCCGCCCGCCGCGGCGCCGACGCCGGACAGGGTCGCGCTCGGCGACAAGCTCTTCAACGACAAGCGCCTGTCGGTGAACGATCAGGTGTCGTGCGCCACCTGCCACGACCCCGCCCGCGGCTTCGTCGATCACAAGACGGTGCCGGACGGCGTGGCCGCGCCCGCCCAGCGCCCGCAGCGGAACAGCCCGACCGTGCTCAACGCGATGTTCAACGCGACCCAGTTCTGGGACGGGCGCGCCCCGTCGCTCGAGGAGCAGGCGAAGCTCCCCATCCTGAACCCGATCGAGATGGGCCAGAAGTCGCCCGACGACGTGGTCGCCAAGGTGCGCGCCCTGCCGGAGTACCGCGAGGCCTTCTCGCGCGTCTTCGGCCACGAGGCGACCTACGACGACATCGCGGCGGCGATCGCCGCCTTCGAGCGCACGCAGTACGCCGGGGACGCGCCCTTCGACCGCTTCGTCGCGGGCGACGAGAAGGCGATCGGTGCGGCCGCGAAGCGGGGCTGGGGCCTCTTCAACGGCAAGGGCCGCTGCAACAGCTGCCACGCCTTCTCGACCGTGAGCCCGCTCTTCTCCGACCAGAAGTTCCACAACATCGGCATCGCCGCGCACAAGACGGACTTCATCGACCTGGCGCGCAAGGCGGCCGCCACCGTACGCGCGGGAGACCTGAAGCAGGTCGACGAGCTCGCCATCCAGACCCACTTCTCCGAGCTCGGGCGCTTCCTGGTCACCAAGCAGACGAACGACATCGGCGCCTTCAAGACGCCCGGGCTCCGCAACGTCGCCATCACCGCGCCCTACATGCACGACGGCTCGCTCGCCACGCTCTGGGACGTGATGGACCACTACAACAAGGGCGGTGTGCCGAACCCGAACCTCGACGGCGGCATGCAGCGGCTCGGTCTCTCCGAGGCCGAGATCGACGACCTGGTGGCCTTCATGGAGTCGCTCACGAGTCGCAAGTTCGCCGCCCTCGCCGGGCAGGAGATGGCGCGCCAGCGCGCGCGCAAGAACGTGCGCCCGGAGCGCGAGACCGCGGTCGCGATGGGCAAGCAGGGCCACCTGGGGGATCTCGCCCCGACCCCCGACCCGGCGCGGCCGGCCGCCTTCGGAGTGCTCGTACGCGGAGGAACCTCCTATGAGTAAAGGGCCGAAGAGCATCGAGACCAGGCATTACGAGGAGCGCGACGCCTTCTTCGCAGGGCTGAGACACGTCTCGCGCCGGTCGTTCGTGAAGCTCGCCGGGCTCTCGGCCGGGCTCGCGATGGCGAAGGGGCTGGTCACGCCGCACGGCTTCCAGCTGGTCCAGGTGGCCAGCGCGGCGGAGGGCGAGCCGCCGTCCTTCACCTTCGCCTACGTCTCCGACACCCACCTCTACCCGCCCAGCCTGAACGACCGCTTCGTACGCGCGGCCTTGAAGGCGGTCGACGACGTGAACGCGCTCGACCCGCAGCCCGACTTCGTCCTCTTCGGCGGCGACCTGGCGCAGCTCGGCCGGAAGGAGGAGCTCGATCTCGGCCGCCAGATCTTGAGGACCATCAAGGCCCCCGTCCACATGATGGTCGGCGAGCACGACTGGTTCCTCGACCTGGGCGAGTACTGGCGCGGGCTCTTCGGGCCCGAGCAGCACTCCTTCGACCACAAGGGCGTGCATTTCGTGACCCTGATGAGCGTCCAGGAGAACGACTTCTGGACGGCGCGCGGCATGACGCCGGCCGAGCGCATGCAGACGGTCGCCGGCCTCGACAACGGGGTGCAGTCGCGCTTCGAGGTGGGCGAGGAGGGGCGCGCGTGGTTGAAGCGCGATCTCGAGAAGGTGGACCACCAGACGCCGCTCGTCGTCTTCTCGCACTCGCCGCTCTACAAGTACTACCGGCCGTGGAACTTCTGGACCGAGGACGCCGAGGAGGTGCAGGCCATCCTGAAACCCTTCCCGCACGTGACCGTGATCCACGGCCACACCCATCAGCTGCTCACCAACCGCATCGACAACATCCAGTTCCACGGCATGCTCTCGACGGCGTGGCCGTGGCCGTACGCGCCCGAGGGTCTGCCCAAGCTCACGATCCAGATGAACCGCGCCGATCCCTTCGACCAGTTCGACGGCTGCGGCGACGGCGCGGTCGAGGTGCTCGAGAGCGGGCTCGTCAACAAGCTCTACAACCTCTGGGACCGCAACCCGGTCGCGGTGCGCGCCAGCTACCTCACGTCCGGCGGCGCCAAGGACGCGCCGCCGCGGACGAAGCTGCCCTCGTTCTAGGAGGCTGTCGGGGTAACCATGGCGGCTGCGGCGAACGATCCGGGGGAGCGCGGCGACAGCCGCGCTGCCAGATGGCTGCTCGCTCCTCCCTCCTGCGGCGTCCAACTCCCGGCGCGCGTCCCGCGCGCCGCACCTCGTCGGTCGTCGCTGCGCTTGCCGCTCTCGCTCCCCGGCTCGTTCGCCTCGCTCACCATGGTTACCCCGACAGACTCCTAAGGGAGGGGACGCGATGATGCCGAAGCGGACGCTTTTCGTGCTGGCCGTGCTCCCGCTCGCCCTGGGCGGCATCGTGCTCGCGCAGTCGCGCGGCAGGGGCCTGCCCCGCCACGACGCGCCGCCGTCGCCGAGCGGCAGCCTGGTGGTCGCCCTGTGCGACGGGAAGACGACGACCGAGATCCGCGGCGTGCGGGAGGGCGACACACCCACGCCCGCGCAGGCGCGCGCCGCCGTCGCCGCGCTCATGGACGAGTGGCGGCGAACGAACCCCGCGGCGCGCTGGGACGAGGCGCCCGCGCGCCTCGCCGACGCGGCCGAGCCGAAGGGGGGTGCGCCGCCCGCCACGGCGCCACCCGCGGCCGACATCCAGGGTGGTCAGACCTACGGCGCCTTCTCGGCGCGCGACGAGCGCATCTGGCAGGCGGAGACGGAGAAGTTCGTGCAGGAGGGCCGCCGCGTGTTCCACGACGCGAAGGCCTTCGGCGGCACGATCGGCGTCTCCTGCGACATGTGCCACCCCGACGGCGCCAACACGCACCCGGAGACGTATCCCAAGTTCCAGGTGCAGCTCGGGCGGGTGGCCCTCCTGCGCGACATGATCAACTGGTGCATCCAGAACCCGACGCGCGGCAAGCCGCTCGCCGACGACGACCCGCGGCTCAAGGCGATGGAGGCCTACATCATCGCGCAGCGCAAGGGGGTCGCACTCGAGTTCGGGAAGCACTGAGCGGCGGACGATAGCGGCCCGCGTGGTTTTCGCCCGGGACGCGAATTGGTGTTATCAGGGGTCCGGTGCAGGCACGCCAGGAGCAGGCCGAGCTGGCGCTGCGGGCGGTGCGGATCGCGGCGCTCATCGTGTTCGTGTCGGTCGCCGTGTTCGCGCCCATCGACGTGCACTACTCGCCCGCGGGTCCCCGCCCCGTCCTTTTCGTCTACGGGGTGCACGCCACCCTCGGGCTCGTCATCCTGCTCCTCGGCCTGACGCGGTGGGGCGCCCGCCACGGCGACGGCCTCTCCCTCGCGCTCGCGTTCGGCGCGGCCGCGAACACCCACCTCTACGTCTACCTCTGGCCCCGCAATCCCGTGCTGGTCGCGACCGCGCTCATCTGCCTCCTGACGGGCTGCGCGGTCGTCTTCTCCTGGAGCGCCCGGCGCATGATCCTGCTCGGCGCCTTCACCTGCGTCGGCTTCGCGCTGGTGAGCGCCCGGGCGAGCGCCGAGGCACTCGGCGGGGCGCCGGTCGTCTCCGCCGTCGGGGCGCTCGCGGTGGGCGCCGTCATCGCCATCGCCGGCGCCAGCATCCTCGGGCGCACGCGCGCCAGCCTGGCCGCGCGGCAGGCGGAGCTGGCGGCGTTCTCGGCCCGCCTCATGGCGGCGCAGGAGGAGGAGCGACGGCGGCTGGCGCGCGAGCTGCACGACGAGCTCGGCCAGTCCCTGACCGCGGTCAACGCCTACCTCTGGCTGATCGAGAAGGGGCTTTCCGAGTCGCAGACGGTGCTGCGCGGACGCACCGCGGAGGCCCGCCGCCTGGTCTCCAAGACGCTCGCCGAGATGCGCGAGCTGTCGCACCTCCTGCGCCCCTCGACCCTCGACGACCTCGGGCTCGTGCCCTCGCTCGACAGCCATCTGAAGGCGTTCGCCGATCGGCATCAGATCGCGACCAGCTTCACGGCCGAGGGCCTGCCGGAGCGCCTGCCGGCCGAGATCGAGACCGCGCTCTACCGCATCACGCAGGAGGCGCTCACCAACGTCGCAAAGCACGCCGGGGCGCATCGGGTGCGGGTGACGCTCGCGCGCGACGGCGGCGAGCTGCGGCTCGAGATCGCCGACGATGGGCACGGGCTGCCCGCCCGCGCGGGCGGCGCGAGGCCGGGCACCGGCCTGGTCGGCATCCGCGAACGCGTGCACGCGCTCGGCGGGACGGTGATGGTGAGCTCGGAGAGCGGGGTGCGGATCGACGTGCGGGTCCCCCTCCCGTAACTCCCGACCGGAGACTCCGTCTCGGTTCGGGAGTTACGGGAGAGCGAGAGTTCCGCCCGGTGGACAAGGGCCGACGGCGTGCCGCGGCCGGCAAAAGCCGGCGCGGCAGACTTTCCGGAGCCTGAGCGCGTGACCGAAGCGACGTGTCCGCCTCGCACGCCGACTGCCCGAGATCGGTCTTCAATTTTTGCCGCGTCGGCTTTGCCGGCCGCGGCACCGCCTCCGCACGATTCACCGGGCGCTCGACGTTCGCGTCCGATCGCGACGCGAGACAAGGTCTCGCGTCGATCAAGTTTGCCGCGCCGGCTTTGCCGGCCGCGGCACGGCCTCCGCGCGATCCACGGACGCCACACGCTCGCTTTCCGGTCCCGACCCGAGACGAGGTCTCGGGTCGAGGCCAACCTCGACCTGCTCGCGCTTGAGCTCGGGCGCGGCCTCGACCGCGACCGGCCGGCCGACGAGACGCTCGAGGGCTTCCACGCTCCGCCGCTCCTGCTCGGCCAGGAAGGCCGCCACCTCGGGATGGACGCGCAGCGCGATGCGCGTCGAGTTCTTCGCCCCGGCGGCCTCGCGCTGTACGCGGCGCAGCGCATCGTAGGCGAGCGTCTCGAGCGAGCGCACGCGTCCCGCGCCGCCGCAGTGCGGGCACGGGGCGAGGACGAGCTGCTCGAGGCTCTCGCGCGTCCGCTTGCGCGTCATCTGCACCAGGCCGAGCTCCGAGATGCGGAGCACGTTGGCGCGCGCCTTGTCCTTGCGGACCGCCTCCTGCAGCGCGTCGAAGACCTTCTTTCGGTTGGCGGCCTTCTCCATGTCGATGAAGTCGATCACGATGATGCCGCCGATGTTGCGCAGGCGAAGCTGCTGCACGACCTGCTTCGCGGCCTCGAGGTTGGTCTTGAGGATCGTCTCCTCCTGGTCCGCCTTGCCGACGTAGCGGCCGGTGTTGACGTCCACCGTGGTGAGCGACTCGGTCTGGTCGAAGATCAGGTAGCCGCCCGACTTGAGCCAGACGCGCCGCTCGAGGGCGCGGTTGATCTTGGTCTCGACGCCGTGCTGGTCGAAGATCGGTGTGAGCCCCTCGTAGAGGTGGACGCGGGAGGCCAGCCGCGGCATGAACGCGGTCACGAACTCGACCACGCGCGCGTGGTCCTCCGGGCTGTCGATCGCGAGCCGGTCGACGTCCGAGGTGAAGAGGTCGCGGACCGTGCGCAGCACGAGGTCCAGGTCGGAGTGGACGAGGGCGGGCGCGCTCGCGGCGTCGGCCTGCTTCTCGAGGCGCGCCCACAGACGCGTCAGGAAGCGCACGTCGTCGTGGATCTCCCGCTTCGTCACGCCCTCGCAGGCGGTGCGCACGATGAGGCCGCCCTCCGCCGGGCGCTCGGCCTCGACGATGGTGCGCAGGCGGTCGCGCTCGGCGGGGTCCTCGATGCGGCGCGAGACCCCGAGGTGCTGCGTCCCCGGCATGTAGACCAGGTAGCGGCCGGGCAGCGAGAGGTGGGCGGTCACGCGCGCGCCCTTGGTCCCGATCGGCTCCTTCGCCACCTGGACCAGCACCTCCTCGCCCTTGTGCAGGCGCTCCTCGATCGGGCGCGTGTCGCGCGGCGGGGGGAGCGCCGGCGCCTCGACCAGTTCGGCGGCATCGCCCTCGCGCGCGACCTCGGGCGGCAGCGCGGGGCCGCCCACGTCCGAGGCGTGGAGGAACGCCGCCTTCGGGAGCCCGATGTCGATGAACGCCGCCTGCATGCCCGGCAGCACGCGCAGCACCTTGCCCTTGTAGATGTTGCCCGCGATCCCGCCGCCGCCGCGGCGCTCGATGTGCAGCTCGACCAGCGTCGTGTCCTCGAGGAGCGCCACCCGCGTCTCCCACGGGGCCACGTTGATGAGGATCTGCTTCGCCACCGCCGTCAGGCGGCCGCCGCGCGGAAGCGCGTCGCGACCTTGTGCACGCGGAGGGTCGGGACCTCCTCGGGCGGGATGGCGAGCAACTCGCCGAGGAGCGCGCCGGGCTTGACGGTGCCCTCGGGCCCCACCGCCAGCTCGAGCGAGAGGCGCTGCGGCGCGGTCATCTCGAGCGCGCGCACGAAGCGGCGCGCGTCCACGGTGCGGTCGCCCGACCGCGTGTGCTTGCGGAGGGGGAACGACGACGCCCGGGCGAAGCGCGCGAGCGCGGCGGCGACCGCGTCGGGCGCGGGCGGCCGATCGAGCGCGGCCAGGTCGACCTCGTAGACGAAGGCCGCGATGTCGGCGTCGATGCTGGGCGCGGCGCGCGGGACCTCGGCGGCGCCCACGGGCTCGAGCCCCTCGGGCAGCTCGGCCGCGAGACGCGCGGCGACCGTCTCCGCCGGGGTGGGGGCGGTGAGATCCAGGTCGACGTACTCGTCGTCGCTCGAGAAGCCGAGCGGGATGGCCGGGCTGAAGGAGAGCCGCGGCATCGGGTGGTGCCCCTGCGAGAAGGCGAGCGGCAGGCGCGCGCGGCGCGCGGCGCGCAGGAAGACGCTGCCGATCTCGCGCGTGCCGATGAAGCGGGCGGGGCCGAGCTTGCGGTAGCGGAGCCGGATGCGCTGCGCGGGGGGAGGCGCCGCCGGGGCAGGGGCGAGGGAGGAGGGCACGGCGCCGAGCCATTCTTCGGCGTTGCCTTCGGCAGGCGCGCGCCGGCCTGCGGAGGTCGCGGCGGGGGCGCCCCCGTCCCCGCGTGCCACGGGCTCCGGAAGCGGAATCGCCTCGGGCATGGCCGGGCGCGGGCGCGCCCCTGCGCGGCGCTGCGCGGCGACGCGCTCGCGGACCTCGCGCCAGGCCTTCGTTTCCCACGCGGGGCCGCCGTCGCGCGCGTCGGGGGGCACCGTGAGATCGGCCCAGCGGGAGATCTCGCGGCCGCGGTGGTCGCCGCCCTTGGCGCCCTCGGGGTGGTAGTCGACGTTGCGCACCGCCTCGAAGTCGCAGGCGCCGCAGTAGGTGCAGCGCTCGATCGAGCAGTCGGGCGTGAGGACGCCGGTCAGCGCGCGCGCCAGGTCCTGGAGGAGGAACTTCCGGCTGACGCCCGCGTCGAGGTGGTCCCAGGGGAGCTTCTCCTCGAGCGGCCGTCGGCGGAGGTAGAACTGGGGGTCGAGGCCGTGCGCCGCCATCGCCGCGCTCCACACCTCGAGGCGGCAGTGCTCCGACCAGCCGTCGAAGCGCGCCCCCCGCCGCTGCGCGGTCTCGATGACGTCGGCCAGCCGGCGGTCGCCGCGCGCGAAGATACCCTCGAGGAGCGAGAGCCGGGCGTCGTGCCAGCGGAACTCGATCTTCCGCCGGCCGAGCTCGTGGCGCAGCAGCGCCTGGCGGACGCGCGTCTCCTCGAGCGAGAGCTGCCCGGCCCACTGGAAGGGCGTGTGCGGCTTGGGCGAGAAGGTGGAGACGCTGGCCGTCACCCGGAGCCGCCCGCCGGCCGCGGCCGCGACGCGCGCCGACAGCTCGGCGATGCCGCGCACGTCCTCCTCGGTCTCGCTCGGAAGGCCGATCATGAAGTAGAGCTTCAGGCTCCGCCAGCCGAGGTCGGCGAACAGGCGTGCCGCACGGAGCAGCTCCTCCTCGCGGTACTCCTTCTGGATCACGTCGCGCAGCCGCTGCGTGCCGGCCTCGGGCGCGAGCGTGAAGCCCGTCTTCCGCACGCGGCGGATCTGCTCCAGGATGCGCGGCGAGAGCGCCTCGACGCGGGTGGAGGGGAGCGAGACCGCCACGCGCTCGGGGACGAGGCGGTCCATCAGCTCGCGGAGCAGCGGGTTCACGCCGCTGTAGTCGCCGGTCGAGAGCGAGAGGAGCGAGACCTCCTCGTAGCCGGTGCGCCGCATGAGCTCGGTGGTCTGCTCGACCAGGCGCTCGGGATTGCGCTCGCGCAGGGGACGGTAGACGTAGCCCGCCTGGCAGAAGCGACAGCCCTTCACGCAGCCGCGCATCACCTCGACGCTCGCGCGGTCGTGCACCACGCCGACGTTGGGCACGATCGGGTCCGTGGGCGGCGCGAAGCGGTCGAGGTCGACGAGCACGCGTTTGTGGACTCGCGGGCGCGCCGGCTCGAGCGGCACGACCTCGACGATCGTCCCGTCGGCGTGGTAGCGGGGCGCGAAGAAGGCGGGCACGTAGAAGCCCGGGATGTCGGCGAGCGCGTGGAGGAGCGCGCCGCGGTCGCGGCCGTCCCAGGCGAGCACCCGATCGCAGATGTCGCCCACCGCCTCCTCGCCGTCGCCGAGGAGGACGCCGTCCAGGAAGGGCGCCAGCGGCTCGGGGTTGAAGGCGCACGGCCCACCGGCGATCA
>Ga0209056_10005396_pt1 | contig 13303 bp, 19 predicted proteins | sample GraSoiAngelo_114_FD_185876 | JGI IMG/M metagenome (GOLD analysis project Ga0209056, IMG submission 185876) | Grasslands soil microbial communities from the Angelo Coastal Reserve, California, USA - 14_0903_13_40cm (SPAdes) (version 2) | ecosystem: Environmental > Terrestrial > Soil > Grasslands... | reverse complement strand
AGAAATCCGATTCGTGTTCCTCCTCAATGAGGAACTGCGTGACGCCCTCGACGGTTTCGCAAAGAAAAACCAGCTCTCACGCTCTGATGTGGTTCGAATGGCCTTGAAGAAATTCCTCTATGATGGAACTGGAGACCCATACCTTGTCCGATGAGGACGCTCTCCGCGAACAGCTCCGAGCCCAGGCTGATGAGGCCGAGAAGAAAGACATCTTGGAAAGAACCAAGACCAAGAACCTAACCCGGCCAACCGAGGAGACTTTTGAGAAGGATGCGCGAAGCCAGATCCCTCAAGTCTACCGGGAGATAGAAAAGCAGAATCGCCAGCTCATAGAACAGAACCAAAGACTCCAGCAACAGATCGATAACATCACCGAGAATATTCTGAAAAAGAACGATGGAACACCCGCTGACCTTTCCAAGCTCAACGGTGGACCCGTCAATGATGCAAAAGCCAACTATGGTGGCGCCATGTCGAGCCTCTACGTCAAATACGCGATCCGGAAACTCGCTTCGGGAGAATGGGACGAGGAAGACATTGAACGATACCTCTTCTTCGAAGCTGGATGGATCGACAAAGCCCATGTTAGAGCTAGGCAGATCGCGAGCCTCTTCCACAAGAAGAAACCGAAACCTTGAGCCTCGACCAGTTTGGATCTCTCGTCCTACGAGACAACTGGAAACATCTTAACCTCCGACAGATCGATCTAACGATGGGACAGAAGTGGATGCAGAAAGAGATCCAAAAAACCTTCGGAATAAACGGCGGCTATACAAACCTTGACCTACGGAGAAAGACCTCTAATGGTTGTCGTCCTCACGTTCAGGCTGACTTCATGCGAACTCCGTTCCGAGATCAAGCCTTTGACCTCATCCTCTACGATCCCCCTTTCCTCGTGGATAGACGCTCGATAAGTGGACGAGACTATCGGATCCGACATTTTTCTCATTATCGAGCAGAAAGAAAAACTGGACCTCAAGGCTACGAGGGGCAAAAATTCGGTTACTGGACAAGTAGTGATGGATTGAGCAAGAGCTTACATCGAGCCTTTACAGAGATCAAGAGGATTTTGTCTCCAACTGGTTTTTGCATCTTCAAATGGGCAGATAGCGACAAAACCCTGAAGTTCGCGCTCTCCCGGAAAAATGGGTTGATAGTCGAACGAATTTGGAAGAGAAAAAGCAGAGGAGGAAAACATACGACGACTTATTATGTCTGGCTGAAGAAGCCGGTGATAAGAGGGGGTGAATAGAAGCGAACGAGCTAGAAGAATACAGTGTAAAAGAACTTGACCGACTAAGCCGTGAACGAGAGGAAGCCATCAAAGCCAAAGGCGGACTACCCTACCTCGGAAGCCTCGCGGTCGGAGAAAGCCGCATACTCCTCATGCCCAAACTGCCCACCGACAACCCGGATAAAGACGGCAGACCAAGAAAACAGTTTGTCGTCAAAAAGCCCAACGACGAACAGGAATATGCATGGACCGTCAACATCAAATCGCCCCTCTACCGCGACCTGCTCGGCTTCCTGCCAAAGTCGCCCATCATGCTCCGCGTCATACGGACCGGAGAAGGACGAACCGACACGCGCTACACGGTCAAAGCCGCCTAAAGTAGAACCTGAGATCCGCGAGCCCGGTAACGAACTGATTAATACCGGGTTCGACCCCTATTTTAGTAGTGAGAAAAAAATGATGTTCAGAACCCTGCGAGGATGGCGAATGCGATCCGGAATCTGGGTCAAATACGAACCCGTCAAAACCCGCTTCGTTGTGGTGATCAAGAAATGACAGATCTTGGAGAAGACGACTACGCGGACGAGAAGGATCTCCACGAGGATAATTCCCTCTCAGACTGAGAGGGCGTACCTTTTTTATACAACTTAGTAAGAATCCCCCGTTCCATGATCGAGGAGAAGATCCCGTGTCCTACACACGGGATACGACAGATCAGGCCCCAGAAGTATCCTACTGGAACCTGGTTCAAATGCCGCCGATGCTCGTTCCGGCGCTGGGTCGAGAACCAGAGCTTCACGATCATGGCCTCGATGGTCTTAATAGCCTGCTATGTCAAGGCTTGGGTAGTGGTTTTGCATGGATAGGACCTGCGACAAGAACCCCCAGCTACCGCCTCACCGTCATTACCGTTATGACGGCTCCTTATGGTGTGAGGGCTACGGTTCCGGAGTTTCCGGTTGAGAAAGCCTCTTGAGAAGGAGGTTATTGTTTGAAAACCAAAACATGGATAGAAAGGATTAGAGATGCTCTACTCGTTGGGAAGTTCACGGAGGAGGATCAGGATGCTTCTTCGACCTGGCCGACTTGTGCTGTTGGAGAACGACTGAATCTAAAAGAGGATATGGACTTCGATGATCAATGTTACCAAGAACTGAAGTCGTTAGGATTTGACCTTGAGGATGCCGTATATGGACAGAATCCAGAACTCGCTAGGGACATTTACATTCGGATTCAGAAAGCTAAGCTTCCGGTTTCTACCGAACAATCTGCGGAGAAGAAATGAAGCGGCTACCGACTTTCAGCCGTTGGATGTGCAAACAATGTGGATTGACTCTTGAAGACCAGGACAATATGGTAATCCATATCGCAAGAGTTCACCGACACGGAATCGCTAGACTAGTACATTGGATAGAACAGACAGTCGGACTACGAGTGAGATCTGAGACAGATTACGAGAGATTTTAAGATGCAGATTTTCGATGCAAAGCCAGAGGAGAAACCATAGATGGTTCACGCATGCCCCGACTGTCTTCAAACTTGCTATTGCGATTGTGACGACAGTAACGATGCAAGTGCTGGCGAATGTTTCCATGGTTGCGAAGAATCAAAAGATAATGATAACGATGCGAACTACTCAATGGGCAATCGACTAGTTCCAGGATTGATATTTGCCTAGTAACCAGAAGGGTAACAAGATGAGCCAGTTCGAGAAACGAGACTTCGAACCTACTTACGGCCACATCTGTCCGGTATGCTCAACTAGACTGACTACGAACAGGTTTGGCCTGCGTGAACACATCCTAGATGAACATACTGTCATGCTAATCGTGAAAGAACTTCTTCGACTTTGGGAGATTGTCAACAAGTGACGGTTATCCCCCATGAACCAGAGGCAAAAACATGAAGGTCTTGGACCTGTTCTGTGGAATGGGCGGATTCTCAATAGGCTTTCACCGGGAAGGATTCGAATGCTACGGTTTAGACAATGTGGATGTTGGCTATCCGTATGAGCTCATCAAGCAAGATATTCGAGACTATCAGCCCAACGGAGAACGATTTGATGTAGTCGTGGCAAGTCCTCCTTGTAACGAGTTCTCACGACTGCGCCTTGCCCCCACTCCTAGGAAGCCCTTCATTGATGGCTCGACCATGGTACATCTGGGGCAAATTCCCACACTTTCTCATGTCCACTTCCTCAAGAATGGAGAAGGCTGCTCATCTTGCCTATGATGGCAGGAAGAAAGGATAGATGGGGTCCTGGCTGAATGATCCAGGACGAAGTAACCCTTTCAGGTCCTGGATACGAGCAAGAATCCCCATGCCTCTATCTCTCGCATTGGCGAGGGCCTGTAAGGATGCGATTATCACTTACAAACCTGATAAGGAAGGTCAGATCAGTTCGGAAAGAAAAACCGAGGTGATTTGAATGGTAACTTTCAAGAAGCGAATAGCCCAGTTGAAAGAAGCTCGCTCAAGAGTCGTTCATACACGCCATGTAAGCCCCCATGTCAGAACATCAACAAGTAAGAATCTAACAAAGATGATACGGGCATTGCAAGCACACTAGAGAACTGGAAAACGGACTCGTAGAGCCTAAGGTTGAGATGGCGAAACCAGAATGAAAGACCTGTTCTGTTTCTGCCCAGATTGCTGGAAACCTGAACCTCAATGCTGGTGTGGCGACTGCTGGGCTTGCACGAAGCCTAAGGATGAGGTTACGGCATAACAAACCCGAGCTATGAGAAGGATTATATGCTTGCGAGAATTATCTTCTCGCTGGAGATTGTAAGTGCGGATGGATTGCTGACGGGCTAGTATGTGATCTCAAATGCCAGTTATGTCGGGTCGCAGGAGACAGAGGGACCCGTTCAATCCTAGAAAGCGAAAAAGGCTGGACTAATAGGACACGGTTATTGATGCAGAACCCTTGGAGATAGCAAAACCGGAACCTTGAAACCGCTCGGGATCCTCCGCGAGTTCATCGTCAACGGCATCATCTATGATCTCGGCCTATCATGGCGGCTGTACCGCTGGTATCAACGAGGCGGTTCAGCCCGAGCCCTCTCTATCTTCCTCGGCCAATCAATCAAGTTCTGGCGGGACTTCCTATAAGACTCGAATTTTGGCTCCTCCTCGGAGGCGCCGCTGGGGCTCTCCTCGCATGGATCCAGATTTCGACTGGGGCCATGGCGCAGTGTGAGGCCAATAACCCGATCTGGTGGTTTTGTGGACCCTGAAAAGGAACTGGAACCTTCTCCCGCCAGATCACTACTTCGTCCTCGTCGCTACCGCGCAGATTGGAAAGCTCTGGCTCATCCTCCTACAGCCAGATACGCACCTCTTCCTCAACTGGTTCCTCGGCTTCACTCATCACCGGCCCTATGAGGGCTATTTCCCCCTGGTCGAGGGCGGACCAGCGACCTCATTCGTCGATTATTCCGCGATCTGGTACTTCTTCTATTACCCTACCTTTTATGGCTACCATGCCTGGTTTCTCTTCTCATGGTGCATTGAGACGCTCTTCCTCGCGGTCGTCTACAAGAACCATAGCCAGCTCTACACGCTTTACGTCCTCCAGTTATCCTTCCTCTTCAGCATCAACTCCCCACAGGATTTCCTCCCCTATCTCTTCATCGTCACCGGCCGGGTACAGTGGAAAATGCTACCGTTCGCAATAGCGGTCAAGCTCCCGCTCCTCCCACCCTACTGGTGGGGAGCCGCGAACGATCCCGCGGCGGTCTGGAACTTCATCCTCTACTCCCCGGTCGCCGTTCACGCCCCGTCGAACTGGGTAAGGTATGGAGCCTTATCCATCGCCTGGATCATCTCGCTAATACTCTATCTTCACGACCATAGACAGATTCATGTAAATAGCAAACATATTCTACAGTTCCCCCGTTTCATGCGAAGCATAAATGCGAATACTCCTCGTACTACTGGAGATCGTCATTGGCCTAGCGCTCGTCGGGACGGTAGCGACGTCCACCTCGTCCGGCTCAACGGCTCTCGCGGCCTTCACCAACGCTCAGGCCTTGGTGATCATCATACCGCTGATCTTCGTCGCCATCATACTATTCGCCGCGGTCCAGCACTTCCGCCACTCGCGCGGAAGAGGGATGGGCCTGGCGGCCGGTCTGATTGGGGGCGGGGGTCTCAGTGTGAGTCTCGCCCTTCTGAACGGGCTCAACTTCGCAGTAGATTCGGCAACGCAACTCGTCGTGTCATAGAACCCGGAGCTCTCAAAAGATGAGGCTACGGGTCCCCCTTTTCTTAGTCGTCTTAATGCTCGTCCTGATTCTTCTTCCAGGTCGAACTTATGCCGTGAGCCAGTACGTCGGCTATACTGCCTCCAACGTCTCCGGAAGCCCGCCCTGCGGCTCAGCCGGATGCTCGGTCTGCCAGGCCGACGGGGGCGACGGATCCAAATGCGGAACGGGAAGCGCGATCAAGTCACCTCTAACCGGCTCAGTCATAAGCGTCTCCCTCTTCGTTGGAGACATAGCGCCCAACCAGGTTGAAGTCGCCACGTTCCCCGCAGGAAGCACGCCAACGACTACGAGCTCAGGGCCGCCCTGCAACTTTCCCGGCCAGACCTGCATAACGGTAAATGGCGGGCAGACCTTCACGGTTCAGGATGTCGAGACGCTCGCCGGAGTATCCACATTCACCTTCACCACGATCAATCTCGCGACGCCCGTAAGCGTGACTCTGAACCAGTATATCATGGTCCAGTTCACAAAGACCTCGGGAGGAGTAGCCGCTCCTCACGGCCTCGTCACGATCTGCGGTTTGAACTGCCAGGCCGTCATCAATACAAGCGTTTGGGATGGATGCATTGACTTTGGAACCATAAGCCCATTGGTCGGGACCGGGTACACTACCGCATCAGCCGGTAACTGCCAATCAGTAGCCTATGCCACCGGAGCCTCATTCCAGACCGGAGGAACCATCAGCTCATTGACCCAGTGCTACGGGAACTGCGGATCGCCTGCCGTCACGATTGCTAACACAAACTCGACCCATACGACAAACTTCAACCAGAGCATCACCCTTTTCTACATGGCCCAGTCGAACCTAAACGGTTTCGTAGCTAACGTCACCGCGAGAGTGGCAAAGACTTACAGCAACGGCCAGAGCATTGGGATAGGGCTCTACAAAGTGGACCTATCATGTACCGCGAGCGCGAACCCCTTTACTGCTCAATGTCCCGGGTTCTTGGTTCAGCAACAGGCGGCCTTCAATCCTCAGAAGGGAACCTTCTTCATGGCATCGACCGCGCAGATCCTTAACGGTCAATGGTTCGGCCTGGCTCTGACGGGAGCATTTCAGGGCCTTGACATCAACGACACGAACACAAACGTCGCCCTGTTTCAGACCGGCGGCCAGATGCCGACAGTCATAACCCAGGAAAGCTCGCTCGGAAATTCGAAAATGGCCCTCTACGCGTTCATCACTGGCAATACGATAATAACTGGGCCCGGACCCCAGGGTTTTCCGCCAGGATGCCAGACTGTGACGTGCGGGATCCTCGCACTCTGGCAAGCTCTGGGCGGTGATGTGGCCGCTGGTCTGGGAGGGTTCCTTATTGTCCTCGGCCTCATAACCGGATTCTTCCTCTACATCAGCCGCCAGCACAACGCCGATGGGAGTTTGAAGGGCTTCGCCCTTCCGGTAGAATTTCTCGGCATAATCGCGGTCGTCGTCCTCATCATGTTCTCAGTCGCCGGGGTGATTCCGGCATGGATCCCGGGCGTGATAATCTTCCTTGTCGCCGGATATTTCGTCGCGGGAGTCTGGGGCCGGAGACAGCACTCGAACACTGTTGAGGGATGATCCCATGGGACATATCCTGTACATGACTATCATGTTCACCTTCGTCTGCATCTTCCTCCTCGGCCTCTACGGCGCATCCGTTGGAAACGTAGACCTCTTCACCACCGCGAACCAGATCAGTGGCCCCTGGCCCACGGTCTCAAACGGCAAATGCCAGTTCTCCTCCTTCGGCTTCTCGGGATCCTGCAACGTCCTTGATGCGGTGGAATTGGGCGGGGTCTGGTTCTTCTCCGTCATCGGCTCAGTCCTCTATAGGGTCGGCGCCTTCTTCTATCTCGACTACCAAATCTTCACCGTCTTGAACGGGTTCAGATCGTTCCCCTTCCTCGGCTGGTTCTTCCTCTTCCTCATGTTCGTAGTCACCGCTGAGGGATGGAAGCTCTTCCGGAGCGGGCATACATCTTGACCCTGGGAGAAGACATTCTGAGAGCGGTAGACGAGAAGGAGGGTGTGAGCATATCTCCATCACCCCACAAAAGGCGCCGGGGCACGCAGACTGATTCGCTGCCGTCTCGTTCCGAGACGGACGCCCCGGCGCCACGAAGTTCCGAAAAACGAGGCGTTGGAGTACACCTACCTTCCACTCATCCGGCCGAGGAGGGACCCCCCGCCTCTCAGGTCATCGGGTCGCGGGATCTTCTGCCGGATGAGGTATCAAACAGCCCCGTGCCTGACCGACCGAAGGGAAAAGACACCGCAGGAGTGCCGACCACTCTTGAGGGTCTTTTCTCGACCGGCGAAGAGAAGAGCGCCCATGAGGTCCTCGGACTCCTCGTCGATAGCCACATCAAAGAAGCGGAAGCGATCCTGGGTAGAACCAATCTCCAGCGCCATGAGATCCTCGTCATCGCCCGCGCGCTCCACGTCGCCCGCCATGGAATCGGAGGCCCGCCTGGATCCGCCTTTGATAGGCCAAAACCTTGGGTCTCACAGTTTGTCCTTGATATTCTGCGAGCCCTCCCATCCATTGATGGAGCCTCGAGGAAACAGTTTGTCGAGGCATGGCAGAGCGCCCAGGAACGCTTAAGAAGGGAACAGGAATCGAAAGAGGGAGCACAGGAAAGGTTAGTGCGCGCATGACTCACCGGAAGGGAGAGAAGGAACTGAACGACCGGGTAGAGAAGACCAGGAAGGGCCGCTTCCTCGTCGTCGTCGGCGAAAAGTCGGTTCATACGGTCAAGCTTCCGAAGCAACGCCATCCTCCAGGGGTCCGGAGAATGGAGAGATCGCTCTAATGGTAGACACCATCTGGCTCATCTACCTCGGCATCTCCCCGTTCATCCTCGCAACCGTCATAGTCTGGTATCTGGGCGGGGCAAAAGAAGCCTACTACCGGATCGCGAGGATCCCCTACTTCGCCATGGTAGTCTTCGGCCCCGACGGCTCCGAAGGCTTCACCATCCTGCGGTACGAGCTGATCAAGCGCCATTCACCGCCCAGCTTCTCCTACAACGGGAAGACGCGGGAGGTTGATGACACGAACCGGGGATACCATCACGGCCGTCCCAAATGGTTCTTCAACTATGACGATATGCACGCGCTCCCGATCCTCCACTGGAACGACAAGAAGAAAATCGACCCCGCCCTGATCGATGCGGCCTGGAATAACAAGTTCCTCGAAGACCTCGCAAAGCTCGGCCAGAAGGTTCCGCCGTTGATCACTCTCCTAATCGTCATCCTCGCAGTCTCCCTCATCGCCTCCATCATCGGAATCGCAAGCATCTACTACTCCCACGACACCTACTGCGCCTTGAAGCCGGCGAACTGCTAAAAATGGGTCATCCTGGAGCAATGAAGCCCAAGGATTATTATGACCTTCTCTTTCTCCTCTACTCTCTTGACCGTAACAGCCAAACCAGACTTAGACGGATTACTGGATCCGCCCTCTCACAGCGCAGAACCCGGCGACAGACCGAGTGGAAGAAGCGGCAAGTGATAAAATGAGAAAAGAAATCTGGATATCAGCCATCATCGTAAGCCTGCTCTTCATCACGGTCGTATCCGCCGCCTCAATAATATCAGTGAACACGCCCGGACATATCCGCATCCATAATGGCAACCGGGCCGGACTGGAAATCTCCCCCTCGATAATCGAGTTTGGAAACGTGACGGTAGGCGACTCGGCCAATGTCACCCTGACAATCATGAACATTGGCAACTGCCCCGAGAACGTGACGTTGATAGTGAACCCGGGCAATGTTCCCCAGCAACCCGCAATCTATTCCCCCTTCATTCTCCAGCCTGGAATGACGATCGGCGTGCTTGTCTACTACACGGCCAACCAGACCCGGACTATGCCGCCGGGCGACTATACGTTCACGCTCAACTCGACGGCGGTCTGCATCGGCTAAGAAGGGAGAGAAAGATGGCTTTGGAGAGAGAGAGAATGATCCCTGTTGGAGGGGACCCTCCATTCCGTGACAAACACGGACCACGCGGCCATCCTCTACACATGACGCAAAAGAATGTGGTTGATATCCAGATTGCTCTTTTGATAATTCAGATTTTCGGCCATGCACTGGAAGCTTGCAAGGAATGATCTATGAACATCTCGGCGACAACCGGTCCGGGAAGACGTTCACAAACGCGCTCTTCGCCTGGGAGGCTTTCAACCTCGGCCGGACCGTCTACTGCAACTGCGGCAAGGATGCGAGGGGCCGCTCGCTTCACATCCTCAACTTTCCCCACCGCCACTACAACTTCGAGGATCTCCGGCAGATGGACCTCTACGAGTGCTACGTCATGTCCGACGAGAGCGTCGAGTTCATGGACGCGTTCGACGCTCCGAAGCGGATGATGAGGGAGATCGGCTACTTCGGCTACCAGGCGACGAAAAGAGGCGTGGATTGGCACTATGATGCGGTCCGTCACAAGAACATTTACAACCGGGTCCGGCTGAACCCCCACTACTATATCCAGTCGGTCCGTTATCCTCACAATCCGAAGTTTCCGGTCCAGGCGATCAAGCTCATCATCGTCTCCCGCTACTCGTCCCAGGCGAAGACGCTCTGGATGAGACAGCCGGTCTTGGGAAGGTTCTTTCCCATCTATAACCACGTCGTACTCGTTCCACCGAGGGAGAGGGAGGATTCTTAGGAAAATGGCGCTTGTACCCCTCTCTCTCATCTTTGAGATCGTCTTCCTGTTTCTGGGAGTAATCCTCTACCGGGAGAACCTTACACTGGAACGGCTCGTAGCGGTCGGCCTCTTCTTCTTCGAGATCCCGCTCCTGACCGCGAACCAGGAGTTCTTCAGCGACGCCTCGGGAAGCCTGGTCGAATCCAATGTCGCCCTGCCGACTATCCTCTTAGGCTACCTTATCTTCGCCGATTTCCTGCTAATCTTCATTGCGCTTTACCGGTGGTGGGATCTCTACATGGCGCAGAAGAAGGTGAAGGAGTTCAACGCCGGACCATGATGAACGTCACGAACGATCTCAGGATCCGCCGCTACATCCTCGCCGGGATAATGCTCGCGGTTTCTCTCGGAATGGTCTACGCCGGGACAAGCGGCTCCGTTCCAGTTCCTCTTCCGCTCAGCTTCACCTTCATAATCAAAACTGGCGGACTGAATGTCTACCAGGCTTTCATCACTGGAGGAAACGGTTCACCTTTCTACACAGAATCAAACTTTACCAAGCTGATCCATGACGACATCGAAGGAGGAGGCTTCTGTAATGTTGGATGCAGTATGACGTTGAACCCGGGAATGTATAATGAGACTCAGAGAATCTTGATCGACAAGAATAACGTCCTGATAAGCGGCTCGCCTGCGGCAAAAGTCATCACTCAGAACACGGTCTTCACGGGAACATTTCGTTCAGCCTTCGATGTGACAGGGCTCAACGAACAGTTTACAGGATTTACCATTGATGATGCTAACAGGATTAACCAGGTAGGCGTAGCCGGAGACGCCATAACCGTAGAGTCAACAGCCAATACGGGGCTTATTCAGTCAATGACTATCCAGAACGCATCCAGCAACGCGATCAGCATCCAGGGCATCAACTACATAGTTACAACATCCACATTGACAAGCTACCTTCCTCACATTGCAGGCGGTAATTTCGGAGTCTTGATTGGAGCGACTGGTAGCCGAATCAGAATCTTCCTTAACACCATCTCCAAATTTAACGGTTCTGACGTTGCCGGAATACAGATGGCAACTGGAGCCTCATACGTCAGTGTTAGTTCTAACGAATTGTTCCAGAACAGTTTCGGCATTAGCACAACCTGCGGTAAGTTCTTGACCTTGGAGGCGAACAACATCCATAACAACTATGCCGGGGGCATCCTTCTAACAACCATCGGAATAGGCTCATGCACCGCAGGCCCAGTCTCGATCTCGGGAGGAACCATTACGGATAATGCTCAGGAACCGAATAATGACAATAATTGTAATAGTCTGCACTGTTCGGGAATAATCCTGCGAGCCGCAAAAACTGGCTGGGACACAGTCTCAATAACCGGCGTAACAATCAAGGATACCCAGGGGACACCAACTCAGACGTATGACATTCACGTTTTCGGAATCTCGACCTGCGCCACCATCCAGTGCTATTCTAATGTGACGATCACCGGAAACTCGCTTGGACGAACCTCGTCGGGAACCACCATCAACCTGCAAATCGCACCGTCAAAGTCTTGGATCATAAGCGACAACCCGGGATACAACCCGCAACCAGTCCGGGGCCCCTTGACTGCCGGAGCCACCCCGTTCACATATACAAATCTCGACGGCTACAAGGAACAGATAGAACTAATCACCATCGGAGATATGACCGCGTTCACCTGCCGTGGAATCGCGAACATTATCCAGGTAGACGCGATCTCTCCAATCCTAAACACACTGGACACTTGCATATTCACTTATGTCGCGGTCGCGCCGACGTATGATGTGTTGCCGACTTAGAGCTGGCAACGGTTCATGCAGGAGACGGACGAAGGTGCGATGACCGCCACGGCGAGCGATGCGACGGTCAGGATTGCAGGCAGATACGGGACGAGCCTCAACATTATCATTCTTGATCCTTCACCTCCCTGACAAACCATTCAAGCGCATCCCTAGACCGCGAGAAATCCTTGTCCTCGAGCTCAGACCCGATAGGCTTCCGCTTTCTGACCACCAGCCAGGCGAAGAGGGCCCAGCCGATGAAGGGGATCGAGTAGAGCATCCAGGATCCAAAGGCGACCGCCAGAACGGTTATCGTCCACGAGGCTAAGAATCCGAGGAGCATCAGGAAGAGTTCGAGGAGGGGATGCAACCCGACTAGCCAATGAACAAGAACAAGCTTATAAATTGCTATGGTTGGTCTCTTAACCGCTATGAAAGCCAAGATGAAGACCTGGACGGCCCGCAACACGACCGAGGAGGTTAGAAGCCTCGACCGTGAGGCGAAAGGCCGCGATCCGAAGCTCTCCCGGTCTGAGCTTGTCAGGGAGCTTCTTAGTCCCTGGTTCGCGAAGCATCGGCGAGAGAGGAAACCAAAGGAACCGGCTCCCTCGGAATGAGGGAGTTGGCGACCTTCTACATCATATACCGGGGACATGAGCTTCGCAGGATCAAGAACGAGGCGAAGAGGCGGGGCATCACTGTTCAGGCTGTTCTCCGGGCGGTCGTGATTCCGGAGTGGTTGAAGAAGTATGAGCAGAGCACCGCCCGTTAAGGCGGGTAAGCTCTCCTTCTGTCTTCACTGCAAGAAGGACACGGAGACGATCATCGTGTTCACTACCGGTATCCTGTGGCCGTTGAAGTCGAAGCGTCGGATCTGCAAGGATTGCGCGGAGGCGAAGCCGGAGACGGTTCTTGAGATGGAACACTACGGAAAGGGACACTACTAAGTCTTTTATTCTCAGCTCTGGGCCTTCTTCGTGCGATCCATGCCGTCGGCGAGTAGCAACCATGACCCGAGCTCATTCCGCCCCCTTCCCGAGACGCAGGAAGAGTTCCGCACAGAACCTCGGGGAACAAGAGGCATGGAACGCGGGACTCCGCGCGTTGTGAGACACGCGAACCCTGCGCTTTACGCCCGGTCGCGGTCGCTACGTCAATGTAGCAATTGCGGCCGGGGAACCCGTAACGTCTTCCTTGGTCCGATAACTTACCGGCGTTGCTCCAGGGATCTCTCGTCTAACGAGAGAAGGCTTGTCCTCGAGAAGCGAGAGGGGGCTCTGGTTCTTGTCAGGAGCTGGCCGAATCTGGTTCTGAGGATAGTGGGATCTCGACAAGAACCAG
>Ga0209056_10005395_pt1 | contig 13304 bp, 13 predicted proteins | sample GraSoiAngelo_114_FD_185876 | JGI IMG/M metagenome (GOLD analysis project Ga0209056, IMG submission 185876) | Grasslands soil microbial communities from the Angelo Coastal Reserve, California, USA - 14_0903_13_40cm (SPAdes) (version 2) | ecosystem: Environmental > Terrestrial > Soil > Grasslands... | reverse complement strand
CGCGCTCGACGATGGTCTTCGGGTACCGGCGCGCCAGCTCGTCGCACGCCAGCCAGTGCGTGGTTGCCCGCCGGCCGTCGAGCAGCCCGGCCTCGGCGAGGAGGAAGGTTCCACTGCAGACGGACGCGAGCCGGCGTGCATGGTATGCCGCGCGCCGCAGCCAGCGCAGGAGGGTCCGATCGCGCACGGCGTCGAACACGCCGCGCCCGCCGGCGACGAGCAGCGTGTCGACGCCGCCGTGCACCTCGTGGATGCCGCGGTCGGGGACGAGCTTGACGCCGGAGGAGCAGACGAGGGGAGACGCGCCGCTCGTGAGGATCTCGATCGCGTAGCCCGGCGCGCGATCATGCAGGAACCCCGCCGCCTGGGCAAAGACCTCGTGCGGCCCGGTGACGTCGAGCACCTCGACGTCGGGGAAGGCGACAATGGCGACCCGGCGCGCATCTCGTTCGGCGGGCCGCGTGCGACGCCGGACGAGCGGCAAGACGCGAGCGCGGGGCATCGTCTCAGGCGCCGGACGCGGCGTATTGCGCCCGCCTGAGCTCCAGCGCCTGGCGCACGAGCTGCACCACGTGCGCGGGCGCCTTGCTCGGCGAGCCGGTGTCGAAGGGTGGGGCCGGGTCGTACTCGATACCGAGCTGGATGCCCCGCGCGAGGTCGTCGCCGCCGACGCGGGCGACGAGTCGCAGCGCCATGTCGATACCGGCCGAGACGCCGGCCGCGGTGATGATCTTCCCCTGCTCGACCACGCGCTCCGCCACCGGCTCGGCGCCGAGCTCGCGCAGCCGCTCGAGGGAGGCCCAGTGGGTCGTCGCCCGCAGACCGCGCAGGAGCCCCGCGGCGCCGAGGATCAACGATCCGGTGCAGACCGAGGTCGTCCACTCGGTGGTCGCGTGGATGCTCCGGATCCATTCCAGCGTGCGCGCCTCGCGCATCACCCGCTCCTGGCCGAAGCCCCCTGGGACGACGAGGATGTCCGCCTTCGTCACCTCGCCGAGCGCGCGATCGGCGACCAGGCCGAGCGGCTGCTGCTCGGTGCGCTTCACGCCCGCCGTGTCGCCGACGAAGACGACCTCGGCGCCGGGCAGCTGCCGGAGGACGTCGTAAGGGCCGATGGCGTCGAGCGCCGTCATCCCGTCGTAGAGGAGGATCGCGATCCGCATGGTTGGCTCCTTTCCGCTGCGAAGTCTCCCATCCGAGCGGTTTGGCTGCAATGACATTGAGCCAACGATTTCTGCCAAAGCGGCCCCTGGACCCTGGCGGGCGGATGGGCCGCCGGAGCGTGAAGTGCTAAGCGTGACGGGCCACCCGGGAGGACGCATGGCCACCGACACGGACGATCTCCAGTTCGCCATCGAGGATCGCGTCGCGATCCTCACCATGAACCGGCCCGACAAGCTGAACGCGCTCTCGGACGCGATGATCGACGCGGCCATCGCCCACCTGCGGCGCTGCGCGACCGACCCCGAGGTCGGCGCCGTCCTGCTCACGGGTGCGGGACGCGCCTTCTGCGCCGGCGGCGACGTCTCGGCGATGGGAGGGGCGGCGGCCGGCAAGACGTTCGAGGGGCACGTCGACCGGCAGCGGGAGATGCACGAGCTGCCGTGGCTCTTGTCCGACATCCCGAAGGTGACGATCGCGGCCGTCAACGGCCCGGCGGTGGGCGCGGGGCTCGGCATCGCGCTGTCGTGCGACCTCTGCTTCGCCTCGGACCGTGCGCGGTTCGGCACCGCGTTCGCCCGGGTGGGCTTCGGCGGCGACTTCGGGACCACCTGGCAGCTTGCGCGCCGCGCCGGGCCGGCCAAGGCGAAGGAGCTCTTCTTCCTTCCCGACCTGCTGTCCGCCGAGGAGGCGGCGCGGGTGGGCCTGGTGAACCGCGTGTTCCCGCACGACGCGTTCGTCACCCAGGTCCGGGAGGTCGCGCGGCGCATCGCGCACGGACCGCTCGTCAGCTACCGGTACATGAAGCAGAACGTGAACCTGGCCCTCGGCAGCGACTTCCGCGCGCTCCTCGACCGCGAGGCGATCACCCATCTGCGCTGTGGCCAGACGGCGGACCACCGGGAGGGCGTCGCCGCGTTCCTCGAGAAGCGCGAGCCCCGGTTCCAGGGGAGGTGAGCGACATGCACATCCGGCAGGTGGCGCTCGTCGCCCGCGACCTCGAGCCCGTGGTCGCCGACCTGTGCACCGTCTTCGGCCTCGAGGTCGCGTTCCGCGACCCGGGGGTCGGCGAGTTCGGTCTCCACAACGCCGTGATGCCCGCCGGGACGACGTTCCTCGAGGTCGTGTCGCCAGTGCGCGAGGGCACGACCGCGGGCCGCTTCCTCGACAAGCGCGGAGGCGACGGCGGCTACATGGTCATCCTGCAGACCGCCGATCTCGAGTCCGCTCGCGCGCGGCTCGCCGCGCTCGGCGTCCGCATCGTGTGGCAGATCACGCTGGACGACATCGCGACCGTCCACCTCCACCCGCGCGACGTCGGCGGCGCCATCGTCTCGCTCGACCAGCCGCGGCCACCCGAATCGTGGCGCTGGGGCGGTCCCGGGTGGGAGGCCCGCGTCCACACCGACGTGGTCGGCGGGATCGCGAGCGTCACGATCGAGGCACCAGACCCGGAGCGTCTCGCGGGACGCTGGGCGGAGGTGCTCGGCCGTCCCCCGCCCCGTGGCTGCCGGTTCTGAGCGCGAGGGTATCGCGGGGGTGGGCCTTGCCGTGGTCGACGCCGCCCGCGCGCGCGCCGTGGCACGTGACCGTGGACTCCGCACGCGCGGCGAGAGCGTGTGGATCGGCGGCGTGCGCTTCGATCTGGAGTGATCGATCAGCTGCCCGGGACGATCCGGTAGATCTCCCCGTCGGCCGTGCCGCCCGTACCGTAGTCGGCGATGTAGAGCTCGCCGCGCGCGTCCTCGCCGAACGAGGTGACGCTGTCGATCACGAGGCCGCCGCCGGGCGCCAGGTCCGCCGTCCGGTCGGCCAGGTTCTGCGCGTCGCCGCCGCTCACGCGCTTGAAGGTCCGGATGAACGCCGAGCAGTAGTCCGAGTAGAAGTAGGTGCCGTGCAGGTCCGGCATCCGGCAGCCCCGGTACACGAAGCCGCCGGTGATCGAGCAGCCGTTCGAGTGGTCGTACTCGAGGACCGGCAGCGTGAGCCCCGTCGTGTTGCAGCCGGTCGAGGGGTTGAAGCAGTGACGGCCCTCCATGATGCGCCAGCCGTAGTTGACCCCTGCCACGGCCGGTGCGGGCTGGAAGTCGACCTCCTCCCACGAGCCCTGGCCGACGTCGGCGATGTAGAGGTCGTCCGTCGCGCGGTCGAAGCTGAAGCGCCAGGGGTTGCGGAGACCCTTCGCCCAGATCTGGACGGCCTCGGTGACGGGGTCGATGCGGAGCAGCTTCCCGAGGAGCGAGCCGTCGTTCTGCGCGTTGTTGTTCGGGTCGCCCGCGCTGCCGCCGTCGCCCATGCCGACGTAGAGGAACCCGTCCGGGCCGAAGACGTTGTCCCCGCCGTTGTGGTTCGCGAAGGGCTGCGCGATGGTGATCAGGACGTGCTCGCTCGTCGCGTCGGCGACGTCGGGGTCGGCGCTCACCTGATAGCGTGCGATCACGGTGTTCCCGGCCGTGTTCGTGTAGTTGACGAAGAAGAGCCCGCTTGACTCGGAGTCGGGGGGGAAGGCGATGCTGAAGAGGCCGCGCTCGCCGCAGCACGAGACCCTGCCCGCGATGTTGAGGAAGGGGGCGGGCAGGAGCACGTCGTTCTTGACGATGCGGATACGGCCGGGCTGCTCGACCACGAAGATGCGGTTCGGATCCAGCCGGGGGGCCGTCACGTCGGTTGGCTTCTCGAGCCCCGCCGCGATGCGCACGGAGCGGATGGCCGTGCCCGCGACAGTCGGCACGCCGGCGCAGACGGCGGACGTGTTCTCGAGCTGACAGGTGGCCGAGCAGCCGTCGCCGCTCACGACGTTGCCGTCGTCGCACTCCTCGGTGCCTTCCGCCACCCCGTTGCCGCACGGCCCAGGCGGCGGCATGCTCCCGCAGCTCGACGGCGGCGGCGCATCGCTCGCGACCACCCGGGGAGGCGCGTTGCGAGAGAAGCTCGTGAAGTGCGCGCAATAGACGTCGCCCGTCCCGACCGTGAAGCGCACGTCGATCGGCCCCTGGGGCTGGGTCACGCGGTACGGCCACGCCGCGCCCCCGCCGGTCACGACGAGCAGGCCCCTGTTCTTCGCACCCGTCCGGAACATGATCCGGCGGACGCCGTTGGTCGCGGCGCGGTCGTCCCAGCGGTAGCCCGCGGCCCCCGCGGGGTGGCCGAGCCCGGTCCAGCGCCCGGGATCGAGCGAGATCGTGCCGGTCGCGCCGTCGCCCGCGCCACTGCCGGCGATCTCGAGGATCGCGCCCATCGATCGCGGATCGGCGGCGGCGCGGGGATCGATCGCCGGGTCGCGTGCGGCCCGGAACCGGACCGTGCGGCGGGCGGGGGTGGAAGGATCCGTCAACACGAGCCGGTCGCCCACGATCGGGTGATCGGTGGCGAGCGCCGCGGCGACCATGACGAGGCCGAGAGCGGCTGCGCGAAGGGAGTCTCGTGTCACGAGAGACTGGAAACACGGATTCCACGGTCGGCGCAACGGCGGCGTGGCTGCTGCGCCGCGAGTCTGCTACCGGTCGCCGCAGCACGAGGCCCCAGAGGCAGGGGATGGCGAATCGGCTTCTCGGAGGCGGTTTTCAGGACGTCGATCGGACCGGTACACCCGAGGCCTTCGCGGAGTACCTGGAGCACATCGGCACGGACGAGCGCGTCCGCAGGCTGAACCGCAAACGCGCCGAGGCGGCCGGGATTGCAGCCGGCCTCCGCGTGCTCGATGTCGGCTGCGGCGTCGGGTTCGACGCGAGCCTGCTCGCCGAGCTGGTGGCTCCCGCCGGGAAGGTGATCGGCGTCGACCACAGCGCGGCGATGGTGGAGCGCGCCACCGCCCGTCTCGCTGGAAGCGGGCTGCCCGTCGAGTTTCGCACCGCCGACGCACACGCGCTGCCCTTCGACGACGGCGTCTTCGACGCGGCCTGGACCGAACGCGTGCTCGTGCACGTGGCGGACCCCGCGCAGGTCGTGCGCGAGATGTTCCGTGTCGTCCGGCCGGGCGGCACGGTCGTGATCGCGGAGGCGGACTACCATGCCTACGTCATCGACTCGCTCGACCCCGCGGTGGCCGGACAGATCATCGCCCGGCACGCGCGCGGGCTCCGCCATGCCGACATCGGCCGCCGCGTGCGCCGCCTGTGCCTCGAGGCCGGCGCCGCCGAGGTGCGGATGCGGCCCGAGATCCGGCTGGTCCACGACCTCGAGTACGCGGACAAGGTGCTCCTCCTGCGCGAGCTCCTCGCCGCCTCCGTCGCCGAGGGCGCGCTCGCTGCCGAGGAGGCGGCGGCGTGGTGGTCCGGTCTCGAGGAGCTGCATAAGAGCGGCCACTTTCTCGTGGGTCTGCCGTTCTTCGTGGCGTTCGCACGGGTGGGCGGATAGCCGACGACCCGTGGCGCCTGCGCGCCGTCGCGCGCCGCTGCACGATTTCCGGCGCGGCGCGCTGACCCCGCACCCGGCATGTCTCTCGCATGACGCCCCTCCAAAGCCACACCCGGAATGAGCCCGACGAGGACCGTCAACGCGCGATGAGGTACCGGGCGCTCGTCTTCGGCGTCGACGCGGCGACCTTCGAGGTGATCGATCCCCTCGTCGCGGCGGGCAAGATGCCGGCGCTCGCCGGCCTCATGGCGCGCGGCGTGCGGGCGGGCCTCCGCTCGACCTGGCCGCCCGTGTCGGCCCCCGCCTGGGTGACGTTCCTCACCGGCAAGCAGCCGGGCAAGCACGGCGTCTTCAACTTCCAGAACTTCGACTCGCGCCACTACTCCGGCTTCAGCGAGACGCTCGTCAACTCCTCACACTTCAGCGGCAAGACGCTCCTCGATCATGCCGCCGGGACGGCCGGCATCCGTACGCTCTCGTATCGCATTCCGATGACCTACCCGCCGTGGGACGTCCCGAACGGGGTGGTGGTCGCCGGCTTTCCGCTCCCCGACCGGCGCCGGACCTACGTCCGCCCCGTCGAGGCCGAGGCGGAGCTCGGGCCGGCGAGTCCGCTCTCCTACGACCAGACGGCGACGGCGATGAAGTCGCTCGACGTGGCGGCGCTCGACGCCTCGAACCGCGTCGAGCTCGAGTCGCTCGAGCGCGCCGTCGGGCGGTACGTCGCGCGTGGCTTCGAGCTGGTGATCGGGTTCACGGGTATCCCGGACACGCTCCACCACGCCTTCTGGGCCTTTCACGATCCGCGCTCGCCGCTGCATGACCCGGCGGCGCCGCCGGCGTTGCGCACCGTCATCGAGCGCGCCTACGTCGACATCGACGCGGTGATCGGGCGGCTCACGCGTGGGCTCGACGACGACACCGCGGTGATCGTCATCTCCGACCACGGCGGTGGTCCTGCGCCGTCCCGGCACGTGAACCTGAACGCCTTCCTCGCCGCACGCGGATACCTCGAGCGGGCGGGAGCGGGCCGCGCGCGCGTCGCGACCACGCTCGGCCGCGTGCTCGAGCGCGGGCGGCTGGCGCTGCCCGGGCGGCTGTGGCTCAAGCGTCGTCTGCCCGAGCGCCTCGGGCGTTCGCTGCGCGCGCTGCGCAAGGCGACCGGCGCCATCGCATGGGAACGGACCCGCGCGTATGCGGTCCCCATCCACTATCCGGTGAGCGGCGTCTGGGTGAACCTGGCGGGCCGCCAGCCGAGGGGCACCGTCGCGCCAGGCGAGGAGTACGAGCAGCTCCGCCGCACGCTCGCCCGGGAGCTCGCCGCGCTCCGCGACCCGGACACGGGCGCGCCGCTCGTCGCTCGCGTTGCGTTGCGCGAGGAGGTGTACACGGGCCCGCACGTCGCGAGCGCTCCCGACCTGATCGTCGAGACCGTGACGGGCTACCACGGCGGGCCCGACTTCGACCGGCTGGTGAGCCCCGTGCCGCCGGCGGCGCTGCGGCGGAACAACGGCTCGCACACCTTCGAGGGCATCCTGGTCGCCGCCGGCGGGCCCTTCCGCAAGGGCGTGGTGCTCGATGCGCCGAGCCTCGCCGACGTGCTGCCGACGGCGCTCCACCTGCTCGGCGTGCCGCTGCCCGACGACCTGGACGGGCACGTCGTCGAGGAGGCGCTCGATCCGGCGTACCTCGCGGCGCACCCGGTGAGCCTCACGGCGGCGCGCCAGGGCAACGGCGGCGTGACTCACGAGCAGGACGATGAGGAGGAGATGCGGAGGTTCCTCCAGGGCCTCGGCTACGTCGAATGAAGGTCTCCGGCCGCCCTTGCGGGATCGCGTCGCGCTGATCACCGGAGCGGGCAGCGGCATCGGCCGCTGCTTCGCGGAAGCGCTCGCTGCGGCACGGAACGACCTCGTCCTGCTCGACGTCGACGCCCGCGGGCTCCGAGAGACGGCCGCCTCCCTCGGCGCGGGGACTGCGACGGCGGTGGCCGACGTCGCCGATCGGCCCCCGCTCGAGCGGGCGGTCGCGCAGCACGTCGCGCCGCGTGGCCGCCTCGACCTCCTCGTCAACTGCGCGGCGATCCTCGGGCCCGGCACCTGGGCCGCACAGTCACCGGAGGACTTCGAGCGGGTCCTGCGGGTCGACCTCGTCGGCACCGCCAACACGATCCGGGCCACACTCCCGTGGCTGCGCGCGGCGGGCGGCCAGGTCGTCAACCTCGCCTCCACCGCCGCGCTGCACGGCTGGCCCGGACTCGCGGCGTACTCGGCCGCCAAGTTCGGCGTCGCCGGATACTCGGAGGCGATCCGAGCCGAGCTGGCGCTCGAGGGGATCGGGCTGACCGTCGTGTTCCCGTTGCTCATCGACACGCCGCTGCTCGGCCGGCCCGGGACGCCGCCCATCCTCCAGCGCGGCCGGCGCATCCCGCCCGCGGTCGTCGTCCGGAAGACGCTGCGCGCCGTCGAGCGGCGCCGGCGGCGCGTCTACGTGCCCGCGACCGTGCGGGTCATCGCCGCGCTCGAAGGGCTCGCGCCGTCGCTGCTCGACTGGTACGGCGCACGCTTCGGCATCGCGCGGCGCTGACGCCGCGGACGCTGCGAAGGTGTGCCACCGCCGGCACGGCGCATGCCGCCGGCGTCACAGCGGACCAGCGGCTGCCTGGGCGACGCCTGTGCCGCCGGCCGGCCAGGCGCCGCAAGCTCCGCTGCCGCACCCGTCAGCCCCGGTCGCGGGGCCGGTCGTTTCTCAGTCAAACTCCGTTCGCGGCACGCATCTTGGACTTCGCCCCCCGCCATGAAAGCCGACTGGGAAACCGCCGTCGTCGTCGACCCACGCACGCTCGAGACGCTCGGCCAGGACTGCCGGCGCCTGCGTCGCAGCACGCGCCTGCTCAAGGGGACGCTGTACGTGACGCTTGCCAGCGCCGTCGTGTGCGGCGCGCGGCTCGAGGCGTCGTCGCGGCGGCTCGGTGAGACCGAGCAGGGGCTCCGGGAGTGCCGCAAGTCCGTGACCCGCTCGAGCGGAGTGCTCTCCGCGCTCGCGCGCAGCCAGGAGAAGATCCTGCTCGCGACCGAGCAGGCTCCCTCGGTGGGGACCAAGTCCTGGGGGCGCCGCTTCACGGTGACGAAGTACACGCCGCGGAGCGCGGACTACGGGAAGTTCAATGACGGACTCACGGCCACCCTCACCAAGGCCGACCCGAAGAACCGCATCGTCGCCGTCGACCCGCAACTGATCCCGTACGGCTCCTGGGTGTGGGTCGAGGACCTCGGCTGGTTCCGCGCCGAGGACTGCGGCGCGGCGATCAAGGGTTTCCGCCTGGACCTCCTCGCCGCCACCGAGCAGGAGGCGATGGGCTTCGGCAAGCAGCAGCGGTTTGTGATCGTCGTGCCGGCTGAAGCGTAGCGCGCGGTTGCAGCGTCCCAGGGGCTCCGCGCGGGATTCTTCGGCGGCCAGGTCGTTCATGCGGATGCGTCTCCGAGCGACCCAGCAAGCTGGGCGGCCACGGCCTATCGTTGTCGACCGCTCCAGTAGCCTGGGCGTCGGCGATGATGTGCGAAGGCCAGGACTCGAATCTCAGTCTTGAGTTCGAGGAACACGACCGAGTACGGGAATCGTCGCAGGACCAGTTGCCGGGCGGGTACCTGGTCCTTGACGCCCGGCACCCGGCTGCCACCGTCTGGGTGCTGTTGGATGAGTTCAACCGCGGCTCCGATCGCGGCGAGGAACTCGACACCCAGGCCCCGGCGGCGCTTTTCGTACCAGCGAGCCGCTTCAAGTAGCTCGTCGACCGCCTCCGGCTCAGTCCGGACCGGTTTGGTCACCGACCCGAGATCTCACGCTCGATCCGGCGTCGGACCTCTTCCCAGGGGGTTCCCTCGCTCTCGCCTGAGAGGACTTTGGCGGCGCGGCGCTCGATCTCGGCCGCCCATGCTGCTTCCACGTCGGTGTCAGCGGGACCGTCGAGGCTCGCAATCAACTCTGCCGCGAGTTCGGCTCGCTCTTCCGTCGGCAACGCGAGGGCTTCATGCAGCAGCTTCTTGGCGCCCCTGCCCATCTCTGGGTCCCTATAACATCCTTGAGGGCCTGTCTCCATCATGTTCATGCTCTGGCCAGGATGCCTGCCGCCCAACGACTCGGCGGCTCAGCGGCCGCCGGTGAAAAACGTAGCACGAGTCGACTCCCGCAGGTCACCACATGCGCGGCCGCGGGCCGCTGCAGCCGCGGGCTACGCGACTCGCCGTGGACATACAAGATTTTGTATAATCCCGAGTGGGTGCTGAAGGCGGTCATCTGGGCGGGGTCGGCACGACGAGATGTGCGGACATTTGCGAAGGACGCCAGGAGGCGAGCAGGGTACGAGCTCTACAGAGTCCAGCAGGGCCTCGATCCCACGGATTGGAAGCCGATGCCGTCGGTGGGCCGGGGGTTCGGGAGATACGAATCCACACGGACGGAGAACACCGTGATCTATGTCGCGAGGTTCGAGGAGGCGATCTACGTCCTTCACGCCTTCGAGAAGAAGACCCGAACGACGAGCGAGGGGATATGGATGTCGGGAGGAAACGACTGCGAGACGTCCTGCGGGACCGGGAGCGCAAGAAGGCCAGCCCTGCGAGGGGGTAGACATCATGGCTCGGACGCGAGTGCAGCGGTCGACCGGTAGCGTGTTCCGCGGCCTCGGCTTTGGGCCGGAGGAGGCGGCGAGCCTCAAGATTCGGGCGGACCTGATGATCGAGATCGAACGGCTACTGAAGCGACGGAGGCTCACGCAGACCGCCGCCGCCAAGTTACTCGGAGTGACGCAGCCACGGGTTAGCGATCTCGTGCGCGGGAAGATCGAGCTGTTCAGCATCGACACACTCGTCGACATGCTGACGCGGGCGGGCGTGAGCGTGAGAGTCAACGTGCGCCGATCGCACGGAAGGGCGAAGGGGACCGAAGCCGCCTAACAACCGGCTGCCCCCGACGGCGGCCGCGGCACGGGAACGCTGGTTCGCAAACTGCCGGGAGCGGCCGCCGCGGGTGAGCCGCCGGGTCGTTGCGCAGCAAGGTATCCCGTCGGGCTGATGAGCACGGTCGGGTTCGCATCATTAGCTGAGTGCCGCTCGTTAATCGACGAGGCCGAGCTGCGGCAACTCCCGGTCAGCGCCGATCCGGACGTCGTCAGTGGTTGTCCTCCGCGGCACGCGCGTTCCGGTCGATGCCCTGATCGAGAACGTCGAGGCCGAGCTCAGCCTCGATGAGTTTCTCGACAACTTCCCAACGGTGAGCCGTGAGCAGGCCGTCCAGGTGCTCGAGCACTGGCGGTGTCCCCTGCGGCGCCGCGCCGAGACCGGTTGAAGTGAGAGCCCTTCGAGCGAGACGAAGTTCACCATCATAGCCAGGACGAAGCAGAGGAGTGGCGAGCTGACGGGTTAGCGGCGCGCCAGAAGCTCGTCGTGCGGGGAAGCTGGTGGCGACCACTTGCGGCGTCGCCGGCTCTCGGGCTGAGTGCAGACATGATCACGGCGCGCGCGGACGTGGTGGGCAGCCTCCTCCGCCCACCGGAGCTGCTACGGGCACGCGCCGACCGGGCGGCCGGCCGCATCACGGAGGTGGAGCTTCGCACCGTCGAGGACGCGGCCGCCGACGCGGCCATCCGGCTGCAGGAGGAAGCGGGCCTCGAGGTCGTCACCGACGGCGAGATGCGGCGCCTCTCCTTCCAGAGCCGGATGACGGAGGCGGTGGACGGCTTCGGCGGCAACGACCTCGATGCCTTCCTCTGGGGCGAGTGGCGCGGCGACCGTGAGGTGGGAGACTGGAGCCTCGAGCGGCCGAAGTCCCTCGGCGTCGTCGGCACGCTCACCCGCCGGCACCACCTCTCGGTGGACGAGTTCACGTACCTCGCGGCGCACACCACGCGGATGCCGAAGATCACGCTGCCGAGCCCGAGCCTGTTCGCGAACTTCTGGTCGCCCGAGACGTCGCGCGCGGTCTATCCCACGCTCGAAGCCTTTCTCGCCGACGTCGTCGACATCCTGCGCGCCGAGGTCGCGGAGCTGGTCCGGCGGGGTGCGCTCTACATCCAGCTCGACGCGCCACACTACACGCTCCTGCTCGACGAGCGGACGCGGGCCTTCTACGAGGCGCGGGGCTGGAGCCTCGCGCGCTGGCTCGCCGACGGCATCGCGATGGACAACGCGGTGATCGGCGGTCATCCGGGCGTCACCTTCGGCTTCCACCTCTGCCGCGGGAACCAGGGAAGCCGCTGGCTCACGGCCGGGGCGTACGACCCGATCGCGCGCGCGATCTTCCGCGACATCCGCGCCGAGCGTCTCCTCCTCGAGTACGATGACGAGCGCTCCGGCTCGTTCGACGCGCTGCGGGAGGTCCCGGAGGACAAGACGGTGGTCCTCGGCCTCGTCACGACGAAGTCGGCGCGGGTGGAGACCGTCGAGGGCCTCGAAAGGCGCCTGCGAGAGGCGAGCCGCGTCGTCCCCCTCGAGCGTCTGGCGCTGAGTCCGCAGTGCGGTTTCTCGACGTCGGTCCTGGGAAACCGCATTTCGATCGAGGACCAGCGCCGCAAGCTCGAGGTCGTCGTCCGGGCCGCGAAGGCGATTTGGGGCGGCAGGACGTAGCCAAACCAGTTCGACTGCGTGGTGAACGAGACCGCGGGTCTGCGACCTGCGCGAAAACCATCCCGCCGGATAGCGTCATCGTGGGGAGAATCGACGCGGCGGGGAACGCGTTCGACGTCGACCGGAGCGGGGCGACGCAGGTGTCCACCGACGCCGTCTACGTCGCGCGCCGCTTGCTCGGCCTGACGCCCGTGCCGCCGAGCTTCCGGGTCTTAATGGCGGTTCGCCGAGAAGACGCTCGAGCGCCTGTACGTTGCCGGGCGCCGCGCTGGACGGCCGCGCCTACGGACACGGATACGCGCTGCCGTTCACCTCGCCGTCGAGCTTCGACAGCACGCCGGTCGCCAGTGTCTCCGCGGCCGCACCGTCCATGCAGGCCGGACAGATCGCCGGGATCTTCGCCTCGAGCTTGCCGACCGCCACGGTGTAGAGGTCGTGCGCGGCTTTGCCCGTCGGCCCGTGCTCCTCGCACGCCTCGTCGTCGCCGTGGGTCTGGAGCTTGAAGTCGGCGTTGGCGAGCTTCTGGTGACAGGTGAGCGCGCTCGCGGCGAGCTTGCCGGCGGCCTTGCCGACGCCGCAGAGACACTTGAGGCTGTCGCGGCTCGTCGGGATGGCGCCGCCGTCGTCCCCGCCCGGATCGATCGGGTTCGGGCCGTCGCAGAAGAGGTTCCCGTCGAGCCCGTCGAGATAGGTGAGCAGCGCGTCGCGCTCCGTCATGGCGGCGCTCACCCGCCCGGGGCTGCAGACCGGGGCGGTCCCGCCGCCGAGCTTCGCGAGCGCGGCATCGAACTTCTCGACCGCCGATTTCCCGGGGGGCGACGACGGGCCGGTCTCGCACGCCTCCTCGTCGAACGTCGTCGGCTTGCCGTTCGCGGTGTCGAAGGCGGCCGTCGCCTGCTTGCAGTGGCACTTCATCACGGCGACGATCAGCTTCGCATAGCCCGCGACGATGCCGTCGGAGCACTTGAGGTCGGCGGCCGTCGTCGGGATGCACCCGGTGTCGTCGCCGCCGAAGCAGGCGCCCGAGTTCGTTCCCTGGCACGTGCCGCCCCCGCAGACGTCGTTGATCGTGCAGACGTCGTTGTCGTCGCAGGGCGCCGTGTTGTCCGGATGGCTGCACGAGCCGGCGCCGTCGCAGTGATCGTCGGTGCACGGGTTCCCGTC